>Ga0070698_100003690_pt1 | contig 16810 bp, 18 predicted proteins | sample KBSK1502metaG_FD_65477 | JGI IMG/M metagenome (GOLD analysis project Ga0070698, IMG submission 65477) | Corn, switchgrass and miscanthus rhizosphere microbial communities from Kellogg Biological Station, Michigan, USA - KBS K1-50-2 metaG | ecosystem: Host-associated > Plants > Roots >...
CCGGCGGAAGATGAAAGAGGTGCCGGTGACCTACATGATCTTTGACGTCATGTGGCAGGATGGGCGCTCGCTGCTCAAGCTCGCGTACACCGAGCGGCGCAAGAGGCTCGAGGCGTTGAAACTCAAGGGCTCGTCCTGGCAGACGCCACCCTACGAGAAAGGTGGCGGCCCGGCGATGCTGACGGCGAGCCGCAAGGCGGACCTCGAAGGCATCATGGGCAAGAAGCTCGATTCCCCTTACGAGCCCGGCCGCCGCAGCGGATTGTGGGTGAAGGTCAAGAACCGCATGGGCCAAGAGCTGGTGATCGCCGGCTGGCTCGAGGGCGAGGGCAAGCGACGCGGCCTGCCCGGCGCGCTCCTCGTCGGCTACTACGACGACGGTGAGCTGGTCTACGCGGGCAAGGTCGGCACCGGCTTCACGGACGCCATGCTCGAAGATCTCGTCAAGCTCATGAAGCCGTTGGCGCGGAAGACCAGCCCGTTCGAGCGCGGCTCGCCGGCGAAGAAGGCCAATTTTGTCGAGCCCCGTCTCGTGGGTGAGTTCGAGTTCGTCGAGTGGACGAAGGGCGGCCAGCTGCGCGCGCCGGCATTCAAGGGCCTGCGCGACGACAAGGCCCCGGAGGAGGTGGTGAGAGAGCTTGGCTAAGGAGACTGCGGTCGAGGTGGTCATCGAGGGCCGCACCCTCAAGCTCACCAACCTGGAGAAGGTCCTCTACGCGGAGGCCGGGTTCACCAAGGCGCAGGTCATCGACTACTACACGCGAATCGCCCCCGCCATCCTTCCCCACACCAAGGACCACCCGCTGACGCTCAAGCGCTACCCCAACGGCGTCGACGCCGAATTCTTCTACGAGAAGAACTGCCCCAAGCATCGTCCGCCATGGGTCGAGACGGCGACCGTGTGGAGCGGGGGCAACAACCGCGACATGTACTACTGCCTGTGCCAGGACCTGCCGACACTGGTGTGGCTCGCTCAAATTGCGACACTCGAGTTCCATACATCGCTGTCCCTTGCGAGCAACTTGCCCGAGCCGAGGACGATGGTGTTCGACCTTGACCCAGGACCACCGGCGACGATCGTCGAGTGCTGCCGGGTCGGGTTGATGCTGCGCGACATCTTCGGCGAGCACGGCCTCGAATGCTGCGCCAAGACTTCGGGATCGAAAGGCCTGCAGCTGTATGTGCCGCTCAACACCAAGGTCGACTACAACCAGACCAAGGTCGTTTCCAAAGGCCTGGCGCAGATCTTCGAGGAGCGCCATCCGGAGCTCGTGGTGCACAAGCAGCTGAAGGAGCTTCGCACAGGCCGGGTGCTCATCGACTGGAGCCAGAACGATCAGTACAAGACGACCGTGAACGTCTACTCGCTGCGAGCCCGCTCGCGCCCGACGGTTTCCACGCCGGTGTCGTGGGACGAGGTGGAGAAGTGCCTGAAGGCGAAAGACCCGAGCCTCCTCGTCTTCACCTCTGACCAGGTCCTCGCCCGTGTGGCCAAGCACGGCGACCTGTTCGAGCCCGTCATCAAGAAGAAGCAGAAGCTGCCACGTTCGCTGCTCGAGGCAACCGGCGGAAAAGAGGCGGTGGTCAAGATGGCCAACCGCAGGCACAGTGGCGGAGGTAGGTTCCGCAAACCGCCCGAGAAGTGAATACCCCACGAAATCTTCGATTTCGCGGGGACCCCTGAGTGAACCGCCCGCGCGTGGTGATCGCGGGAGCGGGGTTTGCCGGCCTCACCTGCGCGCGCGGCCTTAAGCATGCGCCGGTGGACGTCCTGCTCCTCGACCGCAACAACTACCACCTCTTCACTCCTCTGCTCTACCAGGTGGCGTCCGCGCTACTCGATCCGGGCGAGGTCGCCCGCCCCGTCCGCGAGCTGGTCAGGCCGCTGGGGAACGTCGAGTTCAGGCAGGCGGCCGTGACCGGGGTCGACCTCGAGGGCCGGATGCTCAGGACCGACCGGGGATCCCTCGACTACGACTACCTGGTGCTCGCGACGGGGAGCCAGAGCGACTACTTCGGCAACGCCTCGCTGGCGGAGCACGCGTTCGGGCTGAAGATGCTCGAGGAAGGGCTTGCCCTCCGGAACCGGGTGTTGGGCCGCGTCGAGGCTTCGCAATGGACGGCCGATGCAGCGCGCAGGCGGGCCATGCTCACGTTTGCCGTGGTCGGGGCCGGGCCGACCGGCGTCGAGATGGCGGGAGCGCTGTCGGAGCTCGTCCGCCACGTGCTGAAGAAGGACTATCCGAATCTCGACCTCGGCGAGGTGCGGATCATCCTGCTCGAGGCCGCCGGCTCGGTGTTGGGCACTTTCGTGCCGTCGCTGCGCGCGGCGGCGCAGCGCTCGCTGGAGAAGAAGGGCGTCGAGGTGCGGTTGAACGCCAAGGTGGCGGAAGTCTCGAAGGATTCGATAAAGCTGGCCGGCGGGGAAGAGATCCCGGCGGCCACGGTGGTCTGGACCGCCGGCGTGCGCGCGTCAGAGGTTGGTGGGCTGCTCGGCGTGAAGCTGGGCCGGCAAGCACGGGTGGACGTGGACCCCACGCTGCAGGTCCCTGGTCATCCCATCGTGTTCGTCATCGGGGACCTTGCGGGGGCGGTCGTCGACGGCCAGTCGCTGCCCATGCTCATCCCGGTCGCCATGCAGGAAGGCCGCAGGGTGGCGGCGACCATCGGCGACATGGCGCGGAATGGTGGGGCGACGGCGTTCGTCTACAAGGATCCGGGCACGATGGCGACCATCGGGCGAAATTCGGCTGTGGCAGAGCTCGGCCGAGTCCACTTGAGCGGATTCCCCGGGTGGGTGATGTGGCTGACGGTGCACCTCGTCAATGTCGTCAGCTTTCGGAGCCGCATCCTGGTGCTGACCAACTGGGCATGGGACTACCTGTTCTACGACCGGCCGATCCGCCTGATCCTGAGGGCCTTTCCCGACCGGCCCGATTGAGGCGCGGCGTCACAAAGGGGGCGCATGCGGGGCTGATACTTGTGAGGTGAAGCCCAGGCTCGCGTCGCTTGGCGCCGGTGCGCTGCTCCTGTTCATGCTGGCGGCCTGCGGCGGATTGCAGCCCGAGGATGCCGGTCAGGCTCTGCGCGAAGGCGGCTCGGCGATGGCGAAGCTGAAGACCGTGAACGCCAACTTGAAGTTCACGAAGGGAACGGTGAGCTTTCGCGGCTTCGCGCTGGTGTCGGCGAAGGCTGCTCTTCGCCTGCCGGCGGACAGCGACACCACTTACACCGTGCGCCAGCAGGATGTGCAGATCGCGCTCGAGGTGATCATCTCCGGCGGCCACGTCTACCTGCATCTGCCGTTCTCGGGCTATAACGAGCTCACGGGCGTGGATGCCGCCGACATCCCCGACCTCGCCAAGCTCTTCGACGCCGGCAAGGGCCTGCCGGCCGTGATCCCGGCCGGCCGCAACCCCAGATACCTGGGCGCGGAGAAGGTGGGAGACATCGATTCCCACAAGGTCGAGGCGACCTACAGCGCGAGCCAGGTCCACAGCATGCTGCCGCAGCTCAGCTCTTCCGGTGACGTCGACGCCTTGATCTGGATCGGGGGGTCGGACCACCTGATCCGCAAAGCGGTGCTGTCCGGGCCGTTCGGCGACAACGGCCTCACCAGCTCGGTCGAGGTAGACCTGGGCGGTTTCAACGGCAGCGTCGCGATCACCACGCCGACGGCGCCTTAACAGGCAGGGTTGCACCCGATTTTCGATTCGCGGAGGATTGGCGCAGGAGCGCCGGCAGGGGGAGGGACCGGCAACGGGATGGGAGGGCCCGCCAAGGGGTGCGCCTAGCCTCAAAATCAGGCCCGGCGGCACCCACGATTTCTGACAGCGAACCGAAGACAAGGCGCCCACTGCTCCTCCTCATCGCGGGGGCAGGGCTCTTCGTTACCGCCCTCGACGCCTACGTGGTCGTAACCCTGCTGCCCGTGATGATCGCCGACGTCGGCCTGACAATCGAGCGCTTCGAGCAGGCGACCCCGATCGTGACCGGCTTTCTAGGCGGCTACGTGGTCGCGATGCCGCTGCTCGGCGCCTATTCGGACGTGCGCGGTCGCGCGCCTGTCTACGCGCTTTGCATGCTGGTGTTCGCCATTGGGTCCGCAGTCACGGCGACGGCGGGCATGTGGAGTTTCGCCGGGCTCCCCTGGCTGGTCGCCGGCCGTTTTCTGCAAGGCCTGGGTGGCGGAGGCCTGGTGCCGCTGTCCCTGGCCCTTGCCGCCGACCTCTACCGCGACACACGGCGAACGGCGGCACTGGGTTCTGTCGCGGCCATGCAAGAGGCGGGCAGCGTGTTCGGACCCCTGTACGGCGCCACGCTTGCGGCAGCCGCGGCATCCATCGGGGGCTGGCGCTTCGTCTTCTGGCTGAACCTGCCGCTGGCCGCCATCTGCGCCGCAGGCCTGCTGCTCGGCAGCCGCAAGCAGAGCCGGATCGACGTCTCGGCGGCGGGCTCGCTCGATTGGGTGGGAGCGGGCCTGTTGGGCCTGGGTCTTGGTCTTTTGGTGCTCGCTCTGTATCCGGACGATCCAAGCACTCGGGCGACGAGCGGCCTGCTGATTCCAGTTGGCGCGCTGAGCCTGATCGTGCTCGCCCTGTATGCACGGCGCCAGGCAACCCGCCTCGAGCCTCTCATCCCGCAAGGCCTGCTGCGCAGCCGTGCTTTCATCGGCGCCACGGTCGCCAACCTTTTGATCGGGGTCGCGCTGATGGTGGCCCTTGTCGACGTTCCACTCCTTGGCCGGCTGGTGTTCAAGCTGGACCAGTTGGGCTCGGGGCTGCTGCTCTCCCGCTTCCTGATCGGGGTGCCTGTCGGCGCTGCAATCGGCGGCCTGGTCGCAAGCCGGATCGGCGCGCGCCTCACCGCGGTCGCGGGGATGGTCCTTACCGCGACGGCCTTCACGCAGATGGCAGGCTGGCAGGCAGACGAGCTCACCCTGCGCATCGGACCGGTCGCGGTGGCCGATGTCGCCCTCATCGCCTGCGGGCTTGGTTTCGGAATCGTCATCGCCCCGCTTGCCGCGCGCGTGCTCGAGCTCACCCGAGCCGAGCATCACGGTCTCGCGTCCAGCCTCGTCGTGCTTTCGAGAACGATGGGCATGCTCATCGGCCTCGCCGCTCTGACCGCATACGGGCTGTATCGCTTTCATCAGATCCTCGGCACGCCTCAGCTCACGGACCCGGACGTGCGCGCTCGCGTCGATCACCTCGAGCGCCTGGTGGCCGCGGCGTTCCTGCAGGAATACAGGGAGATATTCGGTGTCGCCGCCGGGCTCTGCGTGCTCGCCGCCCTGGTCGCGGGCTTGACCATCGGTCGCACTCGATCGAGGCCAGTCGCCTAGAGCTTGGTCGCCACCGCCATCAGGTACGAGTGGTGGTATCGGAAGGCATCGTCCGGGTCGCCGAGGCTTTCCATCGCCAGCTCGACCTCCGATTCGAGCTCCAACCTGTAACGAGGGCCGAGGGCCTTGATCAGCGTGTAGGGCAGAGGCCCGGCGCCGGCCATCATCTCGATCCATTCGTGCGCGTTCTGCGCGCGACCGCCGGTGACCATCTCCGTCAGCGTGTCGACTTTGAAACCCGCCGATTCCAGCAGCGGCGGCAGCACCTTCGGCTCACCAAAGCGGGAGCGGTCGGAGGTGTAGCGCGGAAAGCTCAGATAGTGCCTGCGCGCCAGCGGACCGAGGCCCTGGAAGAAGAGGTCCTGCGCGCGAGTGCTCAGGCTGCGCCGCTGGCAAGACACCGCGAGCCGCCCGCCGGCCTTCAGGACCCGGTGAGCTTCGCTCAGCGCGTCACCCGGGTCGGCGAAGTAGGCCAGGGAGTCCCCGATGGTGACGAGGTCGAAGGTCTCGGGCCTGAACACGAGGCGCTCGGCCGCCATGCCCAGGAACTGGGTGTGCTTGCCCTGCTTTGAACGCGCGATCGAAAGCATCCGGTCCGAGAGGTCGATGCCGATCACCGTGCCGGGGCTCACCTTGGCCGCCACCTGGTGCGCGACCTGCCCCGTGCCGGTCCCGACGTCCAGGGCGTGCTGTCCTTTCTTGGGCTTGACCAGCTCGACCAGCCTCGCCGAGACCCGGCTGTGCTGGCCGTTCGCCCAGTTGTCGTAGGCAGGCGCGATCTCGTCGAAGAAGTCGACCAGGTGGTCGATCATCTCGTCGGTCGAGTCAGGATCCATCAGCGCCACGAATCGATACCCAGTGCCTCCACGCTCGGCTGAACCCGGTTTTCCTCCCTCTGCTGTTGTCCGGCGACCACTTTGTTACGATGCTAGCTCGTCTAAATCCCCTCTCTTCCGAGTTACGCGCGTATTCGCGAGTCCAATTGACAGCCAGAGTCGGTTAGAAGTAGAAAAGGCACGATCAACCCAGTGGAGGACGCCCAAATGGCCCAAGCCGAGAAGTCCGGGACGCACACCCCCGCAAGCACCCAGAACGGCGGCACCAATGTGGTCAGCCTCGGCCCGCGCGACAGCCTGCACGGGCGCCTCGACATCCAGGGCGATCTCAAGATCGCCGGCACCGTCGAAGGCGAGCTCAAGGTCAGCGGGGACGTGACCGTCGACGGCACCGCCAACGTGCAGGCCACGATCGAGGGCGCGAACATCAGCGTTCGCGGACAGGTCAACGGCAACGTGACCGCACGGCGCCGCCTCACGCTGGGCGGATCCGGACGCCTCAACGGCGACGTCAAGGTCGGCCGCCTCACAGTCGAGGACGGTGCCACCCTGAACGGCAACGTCACTATGTCCCAGGAGAAGTCCTAGGCCGATCGCGTTCGGGTTTCGCGTCTAGACCCTACCCCCTTCGGCCTGCTTGACCGACGGCAGCACGACCGTCTCCAGGTAGTCGCGAACCGCGTCCATGACCGCGTGGGTGATCCTCCATTCGAGCGCCTCGAAGGCCGCCTCGTCTCGGTTGAGGCTGCGCAGACGCTGCCGCCAGAAGTCGATCCCGACGTTGAGGCCTGGCAGCGGACCGCGAGTGTTGGCCCCGACCGCCGGCGCCCCGACCGCCGGCAGGGCTGTGTCGGCGGGTGACGCCTCGGTCGAGGGGAACGGGAACGGAACAAGAGCGCCTTGGGTCGACGCATTCGCGATGACATGCCACGCCACCAGGATCAGAACGCCCACGACGGCGCACTCGGCGACGATCATCCACGTCAGCGGCGCCCGGATCAGCCTGCGCATGGGGGCCAAGCTAGACGAGCCGGGCGCGAAGGGGAACCCTGCCTGTTAACGATTCCGCCGCTCGAGTGAGCGAAGCGCCTCGACGCCCCGTTCGATCGTGTCGAGCCGCTTGGGAAAGCTGAACCTCAAATAGCCGCGGCCGCGCTCAGGGTCGTGGTAGAAGCTCGAAGCCGGCACCGTGGCCACCGCGACCTCCTCGATGAGGTGGCGCGCCATCGCGGTGTCGTCGTCGAAGCCGAATGCTCCGATGCCGGCCATGACGTAGTACGCACCGTCGGGCGTCTCCGCCGCGAAGCCGCATTCACGCAACCCGGTGACGATGGCATCGCGGCGCTCCCGATAGTCGCCGAGCAGCTCCATATAAAAGGAAGGAGGAAGCTCGAGCGCGGATGCGATGGCGATCTGCAAGGGGTGCGCGGCGCCTACGGTCAGGAAGTCGTGCACCTTGCGGATGCCGCCCGTGAGGTCGGGCGGCGCCACGATCCATCCCACCCGCCAGCCTGTGACCGAGAACGTCTTGCTTGCGCCGCTGATCGTGATCGTGCGGTCGGCCATGCCGTCGAGCGTTGCCAGGCTCACGTGGCGGCCGTGATATACGAGGTGCTCGTAGATCTCGTCGGTGATGGCGATGGCGCCGTGCTCGATGCACAGCCGCGCGATCAGCTCGAGCTCAGCCCGCGAGTACACCTTGCCGGTCGGGTTGTGTGGGGTGTTGACGACTATCGCTCGCGTCCTGGACGTGAACGCCGACCTAAGCGCATCAGGGTCGAAGGACCAGTCCGGCGGCTCCAGCGCCACATAGCGCGGCGTGGCGCCGCTGAGGATGCAGTCGGGGCCGTAGTTCTCGTAGAACGGCTCGAAGATCACGACCTCGTCGCCCGGATCGACCACCGTGAGCATCGCCGCGATCATCGCCTCGGTCGCTCCACACGAGACCGTGACCTCGGTCTCGGGGTCGACGTTCCGATTCCACGCCGCCGACTGCTTCGCGGCCACCGCCTGGCGCAACTGCGGCGCGCCCCACGTGGTCGCGTACTGGTTGTAACCGTCCCGCAGCGCGACCGCTGCAGCCTCCAGGATGCGCGGATCGGTCCCGAAGTCCGGGAATCCCTGCGCGAAGTTGATGGCGCGGTCTGGCCCGTTGAGCGCAAGGTTCAAACGCGTCATCTCACGGATGACCGACTCGGTGAAGCTTTGCGCCTTCAGCGACAAGCGGCCGAAACGATCAGTGCCCAGGATCGCCCCGCACGAGATGAATGTCCGTGCTGGAGCACGAATAGCAGCGCTCCGGCATCTCCAGGCCGCGCTCCCAGCGACCGCACACGTTGCAGGTCCAGCGCGTGGTGGCGAAGAATTCGAGAACATCGGAACGGCTCAGCAGGCCGACCATCTTGCCCCCCTTGATCACGGGCACGCGCCTGATGCGCTCGCCGATGAGTAGCCGGGCCGCCTCGTCGATTCCGGTGTCCTCGCTGACCGTGATGACGTGAGAGCTCATGATGTCGCGCGCGACCTTTCCCTTCTTGGAAAAGACGTCGACCTCGGAGACGATGCCGGTCACATGGCCGTCGGCGCCCAGCACCGGAGCGCCTGTGATGCGCTTCGATGCGAGCGTCGTCGCGATCTGCTCGATCGGCGTGTCTTCGTGAAAGGTGATGACGCTTCGGGTCATCACCTCTTTGACCGGGATCATGGGTGAGTCAGCAGTGTAGCCACCGTTTCCAGGTTGGCGTTGCCGCCGGTGAGGATGAGGCCTGCACGTCCTCGACCGAGATTTCCGGCGGTGTGAGCGGCCAGCGGCAGCGCTCCCGTCGGCTCCAACGCAAGGTGAATCCGCATCCATGCCAGCTCCACCGCGGCGGCGATCTCCTCCTCGGTGACGGTGACGATCCCGTCGACAAGCCCCTGTCCGAACATGACCTCGAAGGTGCGCTCGCCGATGGCAGTTGTGCGCACGCCGTCGGCCAGCGTTGCCGGCGCGCGATCCAGGGCCACGATGTGGTGCGTCTTCCAGCTCCGGTAAGCGTCGTCGGCCGCTGCGGGCTCGACTCCGATCACCCGGACGCCGGCGCCGTGGCTCTTGGCGGCAAGTGCCGTTCCGGACAGCAGTCCGCCGCCACCGACCGGGGTGGCGATGACATCGAGGTCGGGCTCGTCAGCCAGCAGCTCGAGCGCCGCGGTGCCCTGCCCGTGGATCACGTTCCAGTCGTCGAATGGGTGCACGAGCGTGAAGCCGCGCTCTGCCATGACCTCTTGCAGCCGCTGCTCGCGATTGGCGAACGTGATGCCGTCCTGCAGGACCTCGGCGCCCAGCGCCCGCGTCGCGGCAACCTTGGCCGGGTTGGCGTCCTCGGGGATGAGAATCAGCGCGGGCAGGCCGACCGTGCGCGCGGCCAGGGCGACCGCCTGCGCGTGGTTGCCGGAGCTCACCGCGATGAAGCCTTTTGGCTTTTCACCGCCCTCGACGAGGGAAAGGACCGCGTTGAAAGCGCCTCGAGGCTTGAACGAGCCGGTCACCTGGAAGCACTCCGCTTTCAGCCGGAGGTCGGGATCGATGTCAGTCCGCAGGACGGGCGTGCGGCGGACCTGCGTGCGGATTCGCTCGGCGGCGGCACGCACCTCGCCTGCGTGCTGGTCCAGGAATCGGCTCACGCGGCGGCCGGTTCTTTCTCGGAGACCTGGCTGCGATTGCGAGGACGCATGTTGGTCAGGACGATGCCGGTGAGAATCACGACCATACCGGCGACGACCTGCGGCGTCAGCACTTCATGGAGCAGGACGACACCCCAGAACACCGCCGTCACGGGCACGACAAACGTGACGCCCGTCGCGCGCACGGCCCCAAGCGTGTTCATCGTGTAGTAGTAGAGCAAGTACGCGACCCCAGAGCCGGCCACGCCCAGTGCGATCACCGCGGCCATCGATATGAAAGCGAGGTGAATGTGAGGCAGCGCCGGCGCCGCGATCGGAATGGTGAGGATCGCGGTTACCGCGAGCTGCCCGAAGCTCTGCTCGTAGACGTTCATCCCCCGCATCTTCGTCCTCTGGAACATCGCGCTGGCCGCGTACGACATCGACGCCAGGACTACCGCGAGGGCGCCCGCGAGGCTGCCCGATAGACCGTGCGTCGCAACTTCCGGAAAAACGAGGACGACTACGCCTGAGATTCCGATCAGGACACCGACGTAATTCAGGACGCTTGGACGTTCGGTCGGGATGACCCAGAAGATGAAGATCGCCGCCCACAGCGTCGTGGTCGAATTGAGGATGCTGGCGAGGCCGCTCGAGATGTGCTGCTCACCCCACGCGATTGCAACCCACGGCAGGAGCGCGTTGGTGACCGCCATGATCGTGAATGGAACAAGCCTGCTCCTCCAGCTCGGGCCGAACAGCGGGCGGCCCGTGACCCGCATGATCACCGCCAGCGCGACCGCGCCCGAGGCGGATCGGATCAGTACGAGCACCGTCGGGCTCATGTCCCGCACGGCCAGCTTGATGAGCAGGAAGGAAGCGCCCCAGATCAGGCCGAGGGCGGCAAACGCGAGGTAGGGCAGCAGCCTGCTGCGAGATTCAGACACGAGTCGGCCAGTCGTCGGTGGAGACCACGAGCGTGACCGGGCCATCGTTCTCGATGCTCACGCGCATGACTGCTCCAAAGCTGCCGGTGCGGGTCTCTATTCCGCGCTCGCCGAACCGCCGCACGAACCCGAGGTAGAGCTCTTCGGCGCGCTTCGGGTCCCCTGCTTTGAGAAAGCTGGGCCTGCGTCCCCGGCTCATGTCGGCGAACAGGGTGAACTGGGACACGATCAGCGCCGAGCCCTTCACGTCTTCGAGGCTCAGGTTCATCTTGCCCGCCTCGTCTCCGAAAACGCGCAGGTCGATGATCTTGTCAGCAAGCCGGCGCACAGTGGATTCTTCGTCATCCGATCCCGCACCTACCAACAACACGATGCCGTGTCCGATGGTTGCAGACTGCTCCGCTCCCGCCTCCTCCCAGGTCACCGAGGCAGAGGCGACGCGCTGGGCGACGACCCTCACACTCGTCTAGATCTTGGGACCGAAGTGCGGTTCCGCGTGCACGAGCGAATCGATATACCGGAACCGCTCGTAGCGATGCTGCAGCAGATCCGGCGCCTGCTGCGCCAGCAACGGCTGCAGGTGCCGGTCCAGGGCCTCATCGAGCGAGCCTGCGGTAGCGTCGAAATCGAGGTGCGCGCCTCCCTCGGGTTCGGCCACCACCTCCTCGACGACGCCCATCGCCAGCAGGTCACGCGAGGTGAGCTGCAGCTGCTCGGCCGCCTCGACCTTGCGCGAGTTGTCCCTCCAGACGATGGATGCAGCCGCCTCGGGCGAGGCGACCGAATAGATCGAGTTCTCCAGCATGATCACCCGGTCGGCGACGCCCATGCCGAGCGCGCCGCCGCTGCCGCCTTCGCCGATCACCGCCGCCACTATCGGCACTGGGATGCGGAACCATTCCATGATCGCGCGCGCGATGGCGGCGGCAATTCCGCGCTCCTCCGCTCCCGCGCCGGGATATGCGCCCGGCGTGTCGATGAGGGAGATGATCGGAAAGCCGAACTTGGCGGCGTGGTGGGCCAGGCGGAGAGCCTTTCGATAGCCCTCCGGGTGCATCATGCCCCAGTTTCGAGCCACCCTCTCTTTCAGGCTCCTCCCCTTCTGGTGACCGAGGAACATCGTGGTGCGGCCGTGCCACGTGCCGACGCCGCCGACCAGCGCCGGATCGTCGGCGGAAAGGCGGTCACCATGCAGCTCGATGAAGTCGGGCGCGAGCCGCCGGATGTAGTCAAGCGAGTACGGCCGGTTGGCGTGGCGCGCCAGCTCCACGACCTGCCAAACGGTCAGGGTCGTCTCCTCGAGACGGCGGCCGTGCCTGGGCGTCATGGATATATCTCCAGGAGGTGGGCCAGCAGGCGGCGCAGCTCGGTGCGGGACACCACCATGTCGACCTGGCCCCTCGCCAGCTGGAACTCGGCGCTTTGAAAACCCGCCGGCAGGTCGGCGTACGTCGCCTGCTTGATGACGCGCGGCCCGGTGAAACCGATTGCCGCGCCCGGCTCCGCGATGTTGATGTCCGCAAGCAGCGCGAGCGATGCGGCCGTGCCGCCGAAGGTGGGATCGGTGAGGACTGAGAAGAACGGGACGCCAGCCGAGTGCAGGCGCCCGACGGCGGCATTGACCTTCGCCATCTGCATCAGCGCCAACACGCCCTCCTGCATGCGCGCGCCGCCAGAGGCTGACACGAGGACGTAGGGCAAGCCCGCGGCAGTCGCCTGTTCCATCCCGCGCGCGAGGCGCTCGCCGGCGACGATCGAAAGCGTGCCGCCGACGAACCTGAAGTCGAACGCGGCCAGCCAGATGGGGCGTCCGCCGAGCGTGCAGGTGCCCGTGCGCACCGCCTCGTTCAGGCCCTCGTCGGCCAGCTGGTCGATGGTCGCCTGGTAAGGCTTGGGCACCTTCCAGTTGAGAAGGTCGTGCGAGCGCACGTCCTCCCAGCGTTCCTTCCAGGTCCCGCGGTCGGCGACGAGGACGATCCAGGCGTCGGCGCCGAGGCGGAAGTGGTGACCGCAGTCGCAGACATACGCATGCTTGCGCAGCGCTTCCGGATCCAGGCCCACGCCGCACCCGGGACAGTTCGTGGGCAAGGCGATCGGAGGCAGCTTGGCGCCCGCCATGCGGACCTCGGTGTGAACCCTCGCAAGCTCCATCAGAGGCTCAAGCCTCCGTCGACCGCGATCACCTGGCCGGTGATGAAACCGGCGCTCTGCGAGCAGAGAAACGCGACTGCGGCGGCCACCTCGCCGGCCGTCCCCTCGCGCTTGATGGGCGTCATCTTGACCAGCTCGCCGACCATCTCATCGGTGAGCGAGCCCGAGGTGAGCTCCGTGCGGACGTAGCCGGGGGCGACGGCGTTGCAGGTGATGTTGCGCGAACCGTACTCTCGCGCGATCGATTTCGTGAACCCGATCAGGCCGGCCTTCGCGGCAGCGTAGTTGGACTGTCCCGCGTTGCCGGTCAAGCCGACGATAGACGAGATGTTGACGATGCGGCCCCATCTCGCTCGCATCATGCCGGACATGATGGCGGCGCGGGTGGTGGCGAAGGCGGAGAGGAGGTCGGTGCGGATGAGCTCCTCCCAATCGGCGGGCACCATCTGGATCAGGAGCTTGTCGCGAACCGCGCCGGCGTTGTTGACGAGCACGTCCACGCGCCCGATCGACTTCACCATCGCATCGACCTGAGCTGGGTCGCCGACGTCCGCCTGGTGGGCGACCGCGCCGGGGAGCGCTGCCGCCGTCTCCTCCGCCGCCGACGCGTCAGAGCGGTAGTTGACGACCACCTTCGCGCCCATCTGGGCCAGCGCCGAGCTGATCGCGCGACCGATGCCTTTGCCGCCGCCGGTGACGAGGGCGGTCTTGCCTTCGAGGTCTTGCGTCATGCCGTGACTGGGCTGTCGGCGAAGTCTATGAAGAGCTCTTCCGCGTTCCACGTGTCGACGCCGGGGATGTGCTTGGCCGCCAGGCTCGCCAGCACCCGACCCGGCCCGAGCTCGACGACTGTTCTCACCTTCATCGCCCGCATCGAAACCATCGTTCGCGCCCAGTCGACCTGGCGGAGCATCTGCAAGCGGAGCTCCTCTTGCAGCGCGGCCACCGTCCGCATCGCCTCTCCAGACGCGTTCGCGAGCACGGGGATCGACGGCGCGCTGAGCTGAAGGCGGTCGACCACCTTGCGGAACGCCGCCGCAGCTCCGCCCATCAGCGGAGTGTGCGCCGGCAGAGGGATGGTCAGGATGAGCGCGCGCCGGGCCCCGGCCGCCAGCGCGAGGCGCTCGGCCTCTTCCACCGCGGCCGTCTCGCCCGAGAGCACGAACTGGACGTCGGCGTTGCGGTTGGCCACCCAGAGCCTTCCGCGCGAGGAGGCCTCGATCCGGATCGCCTCCACCTGCCCCTCGTCGAGGCCGACGATCGCGATCATGCCGCCGGGCTGCTCGCCGGCCGCGTGGGCCATGATCCGGCCGCGCTCCTTGACGAGCAGCAGCGCCGTCTCCCACGGGATCGCCCCCGCGGCTGCCAGCGAGGCTATCTCGCCAAGGCTATGGCCCGCCGTGACGCTGACGTTCTCGAAGCCGTAGCTCTCGCGCCACACCTCGTAGGCCGCCCAGCACACGACCATGACACACGGCTGGATGACCTCAGTGCGATTGAGCTCCTCGAGCGGACCTTCGAAGCACAGCCTGCGCACAGGCATCTGCAGCACCTCTTCGGCGCGCTCGAACGCGCGCCGGGCGGCCGGGTAGCGATCGTGAAGATTGCGGCCCATGCCCGGTTTCTGCACTCCCTGACCGGGGAACAGCAAAGCGATCGGACCGGTGAGCGTTATGCCCATCAGACCCAGGTCATCAGGCACGCCCCCCATGTCAGCCCGGAGCCGAAGCCGGCAAGCAGGACGTGGTCTCCGCTCTTGACGCGTCCCTTGCGAATGGCTTCCTCGAGCGCCAGGGGGATCGATGCGCTTGACGTGTTGCCGTACTCGTCGATGTTGATCGCCACGCGGTCCAGCGGCAGCCCGATTCGCCGCGCCGCCGCGTCGATGATCCGGAAGTTGGCCTGGTGAGGCACCCACAGGTCGATGTCCTCGAGGGCGACGCCGGCAGTGGCGCAAACCTCGTTCGCCTGGCGGATGAAGATGTCGACCGCGAACTTGAAGACGTCCGGGCCGACCATGTCGATGTAGGGCGCAGCGTCCTTGGCCGCGTACGCGCCCTTCTCGATGTTCCCGGCCGTGACCTGCGCATAACCACGCCCGTCGGAGCCCAGGCACCAGCTCTTGAAACCGGCGCCCGTGGGCGCGCTGCGAACCACCGCCGCGCCTGCACCGTCGCCGAATATGACGGCCGTTCCGCGGTCCGAGTAGTTGAGCATGCGCGACAGCACCTCGGCGCCGATGACGAGCACGGTGTCGGCGCGCTCGGTCGCGATGTAGGTGTCGGCGATCGAGAGCGCGTAAACGAAGCTCGTGCAGGCGGCCAGCGTGTCCCACGCCACCGCGCCGGGTGCGTTGAGCTCGTTCTGCACACGGCATGCGACCGAGGGAAACGGCCCATCCGGCGACGACGTGCCGACGAGGATCATGTCCAGGTCCTCGGCTGTGATGCCGGCAGCGTCAAGCGCGGCGCGGGCGGCCTTGGTGGCCAGCTCGAACGTGGTCGTGCCCGGCTCGGCGATGTGGCGGCGGTGGATGCCCGTGCGCTCGGTGATCCACTTGTCGGAGGTGTCCATCATCTTCTCGAGATCGAAGTTGTTGATGATCTTGTCGGGCGCGTAAACCCCCATCCCTGCGATCGCGCTGGGACGGCCCTTGGACTTGAACGAGCGCAAAGGCACCGCGTCGGAACGAGTGCGGTACGCGTTGGTGATCGCCATGCCCTTACGCCTCCAAACGCTCCGCGGTCTTCTGCTCGAGGAACTTCCACAGGTCGCCGATGACTTTCATCCGCTCGAGCTCTTCCTCTGACAGCTCGACGTCGTACTTGTCCTCGATGGCGGCGATGAGCTCGACGAGGTCGAGCGAGTCGGCTGCGAGGTCGCGCTGGAAGCTCTTGTCCAGCTGCACGTCGCCGGGTTCGATGCCGAGGATCTCGGCCGCGAGCTCTTGAAGCTCCTTGAAGTCGAGCTGGTTTGCCATATCTCTCCTACTTCTCCGCGGCCTTGATGACGAGGCTCGCGTTGTGTCCGCCGAAACCGAACGAATTGGAAAGCGCCACCTTCACGTCCGCCTTGCGTGCCTTGTTGGGCACGTAGTCGAGATCGCATTCGGGGTCGGGATCGTCGAGGTTGATCGTCGGGGGCAGCAGGCCGCGCTCGAGCGCGAGGATGCAGGCGGCGGCCTCGATGGCGCCGGCAGCACCGAGCAGGTGCCCATGCACCGACTTGGTCGAGCTGACCGCGAGCTCGCGCGCGTGGTCGCCGAACACTTCCTTGATCGCCCTGGTCTCGGCGACGTCGCCGAGCTTGGTCGACGTGCCATGCGCGTTTACATAGCCGACGTCCTCGAGGTCCACGCCGCTCTTCTCCAACGCCCTGCGCATTGCGCGGATGGCGCCCTTGCCCTCAGGCTGCGGGGCCGTGAAGTGATACATGTCGGCGCTCGCCCCATAGCCGGAGATCTCGGCCAGGACGCGGGCGCCCCGCTGCTTCGCGTGCTCCATCTCCTCGAGCACCAGCATCACGGCGCCTTCGCCCATCACGAACCCGTCGCGGCCGATGTCGAAGGGGCGGCAGGCCTTCTCGGGTTCGTCGTTGCGCTCGCTCGTAGCCTTGATCTGGCAGAACGCGCCCATGGTCAGCGGGGTGATCGTTGCCTCAGAGCCGCCGGCAAGCATGGCGACCGCGTCGCCGCGCTTGATGATCTCCGCTCCTTCGCCAATGCCGTGCGATCCCGACGCACACGCGCTGACGATGGCGTAGTTCGGCCCGCCGGCATGGGTGTGGATGGCGACGATGCCGGCCGCCATGTCCGCGATCATCATCGGGACGGTGAACGGGCTGATTCTCTTCGGCCCACGCTCCATCAGGGCGGTGTGGCTCTTCTCGAT
>Ga0070698_100003692_pt1 | contig 16805 bp, 17 predicted proteins | sample KBSK1502metaG_FD_65477 | JGI IMG/M metagenome (GOLD analysis project Ga0070698, IMG submission 65477) | Corn, switchgrass and miscanthus rhizosphere microbial communities from Kellogg Biological Station, Michigan, USA - KBS K1-50-2 metaG | ecosystem: Host-associated > Plants > Roots >...
GACGAGGGACGGTGGGAGAACATGGCGGGAGATTGCGCACTCGGCGGCGTGACGAAACAAGCGGGAATAGGAGTTGCTTAACCCTGTTGTCGCAGCACCCGAACAGATGTATAATCTGTATGACTAACCGCTAGGCCATGTTTTATCGTGCTATTGTGCTTGCTCAACGCGCTTCTCCGTTCGTCTCCGTTTCTTTGTGCCGTTTTTGTTGTTCTCAGATGTTCCCACTTTTTCATCTGTTTTCAACGGCTTAACTGTCAATTTACTGTCAATTTTAGGAGGTGTACTGCCTGTCTCGATGGGCTTCCTGTGTGGATGGATGGGATGAGGTTTACATATTCAACATAGTAGTAGTCGCTAAAACTGAGAGGCGTTTTTACACCTTCTGTCCATAGTGGCAGCGCCGCCAACACGGTCAGTCCAGGCATGCCAGGCCCGACGATTCGCCGCGAGCAGGCCAGGGTCAGCGATTCCGAAGCATCACCGCACACAAGGGGTAGTTGGTTTTCATAGGTACGATTGCGAGCAGGTAGTCCCAATGTGCTGAGGTGAGGAAGTAATGCAAAATACCCCTGAAGTGCTGGCTGCTGAAATTGGCGCGGAGATGGGCGAACCGTGTGATATATGTGGCTGCACGCTGTACTATCAGTCCGGCCCTTATAGTTGTGCCACTAGTGCTACCCGCGTCCACAGAAGTACGGGAGACTGAGCAATGAGAAACAAGATCGACTACGGAAACTCTTGTTTCGAGCACGGGTGCAGGAGAATGGAACAGCGGCATGTGCACTCTCCGGGTGTTGACTAGCGTCTATGAGTCGGATATGCTTCTTTATTAGAGAGGCGATAGTTAAGAAGACCTCTTGGCTCGTATCACTTTGGCACGTTTTTCAAGCTTTGCTGCTGCTTCAGTTCGGTTCATCTCCCGTAGCAGTTTGGCATAGTTCTCCAGCGTGATAGCAGTGCTGGGATGGTCAGGAGGAAGCACTTTCTCTTCGAGCATCAGAGCACGCTGCAAGAGCGTCTCGGCTTGTCTATATTGACCTTGTTCCGGGTAGAGCAGGGCCGGGTTATTGAGGGCAATAGCGGTGTCGGGATGGCCAGGCCCAAGCACTTTCTCTCTGATTGCCAAAGCACGCTGCAAGAGCGGCTCGGCTCGTGCATGTTGGTCTTGCTCCCGATACAGCCTCCCTACGTTACCGAGTATGGTACCGATTCCAGGATGGTCAGGAGGAAGCACTTTCTCTGCTTCGACCGTGCCGATCTTCCTTCTCTGGAAGAGAGCCACCACTCCAAACCGAATGCAACCATTCCGGTCAGGGCCGAACTTCCCAATGCCGCTATCACTGGCACCCACAGGTCCGACATAATAAAGCACTCCTAACTACGCTGAATTTCGAGAGCGTGGCCCTCCTGATTATTAGAACGAACAACGATACTTACTATCAAACAAATCCAACCTCACCAGCTTATCATCCTGGTTCAATTCCACCGTTGCCCACTCATCCCCCAGCTCAGCAGAGGCCCGCTCTGGACAAAATGGTTCTCACCGGGATAATGGTTGGAAAAACGACCAGTTTACAGTTTGCATTTACACCGCTACTTTGCACTTCGTCGCACGTTCGGGAGTTCGGGGCCTATCAGGCAGTTACTGGGGGACTACTCGTATATCTCAATCGTACGAGGGCACTAGCCGCCACACTGCCCGCCTGCCGGGCACGATCGATCCTGGAGTGGGCAATGGACATTCGAACATTCGCTGAGCTGACAACCCCGGACGAACGGTCTCTCAGATTCACGCCGCTGGGTCTTGCTACCGGGGGGAAGCTCAGCCCCGAGAACGCCGCGAAGTTCCAGCAGCGTTCTATTGCGGCGGCCGATCTCGCCCCAGCGGTCCCGGAGGGCACCCGGAGCAGCTTCGAGCGACTCCGGACTCTGCACTCATATGGAGTGCTCTGCTACGACGCCTTTACTGTGGCCGACGATCTGACTTGGGTGGTGCTGGAACAAGCCCTTCGCGAGAGGTTCATCGAGTTCTACGGAGAGACCATTCCAAAACGGGGGCTAGCTCAGCAATTATCTTCCTCTGCCAGACAGGAAACGTCTCCTGAGATAGGATAAGTGGGCCAAGAGTCCTCCTCATCTGTGCAAAAGCGAGTGAAGAGACGTATAGCGTGCGAGAAGATGGATCGAGCAGATGAGGAAGAAGGATGGAACACACAGAGAAGGCAGTTGAGGTCTACCAACTGCGTATCTGGATACGCCAGATCAGTCCCCAGATCTGGCGTCGCTTGCTTGTGCGAAGCGACAGCACGATTGCCGAACTTCATGATAGTTTGCAAATAGCGTTCGGTTGGACAGACGACCATTTGCATCAATTCCTCATTCATGGGAAACCCTATGGGATCGAGAGAGTTGGAGGGATGAGCTTGGACGACAATCCGCACCAGGTACGACTGTGTGACTTCCGCTGGAAAGAAGTGTGGGTGTACGAATATGACCTGACCGACTGGTGGCAGCATGAGATTTGTCTGGAGCAGGTTCTCCCTCTTGACCCAGCGAAGTGTTATCCCATGTGTGTGGCGGGGAAACGGCGCGGACCAATCGAAGGGTGTGGCGGCGCCTTCGCATTCATGGCATTACAAGATGAGTACCCTCTGTGGAAAGTCCCGCCGCAGTTTGCGCAGCTTCTGCTTGACCACCGTGACGATCTGGACGATTAACGAGAGGAGCTCCGACACCTGGCCTACTGGGTCGCGCGTTCCGACTTTGATCGACAGGCAGTCAATCGCCGCCTGGCTGAACTGGCTGAAGAGAGCACTGCGTGTACATGAGAGAAAGGAGGCTCTGATGCATATCCGAGTCCAGGTCATCATTGAAGCAGATCAAGAGAGCACCGTTCCTGTGCGCATCGAAGAGGTTGCATGCTTCGAGCGAGGGACACTCTCGCCGGAAACGCCTGTGTTACGGTTGGATGAGGCCAAACAGATGCTGGCTGGCGTCCAGCAAGTCATGACCGCCCAGCAAGTCGAAGACTACGTGGAGCAGCAGCGCCAGTGTCCGCACTGTCAGCAATCACTTACCCGCAAGGGCCATCGTCAGATCAGTGTGCGGACGCTCTTTGGCAAACTGACGCTCGAGAGCCCGCGCTTGTAGACCTGCTCTTGCCAGCCCCAGAAGAAACGGAGTTGGAGTCCTGTAGCTGCGCTGTTCCCAGAACGAAGCACGCCGGAACTCCTCTTCCTCGAAGTGCGATGGGCCTCGCTGATGTCGTATGGCCTGACCGTCGGACTCCTGGCGGATCTTTTGCCGATGGAGCATCAATTGAGCAAGGCCAGTGTCTCTCGTCATGTCCATCAGGCGGCAGAACGTCTCGAACAGGAACTGGGCGACGAGCAACCTTCCTTTATCGAGGGGTGCCCAGCGCAGTGGTACGAGCTGCCTGAACCTGCTGCCCCGCTGACGGTCAGCCTTGATGGCGGCTATGTTCACGCGCGCTCGCCGGAGAGCCGCAAAGATGGCTCGTTTGAAGTGATTGTCGGCAAAAGTACGACGGGAGAAGGAACCACAACCAGTTTTGGGCTGGTCTCTGGCTATGATCCCAAGCCCAGGCGACGACTGCTTGAAGTATTGAAGAGCCAGGGAATGCAGATGAACCAGGCTGTCACCTTTCTCACCGATGGAGGAGACGCCGTGCGTGAGTTGACCTAGGACCTCAACCCGCTTGCCGAGCATATCCTGGACTGGTTCCACATTACGATGCGTCTGACCGTGCTAAGCCAGATGGCCAAAGGGGTTCCTATCCAGCACACAGGAGAGGAGTTCGAGAAGGAACTGGAGCGCGTGAAGTGGTCCCTCTGGCACAGGAATGTCTACAAGGCGCTGCAAGTACTGGAAGACCTCGAATGGGATATCGATGCCGAAGCAAGCTGCGAGGCTCAGAAGCTGGCCAGAACATTGCACGAGTTTGACCACTACATTCGTACTAACCGATCTTCCATCCCCAATTATGGCGACCGCTATCGCAACGAGGAAGCCATCTCCTCTGCGGTCGCCGAATCGACGGTCAACCAGATCGTGAGCAAGCGGTTTGTCAAAAAAACAGCAGATGCGCTGGACCAGGCGTGGAGCTCATCATCTGTTACAGATACGAACGCGGGTGCTCGATGACACTTTAGCAGCCACCTTCCAGCGCTGGTATCCGGGTATGGAAACAGCCGATCCAGAGCGGGAGCTAGCTCTAGCTGCTAGTTAGGGAGTGCCTCACGAGCTTTATCATCCCGAAGTATGGAAAAGCAATCCAGATGTTCTTTTTCTTCGATAAAGGATCGTTTTGCTCTTTCTTTTCGCGCAGATTCCTGTTAGAATGGTTATTATCTCAGGAATAGCACCGAAACTGGGCGGTTTTGAGCGTAAGGAATCCGCCTTTCGAGAGACACTTGTTTATCAATATCACAGGAAGAAGCACAAACAAATGGAGCATACAATCGAAGAGGAATCCCTGCAATCTCTGGTCACTCTCTTTCTTGCTGACCTGGCCCACGCGAATCAGTCGCCACACACGTGCCGCGCCTATGCGACTGATCTTGCCCAGCTTTATGCGTTTCACCAGGGGCCGATACAGACGATCACTGCGGACGTCTTGCGAACGTTCTTCGAGATGCATGCCCATCTTCGCCCTGCAACCAGAGCGCGCAAACAGGCAGCGGTGGCACGCTTTCTGACCTGGGCCGAGCAACAGGAGCTGCTCGAAGCGAACCCGATGCGCAAGATCGACCGGGTGAAACTCGATCCGCCGCAGCCGCGTGGCGTGGAGCGCTCCCACATTGAACGCATTCTCAAAGCCATTCCCGCCGAGCATCTGCGTGACCGACTCTTCTTCCGTCTGCTTGCGGAGACCGGTCTGCGGGTCAGTGAGGGGCTTTCCTTGTATGTGGAGGATCTTGACCTCTCGCTCGACAATGAACACCTGACCGTTGTGGGGAAGGGTGGCAAGAGGCGAACGGTCCTGCTCGACGATCCGCGTCTCGTGCAGCAGCTCCGGGCCTACCTGAAACGCATGGGCTACAAACACGGGCCGCTCTTCCGAGCAGAGAAGAACGGGCGAGGAGGACCACTGCGCTACCAGTCGATGCAGGAGCGCTGGGACCACTACTGCTCGCAGGCAGGTGTTGCCTGCACGCTCCACCAGCTTCGGCATTCACACGCAACCGAGCTCATCAACGGCGGAGTCAGCTTGCCGACCATTCGCAAGAGGCTGGGGCATAAGAACCTGCAAACCACTCTACGCTATGCTGAGCAAGCTGATGCGACCGCTGATGCAGAGGTACGGGCCTGGCGTCGGCAACATGATCAGCACTTTTCTTTAGGAGGAAGGCGCGAAGGAGGCTCCCCTTGACACCACCCCTGCATATGTATCTCCTGGGTGATTTCTTGCTCCTTTTGGGGAACGCACCCGTGACGACGGTCGGCTGGCCACGTCTCCAGTCCTTGCTGACCTACCTCGTGCTCCACAGAGCCGCCCCTCAATCCCGCACGTATCTTGCTGCCCAGCTCTGGGCCGACTCGACCGAGGCCCAGGCACACACCAATCTCCGCAGTTTAGTGCATCGCTTGCGTCATGACCTGCCCGAGGCCGATCTCTTCCTGCATATCGAGCGGCAGACGCTCCAGTGGTCTCCCCATCCCGACGTGTCCTGGACACTCGACGCGGCTGATTTCGAACGCGCGCTGGCCCAGGCGGACCAAGCCAGGAGTCCGGTTGCTGTTCGGACAGCGCTAGAGGAGGCTGTAGCGCTGTACCGCGGCGATCTGCTGCCCGGTTGCTATGACGAGTGGATTCTGCCGGAGCGCGAACGCCTGCGTCAGGCATTTTTCGGGGCGCTGGAGCAGCTCATCCTGCTGCTGGAGCGGGAGCGCGATTATCCGGCAGCCATCAGCGCCGCCCAGCGCCTGCTCCGATATGATCCACTGCACGAGACGACCTATCGCCACCTGATGCGCTTCTATGCCATCAGCGGCGACCGCGCTGCCGCCTTGCGCACCTATCATACCTGTGCCACCGTCTTGGACCGCGAACTGGAGGCGGAGCCAGGTTTCGCTACCCAGAAAGCCTACAAACGCCTCTTGCAGCAGCAGATGCCGTCTGTCTCACCGGTAGCCTCTCCGACTGCGTTAGCGGCGAGAGCGCCACTGGTTGGCAGACGACCCGAATGGGCACGGATGCAGGACGCCTGGCAGCATGCAAGCGCTGGGCGACCCCAGATGGTGGTGCTGACCGGCGAAGCAGGTATCGGGAAAACGCGACTGGCGGAAGAGCTGCTTGCCTGGGTCGGTCGGCAAGGCATGACCAGCGCACATGCACACTGTTACGCCGCCGAAGGCGAGCTTGCCTACGCGCCCGTAGCGACCTGGCTCCGTGCAGACCCATTCCGAGGCGCTCTCTCCAGGTTGACCGATCTCTGGCTGACAGAAGTAACCAGGTGTGTGCCGGACCTCCTGATGGAGCGGCCAGAACTGGCTCCCCCCGGCCCACTCACCGAGGCATGGCAACGACAGCGTTTGTTTGAGGCCCTGGCACGAGCCATCCTGGGAGCACGCCAACCCCTGTTGCTCCTCCTCGACGACCTGCAGTGGTGCGACCGGGAAACCCTCGAGTGGCTGCACTACCTGTTGCGCTTCGATGCGCACGCACGCCTGCTCATCGTGGGCACGGTCCGTCCAGAAGAAACAACTCCTGCTCATCCGCTGGAGGCGTTGCTGGCGGCCCTGCGCCGCGACGGGCAGGTGACCGAGATCGCGCTGGGGCCGCTGGACGCAGCCGAGACGGCCTTGCTTGCAGGGCACCTCGCAGGAGGAGGTCTCAACGCCGAGCTGGCAGTCCACCTTCATCGGGAGACAGAAGGCAACCCACTTTTTGTCGTAGAAGCGATGCGCATGGGTGTGGGAGCAGCAAAAGACACCGGGCCGCAGGTCGCTCTGCATGGCTTGGGTATGTCTCCAACGGTCCAGGCAGTGATCACAGCACGGCTTGCGCAACTCTCTCCCCAGGCCCACGAGTTGGTCGGACTGGCTGCGGTAATTGGACGCGCCTTCACCTTCGATGTCCTTGGCAGGGCCAGCGGTGGCGATGAGGATACGCTGGTACGCAGCCTGGATGAACTGTGGCGCCGGCGCATCATCCGTGAACAGGGGGTGAACGCCTACGACTTTAGCCACGAGAAATTACGTGAAGGCGCGTACGCTGCCTTGCATACAGCCCAACGCTGCCTCCTGCACCGGCATGTAGCAGAGGCGCTCGAAATGGTGTATACGCAGACACTGGATTTGGTCAGTGGGTACATCGCAACGCACTACGAGCAGGCAGGGATGGTCGAACAGGCGGTGACGTATTATCAGCGGGCGGCGGAAGCGGCCCAGCGCATCTATGCCAACGCGGAAGCGCTTGCCTTGTCTCAACGTGGCCTGGCGCTGCTGGCAATGGCACCGCCAGCGCCATCCCAGCAGGAGTGGCAGAGGAAGATGAGCGTCCAACTGTATGAGCAGATGGGCGATATCCTTGCGCTGACCAATCAGCCCGATGAGGCGAGAAATGCCTATCAGTGTGCTTTGGCGCAGGCCGCACCGTCTGATCGGGTCAGCCAGGCACATCTTTCTCGCAAGATCGCTCAAACCTGGGAGACACAGCGCCGCTTCGAAGAGGCTCTACAAACCTACAGCAGAGCTGAAGCTATCCTCGATCAGGCGTCAGCTGAGGCCTCTTCCGAGAGGTGGCAAGAGTGGATAAAGATCCAGAACGGCCGGATATTCATTCATTATTGGTTGGGCCAGGTCCAGGAGATCACCGAGCTGGTAGAAAAGACCCAACCGGTGGTGGAACGCTCTGGCACACAAGCGCAGCGTGCCACGTTCTTCCAAAACTTGTACATGATGAGCCTCAGGCGTGACCGCTGCGTCGTCCTGGAGGAAACGCTGGGATATGCTCGATCCGCGCTGGCAGCCCGCCAGGAATCGGGAAGCGCGACCGAGGTCGCCTTGGCGCGCTTTCTCCTGGGTTTTGCCTACCTGTTTTATGGTGATCTAGATGAAGCAGAAGCGCACATGCAGGCTGCTCTGGCAGTGGGGGAGAGGGCCGGGGACGTCGTGCTGCAATCGCGTTGTCTGACGTACCTGACCATCGTGTACAGGAAACGCGGGCAGGTGGAAGGAACCAGCCGCTACGCTTCGCGCGCTTTGAGAGTAGCAACCTCGCTGCATTGGCCCGAAGACGTCGCCATGGCCAGAGCCAACCTGGCATGGGTGGCCTGGCGCCAGGGGAATCAGTCCGAGGCACAAGCCACCGCTCGAGCTGCGCTGGAGGAGTGGAAGGCCTTGCAGGTCGACTACCCATTTCATTGGACGGCGCTTTGGCCACTCATCAGCATCGCACTGGCGCAGGATCAGCTCTCGGCGGCTATTGACTATGCGCGTGCGCTGCTCGCACCTCAGCAACTACTACTCCCAGATGCACTAAGGGCTATCGTAGAAGCAGCCACACAGGCATGGGACTCCGGTCGGCGAGAAGCTGCATACGCCCACCTCCAACAAGCGGCAGCTCTAGCCGGAGAGATGGGCTACCTCTGAGAGGGTCGGCTGTCCCCCGTTTGACAACCTGCTCGATTTTCCCCTGAGTAGATGCTGTGCATCCACGCTCACCACTCTTTCTCTCCCGTTTCATCCTCAGCTATTAAATGCAACGCTCCACACAACGTTTACACAACGCAGCTTGTAGTAATCTTTGACCAGCACGAGAAACAATTCTTCCTTCCTACTGACACAAAGGAGGCATACCATGTCAGCAGAAGAAAACGCAGTGATCCTCGTTGCTGGAGCGACGGGTATTCTGGGCAGTCACATCTGCCGCCTGCTTGTGGAGCGGGGCAAACCGGTGAGAGCACTGGTGAGGTCCACCTCGGACCCTGGCAAGATCGAGGACCTCAAGCAACTCGGTGTCGAGCTGGTAGTAGGTGATCTCAAGGACCGGCCCTCGCTGGACGCCGCCTGCCAGGGTGTCGCATCCGTCATCACAACGGTGGCAACGACCATTTCTCGGCAGCCAGACGATTCGTTCCAGGCCACTGACCGAGAAGGGCAGAAGAAGCTCGTCGATGCCGCTTGCGCTGCTGAAGTGCAGCACTTTGTCTACCTCTCGGTTTCCGGTATCATTCCTGCGCAGGGGTCCTTCATCGAGGCCAAGCGCGCCGTACAGGAATACCTGAGGGGGAGCGGGATGACCTATAGCATCGTTCGCCCCGGCCCATTCATGGAAGTCTGGCTGAGCCCATTCGTCGGCTTTGATATCGCCAACGCGAGCGCCAGGGTCTTCGGGTCAGGGGAAGGCAAGCTCAGTTGGACGTCCCTGGGAGACGTGGCACAGTGCGCAATCGAGGTCTTGGATCGCACTGCAGCCCGCGATGCGACGCTGGAACTGGTTGGCCCCGAATGGCTCAGCCACTTGGAGGTGATCCGTCTCTGGGAGGAGATCAGTGGACGACCGTTCGAGGTGCAACATGTGCCAGAGGAAGACCTTTTGACGCAGTTGATGGCGGCGACAGATGAACGTCAACCAGCCTTGGCCGGCCTCATATTGTTCATGGCGCGGGGAGAGACTCACTCGACCGACATGCGAGCAACGCAGCAAGCAGTTCCTCTGCATATGACATCGGTCAGGGACTTCATCATATCTGCTCTGTCCAGGTGATGCCTATGGCTCCTACAGAAGCCATGTGATTGGGAGCGTTGAATCACGATGGAAAGAGAACGACCACAGCGCAGTTCGGACTTGTTCACGATACGACTCTGGCAAGAAGACCTGGGCAATGGTCAGATGGAGTGGCGCGGGAAAGTGCAACATGTGACCAGTGGTGAAGCGCGTTACTTTCGAGATTGGCCGACACTGATCGCATTTCTGCTGGCGATGCTGTCGGCTCCTCGAGCACCCAGCCAGTCGGATTGAGCGCTGTTGTAAATGAGAGGGGCGGGCGGTTGGCAAAGTCCAGGTTACCTCTCTAGACTGAGACGATCGTGCCTTCTGAGGAGCGTCGGCAACGTGCCCGTTGTCCCAATCTTGATGGGTAACTTTGAAAATTGCCTAGCATCCTGAGAGGGTATTGTCAGCAGTTGCTATGAGCTAACCCGAGGTGCAAGTTTTTTGCGAGATAACCAGTCTTCATAACCAGCAGAAAGGAGATATGCCATGCCAGAAAACCCATTCTATAAAGTTCCAGACTTCCCTATCCCACGCCATGACACCCCATACTTTGACACCCTACCCTATACAATCATTAAGGTAGGAGCGAAGCTTGTCGCCCGGCTGATCGAGGGGTGGACTGGTCCAAATGAAGTCATGTCAAACAACAACTATCCCGCCGGATCACCTCCCCCGCTTATAGCCTCTGCGGATACTATCAAGGAACTCTACAAAATGCTTAAAGATAAGGGGTATCCAGTACCGTAGCGCGTGGAGTCTGTTGGGTGAGGCCCATCCAAGGGTCTCCCTTAGCGTGAGTTTTACCCCGAATATTACGGTGAGGCCTTGCTCAGCGGGCTCGAAGGAGGTAACCAACATGTCCGATCAAGATTATGACGACATCATCCGTAAAGCAGTTGCAGCCGCCGCAGCTACCGGACCGCTTGCCATGTCTCCCATTCCAGGGACAGACACTATTGCCGTCGCTGGTATCTGGACTACCATGATGATAGCCATTGCTAGAAGGACTGGACACAGCCTTGATGTCGAAACAGCTAAGAAGGTTGTCCTGGCGGTCATAGCTCAGGCGGGAGCATACTGGACGGGCTCGAAGGCACTGACGTGGATCGTTGCCAAAATCCCCGGCCCCGGTATGGTCACAGGTTCTGGCGCGAACAGCGTCCTCAACGGAGCTTTTACTGTTTGGCTCGGATACGCCTTTATTGATCTCTTCGAGAGGGAAGACTTCGAATTAATCGACTGGCAGGTCTATACCGGGATCCTGAAGGACGCAAAGAAACCTTGGGGCGACGTGGGCAAACTTAGGCAAATCAGGGATTTCTTTAAGCGCTGCTTGCCCGGTGCCGGACAGAGTACTACAGCCTCTGCCCCGTAGGCTAATCGGCGCAAGCAAAAGGTCAGTTGTCATCTGAAAAGGAGGTAATCCCATGAGCAGATCACCTTCCGATTTGGTCAGCACTATGCTCCAGGCCCTTTTCCGGGGCCGCAGAGCGTCACGGACCTCTCCTTGCTGGTCGGCAAGGGGGCTGGGAGATGAGTGAATTGCTGGAGGATTTGGCCAAACGTGGGTTGGTGCGCAAGGAGGAGGACCGCTCGTTCCTAAACCCTGCGGACAAGGCGTTCGGTGGCTATATCTCGGTCATCTACCACCTGACCCGCGCCGGCCTCACCGCCTTGCAAGAGGCTCGTCGCAAGCAAGGCTGAACGTCAAGGCTCCACAGGCTTATCGGCAGGGCCTGCACGAGAAACGGGTAGGCGACCGGAGAGAAACCTGACAACTTCACCTGGACGAGCACGCTCTTCGCCTTCCCGGCAGTGGTGGACGCCAACGTCGATGCCTTAGCTATCTAGGTTTTCTAGAAGTACCTGGCGCGAGCTCGTGTCGTGGTTCGGCGACGAGGCTGTGTGCCTGCTCTACGTGGAGCGCCTACGGTGGCCGGAGGCTCCATCTGCCCTAGGTGTCGGGGCAGGCGGGCGTGGCGGGTCGCCAGCGGTCACTGGAAGTGCAACGCCTGCGGCTTGAAGACATCTTTTACCGCGGGCACGGTCTTCGAAAACATACTAACTCGGGAGACCATTCCAGAACAGGGGTAACCGTAACTATCGAGAAATACAGTAGTTAGCCCCCGTTTTGGAATGGTCTCGATATGCGGCTGCACGCCGACTCGGTCGCCCGCATCATCAAGCGTACCTGCACACTCGCGGGGCTGGACCCCGACCGCTACTCCGACCACTCCCTGCGCTCCGGGATGGCGACCTCAGCCGCGGCCGGCGGCGCGCCCGAGCGAGCGATCATGCGCCAGGGCCGCTGGACCAGCCGGGCGATGGTCGATCGCTACGTCCGCCACGGAACGCTCTGGCAGGAGTGCGCCGCCGCATACATGGGGCTCTGACGGGTCAGCTAACCTGCGCTTCGTCGCACGTGTGGGGGTTCCAGGCCTAGCTAGAAACAGAGAGGGGAAGATGGCCTATGCGAACCGATCAGCCTTTCATGGACCGTCACGATGCGTTGGCCCTCTTTGATGAGCCGCGCAGCCGTGATCCCAACAAACCCTGGCCGTTGCTGCCCATTTTGGCCTTCATTGCCCCAGGAGGCAGCGGCAAGAGCACGCTCATCAACTACCTGCGCAACGAGAGATGCAGTGTGCAGGGCCACCCGGTTCTGCCCCACGCTCACATCGATTTCACAGTCCCCGGGGCACCCACCGACCTGCTCGCGATCCTGGTCAGGCTTCGTGACGAGCTGCAACGGCAGGCCGATGACCAGGGCAAGCATCTGCGCTTTCCCCGCTTCGACCTGGGTGCCCTTGTTGCCCAGGCCTCTTCCACAGCGGATCTCGCTGCCCTGGAACCGCACACGATCCAAGAGAAACTTGCCATCGGCACGCAGCTCATCGAGTCCCTCGGTACCCTGGGCAGCTTCCTGGGCCATACGCTGCCGGTAATCGGGCCGCTCGTGGCGGGGCTCAAGCTGGCCCTGCAACTTCCGGTGGTTCGCGACACTTTAGCTTCCCTGGAAGCGCATACGGGCTGGACATGGTATCGCCAGCGCGGCACGGTGACAGGGCTGGTGGCCGAGGCGACGATGAAGGACGTCCTGCTCCGCTTACAGGTGTTGAGTCTGCTCGGCACGCCGGAACGTGAGACGCTGGTGAATGAGCTGCTGCCGGCTGCCTTTGCGGCCGATCTCTCCGCAGCACTGGTCGAGGCACATCCTCCACAGGCCTGGTCGCCGGAAGCCAATATGGTCATCTTCCTCGATGGCTATGAGGCCTTGCAGCGCGCCTCCAGCACGACCGCTGCGCGGCTCTTACAAGTGTTGACCACCGAACCGCGCAAGCAGGGCTACACAGATCCTCTCTTGCTCGTCATCGGTAGTCGCGACCCTCTCATGGGCATGACCGAGGACAAACAGCCCGTCGCTTTTGCGCGGACTGTGGAGGACGAGGCGACGGCGAAGCAACGGGCGCATGACCTCTATATCCGGTGGCAGCAACGCCTGCCCAGTACACCCAGGGCAGTACGCCGTCTCCGGTTGGAGAACCTCGTGCTACCACTCTGGCTACAGGACTTCGGGCCCGAACATACCCGCAGCTACTTGCTCGAGATCGGCGAGCGAGAGCAGACAGCGGTCTTTGCAGACGACCCGCTGGTGCAGGCCATTGACGAGGTGACACATGGGCACCCGCTCTTCCTGGCCCTGGGAGCCGAGGCCGTGCTCGAGGCAGGAGAACGCCCCCTACTGCCGGCCGAGTTTCAGCGAGCCGAGGTCTCACCTGAGATCGCGCCTGAACACGAAGGGGAAGAGATCGGCAAATACCTCCTCGATCTGTTCTTACGGCAATTGCCGGATGCCGAGCGCCGCAAAGACCTCGTTAGATGCGCCGTCCCGCGCGTGCTCGATGAGGCCGTCCTCCGCGTGCTCCTGCCCTCTCTCGATGACATCGATGCCCGCGATCGCTGGCAGGCCATGCGGCAGCGCTCGTTCCTGAATGCTGTGGACGAGCAGAGAAGCGTGGTGCATCCTGTGGTGCGCAGATTGCTCCTGCGCCGGCTGCCAGTCAGCGCGGACCCGAAAAGCGACTTCGTGCGGATCCACACGCAGCTGAAGGACCACTTCACCGAGCGCGCCACGAGCGGCGATGATGAGGCGGGGATCGAGGCCGCCTATCATGCGCTGGCCCTGGGAGATGCGGACCCAGCGATCCGTCTGGGCATCCTGGCACAACGAGGCCGTCTGCCCCTATGGGAACCCCTGCTGGAGGCGGTGCGGCAAGCTCCCACCAACCTGCTGCCCGAAGACGGCGAAGCGCACGCCAAGAAGGCCCGGGCGCGAGCAGAAGAGCAGCACGAGATAGGGGACGCAGCCACGGCAGTTGTTCTCTACACCTGGCTGCTGAGCGCCGCACACGATCGCGAGAAGAGCGCTCGGCTCCACCACAACCTGGGGTTTGCCTACTGGGTCTTGCCCAGCGGGGATCGCGCCACCAACCTGCAGCACGCCATCACTTACTACGAGGCTGCCTTACAAGTCTACACCCGCGAAGCCTTCCCCTTCGACTGGGCTAGGACGCAGCACAGCCTGGGGAGTGCCTACCGGGCCTTACCGGGCGGGGATCGCGCCGCCAACCTGCAGCAGGCCATCACCTACTACGAGGCCGCCTTACAAGTCCACACCCGCGAGGCCTTCCCTTTCGAGTGGGCCATGACCCAGAACAACCTGGGGGTCGCCTACAGTAACTTGCCTACCGGGGATCGCGCCACCAACCTGCAGCAGGTCATCACCTACTGCGAGGCTGCCTTACAAGTCCACACCCGCGAGGCCTTCCCTGTCGACTGGGCCATGACGCAGCACAACCTGGGGTTGGTCTACAGCATCTTGCCTACCGGGGATCGCGCCGCCAACCTGCAGCAGGCCATCGCCTACTTCGAGGCTGCCTTACAAGTCTACACCTGCGAAGCCTTCCCTGTCGACTGGGCCATGACGCAGCACAGCCTGGGGGTCGCCTACCAGAGCTTACCCAGCGAGGATCGCGCCGCCGACCTGCAGCAGGCCATCGCCTACTTCGAGGCTGCCTTGCAGGTCTACACCCGCGAGGCCTTCCCCGCCGACTGGGCCTTGACCCAAGTGTCCCTGGGGGCGTCCCACTACGACTTACCCAGCGGGGATCGCGCCGCCGACCTGCAGCAGGCCATCGCCTACTTCGAGGCCACCTTGCAGGTCTACACCCGCGAGGCCTTCCCTTTCGAGTGGGCCTTGACGCAGCACAATCTGGGGGTGACCTACAGCCACTTACCTACAGGGGATCGCGTCGCCAACCAGCAGCACGCCCTCGATTGCTTCCAGGCCGCCTTGCAGGTCCGCACCCGCGAGTCCTTCCCTTCCGACTGGGCCATGACCCAGAACGACCTGGGGGAAGCCTACCGCAGCTTACCCAGCGGGGATCGCGCCGCCAACCTGCAGCAGGCCATCGATTGCTTCCAGGCCGCCTTGCAGGTGCGCACCCGCGCGGCCTTCCCCTTCGACTGGGCGGGGACGCAGCACAACCTGGGGCTCGCTTACGCCGCCTACAGCAACCTCGGTGACCGCGAGGCCAACCTGCGCAAAGCCATCGGCTGTTACGAAGCCGCCGTGCAAATCTTCTCTTCAGCGCACATGGATGACTACTCTCACGAGGCGACCGGGAACCTAGAGTGGGCCAAGGGTGAATTGCAGAAGTTGAATCAGCCTCAGCAGCTCCCCTCACCGCAACAGCCAAAGCCCGGACACGAGATCTCATAGTCTGCGGACCGCCCTCAAGAGGCCGTCGACGCCCATGATGCTCCAGCTCGAGCAGCGCAAGGCCGCGATAACACCCCATCCGCGACCTGAAGCTCGAACTGCGAGCCGCAGACTCCACACATGATGGGACCTTGGCCAAGTGTGCTTGCGGCAACTCGGATGCGACGAGGGCACGCACACCGCGCCACTGAGAGGTTGCCAGGCCGCTTCCTGTTCCCCCGGTCATCCACCCGGCGATAGAGCGTGAAGGCTGATTCCAAATGGTCGATCTCGCGCTGGTAGCGTTTCGCGGTCGCCTCCGGCAGTTCGGCCCTGAACCATCCGATCGTACCCGTCGTGCTCACAGTCAGCCCCACCTCCTCGGCGAAGACCTTGTATCGGCGGTTGTGATAGCGGCTGTCCCGGCTCACGTCCGCCACTCCACGGACCTGCGCCAGACCATGCGCAGCCTCGTGCAGCAACGTGGCGAGAACTGAGGCTCCACCACGTTGCAAGCCCTCCACCGCTACGAACACCTCTGGCAACTCAGTGGCCCCCTGGGTCCAGCGCAAGGCGGCAAAGTGTCCGAGCTTCACCTCTCCTCGACCGCGACCCTCAGTCCCGCTGCCCACCACGATGACTGCTTGGGGAAGATCAGGATGACGCTGTCAGCACCGCTGCTCGACCAATCGCCAAGCAGAGAATGGCGTCAGCAGCGGCAACCGCCGCCCTTGGCTCCTGCGCCTATCCGACTGTCCTGCGGCTGTATCTGATAGCGGGTCGCCGTCCTGGAGGAAGGAAGGTCCATACGAGTGGGCAAGCGCCGCGGGCCCGGGCGTGTTGGCACGCCCGCATAGGCATTAAGTTAAGAAAAGATGGGAGGGCTTCGCTCGATTCCTGCACGAACGCTTTCCAGAAGCGACCAGGATAACGACGCCATGGCATGACCCGATCTTTGAGGATGAGGAGTACCGGGAGTTCTTGCGCCGGCTGAGCTATGAGCAGGTGGCGAAAGCGGCGTACGGAAAGGCGCTACACGAATGAGAGGCTTACCGGTTCTCGACTCATCCGTTAGAATGGGCAGATGGTAGGACTAAAGGACTCACGCTATAATGAGCCTGAACATTGTTGAGTCCTGGCGTAGCTGCGAACTACCCAGGACGTGAGATGAACCTGATTGGAGGTTCACCTTTGAACAGTATACCTTCTTCAAAAGAACCCCGTATCGTGCGGATACTCAGGAAATACGTCGAGCCTGATTTGCTTGCCGCTATTCCTCCCGACATTCTCAACTCACCC
>Ga0070698_100003693_pt1 | contig 16801 bp, 18 predicted proteins | sample KBSK1502metaG_FD_65477 | JGI IMG/M metagenome (GOLD analysis project Ga0070698, IMG submission 65477) | Corn, switchgrass and miscanthus rhizosphere microbial communities from Kellogg Biological Station, Michigan, USA - KBS K1-50-2 metaG | ecosystem: Host-associated > Plants > Roots >...
CCCGCCCAGGGCGGCGGTTTCCTGGCCAGCGTGGCGTGCACGTCCGCGTCGGCCTGCACCGCCGCCGGCGTCTCCAACGCCGGGACCCTCGCCGAGGGATGGAACGGGACCAGATGGAGCATCCAGCCCACCCCCACCCCCGCCGGAGCCCAGTTCGCCTTCCTGAACACCGTGGCGTGCACCTCCCCGTCGGCGTGCACCGCCGCCGGGGCTTACGTCAATAGTTCGGGCACCTCCCAGACCCTCGCCGAGCACTGGAATGGCACCACCTGGCACCGCCAGGCCACCCCCAACCAGGGACCAAGCCTGCTGATCGGCCTGGCTTGCACCTCAGCCGCGGCCTGCACCGCCGTCGGGTACTCCAACACCAACCAGTCCCCAGCGGTCCTAGTGGAGCGGTCAGCAGGCACCACATGGCGCACCCAGGCCGCACCCAGCCCGCCGGGGGCGGCGTCAAGCTCTCTCAACGGCGTAGCCTGCACCGCGCGCTCGGCCTGCACCGCCGTCGGCGCCACCACTAGCAGATCGCGAACCATGGTGACACTGGCAGAACAGTGGAATGGCCACATCTGGCGTATCCAGCCCACCCCAAGCCCGGCAGGCGGTGGCGGGCTGAACAGCGTGTGGTGCCCCTCGCGCTCGGCCTGCACCGCCGTCGGCGGCACGGCGAACGGCAGCACCCTCGCCGAGCGGTGGAATGGCACCACCTGGACCATCCAGCCCACCCCGAATCCTGCGAGGGCCGTGCAGAGCTTCCTGCTCGCCGTGTCCTGCACCTCCCCGTCGGCCTGCATCGCCACAGGCGCGTACTTGACCACCGCGTCCCAATCGGGCCCCGCCCGGTCCCTGGCGGAACGGTGGAACGGCAAGAAATGGACCATCCTGCCCACCCCCAATCCCGCAGGGGCCGTGCAGAGCTTCCTGAACGGCGTGTCCTGCACCTCTCCCTCGGCCTGCACAGCCATTGGCGAACGGCACTCCGCCGCCGGGATCGTGCACACCCTGGCGGAACGGTGGAACGGCGCCACCTGGCGCATCCAGCCCACCCCCAACCCGCCAGGGGTCCAGTTCGCATCCCTGGCGGGCGTGTCCTGCACGGGGCCTTCAGCCTGCCTCGCCGCCGGAGGATCAGACCAGGGGACCCTGGCGGAACGGTGGAACGGCGCCACCTGGCGCATCCAGCCCACCCCCAACCCGCCAGGCGGCCACAACATCATCCTCACCAGCGTCGCCTGCCCGGCATCTTCCGCCTGCACCGCATTCGGCACCTATGAGACCGGCTTCGGCCGACACTTCACGCTGGCAGAACGGTGGAACGGCCGCACCTGGCGCAGGCAGCCAATCCCAGGCATCGTGGCCTTCGATATCACTTCCCCCGCCGTGGCCTGCCCAACGCTGTCGGCCTGCGTAGCCGTAGCGAGCTACACGAACAACGGCCCGTTCGTGACCCTAGCCGAGCAGTGGAATGGCACAGCGACCGGTTCCCAGCCAGCCCCCGGCCACCTGGCGGCTGCGCGGGGCCCGGCCCTAGGATGCGCCAATGCCCTGCTGCGCGCCGCCGCATCCGCCCAGCGACCCAACCTCGCGCAGCCGCGGCGATCGTTCTCGGCGGAGGGCCTCCTCAACCAGGCCACCCCGGCGTGGCCGGGCACGTTCGGCTGGTGCCCGCCCGTCTGACCGGGGGGGCCACACCGGCAGGAAGCAACCATAGACAGGGGAGAAAATGAGCAAATAGTCTGTCGGGGGCGCAGCTCGAGCCGAGGCGCTGGCTGGGTCCCGGATCGCTGTCCGACCTCCGGGATACCGTCAGAGCATGCGCTATCTGATGCTGATGTGGGCCGACGCAGATGCCGCGAACACCGACGAGTCCGACTTCCATGCCTGGGCCGATTTCGACGAGCAGGTGAAGGCCGACGGTGCGTTCGTGCTTAACGGGGCACTCGCTCCCGCGTCGACTGGCGCTCGTCTCGTTCAGACCGCGATAGCTGGGCACGCGCTCGACGAGGCGGTAGAGCGCCGGCCGTTCGCCGACGGCGAGCAGCAGATTCAGGCCTTCTACATTATGGATCTGCCCACCATGGATGCCGCTCTCGAGTGGGCAAACAGGTTGCCAACCTACGGCTGCGTTGAGGTTCGTGAGCTGCTGCAGTTCTGACCTTCTTGGTCCCGGCGAGGCAGCAGCCTCCGTCTCATACCCGGCCCGCTCGCATCAGGGATGAACCGGCCTGCTCGACGGTCTACGCGACGCACGCCGTGCCGTTGCTCGGTGCCGGCATCTGAAGCTGCGCCGGCTACCACGAACCGTGCGATATCCGCCGTTTTGGGCGGCCGGCGGCTTGCGTCGTGCCGGGCTCCCGCCCGCGCATGGCAGGTTTTCTGTTGCTGGCGCCTGGAGCATGGGACCGGGTTCAGCTGGGCGAGAGGGCCGGGCGCTGGCGAGTTCCCGGCATTCCTGGGGAACCGGCACACCCGCCTGGTTGGCAGCGGCGCGGTGCAGGCGACGGTTGCGAACAGGGCGTACTGACAGAAGTCGTCGGTCTGCCACCAGGCAATTTCGTCGAGCAGGTCGGGTTCGGTCCCGCAATGAAGGGCTGCCGCGGCCAGCACTGCGTACTGGAACTTGTTGTTTTGCCGGCCGCGGAATAGGCACTCCGGCAGGAAGCGGTCCCCGATCCCCTCCACGGACAGCGGGCTGATGCGGCCGGCGCCGCACCAGCCGAGCGCGTCGGCGGCCACGTTCAGGAAAACGTCACCGGGGAAGGTGTTGTTGCGCGGATGCAACGGCGCGAGCTCGCCCGCAAGGTCAACGATGCTGGCGTCGTGGGTCAGCCCGTCGAGCAGGATTCGCCGGGCGGTGACGGTGTCCTCGGTGGTGGGCAGTTTCCGGGCAGGCATACCGAGAAGCTAGGCCAGAACCGGCACGGTTCGGCGGCACTGCGGCACGGCCCGCTCGGGCTTACGTCAGGTCAGGGTGTGATGCCGGGCCGGCTGACGCTGGGCCCGCTGCTGGTGTCGCGCGGTGAGCGGGTGATCTTGCGCGAGCGGCGGGACTCGGACATCGAGGACCGGCTGCGCGACCCCACCGCCCCTGGCGAAGACGACCACTACGGCTCGTCGTGGCGGCGGGAATGGGATGGCCGCCGCTATCACCCCCGCGAGCACCTGGCCGCCGGCCATGGGCCAGCCGAGCCCGGTAGCCACAGGTGGGCGGTCGAGCACGAAGGCCGTTGCATCGGCAGCGCCGGGTTGCGCGTCGACGCCGATCAGCACTGTCCCATCGACACCCTCGGCGTGTTCGCGCCCGGATTGCGCGGCCAGGGACTGGGCCGCGAGATCACCCGGCTGGTCCTGACACGGGCGTCCGGAGTGCTCGGCGCGCACCGCGTTGAGCTAGAGGTGCTGGCCGGCAACAGCCGTGCGATCGGCTGCTACCGGGCCTGCGGCCTCCGCCAGGAGGGCATCCGCCGCCACGACTTCATCCTGATGGCCGTGCTGCAGCCCGAAAAACGCATCCGCAGCCTGGGACACCCACCCAGCGGCCCGGATCGCGCTTGACAGGTCCTGACGGTGCGCTGCCCGCAGGCAGCAGCGCGGCGGCGCCGTCACGGCGCCGCCCGTGGGGGCCCTGATGCGGGATGTCAGGACCCGGCAGCGGCGCCCGCGGTCAGAAGGGCCGCCTGCAGGGCGGTCACCGCAGCATCGGCAGCCACCCGGGCGATGAGCGCGGTGGTGTGGGCGCGGTCGAGCTCTCCCAAGGCGATGCAGTCGAACGCCACCTGGGCGTCGTGCGCTGCCGCCTCCAGCTCCCGGGACGCCTCCTCCAAGACCGGCTTACGGCTTGTCACGATCCCGCACGGGTTGTGACCTCGATTCGATCTGTCGTGGAGGGTGCCATCACACCGCGGTCCGGCCGCCGTCGACGTTGAGCACCGCGCCTTGGACGTAGCTGGCGGCGTCGGAGGCCAGGAAGGCGATCACCGCGGCGATCTCCTCGGGCTGGGCGACGTAGCCGGTCGGGGCCGTGTGGCGTCATGCCGAACGCCAGGCCGGGCTCCGCCCCGGCGACCCGCCCAGCTGGGCGGGTTCGCCCGTCCTGGACTGGCAGCGGCCTCAAGCGCAACCCCTGTTCAGGCCGCTCGTAGGCAACCAATTGGTGAGCGATGCCTCGGACGTGATCTTCGGAGCCGGAGGCTGGCAGCGTCCGCGGCTTGGTGCCCAGATCCTGTTCTCCCTCCCCGAGCCGGGTCCCTGGGTCCTGCCGGATGGCTGGCACATGGACTGCGGTTTCGAGCAGGCAACCTGGCCAGTGCGATCGGTCAAGCTGTTCGCGTTCCTCGGCGAGGTCGGCCCGCGAGGGGCGGCACGATGTTGCTGCCCGGCACGCGTCGGCTGGTTGACCGCTACCGGGAAGGCCTGCCGACGCCAGCCGGCTGACAGGACCGCCGGGCGTGGTGGTCACCCACCTGCACGTCTTCCACGCCCGCTCGCCCAATACTGGTGCTGTTACGCGGCTGATGCTCGGGCAAGGAGATCCGCCGGGCCGGCCAGACCTGAAGAGGGTCGCTCCCCGGCTGCAAGCAACCGGGCGCTGGAATTGCCGTGCTCATCGCGCCGGGTACTACGGCGGCGGCCTGCCGGACCGCCGCCCGCCCGCCGTAGGCCATCCGGCCGTCCGGGTCGGGGTCGGTCGGGCCACGCGGATCGGGCGCGGGGCATCAGAATTGGAATAGACGAGTTCGGCGCTGAGGGCAAAGCGGGTGAGGTCGGCGCGGCGGCGGCAGCCGGTCTTGTCGGATCTGGTCCAGGTGGGAGCGGATGGTGCGGATGCTGATGCCCAGCTGGGCGACGACCTGGGGCGGCTGGTCCTCAGCGAGCTGACCTTGTTCGGGGTGCCAGCGATGCGGATGGCTAGCGGGGATCGCTGTGCAGGTGGTCGAGGAGCCTGACGCAGGCGTGCACCGTCGAGGTGCACGGAACGGGCACGCTAAGGTGCTCGGCCAGTTCAACGACCGCGCCCGTCATGCACGCGTATTCCAGCCGCTTGCCGGCCTCCAGGTCCTGCAGCATCGATGTCTTGTGATCACCGACCGCCAGACCGGCCGCAAGCCGCCGGTCGAGGGACACCGGCAATGTGATGCCGAGCCGGTCCGCCACCTGCGCGCACTCGGCGAAGATCGCGCGCAGCAGCCGCGGCATCTCCGGCACCAAGCCCAGCTGCCCCAGCGTCGCCCCGGTCAGCGCCGTGATGGGGTTGAACGCCACGTTGCCGATGAGCTTGAGCCAGATCTGGTCGCGCAGCCGCGGCTCGACCGGGGCCCGCAGGCCGCCGGAGACCAACGCGGCGGAGATCTGCTTGCACCGCTGCGAGTCTGATCCGTCTGGCTCTCCGATCGTGAACCGGGTGCCCTCGACGTGGCGGATGACGCCCGGCTCGACGATCTCGGTGGAGCTGTAAACGACGCAGCCGACGTTGTGCACCGGCGCGATCGACGCGGCGATGATGCCTCCGGGATCGACGCTCTCCAGCCCCCCCAGCCCAGTCGCAGCCACGGCCTCCGGCGCAGACTGGAAGTACCACCAGGGGATCCCGTTCTGCGCCCAGATGACCGCGGCGCCGGGGGCCAGGAGCGCGCCGAGCCGCGGCGCGATCTGCGGCAGGCTGTACGCCTTGAGGCCGACGAGCACCACGTCCGCGTCGCTGACAGCCGCCCAATCGTCGGTCATCTGCGGACGGGCGGTGAAGTCGCCACGCGGCGACAGCACCCGCACTCCATGGTCGACCATGGCACGCAGGTGCGCTCCCCTGGCAATCAGGGTGACGTCCGTGCCACCGCGGGCGAGCGCCGCCCCCACGTAGCCGCCGATCGCACCAGCGCCGAGGACGACGAACCTCATCGGGGGATCTGCCGACCCGGGGGGACAACGCCGCGCAGGCCCCCGCCGGTCTGCTGCATTACGACCTCGGCTACCCGGCGGCGCTGGATCTTCCCCGTCGCGGTGCGCGGGATCTCCGGCAGCACGCCGATCCTGGCCGGCACCTTGAACGGCGCGAGTCGCTCCCGGCAGTGCGCGATGAGGTCGGTGACCTCAGCGTCAGCGGCCAGTGTGACGGCCGCGCCGACAAGCTCGCCGTACTTGTCGTCCGGCACCCCGAAGCAGACCGCGTCGCGGACCGCGGGATGTGACAGCAGGACCTGCTCGATCTCCGCAGGCGCGATGTTCTCCCCGCCGCGGATGATCATCTCCTTTATCCGGCCTTCCAGGAACAGGTACCCGTCCCGGAACACCCCGCGATCACCGGTACGGAACCAGTCGCCGAAGAACGCTTCCCCGGTGGCCGCCGGATTGTTCGCGTAGCCGGACATCACACCCGGTCCGCGGATCACGACCTCACCAGCCGTGCCGTCCGGCACAACCGTGCCAGCCTCGCCGACGATGCGAATCTCGGTACCCGTCGCCACGCCGACCGAGCCGACCGGCCGGGCGCCGGGCGGCAGCGGATTCGATGACATCTGGTGGCTGGCCTCGGTCATCCCGTAGGCCTCGAGCATGGGCGCCAGGTAATCGCGCTCGGCTCGCTCGGCCAGCGCGGCCGGCAATGCGGAACTGCACGATCGCACGAACCGCAACGAAACCGGTGGTCCCACGTCGTCGGCCCGGTCGAGGATCATCTGGTGCAGCGTCGGGCCGGCCGATAGCCAGGTCGCGCCGTGCTCGCGGGCCTGTGGCCAGAACCGGTGCGCAGTGAACCGGCGCGGGGTGATCACTGCGCCGCCGGCCCGAAGCGCCGCGAACGTCGACGCCACCAGTCCGTGGATGTGGAACAGTGGCATCACGCAGAACGAGACGTCCTCCGGGCCGAGCCGGTAATGCGCGGCGATCGTGGCAGCCGAGGCCATCACGTTGCGCTGTCGCAGCGGCACCTGCTTCGGCCTGCTGGTGGTGCCGCTGGTGTGCAGCACGAGCGCGACATCGTCCGGACCGCCGGGCTCGAACGAACGCTGCCGCGCCGCGGGCCCGCCTGGGCCGACCAGCTCGGGCGGCCCGTCCACGACCGCCCGCACGCCGGCCACCGCCGTGCCGGACGCGGCAGCAGCGGCGGCCGCGGCGGCCGCGGCGCCAACCGGCACGATCAGCAGCCGGGGTGCTATGTCGCCCAGGTAGAACGCGAACTCTGGCTCCGTATACGCGGGGTTCAGCGGCGCCGCGGCGGCCCCCAGCGCGGTGATCCCCAGCAGGAGCAAGACCGCATCCGGGCCGTTCGGCAGGCACAACGCCACCGTGTCACCGCGCCGGACGCCGAACCCGGCAAGGCCCTGCGCCAGCGTCTCGATCTGGCCCGCAACCTGTGCGTACCTCAGCACCTGGCCGCTGTCGGGCACGATCAGCGCGGGGCGGCCCGGATCGCCCCCCGACAAAAGACCGGTCATCGCCTCAGCCGCGGCCGGCACACCGCCGCGCGCCTGACTGGCTCCCTTGGTCATCCACTGGCCTCCGCGCTCGGCAGCATCCCGCTCGACCGCTAGTCTGCCCCGTCCACCCGGCGGCAGCCAGCGAGGCGGCGCGGCACCCTGGCTGCCACAGGCTCGCTGATGGTGCCGACCAGGCAAGATGAAAGTCATGCCCGTGGCGGCGCCATGAGCCCGGCAGGCGTCCACGCGGCCATGATCTGCTAACCCGCCACCGCGGCCCTTGCCCCACCGCCGGCCACAACGGTGACCGGGGGCGCAAACGCGCACACCCGGGGTCTTGCGCGAACTCGGCGCCGGCCAGCTGCCCCTTACCCGCGCCGCCCTCGACGCCCTCGCCCTGCAAGTGGCGGCAACCCGCCGCGGCCACGCGGCCCTCGGCGACCACGGCACCTCGGCCTGGCTGTTCCCCGGCGGGCAGCCCGGCCAGCCGGTCAGCGCCTACCAGCTCGGCGAGCGCCTGCGCCAGATCGGCATCCGCTGCGGCCGGGCCCGGTCGGCCGCGCTGTTCCAGCTCGCCACCGACCTGCCCGCCGCCGTCCTGGCCCGCATGCTCGGCATCCACATCACCGTCGCCGTCGCCTGGCAGCGCGCCTCCGCCGGAGACTGGGCCGAAGTCAGCCGCCGCGACCGGAAGGACGGACCTCCGTGAGCTCACCAGACGCTCCCCGGCACTCCCGCAGCCTCCAGCCCGGCCAGGCCGTCATCCTCGTGACCGGCATCCAGGCATCGGGCAAGTCCACCATCGCCCAGCTGCTCGCCGAACGGCTGCCCCAGTCGGTGCACGTGCGAGGCGACCTGTTCCGCCGCATGATCATCAACGGCCGCGCCGACATGACCCCCGATCCTTCCAGCGAAGCCACCCGGCAGCTCCGGTTGCGGCACCAGCTGGCCGCCACGGTCAGCGACGCCTACTTCCAGGCCGGGTTCACCGTCATCGTCCAGGACGTCATCCTCGGCGCCCACCTGGCCGCGATGACCGCCATGATCCGCAGCCGGCCCCTGCTCATCATCGTCTTGGCCCCGCAGGCCAGCGTCATCGCCGACCGGGAGCAAAGCCGGGGCAAGACGGCCTACGGCAGATGGGCTATCAGGCAGCTCGACGACATTCTCCAGAACGAGACCCCGCGGCTCGGACTCTGGCTCGATACCTCCAACCAGACACCCGATGAAACCGCCGACGAGATCCTCGCCCACGCCTGGGACGAAGCCAGGATTCCCGGCCAGGACACGTGAGAAGGGGAGGCATTCAGACAGTTGCGATATCTGAGTCCGCCAGAGCACGCCGACCCCACGCTCAAGGAAAAAGCGCTAGCCCGCACGACGCCGCTGCACGCCAAGCCCGGGCGCTACCAGCGTCAGGGCAGAGCGCGCGGCTGCCCAGCGTCCCGCGGCATCTGTCGCGTCCGGTGACCAGGCGAAGGGCGGCCTGGCGCGGCTGGCTAGCCTGCGTGCTGGCGATTGACGCGCCGTGATCAGCGTGCCGCCCGGTCATCCGCGCCGCGACAAGGTGACCGCCGGTGCCGGCCAAGCCGATCGGGCGCGGGCTGGCTCGGCAGCCAACTGCGGCGGGCGCTGACCAGGGTCGGGAACATCGTGATGTCCGGCGGAGCTATACCAGAAGTCCCGCTCGGCCCGCGGACCGGCGGTGAGCTGGGCGGAGCGGGGCGGGACTGGCGCCGGGGCGGACGCGCAAGGACAGCTGGGGGGACGAGAAATGCGGGTTGTGATGATCGGCCCGCCGGGTTCGGGCAAGGGGACGCAAGGTGCCCTGATCGCGGCCCACTTCGACATTCCGCGCATCGTGGTGGGTGACTTGCTGCGTGATCACGTCGCTCGCCGGACGGATCTCGGCCAGGTCGTTCACAGACACCTAGGCCGTGGCGAACTGGTGCCCGACAAGATCGTGCTGTGCATCGTCCGCGAGGCGTTGATCGCCGCCAGGGCAGCCGGCGGTGACTGTGTGTTCGACGGCGCGCCGCGCACCATGGCCCAGGCGCGGGCCGCGCACAAAATCGCCACGGAGCTGGGCATGACCGCGAACGTCGTGATACAGCTGCTGGCCGGCGAGGAGGAACTGACCCGGCGGCTGCTGGCCCGGGCGGCCGTCGAGCACCGGGCCGACGACACTGAGCAGGTCATCCGGCACCGGCTGGCGCTGTACCAGCAGATGACGCAACCAATCCTGGGGTGGTATTCGCGGCGCGGCATCCTGGTATCCGTCGACGCGACGCGACCGATCGATGAGGTCGGACGGGGGATCCTGGCTGCGCTCGAGCTGAAGCGCCAGCCGCCTGGCCATGTCCCGGCCCGGGTGCGCCGGCCGGTCGACCTGACCAGGCTCGGAGTCGAGTGCGCCCACCCCTGAGGAACATGCGAACCGCTGCGGCCGCGCAGATTCGAGCTGTTGTGATCGAAGCCGGCAGCCGCTACGTCCGTCTCCTCCGGGTCACCGCGAACCCGGACGGGTCGCAGACCACGCAGCAGATCCGCAAACTCCTGCTGGACCTCGGCGATCACGCCGCGGACTTCCGGTTCCTGGTCCGCGACGGGGCGGGGCAGTTCACCACATCGTTCGATACGGCCCTGGCCGGCGCCGATATCGAGGCCATCAAGATTCCGCCCCCAGGCCAACAGGGAAACGCCAATGACGAACGGTTCGTACTCACCGCCCGAACGCAGGTCACAGATCCGATGCTGATCTTCGGCGAATGACACCTGCGGCTGGCCCTAGCCGAGTGCAAGGCGCACTACAACCGACGGCGACGCCATCGCAGCCGCCAGCTCCACCCCCCGGCCGGACTTCTCCGCCGCCGACCTCTCCCAGAAGCCGATCAAGCGCAGGCCCGTCCTCGGCGGCCTCCTCAACGAATACAAGCGAGCCGCGCAGAAGCCCAGGTCAACTCTGGCGGCCGAGTTCTGGAACCCCACAGGGTTGAGGCAGGCCGCCTCCAGCCGGACCCGGGAGGTGGCCTGGGCCATCTCGAGCAGAGCCAGCAGCGGCGGCTGGTAGAGCAGGTCGGCGAGCACACTGACCACGTCGAAGCCGTACGCTTCGGCCCGTCCGGCGAGCGGGCCGTAGCTGCTGGGCGGCTTGTTGGTCTGGAAGGGCCATGCCGATCCCGGCCACGGGTCAGGTGAGGTCGGACGAGCGCATCGACCGCCGGGCGGTGCGGGTGATGCGCATGATTAGTCGCTCCTCGGGGTCGGGGCAGGCGACCAGTGAATCGCGTTCCAGCCAGTCCGAGTCAGGCAGCCGCCGTTGCTTGGCGGGCAGCAGAGGCAGCACGGCGGCCAGCGCGTAGATGCAGAAGTGCCCCCCGGGTGGCAGCCGCAGCTGCGAGCTGTTGGTCAGCTCGACGTAATCGCCGACGGACAGGCCGCACACCGGGCGGCCTGCGATCGAGTCGACGGTGACGCGCAGGTCGTACAGTTCCATGTCGCCGCTCATGCTGTCTCCTCGGTGAGCTCGGCCAGCGCTGGCAGCACCTGCTGGCCGAGCGCGCGGACCGCGGTGACCGGGTCCGGCCCCAGGGGCGGGCCGAACGAGAGGTGGCGGGCGCCGAGCCGGTAGAGCACCCGGCACCGGGCTATCACGTCCGCGGCATTCCCGGCTACGCCGAGGGACAGCATGCGGTCGTCGATCAGCTGGGCCGCGCCATGTCCGCCGTGGGCCAGCCGGGCCGCCGGGTCGAAGTCCTCCGGTCGCAGGCCAGCGCCGGCCAGCACGGGCGCAGCGATCGACGGCCCGTAGTAGGCCAGTTTCTCGGCCAGCGCTGTCCTGGCCGTCACCGGGTCGTCGGCCAGCGAGACCCAGAAACAGGCCGGGAGGTCGACGTCGCGGCGGCTGCCCGCGGCCCCGGCCAGGACGTTCCGGCGCACTCTGGCGTAGCGCTCGGGCGGGTACAGCAGCGGCAGCACGCCGTCGGCGTGCCGGCCGGCCATCTCCAGCATCTTCGGGCCCATCGCGCCGACGTAGACCGGCACCGGCCGCGCCAGAGGGAACCTGAGCATGCTCTGCGGGCCAAGCCATTCCGGCAGCCGGGCGCGGTCCACGTCCTCGTGGCCGAGCAGGGCCCGCAGGCTGATCAGCGCCGTCCGGGTCGTGGCCAGCGGGCGCGGGCGCGCGATCCCCGCCCAGCCCAGGAACTGCTCCGACCCGGCACCGAGGCCGAGCAGGAACCGGCCGCCGCTGACCTCCTGCAGCGTGCCGGCGATCATCGCCAGCTCGCTGACGTGCACCGAGTACGGGTTCATGACTGCGATGCCCAGGCCGATCCGGGTGGTGCGCGCGGCCAGGGCCGCGACCAGCACCGGCGCAGAGCGCAGGAACAGGTCGTTGGAGACCCACAGCTGACCGAAGCCCGCATCCTCGGCGGTGACCGCGACCGCGAGCATTTCCTCGAAGTCCAGGTCGCTGTTCACCCGCACCGAGAACCTCACGGCTCGACCTCCGCCTGGGCTTCGATCTCGACCAGGAAGCCGTCCCCGATCAGGCTGGCGACAAAGACCATCGTGTTGGCCGGCCGGACGTCGCCGAGCACGTCGCGGTGAGCCTGCGCCGCGTGATGCCAGCTCGCGCCGGGCACGAGGTACACGACGGTGCGCACCACGTCGTGCAGCGAGCCGCCCAGCGCGGTCAGCGCACGCTCGATACGGTCCAGGCACACCCGGGCCTGCGCGCCGGTGTCACCAGGGTGCAGGGCCGTCCCGTCCGGGCCGGTGGCCGTGGTCCCGCTGACCATGATGGTGTTCCCGCGGCGGACGGCCCGGCTGTAGCCGGCCTGGTCCTGCCATCGCGCGTCATCGGCAAACCGGCGCGTCGCGGTCACGGCGCACCGTCGCGCACGACGCGGCCGCCCTGCACCACCAGTGAGATCGTCCGCAGCGCCTCGAGATCGTCCAGCGGGTCCGCGGCCACGGCGACGAAGTCGGCCGCGTAGCCGGGCCGGACCTGCCCGACATGGTCGTCGATGCCGAGCAGCCGGGCGGCGTTCACCGACACGCTCTGCAGGCTGAGCAGCGGGGAGAGGCCGGCCGCGGCCATCAGCAGCAGCTCGTGCACGGCCACCGGCGTTCCGTCGACCAGGTCACCAGGCGGGTAGTCGGTGCCGTTGACAAGCGTGACGCCGGCGCTGATCGCGCGCTGGATGCTGACCAGGTGGTCGTCCGCGGCGGCCCGGGCGTTGGAGATCGAGTGTTCCTCGAAGCCCCGGGCGCGCATCCACGCCTCGGAGTGCGTCACGCACAGGGTGGGCGTGAGGAAAACTCCCGGGCGGGCCAGCAGCGCCGCGGTCTCGTCGTCGAGGCGGTAGGCGTGCTCGAAGGACCGCACGCCCTGGGCCAGCGCCTGCCGGATCGCGGAAGGCTCGCCGGAGTGGGCGACGACGTACGTGTCGTGCTCGGCGGCTGCCCGGACCGCACCCCGGATCTCCCCGTCGCTCATCTCCGGCTGGTCGTAACGCTCGCCGGCGCTGGCCAGGCCCCCGTTGATAAAGATCTTCACATGATCGGCGCCGGCCGCCAGCTCCGCGAGCGCCGCCGCGTAGAACTCCTGCTCCCCGCTGGCGTAGGCACAGGCAGCGCCCTGGCCGTGGCCGCCTCTGGTCGAGACAGCCCGGCCCGCACCGAGGATGCGCGGCGCCGTGAACCAGCCGCGCCGCACCGCGGTGCGCAACAGCAGGTCGGCCCGGTTCTGCTCGTGCACGCAGCGGACGGTGGTGATGCCAGCCGCCAGCGCTTCGGCGGCCCGGGTCGCCGACCGGTAGGCCGTGATGGCCGGGTTTTCCGACTCGTCGGTGGCGCTGAACGGGAACACCACCGACAGGTGGGTGTGGCAGGAGATCAGCCCGGGCAGCAGCCACCGGCCTGCCACGTCGACCACGCCGGGCTGCCCGGGCGGCGCCACGGCGGTGACCTGCGTGATCGTGCCGTCCGCCGCGGTCTCGACGGCACGGTCGCGCAGCACCTCGCCGGCCAGCACATCGACCACGTGGGCGTTGACGAACCACATCAGGCGCGCCTCCTAACGTCTCGGCTTGACCGCTCAGCCATCGCTCTCCGGCAGGGCAGACGGAACGGCACCGGACCGGACATGGCAGGCGATCTGACGGCCTGCCACCAGCGCCAGCCGCTGGTCGAGTTCCCGGCAGCTGTCCTGCGCGACCGGGCATCGGGGGTGGAACCGGCAGCCCGGCGGCGGGCTGGCCGGGTCGGGCACGTCACCCGGCAGGTCGACCGGCAGGACCCCGGCGCCGTCGGCCCGCGGGATCGCGGCCACCAGCGCCTCGGTGTACGGGTGCCGCGGGCTGGCCCACACGGTCTCGGTGTCGCCGATCTCCACGATCCGTCCCAGGTACATGACCGCCACCCGGTCGGCGACCTGACGGACCACCGCCAGGTCGTGCGACACCAGGACCAGGCCCAGGTTGCCGTCTCGGACCAGCTCGGCCAGCAGGTTCGCGATCTGGGCCTGCGCCGAGGCGTCCAGGGCGCTGATCGGCTCGTCGGCGATCAGGCACGAGGGCCGGGCCGCCAGCGTTCGGGCGATGGCGATCCGCTGCCGCTGCCCGCCGCTGAACTCGTGCGGGTAGCTGCCAGCCGCGCCGGCCGGCAGCCCGACGCGATCCAGCAGCTCGGCGGCGCGCCGGCGCCCGTCGGTTCGGCTGCCGCCGCCGAGCCGCACGCCGTCGGCGATGAGCTCGCCAATCGTGCGGCGCGGGTTGAGTGACTCATAAGGGTCCTGAAAGACCATCTGCAGCCCTCGCAGGTGCTCTGGCCTGCGGCGCCGCCCGAGGCTGGTGACGTTACGTCCCTCGAAGGTGACCGTGCCGGCGGCCAGCGGCTCGAGGCCGACGGCCGCGCGGGCGAGCGTCGACTTGCCGCAGCCCGACTCGCCGACCAGCCCGACGATCTCGCCGCGCCCGACGGCCAGGTCGACGCCGTCGAGGGCGCGGATCCGCTGGCCGCGCCGGCCGTAGTCGACCGCGATGGCTGACAACTGCAGGACCGGGTCGCTCACGAGGCCGCTCGCAGCGGATCGGGCGGGCAGGCCAGCAGGTGCTGGTCGGCGACCGGCTCGGGTTCTGGCCGCTCGGTCGCGCACGACGGCCGCGCGTACCGGCAGCGCGGATGGAACGGGCAGCCCGCGGGCACGTTGCCGAGCGACGGCGGGCTGCCGCCGATGGGCACCAGGGGCGCCCCGCCGGCCTCCGGGTGCGGCAGCGCGTCGAGCAGGCCCTGGGTGTACGGGTGCCGCGGGCTGGCGAGCAGCTGGGACGCGGGCCCGGCCTCGGCGAGCCTTCCGGCATACATAACGTACAGCCGCCGCGCGATCGCCGACATGACGCCGAGGTCGTGGGTGATCACGATGACCGCCATGCCACGCTCCCGGCACAGCCGGTCGAGCAGCCGCAAGATCCCCGCCTGCACGGTGACGTCTAGCGCGGTGGTCGGCTCGTCGGCCACCAGCAGCCGCGGTTCGGCGGCCAGGGCGACCGCGATCGCGACGCGCTGGCGCATGCCGCCAGAGAACTGCCCCGGGTACGAGCGCAGCGCCTGTAGCGGGTCGGGTATGCGCACCGTCTCCAGCAGCGCGGCAGCCCGCGACAGCGCCTCGTCCTTGCTGACGCCCAGGTGATGCCGCATGTGCTCGGTCAGCTGCGTCCCGATCGGCAGGATCGGGTGCAAGGCCGTGGCCGGATCCTGGGACACCATCGCGATCTGGCGGCCGCGGATGGCCCGAAGCTGCTTGGTGCCCAGCCCGAGCAGCTCGGTGCCGTCCAGCCGGATCGAGCCGCTGACCCTCGCCCCGTGCGGCAGCAGCCCGAACAGCGACAGCGCGGTGATGGTCTTGCCGCTGCCGCTCTCGCCCGCGATGCCCATGACCTGGCCGGCGTCCACGGCGAAGGACAGGCCGTCGACCGCCTTCTGGTAGCCCGAGCGGGTCGGCAGGGCCACGGTCAGCCCGTCAACCTGAAGCAGCGTGGCCCGCGTCTCCATCAGATCCGCATCCCTACAGGCGTACCGCCCGCGCGGTACGCGGGTCGAGCAGGTCGCGCAGCGAGTCGCCGATGAAGTTGAAGGCGAGCACCACGGTGAGGATGGCCAGGCCGGGGAACAGGCCCACCCACCAGTCGTTGAAGTTCTGCGCGCCCTCGGCCACCATCGCGCCCCATTCGGCGGTGGGCGGCTGGGCGCCGAGACCCAGGAAGGACAGCCCGGACAGCAGCAGCACGGCGTTGCCGACATCCAGGGCCGCGAGCACCAGCACCGGCCCCGCGGCGTTGGGCCGGATGTCGACAAACAGCACGCGCAGCCCGGACGAGCCCAGCAGCCGCGAGGCAATCACGTACTGCGCCGAGCGCGCCGACAGCACCAGGCTGCGCACCAGCCGGGCGTACGACGGCCAGGACACCATGACCACGGCGATCACCGCGTTGCGCAGCTGCGGGCCCAGGGCCGCCGCGATAGCCAGCGCGAGGATGATGCCGGGGAAGGCGAACACCAGGTCGGCCAGGCGCATGAGCACGTTGTCGACCCAGCCCCCAAAGAACCCGGCGATCCCGCCGACCAGCGAACCGATGATCATGGCGGCGATAACCAGGATCACCGCCAGCGGCAGGGTGATCCTGGCGCCGAACAGCACGCGCGAGAAGACGTCGCGGCCCAGCTCGTCGGTGCCGAACCAGTGCGCCGCCGACGGGCCGACCAGGATCGTGAACTTCTGCGACAGCGGGTTCTGCGGCGCGATAAGCGGGGCGAAGATCGCGATCACCGCCCACGCGCCGATCACGGAGAGGCCCGCGAGGGCCAGCGGCCGGCGCCAGGGCAGCGGCGTGACCGGGCGCAGCCAGCGCCGGCGCCCGGCGGCCGTGACCGCGTCGGCCGGGGACCGGTCCATCGGTGCGCGAGCGGAGAGGGTCACGTCGGCGTGTCCGTCAGCGCGCGGGCCGGGACGGTCATGACAGCCTGATCCGCGGGTCGATGACGCCGTAGAGCAGGTCGACGGCGAGGTTCACCACGATGTACACCAGCGCGACGAACAGGCTCACGCCCATGATCGCCGGCAGGTCCAGGTTGACCGCGCTGTGGTAGGCGTACTGTCCCACCCCGGGCCAGGCGAAGATGTTCTCCACCAGCACCGTCCCCGACAGCAGGTTGCCGAAGGCGACGCCGGCCACGGTAATGATCGACACCAGCGCAGGGCGCAGCACGTGCCGCAGCACGACCACGTGCTCGGGGAGTCCCTTGAGCCGCGCAGCGCGCACGTAGTCGTTGCCCATGATCTCCAGCATCGACGCGCGCGTGAACCGGGTCAGCATCCCCACGGT
>Ga0070698_100003694_pt1 | contig 16800 bp, 18 predicted proteins | sample KBSK1502metaG_FD_65477 | JGI IMG/M metagenome (GOLD analysis project Ga0070698, IMG submission 65477) | Corn, switchgrass and miscanthus rhizosphere microbial communities from Kellogg Biological Station, Michigan, USA - KBS K1-50-2 metaG | ecosystem: Host-associated > Plants > Roots >...
GGCAGGGACACGCCGAGCGTCCAGATGTTGCCCTGAAATTAGACATCGCGACGTTCAATGCGTTGCTCCTAGAACGCTTGTCGCCAGCCGATGCGCTGGCCAGCGGACGGGTCAAGCTTGAAGGTGATCCCAAGGGACTGCATCGATTCGTCCGGCTGTTCTCCTTTCAAACCGCCCAGGAGCATGTAAAGCAGGGCAAGGTCACGCCAGCCGGTTTGGCACCAGGGGTGGCGAAGAAAAGCTAGCCTCATCCTTTCTGGGTAATGGGCACCAGCTTCGTTGGGCGGCAAACCGAGCTCGCACTGCTTGAAAACATCTGCTCGAACGCGATCGCTGAGGAGACTCCTTCCGCCGTTCTGATTTCAGGACCGCCAGGATCTGGCAAGTCGCGGCTGCTAACGGAGTTCGCCGGCCGGCAGCGACGTCTCCGCCCACTGCGCATGGCCGGCTACGAGGCTGGCAATCGTGTTCCTCTTGCCGCGGCGGCGGATCTGATGCGTGAACTCGGCAAGGTGTCGGGAGCAGGCGCGATGTTGAGCGAGCTCCTTTTCGAACCGACGGCCGCCAAGCGCAGTTCGCTCGAACCGCTGCAAATATTCGAAGCCGCCCGACGGTGCATGCTCGGATTCGCCGATCCACTATTGCTCGTCGTTGACGACGTCCAGTGGATAGACGAGCTCTCAGTGGCTCTGTGCGCTTACCTCGTACGCACTGCGGTAACTGAGCAGACCGAATTTATCGTGATCGCGGCCGCTCGGCCGTCGCAGGAAACGATTGTGTTCCGGGACTCCTTGATCAAGGAACTCGGCACCGAGCGAGTGACAAGTATCGAGCTCGGTCCACTCGAGCGCGAAGACGCGGTGCAACTCGTCAGACAGGTCGCCCCTGATTCCAGCCCCGAACGAGCGGCGGAGCTCTGGTCCCGAGCGAAAGGCTCGCCGTTCTGGATTGGCATGCTTGCCCGCGGCGACGAGAGAGTGAATCTCGCCAGCCTCGGCAGCGACGCCGGTCGCATGCTCGCGCTCCTTGCCGTCACGACCCGTCCACTTGCAGTCTCCGACGGCGCGGGGGTGTTGGGTTGGGATGAATCGCGATCTGAACGCGCAGTCGCGGAGCTGGAACGGTCTGGCTTGGTGGTCAGGCACGCCCTGTCGCATGCAGTCGCCCATGATCTGATCCGCGAGTCGGTCATCAGCGACTTGTCTGCGCCTGGGCGTCGCGAGCTGCACGCAGCCCTCGCCAGATGGTTCGAACATCATGCGGAGACCGACGTTCAACTCGTGCACGAGGCACTCATCCACCGCCGGGAAGCAGGGATGGACCTCACCGACGTCGCCCTTCGCGTCCTTCAATCGCCGCGACGAAGGCTGCTCGGTCGAGGAGGCCTGCACGAGCTCGCGCAGGTCGCCGACTCAGAACGACTCGCCGAACCGGTCGGAGTCGCGCTTCGGCTCGCTGTGGCGCAACTGGCAAGCGAACTTGGGGACCAGCAAACCGCACTCGAAAGGTGGTCGCACCTCGCAAGTGTCGTCATGGATCCGACCCTTCGCGCCACCGCATTCCTCGCGGCCTCTCGAGCGGCGATGCGGGTAGTCGAACGTAGGGAAGAGGCGTTTCCACTTCTCGAGCTCGCGCAAAGCCAATCGACTGACGATCCTGTGATCGCCGTCGAAATCCAATCGCATCGAGCCAACTTGCTACAGGTGGTCAAAGGCGAAGCAGAAGAGGGTCGACGCGTCGCGTTCCGGGCAGCGGAAAAGGCGCGAGAGCTCTGGGGCCGACCTCCCGTCGAATTGACAGAGCGCGAACGAGACGCTTACGTGGCCGCCCTCCAGGTCGCCTTCGATGCGGCAGGCGTCGAAGAGGATGGTCCAGCTCAATTGGGGATCGCTGACGAGCTAACGCATGTGGCTCGCGGTTCAGAGGAAGGGGTCGTCTGGGCCGACCACGACCGGGCCGCCGCGTTGATGTTCGCCGGCCGAATGGGTGAGGCGATCGACAGCGGGCGGCGCGCTTGGACGCGAGCGCATGAGCGGATGCTTCCGATGCTGATGCTGACGTCGGGCGCGAATCTGGTCAGCAAGCTCATCGATGCAGCCCGACTCGACGAGGCCGGCGAGGTCATCTCGGAATGCATCGAACTGGAGCAACGTGTTGCCGGCCTGGCCGAGCGCTTCGCCATGGGGAGAGTTGGCAACTATTCGATCCACGATCTACGGCACCAAGCGTGGCTCTCGCGCGGTGACTGGCGCGACGCGATCGCCAGTCTGGAAGGTGAAATCGAGCGCCAGCAGGAGCCGCATTTTCGGATGCACCTTCACTGGCATGTTTTCGTATGGCTTGCCAGGTGCGGCGATCGAAATCGAGTGGACGAAATCGACCATCACATCGCGGCGAGCCACAAGGACGCGGTGGCCGCCGATTGCCGGCGTTGTGCACGCGAGCTCATGCTCAAGACCGCCGAGGCGTTCGCGCGTCTGGGTCGATTCGAAGAAGCGGAAAGCCAGCTAAGGCAATGGGATGTCGGTGGGCGCTCGGGATCCGTGAACGACGCCTTGTGGCGGCGACACGTCGCCGCTCTGATTGCCAATGCCAGGAGCGACGGTTCTGGCATTGCTGAGCTGGAGTCAGTCCTGGCGCAGAGGAGCCAGCTCGGCCTGATCGCCTCGGCGCTTTGGGCGAGGCTCGACCTTGCCACGGCCGTGAAGGCAACCAATAGCCGGCGCGCCGCGGAGGAGTTCCGACAGGCAGGCGAGCTGGCGGCGGCGGTAGGCGCGTCCACTGAGCAGCAGATGGCCGAACTCGGATTGCGCCGCCTCGGGGTCCGAACATGGCGACGCGGTCCGGCCCCCCGAGGAGAACACGCCTTGGCAAGACTGAGCGAGCGGGAAAGGCAGATCGCGAGCCTGATCGCGGCTGGCCAAAGCAACCCCGAGATCGCGAGCCGGCTGTTCCTCTCGCGGAAAACCGTCGAGCGGCACGTTTCGAACATCCTGGCCCGAACGGGCACTCGCAACCGCACCGAGCTGGCCCGGTTTCTGAGCGCGCAAGAGCTGACATCCGGAGCCACGAAATGAGGGAGCTCCCCGATGAACGTTCCCGGCTTTGCGCCGAAGCTGACCTCATCAAGACCGCGCCGGAGAGCCCGGTCAATAACCAGGAGGTCGGAACAAATGCAGAACGTCAGCACGATGATCAGGCGACCGGTTCCCATCGGGACGGCGGCGGCCAGTGGATTTCTCGCCTTCGTGGCCGGGGCTGTAATCGCTCTCGCGGTGCCAGCCGTCGCGACCGGAGTTTCAGTGACGAACAATTCCAGTGCGCCGGCATCAACCTCGGCGGTGGGCGCTGAGCAGATCGCGCACAATCGCTCAGAGCAAGGACTCGTCGAGGGCCGCTCGGTCGGCGGCCAGCAGATCGCCCACAACCGCTCCGAGAGCGACCTGGACAAGTAGTTGGAGTTCCGGCTGTGCGGTGGCGAGGTTACGTTTCCTTGCCACCACATCGTTCGACTGATGACGATGGAGCCGGTCTGAACGGCGATGACACCCTATCTGGCCGGGAGTCGCGCGGCCAGGATCCATATAGGAATGCCGAGCACAAGCCCTACGACGGTCAAGGAGACCCCTAAGGCGGCGATTATGGACACGGCACGAGCCCAGCGTGCTTGGATAACGACTCCCACGGTGGCCCCGATAGAGAAGGTGAAGAGGGTCGCAAAGAAGATGAACAAGGCTATAGACCCGGCGTCAGTCTCGCCGCCGGTCACGCCGACAAGGCCGAAGATCGCGTAGATACCGACCAGGACGTCCGTGATGATCAGCATCGCGAGCAGCCAGCGACGCAGTGAAGCCGCACGTACCCACGCAGGCTTTTTGGCTGGCTGCGGCGCCTCGCCTGGTAGCGCGTCGGGGTCGTCCATGGGTACCCAGCGGTCGGCTGGAACACTGGCTTCGATCTGTCTTACAAGGGGCTCCGGTCTGCGCCACTTTGCGGGATAGACGTTGATGCCCATCCCGTCCGATCCGATCAGCGTCCGCCTCCCGTCGTTCCACCGCAAGCCGACCGCGACCTCCTCCCATTTCATTCCGGTTACGGTCTGGTCCGGCGACGTGACCGATATCCCTACCTCCGAGTAGTCGATGAGATCCGCATGACCAGCTTCCGGTGGCGCTGACATCTCTGTTCCTTTGATCCGGTTGCCGTTGCCGGCCGGGACAGGTGTAAACCCCGCGAGACTCATCTCCACGTTGATTGGGACGGCCAGGTACGAAGTTGCGATTGCTGACCGGAAAGCCTCCGAGACCAATGTCGGCGTCAAGGCCTCCGCTTCGGCGTCCAGCTCCTCCGCTGTCTTTGGTTCGAGGCCATCGAGTTCCTCAATGGCTTCCACCTCCAGTCGACCCAACGCGCTGTCCGGGTCTTCGCTCGCACGCCGTCTTTCCGCGAGCGCGGTCGCGAGCTCCTCCGACTTGGGGCCATCTTCGGCAAGCGCGCGAGTGACGGTGGCCATGGCTTCGGCCGCTTCCCGCGCGTTGTGTCCCAAAGAGTCGGCAAACGCGGTCACCTCCGCGATTCGGGCGTCAAGCCTTTCGTAGTTCGCATTCGCCGCATACGCCAGTGCCTGCTGGTTGCGCAGCCGGTCGCGTATGCGGCCGTCGAGGACTCGCGCACCGACGGCCAGGGCGATCCCACGCGACCCGAGCATGCTCAGGACGACCCAACGATCGCCCTGCTGATAGATGGCGGGCGTCGCGAAATCGAGCGGCTCAACCGGCGGCAGAACGCGTCGCGGTCCGGACGGGAGATTCAGTCGCAGAGCCAGAGGAGGTGGCCCGCTAAGCCAGAGGACGGCATTGCCCGCCGTGAAGTTCGCCGCCGCCCAGTCGGCAACAGGCTGATGCCCCAACCACCGCAGCCCAAATTCCTCATAGTCGGCCACGCCAGGGCCTCGCGCACCGAACCGAAAGTTCCAGATGTTCTTGGCCGACCCGTGTGTCTTGTTGGCGGCCTCGGTGCGGAGAATCTTCTTTTCGTCCTCCAGCCGGTCAAGCGGAAGGGCGGCCAGATTTGAAGTCAGGTCCCCAAGGAATGTCGCGATTTCGTCAACCGACCCAGCCGCCATGAACCGAGTGCGGTGCAGTTCCACCCGGGCGTTCATCCGATTTACCGTGGCGGCAGTCTGCGTCGGGACAAACATTGCGAGGTGTTCGACGAGGTGTGTGATGCCGCGCGTGGGCAACGTCTCGTCGATCACACCGATTCTGAACATCAGCATCGCACGCAGAGGTCCGGGCACGTTCACCCAGAAGACTGGGACTCCGTCGACGGTGGTGCGCTCAGGAATCACGCACTCAACCTGGCTTGATCAGGTGGGGGCTCTGTGAAGACGTCGCAGAAAACCGGACATCTTGTTTGACACCTTAACCGGGGCACTCCTCATCTCCGCTGAGCGTCGCCGAGAGCGATGTCACTCCATCCGCTTCCGATCCCGGAAAGCGGTGAGGCTCGCTTCGATCTCGTCCAGATGCTCGCTCCGGTGGTTTGCGCGCACAGGGTTGAGCGGGCTGGTCTCATCCAGGCCCGCAAGAAGGTCATCCGGTAGTGAGGCCATGAGCTCGTCGGTCTGTTCCGCAATGCTTACCGCCAGCTCGGCCAGTGCGCGCTGAGCAATCGCATGGATCAGGGGACGCGAGGAGTCGTTGATCCAGTCCACATCCTCAGGCTCGTTTTCGGACGCCGTGAACGGCTCGCGGCGCAGGAGCTTGCCGGCGAGGTAGAGCGCGCGGCCGTCCCAGAACGCAATATGGCCCAGCACTCCCGCCGCGCTCCAGTAATCGTTGACCATCGCGCCGAGCTGCCGGTCGCTCAAACCCGAAACCAGCGCCTTCATCCGCGCGAGCTCGCGTCCGTTCGCCGTCACGAATGAGCGGTCCACGACGATCAGACTAAACCGCTGGTTGCGCTACGGTCCAGCTATCGCGAAAGTCACGATAATCCCAAGGTTCAGGGTTCGACTTCCTGCGCGAGCACCATCATGTCGTGTTCACTAGTTCGGACTGACCGCCGATCGATCGTGGTCCCCGGGGCGTATCGATAACCGCGACAAGATTGGGCCGCCCCGTGGTTGCCAATACGCGAATCCTGGTATCGCCCAGAAGTCCGAGGCAGTTCAGCGTATCCAGGATCGAGTCCACCTCAGGATGAAACAAATCGAGTCTCGTCAAGGCACTGCCCTTGTCTTCCAGCATCGCCGCGGGATGGTGGTCGGCGGACCATTCGATCAACATCGGAATAGCGCCGCCAGCGATCAGCATGCCTTCAGATGGAATGGTGATCAGCCAGCTCAGAGTCCCGCGACTCATGGGCTCGATTTCACCGAACTGCCCGCAGCGCATTGTTGTCATTGCTTTTACGTCGGCGGTGCGAGCGACCCAGGTGGCAAGTCGCGGTGTGTTGCCAAGTTTCAGGCGATCGAGCTCGAACCACCGAGGTCGATTGGGCTGCAACGCACCGGGGTTGGGCGCAATTACCTCGAGATAGGCGGAGTCACCGAGGCGGAGCAGAGCATTGTGCGTCCCCATCCCCCGATGCTCGCCACCAGCCTGTAGCGTCACCCCGAGAATTGATTCCACCCACTCCACACCGACTGCCAGATCTGGAGCCGTGACAACGATGTGGTCGAGTTCGCACGCTCGAGTGTCGGTCATGTCTGAATTCTGCCGACCCCCACCTGGCTGACACTGTAGTTGACACCTTCAAGACCGCCACAGACCGCGCTTGGCGTCACCCTCGGCCTGTATTGGCTCCCTCAGTTCGCGTGAATCCACCCAGGTGATGGAGATGCACGCGGTATTGCACTCCGCCGCCCGCAGCTTGTCGCAGCATCTCGATGATTCTTGGCGTCGGCGACCCGAACACCTCGATTCCGGTCGTGGCGTCCAGTGTCTCCTGGTAGGCGCGGGATGCACGTTCCCGGACCGCCTCCATGTGGAACTCGAAAGAATCGGTGTCGGGATGAATCTGCACCACCGCAACCTCCGTTCCTTCCTCGTTCGCATATTCGTTGAACGCGAGGAGGCGAGGTTCGCTCGCCTCGATGAAGTCGACCAAGCCCGGAACGCGAGCTCTCTCAGCCTCGAGCCTGCCTGGCTTCAATCGATTTGTCGCGATAAAGATGAATGGGCCGGCCATTGTTCCTCCTTTCACTGCTGCTTCGGTTGATGCTTGACACTCTCTGCAGTTCATGCCGCGAACGGTGACGCTCCTCTTTGTCGGCCCTTCCGGAGAGCCGATCGGGGCTCTGGCTCCGTTTGAGGTCGCCACTCCATGGTGGCCCGATGCCGCTCCAGTGGTGGCCGCCGCCCGGGAGTTGCACGGAGTCGAGGTGACAGTCCTCCGCCTCATCCAGGCTCGGGCGGACCCGACTGATCCATTCGGCATGGGCGGCTCCGTGACGTACGCCGTGGAAACGGCCGTGCCACCGCCGGGCCTGGTTCCGTGGTCGGGATCGATCACCGACGACCCCAAGCGGGCGCCGTGGGCGCGGCCCGGAGGCCCGGCGTCCGACCTGGCGTGGGCCGCCGCGATCCTGCACTCGCTGGGCCGACGCCGGTCGGGATCCGGCGAGCAGATCAAGACGTGGAACCTTTCGAGCGTCTGGCGTCTCCCCACCCCGGATGGGGATACCTGGCTCAAAGCGGTGCCTCCTTTCCTCGCCCATGAGGGTGCGGTCATCGGTGCGATCGGCCCACCGTTCGTTCCCGAGCTCTTGGGAACAGAGCCAGGCCGGGCGCTCCTGGGAGATGTCCCTGGGGCGGATCGCTTCGATGCCCCTCTCGATTTGATGCTCGAGATGGTTGCGTTTCTGGTCCGGCTCCAGACGAGCTGGGTGGACCGACTGCCTGAGCTCCTCTCACTTGGCCTCCCCGACTGGAGGGCAGACAGGTTAAGTCCCGCTCTCGCGAACCTGGTGGCGCGTTGCGGTAGCGAGGTCAGCCTCGAGGATCAACGCGCGCTGGATCGTCTGCTCTCCGGGTTGCCTGATCGATGGACCGCAATCGATGCCTGCGGCCTGCCCCCAACTCTGGTTCACGGTGACTTTCACCCCGGGAACTTCCGCGGGGAAGCAGGCTCCTTGGTGCTGATGGACTGGGGCGATAACTGCATCGGACACCCACTGCTGGACATGACGGCGATGCTCGAACGCGCCGGAAACGGCAGGCAGCGCGTGCATGACGAGTGGATGCAGGCGTGGGCCGATGCGGTTCCCGGGAGCGACCCAGCCCGAGCCGCCAAGCTGCTGGCACCGGTCGCGCTGCTGCGTAACGCCCTCGTGTACCGAACCTTCCTCGATCAGATCGAAGCTTCGGAGCGCCCATACCACGCGGCGGACGTACCCAGGTGGCTTGCCCGCGCGGCCGCTGCCAGCTAGGTCAGCAGACGGCGGGAAGGAGAGCACCGACTTTCCTTCCAATCTCAAGATACAACCCACCCGGGGGCTTGCCGCAAGACCCGGCTCGTGCCGCAGAGTTTCCGGCGGCAACCAGAAACTGCGGAAATGGGGGGTGGCGCATGGCAGCGCATGCTGTGGTGTTAGCCGGCGGCGGCCCGACGGGGCTGATGCTGGCCGGCGAGCTGGCGCTGGCGGGTGGACGTCGCCATCGTCGAGCGGCGCGCCAGCCAGGACCTCATCGGCGCACGCGCGGGCGGTCTGCACTCACGCACCATCGAGGTCTTCGATCAGCGCGGAATCGCCGATCGGTTCCTTTGCCAGGGGCAGGTGGCCCAGGCGTCGACGTCGAGCTGTCCGGCGGCGGCTCCCTGCGTGCGCAATATATCGTCGGGTGCGACGGAGGACGCAGCCTGGTCGGCAAGACAGCCGGCATCGATTTCCCGGGGTGGGACCCGTCAACCATGCCTGATCGCTGAGGTCGAGATGGAGGGAGAGCCGGCGTGGGGATTGGGCCGCGACGGCGTCGGCGTCCATGCCCTGTCCAGGTCGGAGGGCGGGCGGGTGCGGGTCCTGGTCACCGAACGCGAGGTCGGACACACCGCTGAGCCCACCCTACGCGATCTCAGCGAGGCGCTCATCGCCCAGTACGGCAACGATTACGGGATCCACAACCCTGCCTGGATCTCCAGGTTCACGGACGCGACCCGGCAGGCGGCGTCCTACCGAAACGGGCGGGTGATGCTGGCCGGCGACGCCGCGCACGTGCACTTCCCGGTCGGCGGACAGGGCCTGAACATCGGCGTGCAGGACGCGGTGAACCTGGGCTGGAAGCTGGGCCAGGTGGTCAAGGAGACGTCGCCGGAGAGGCTGCTCGACACCTACCGCGCTGAGCGGCGCCCGGTCGCTGCCCGCGCGCTGCGCACCACCATGGCGCAGACCGCGCTCCTCCGCCCCGACGACCGCACCGACGCGTTGCGCGAGACGATGGCGGAGCTCCTGAAGATGGACGAGCCTCGTCGATGGTTGGCGGGGATCATGTCCGGTCTCGACATCCATTACGACCTCGGCGCGGGCCACCCGCTGCTCGGACGCCGCATGCCCGACCTCGACCTGGTCACCCCCGGCGGCACGGTGCGAGCCTTCACGCTCCTCCACGACGCCAAAGCGGTCCTGCTGAACCTTAGCCAGCCATGGGGTTTCGATGTCTCCCCGTGGGCGCACCGGGTGTCGGCGATCGACGCCACGTACGCCGGTGATTGGGAGCTTCCCGTCCTGGGCCAGGTGCCTGCCCCCGCTGCGGTGCTGATCAGACCCGATGGATACGTCGCCTGGGTGGGGGACGGCACCGATGACGGATTGCGCGCTGCGCTGACCGCGTGGTTCGGATCACCATGACGCAGACGAAGGAGATGTGGCCTCGCCTGAAGACCGCCGTCCCTTAGCCGACTACTACTTCGTGCTCGGCGTCCCACCGGACGCGACGGAGACAGAGCTGCACGCCGCGTGGCGGCGGCAGCTCAAGTACTGGCACCCTGACCGCGGCAACCACCCGGACGCGCTCGAGCACGCGAAGTTGATCAACCTGGCGCACGACGTTCTGACCAACAGCACCAAGCGCGCGGCATACGACCGACAGCGGGCAGCGGCGGGCTGGCGGCCGTCCGCGTCGGCGCCGTCCTATGGCCGCACGGTCCAGTGGAAGACGGTGAGCCGTGAGGGCCCGCCCCCCGCGCCGAAGGGATTCGACCGGCATGGTTTCGTCGCGCGGCTGGAGGAGATGATGAACCGGGGCCGGCTGATGATCGAGAAGCGCAAGGACCTCGCGTCCGCGTCGAAATGGGAGTCGCAGACTCAGGCGTTGCTGCGAGACGAGCTGGGCGGCGACCATGCATACACGAAGCGTTTCGAAGCGGCCCTGACCCAGCCCAGGCCGGAAGGTCTGGTGGCGGCGTACGGCGTGCTGTGGGCCGCGTATGAGGATGCCCTGAAGGGCGACCTGAAGCCGGCGGCCAGGGACAGCCGCCCCTCCTGACCGGGGGTTTCGGGAATGGTCTACGTCGCCTTCCTGAGGGGCATCAACGTCGGAGGGAAGGCCATCGTCTCGATGGCCGTCATCAAGGAAGCCCTCGCCGACGTGGGCCTGGTGGACGTGCGGACCTACATCAACTCCGGCAACGTCATCTTCTCGACCCGGGCGTCGAACGCCCAGAAGCTCGGAGCCAGGATCGAGAAGGCGCTGGACGAGCGCGCCGGCGTGCCGATCAAGGTTTTGGTCCTGGATCACAAGGTCCTGAAGAGCCTGGTCGACGCGATCCCACGCGCCTGGGTCGACGACAAGACCATGCGCACCTACGTCCTTCTTCTATGGAAGGAGCTGGACGACCCGAAGATTCTCGGGCGGCTGCCCGTCAGGCCGGGGGTCGACAACGTCCGCTACGCGCCCGGCGCCGTGATCTGGCAGGTCGACCGCAAGGACATTGCGAAGAGCCGCATGAACAGGATCATCGGCACGCCCGACTACAAGCAGATCACCGTCCGCAGCGCAAACACGATGCGCAAGCTCATCGAGCTCACCGAAGGGTCGGCTTGAGCGGCGACCCATCCGCCCGACCCGCCGGAGCCTCTGCTCGTTCTTCGACTCAAGTCGGGCGGTTCTTCAAGACCTGGTTTTCGCGCCCGCCCCGTCCGCATGGCACCACGATCGTCGACCGTCGCGTCAGCCCGCTCGAGCTGCTCTATGACCTGATCTACGCGGGAGTCATCGCGCAGGCGGCAAACAGTCTCGCCGGGCACGTCTCCGGATCAGGTTTTTATGACTTCACGCTCGTCTTCTCGCTGACCTGGATCGCATGGACCAACGGCTCCCTGTACCTGGAGCTCCATGGCCGGGACAGCGGGCGAACGCGCACTTATGTCTTCCTGCAGATCGGGATCCTCGCCATCGCCGCCGTTTTCGCCGGCGATCCAGGCGGCATGAGCGGCTCCGCCTTTGCGTTCGCGTACACGGCTTTCCTGGCCGTCATGACCTGGCTCTGGTACGAGGTCCGGCGACAGGATATCCGCGAGGGTCGCATGGAGTTCCTCACCGATACCGGCCGCTACGTGGTGGCGATGGCGGTTTCGGTCATCGTGATCCTGGCCAGCGCCTTCCTGCCCACTCAGCTCCGTTTCGTCGTGTGGGCGGTTTACACCATCGTGTGGATCGTCCTGCTGCTGCTGATAGGGCGATCCCGCGTGGGCCTCCGCCGAGGCGTGGCGCCGACCGATTCGCTGGTCGACCGCTTCGGGACGTTCACGCTGATCGTCCTCGGCGAGGTGGTGTTCGGCGTCGTCGATGGACTGTCGCAGTCGCCGCACGACCTGAAGACGATCTCCACGGGCATGATCGCCCTGGTGGTCGGCTTCGGGTTCTGGTGGATCTACTTCGACGTCGTCGGCGGCAGGCTGCCGAAGAGCGAGGGTCGAGCCCTCGCCAACTGGATCCTGAGCCACTACCCGATCACGCTTTCGATTGCCGCCGCCGGCGCCGGGATGGTCAGCCTTCTCGAACACGCCCACGACACCAGGACGCCAGGACCGACGTCGTGGCTGCTGTCTGGAGCGGTGGCGATGGGACTTCTCTTCCTGATCCCCACTTCGCGGGCGCTGGCGGACGCCGGCGTGATTCCGGCCGCATTTCGACCCCTTTGGGTCGCGATGGCCGCGGGCGCCGTCGTGAGCCTCGCCATCGGCTGGGCCCGACCGGCGCCCTGGTTTCTCGCCTTGCTGCTGGTGCTTGTCCTGGGCCTGGTCTGGGCTGTCGCGGTGCGTGGCTTCGTGCTGGCCGGAGTGTGGGCCGCCGAGGATGCGCCCGGCTGACCCCGCAGCGCTCTGGATATCCGTCGGTTTGGCGCCAAAAGCACCGATCGCGGGCATTTTTTGGTGAGTTCTGTTCCGAACGCACCTAATTGGGGGTCGGGACGATGCGGAGTGTCGTCGAGCGCGCCGAGGGCGTCAGGCAGGAGTTGAGGATCCGCCCCGCGTAGCGCCGGTACTTGCTCCGGTACGCGGCGTCGACCTCGTCGTTGAGCGCTGGGTCGGCGTCTTCAAACCCGACGTCCCGTTCGACGCGGCCACCGGAAATGCGGCCTTCGTGAGTGTCCGCCACGGCGCGATACCAGGCGGCGTCGCGGCCCTTGACGGCGGAGCGCACGTAGAGGTCGTTGCCCGCGCGAACGACCCACACCGTGACCGGATCGCGAAGCGCGCCGTCGCCCCGGCGCACGGAGATCTCGACCTCCTCGACATCGCCGATCCGTAGAAGGTCGTCCCTCTTCCAGGCCCCCGTCACACGGCCACCCGGACCAGAGACTTGATCTCGGCGCGCAAAGGTCAGGTCTCCCCGATAGGTGGCGCCGCTGCATATTCGGCGTCCGTGACGTGCGGGCCCCAGGTCGCGTTGTTGCCCTGGTCGTCGACGTCGAACATCGCGATGTGCGTCATGAATCGCGCGGGCGAGGCGCCGTGCCAGTGCTCTTCGCCCGGCTCGAAGAAGACGCGGTCGCCCGGTCGGAGCACCTCGATGGGACCTCCGCGATGCTGGGCCAGGCCGACGCCTTCGGTGACGAAGATCGTCTGGCCGTTCGGATGCGTGTGCCATGCCGTCCGCGCGCCAGGCGTGAAATGGACGGAGCTCGCGCTGACGCGGGACGCCCCGGACGGTGTCGCCACCGCGTCGATGAACACCGTGCCCGTGAACCATTCCGCCGGCCCCGCCGTCGTCCTGCCACCGCTCTTGATCAGTTGCATATAGAAAGGATGCGACTTGTGCGAAAGGTCTAGCTTCGGCCCGTCCTGGCCAGCGAGAAGCGGTACTCCACAACCGGGACCTCGACCCCCAGCTGATACAGGAGCGTGTTCAGGTCCCCATGGTGCTGCCGCTCGTGCAGCAGCACGTGGGTGAGGATGTCGGCGGGGCTGTAAGCCAACGTCGCGCCGTCCACGTCCATTGGTCGCGACGTGGCAAGCTCGCCGTCGCCCAGCGAGTCCAGATATGTCCGCGCGCGGGTGCGGACGCGCCTCCGGTAATCCTCGAGCTCAGCCCACGAGGTGACGGGCTCGACCGCCGCTTTCGTGGTTCGCGCCGGATCGGCCAGCCAGCGCACATAGGCCCAGTTGATGTGGGCCAGCGCGTCCCGCAGCGATGGCCAGCCGGACCCAGGCGCGGGCGTGATCAATACCCGGTCGCCCAGCGGGCGGATGACCGCCTCGTACTCCTGCCAGCTGTAGTCGGTGAAGTCGAAGAGGCGAGCGATGGCCGCGCGGTCCATACCGACCTGAGGTTAGGAGATTCACGATGTGCGATCCTGCCGAGCGTGGGCACCTGGGGCGTGCTCGCCTTCGACAACGACGAGGCCTGCGACTGGGCCTACGGCCTCGACGGCGTCCACGACCTTTCACTCGTCGAAGAGGCGTTTCGCGTCGTCGAAGGTGCCGAGCGGGGCTTACTGAACCAGGGCGACGCCGCCGAAGCGCTCGCCGCGTGCGAGGTGGTGGCTCGCCTGCGCGGACGCCCCGGCTACGAGAACGCCTACACAGAGAAAGTCGACCGTTGGGTCTCTGCGCACCGCATCACACCTACTGCCGAGCTGATCGCGCGCGGTGACGCGGTGATCGCGCGCATCCTCGGTGACCGGTCCGAGATGCTCGAGCTTTGGGAGGACTCGGGCAGCGAGGAATGGCTGGCCGCGGTCAGCGACCTTCGCCAGCGGATGGCCGGCTGACGCTCCGGCCCCGGCTCCGCTGTTTCGCCTGAGCCATCCCGAGGCCGTCGAGCAGCAAGTCCAGCCCGAACTCGAACTCCGCGCCGTAGCTGTAGCCAGGCTTCATCACGTGCTCGGTCGCGATCTCGGCGAGGTATGGATAGGCGTCGCCCGGCGACCGGCCGAGGATCGTCTCGGCCACGGCCGCGGCCTCCTCGCCGGTGTCGAACGGCAGGTTCGCCTGCTGCAGGGCGAAGCCATATATGTAGCTGTCCAGGGCCGAATAGGCGTGAGCGGCCATCGCGAGCGAGAAGCCGGCCTCGCGCAGGCAGCGAAGGACCGAGTCGTGGTGGCGCAGGTTCGCCGGCCCGGCGTGCATGCGCGACTCCATGAGCCCGATCGCCCAGCGGTGCCGCGTCAGGGCATCCAGCGCCGAGAGAGCGCGCCGGCGCATCGCCGGCTTCCACTCGCCATCCGAGCACGGCACCTCGATCTCGCCGAAGACGATGTCGACCAGCCCGTCGAGGACGTCGTCCTTGCCCGCGACGTGGTTGTACAGCGACATCGCCTCCACGCCAAGCCGCTGGCCCAGCCGGCGCATGGTCAACGCCTCCAGCCCGCCCGAGTCGGCCAGCTCCAGCGCGGCCCGCAGCACGCGCTCGCGCGTCAGGGGGTCGCGGGTCTTGCGGCCGGGATCTGTTTTCGGCATCCCTCTTGACAAACTTACACCGTATGTATTACCTTACGCCATAAGCTTACGTTGTAAGCAATTTCGGTTAGGGAAGGTGGGAACTATGACCTCGACCAGGAACCTGGCCCGCACGGCGGGCCTCCTCTACCTGTTGGTCGCCATCGGCGGCGGCTTCAGCCAGGCGGTGCGTCTCAGCGCCACCGTTTCCGGCGACCCGGCGGCGACCGCCGCCAACGTGGCGCGCGGCGCCACGCTCTTCCACGTCGGCTTCGTCGCCGACATGCTCGACTTCGCGTGCTTCCTAGGGGTCGGCCTCCTCCTTTACGCGCTGCTGCGGCACGTCAGCCCCGTGGTCGCGGTCGCGATGCTGACGATCAACGCGGTCAGCGTCGCCATCCAGGCGCTGAACATGCTCACGCAGCTCGGCGCCATGTTCGTCGCCGGCGACGCGCGGTATTCCGGCGCGACGCTGCTCCTGCTCCAGATGCACCAGCAGGGCTACCTGATCGCGCAGATCTTCTTTGGCGGCTACCTGCTGCCCCTCGGCTACCTTGTCTACCGGTCGGGTCTCTTCCCGAAGGCGCTGGGCGTGGTGCTCGCCGCCGGGGGCGCGGGCTACCTCGCGGGGGTGGCGGCCAGCTGGGCTTCGCCCACCTTCGACTCGCCCGACGCGGTCGCCTTCGGCATCGTCGGTGGACTGGGCGAGCTCGCATTCCTGTTGTGGTTGCTGATCAAGGGCGCCAGGCCGGCCACCATTTCGCGAGAAGGAGCACTGCAATGGACAGCCTGAAGACGAAGCTTTCGACGCTCTGGATATTCGCCACCGTCAACTACCTCTACGCCGACGTCGTCGGCCTGATGGATCACAACCTGCTGCAGGGCTACCTGGCAGGCAACGTGGGCGGGCTGCAGATCAGCCAGGGCTTCCTGCTCGCGGCGGGCGTGCTGGTGGAGATCCCGATGGCCATGATCCTGCTGTCGCGACTGCTGGGCGCGCGCGCGAACCGATGGGCGAACGTCGGTGCCGGAGCGTTCATGACCGTCGTGCAGCTGGCGACGCTCTTCGCGAAGACGCCCGCCATGTACTACGCGCTCTTCAGCGCAGTCGAGGTCGCGTCCACGGCGGCCATTGTCTGGTTGGCGTGGGGGTGGCGGGACGCCGTCACGACGCGCGAGCCTCCGCCGCACGCCGCTCCCACCGCTGGTCGTTGACGCATCACGATGAGCCACAGCATCACGGACGCCTCGGCCGCGTGGGTCTCAGCCGATCAGTAGGACGACGTTGCCGACCTTCTGCTGGGTGTCGACGTACCTGTGCGCTTCGACCACTCGCTCCATCGGATAAATCCGGTCGATCACCGGTCGGTACTCGCCCTTCTCGAGCAGCTCCTTCAGCAGCTGCAGGTCCTGCTTGGGATAGCGGGGAGGGATGGTGAAGCTCACCTTCTTTTCACCGAACAGCGCGGTCCACGGCCCGAGCCACAGGTTCCGAAACCCGTCCGTGGCCAGGTAGTAGCCGCCCGTCTTGAGAGAGCCCTTCGACCTCTCGAACGAGTGCTTGCCCACGGCGTCGAAAACGACGTCGTACGTCTTGCCGTTCTTGGTGAAGTCTTCTTTCGTGTAGTCGATCACCTCGCCTGCGCCGAGCGAGCGCACCAGGTCGACGTTCTTCGTCGAGGTCACGCCGGTAACGTCGGCGCCGAGGTGCCGGGCCAGCTGCACGCCGGCCGTGCCTATCGATCCCGACGCGCCGTACACGAGCACGCTCATCCCCGGCCGCAGCCTGACCTGGCCCAGCGACCACAGCGCGTTCATCCCTCCGTCCGGAGTGGCCGCGGCCTCTTCGAACGTGACCGTCGACGGCATGTGCGTGACGCGGGCGCTCTCGCGCACGCACGTGTACTCCGCGTACC
>Ga0070698_100003695_pt1 | contig 16790 bp, 11 predicted proteins | sample KBSK1502metaG_FD_65477 | JGI IMG/M metagenome (GOLD analysis project Ga0070698, IMG submission 65477) | Corn, switchgrass and miscanthus rhizosphere microbial communities from Kellogg Biological Station, Michigan, USA - KBS K1-50-2 metaG | ecosystem: Host-associated > Plants > Roots >...
TACGTCGTGCGCGGCCGCGTGTTCAGCTCGGCCAGCAGCGCGTAGTCGCGGTGCTGGTTCTTGAGCCGTGACACGCGGCTGTCCGGGTCGTTGACGTCGCCGAACACGATGGCCTCGCCCGGGCAGGCGGACTGGCAGGCGGTCTGGATCTCGCCGTCGCGGATCTCGCGGCCTTCGTTGTGGGCGGTGATGCGGGCCTGCTCGACGCGCTGGACGCAGTACGTGCACTTCTCCATGACCCCGCGGCTGCGCACGGTCACGTCCGGGTTGCGCTGCAGCTTCAGGGTCGGCGTCGTCCAGTCCTGGTAGAGCAGGAAGTTGAACCGCCGCACCTTGTACGGGCAGTTGTTCGAGCAGTAGCGCGTGCCGATGCAGCGGTTGTAGACCTGGTCGTTGAGGCCTTCGTCGCTGTGGACGGTGGCCGCCACCGGGCACACCTGCTCGCAGGGCGCGTTCTCGCACTGCATGCAGGGCAGCGGCTGGAAGTGCGCGCTGATGGTCTCCCCCTGCTCGGGCTGGCCGGAGAAGTAGCGGTCGACGCGCAGCCAGTGCATCTCGCGGCCCTTGTGCACCTGCTCGCGGCCGACCACCGGGATGTTGTTCTCGGCCACGCAGGCCACCACGCAGGCGCCGCAACCCACGCAGGAGTTGAGGTCGATGGACATGCCCCACGCGTGCCCCGGGTACTTGAAGTTCGGGTACAGGCTCTCGTCGCGGGGCGGGACCTCGGTCATCTCCTTGATCCGCTCCGGCTCCTTCGCGTATTCGTCCACGGTCGTGGGACGGATGACGTGCCGCGCCTCCGCGTGCTGGTCGATGGACCAGTGGTCCTGCGTGCACGCGAGCGTCCGCGACTCGCCGGTGCGCGCGACCTCCAGGCCGCGGCCGGACCACGGCGCGTCGCTGGTGCGGATGAGGTTCGCGTCGAAGCCGGCGCCGTTGCCCACGCGCCCCGCGCGCGTGCGCCCGTAGCCCAGGTGCACCGTGACCGTGTCCTCCGCCTGGCCCGGCAGCGTCCACACCGGCGCCTTCACCGTGCGGCCGCGGTACTTGAGCTCGACGACCTGGCCGTTGTCGACCCCGAGGCGCGCCGCGGTGCCCGGCGACAGGAAGGCCGCGTTGTCCCAGGTCAGCTTCGTGATCGGCTTGGGCAGCTCCTGCAGCCAGCCGAGGTTCGCGTAGCGGCCGTCGTGGATGGTGGGGTCGGGGCGGAACGCGATCTCGAGCCCGGCTCCCCCGGAAGCGGGCGGGGCCGCCGTGGCCGCGATCGGGTTCGTGGTCGCGGCCGTGCCCGTGGCCGCGCCCCCGCCGCCCACCGGTCCCGTCCAGCCCGTCACCACGCCGTCGTGCAGCGCGCGCCTCCAGGCCTGCTCGAAGTCGCCGCCGAGCTGCGTCCGCCAGAAGTCCTTGACGACGTCGTGGCCCTTGCGGTCGGGACGGCTGCTGAAGGCGGCCAGCACCTCGTGCGCGGACCGCGCGGACTCGTAGAGCGGCGCGATGAGCGGCTGCATGATGGTGGCCGTCCCGTCGAACGCGCGCGCATCGCCCCACGACTCCAGCGCGTGCGCCTGCGGGATGTGCCAGTGGGACAGCGCCGCCGTCTCGTCCTCGTAGAGGCCGAGGTGGACGCGCAGCTTCACCTTGTCCATCGCATCGGCGAAGCCGAGGTCCGCGGGCGCGGAATAGGCGGGATTGCTGCCCAGGATCAGCAGCACCTCCACGCGTCCTGCCTTCATGTCCGCGGTCAGCTCGGCGAGCGAGGCCATGGGATCGACGGGCCGCGCCTCGACCGGCGCGCCGTAGACGACGGTCTGGCCCACGTTGCCCAGGCGCTGGTTCATCTCGTGCGCGAGCGCGTGCACCGCCGCCGGCTGGTAGTCGCCCGCCAGCACCAGCGAGCGACCGGCGTGGGCCTGCAGGTCCTTGGCCACCGCCGCCGCCCATGCCGCCGATCCGGCCGCGCCCGCGGCGTCGCCCGCGCCCGCAGCGCCGCCCCCCATCGCGGCCGAGACCGCGCGCGCGAAGCCCTCCATCTCGGACGGCCGCAGCGGCAGGCGATGGTCGGCGATGGCGCCCGTCGGCGAAGGTGTGGTTTCCACCACGTAGAGGCGGTTCATGGGCGCCTCGGCGGGGCGCTTCCGGCGCGCGGTGTACTCGCGCACGTAGCGCAGGCTGGCCGGGCCGTCCATCACGAAGTCCGCGTCCAGGGAGAGGATCACGTCCGCCTGGTCGAACCGGTACTGCACCGAGCGCGGACCGCCCACGGCCTGGGCCATGGCCGCCGCGCCGCCGCCCGCCGGCTCCCACTGGTGCCACTTCGCCGCCGGCATCTCCGCCTGCAGCGCCTGCAGCTGCGCGGCCAGCGAGGGCGAGGTGACGGTCTCGGTGAGGATGCGCAGGCCCACGCCCTGCCGCGGCTTCTGCACGGCCATGGCGCTGCGCATGGCGGCCAGGAAGTCGTTCCAGGCGCGGATCTCGCCCCGGTAGCTCAGCGTCTGCGACCGATCGGGGTCGTAGAGTCCGAGCACCCAGGCCTGGCCGGCCGTGTCGGTGGCGCCCAGGCTGGCCGGATGATCGGGGTTGCCCTCGATCTTGGTCGGACGCCCGAGATGGCTCTCCACCAGGATGCCCTTCGCGTATCCCTGGTCGAGCATGGCGGTGGCGAAGAACAGCGGCTTGCCGGGGATGACCTGCTCCGGCGGCTGCACGTAGGGGACGATCTTCTCTTCCGGCTGCTTGGTGCAGCCCACCAGTCCCGCCAGGGCCAGCGACGCGCCCATCACGGTCAGGAACTCGCGGCGGCCCTGCGGATCGTCGAACTCGGAGGCCTGCTGCGGGAACTCGCGGTGGAGGAACTCGAGGAACTCGGGCGTGCGCGAGAGCTCCTCCAGGCTCCTCCAGTACGTGCGGCCCTGCGTGCCGTCGAGGCGGCGGCGCACCCCGGAGAGGTCGACGCGCGCCGCCGGCACTTCGCGCGGGTCGCTCATCGATGGCACGTGGAGCAGGAGGTCCGCGTCTGGATGCCGTACTGCTTCACCAGCGCGCGTCCCAGCTCGACTTGGTTCGGCGGCGGCTGCCAGGACACGCTGAAGACCTCCTCTTTCGGACGGACGTACCGCTCGGGGTTGCGGTGGCAGCCCAGGCACCACTCCATCTGCAGCGACGCGTACTGCCACATGAGCGGCATGCGGTCCACGGGTCCGTGGCAGGTCGTGCACCCCACGCCCTTGTTCACGTGCGCGCTGTGGTTGAAGTACGCGAAGTCCGGCAGGTCGTGGACGCGGGTCCACTCGATCGACTGGCCGGTGCGGAAGCTGGCGCGCACGGGCTCGAGCGTCGGGCTCTGGCTCCAGATCTGCGAGTGGCAGTTCATGCACGTCTTGGTGGGCGGGATGCTGGCCGTGGCCGAGGTCTCGACCGTGGTGTGGCAGTAGCGGCAGTCGATCCCCATGCCGCCCACGTGGTGCTGGTGGCTGAAGGGCACCGGCTGCTCGCGCGCGATCCCCGCCTGCGTCACGTAGCCCGACCGGTTGATCTCGGCGATCACGAAGAGCGATCCCACGATGAGGAACAGGGCCCCGAAGATGGAGAGCTTCGAGAGGGTGTTGGTGCTGCGATGGAACGTCTGCGGCATCGGCCTCCCGGACGAAGACGATACTCCACGCTGATGGGCCGAGGGAGAGCGCCCGGCCGAATGACCGGAGGGCCCCTCTCCCTGACCGCGCGCGCGAATGCCCTCGCGCGCGCGGCAACGGGCCGGAAGGTTACGTCAGCGGCGGAAATGGCGTCAAGGGAAGAACGAAGAGACTGAAGAACGAAGAGACTAGGTACCGAAGAGGCGGTCGCCGAAGTCTCCGAGGCCGGGGAGGATGTACTTGCGGTCGTTGAGGGCGCGGTCGAGGGCGGCGGTGAAGATCACCGCGTCCGGCACCACCGCCGCGAGGTGGGCCACGCCTTCCGGCGCGGCGACGATCGACAGCAGGCGGACCTGGCGCGCGCCCAGGCCGACCAGGCCGTCCACGGCCATGGCCGCCGAGCCGCCCGTGGCCAGCATGGGATCGAGCAGGAATACGACCGCTTCGCCCAGCTCGCGCGGGACCTTCTCGTAGTAGCGCCGCGCGGCCGCCGTCTCCTCGTTGCGCTCCAGGCCGAAGTACCCGACCTGCGCGCCGGGGACCAGCTCCAGGAAGGCGTCGAGCATGCCGAGGCCGGCGCGGAGGACGGGCACCGCCACCACGCGCGCGGAGATGCGGTAGACGGTCGTCGTCTCCAGCGGCGTCTGCACCGTGGTCTCGGCCAGGGCCAGGTCGCGCGTGGCCTCCGCGGCCAGGAGCAGGCTCACCCGCCGCGCGAGGCGACGGAACTCGTCGCAGGGCGTGTCGCGGTCGCGCAGCCGCGCCAGCGCGTCCTCGATGACGGGATGGCGCACGACGTGGAGCGGCATCGCCGCGGGAGATTAGCACGCGAGGGGGGTTGCAGGGGGGGCCGCGAACGCCCATCGCGAATGACGCGTGAGTGCCCCCCCTGCCTTGACAAGACCAGCGGCGTTAAACCCACCCAGACAATACGGCCGCGCGGCGCGCGACCCCGACGGCGGCGCCAGGGAGAGACACGACGCCGCTGATATACTCGGAGGCGATGCGACTGACATCGGACGAAATCGAATTCATTTCCCGCAAGGTCATCAAGACCCTGGTGGCGGAGGGCAAGCTCGAGGTCGATTCGGAGGCGCGCGTGGTCGGCGACGTCGTGAAGGTCATCACGGAGGAGCTCGCGGTCGAGGACCGGCTCAACGAGGAGGTCCGCGAGGTGCTCCTGCAGCACGCCTCGGAGATGGAGCGCTCGAACGTCACCTACACCGAGATGTTCAAGATGCTCAAGAAGAAGATGGCGCGGGAGAAGGGGATCATCCTGTGAAGCTCTCGCGGGAGAAGATCCTGCGCCTGTCCCACCTCATCCTGGACCGCCTCAACAAGGACGAGGAGGTGGAGTACTTCGCCGACCCGCAGGAGATCCGCCAGGAGATCGTGAAGATGATCTCCGACGAGATGAAGAGCGACGAGGCCATCGACGTGCTCGTGCGGCGCAAGATCGAGAGCCAGAAGCGGACGATCGTGGAAGGCTCCGACGAGTGGGACGTCCTCTACCGCAAGTACTACGAGGAGGAGGTCGGGCGCCACCGCAAGGTGATGCCCTAGGCCTTCCCGGTCCCCTTCCGGCGGAAGCGGCCTCCCTCGCCTCCGCCTTCCATTTCAATGCTGCCTCCGGCTTGACCACCCATCGCTCCCGATATATCGTGTACCCACATATGGGCACGAATGCGCTCTCGCGCGAGCTGAAGCGCGGCAGCACGGAGCTGCTGATCCTGGCCCTGCTGGAGGAGCGCGACCGGCACGGCTACGACCTCGCGCGATCGATCGGGGAGCGGTCCCGCGGCGCCATCTCCTTCCACGCCGCCTCGCTCTATCCCACCCTCTACCGGTTGGAAGCGAAGGACCTCGTCGAAGGTCGGTGGGTCGAGAAGCCGGGACAACGGCGGCGGCGTTACTACCGTCTGACGGCGGCGGGAAGGAGAGCGCTGGCGTCCCAGCGCAGCATCTGGGAGGACTTCGTCGGCGCCTTGAACCGCGTGGCCCGGATCCGTCACGCGTCGCCTTGAGCCTGGGGGGCGGACGGAGGGCGTCGTGGATTGGCAATCACGCATCCGGGCGGTGTTCGCGACCTCGGCGCAGGTCCCGGACGACGACGTGGTCGAGGAGCTGGCAGAGCATGCGCGCGCGATGTACGAGGCGATGCGCGCCGACGGCCTCTCTCACGACGCCGCTCAGGCCCGCCTGTCGGAGCAACTGGACCTCTGGCGTGCGGACAGCGCCGCGCTGCGCCGCCCGTCAGCGCGCCTGCCCGCGCCGGACCCCCCGCCCGCCGCGGTCTCATCGCGCCTGGCCGGATGGGCGCAGGACGTTCGGTACGGCGCGCGCGTCCTGAGACGGCAGCCGCACTACACGCTGTTGGCGGGCGTGACGATGGCACTCGGGATCGCGGCCACGACCCAGCTCTTCAGCGTGACCTACGGCGTTCTCCTCAAGCCGATGCCCTGGCCGCGCTCGGAGCGGCTGCTCGCGCTGAACGAAACGCGCGGAGGTCGGCCGCCGCGCTTCGGGAGCTTCAGCAACGCGGCCTACCTGGCCTGGCGTGAGACGGCCACGACGGTGGAGGACGTCGCCGCCTGGTCGGAACGCACGGTGACGCTGGGCGAGCCCGGCGAGCCCGAGCGCATCCGGATCACCGCCGCATCGGCGAGCCTCTTCGCGGTGCTCGGCCTGCGTCCGCTGATCGGGTCGTTCTTCGGGGAGAAGGACGAAGTCTCGGCGGAGGGGCCCGTGATCGTGCTGTCCGAGGGGCTGTGGCGGGGCCGTTTCGGCGGCGACCCGGGCGTCGTGGGACGCCTGGTCCAGATCGACGGCCAGCCGCACCGGGTCGTGGCCGTGCTGCCGGACGCATCTTCCTATCCCGATCGGCGGACGCGGGCGTGGGTTCCCTTCCGCGTCATGCCGACCACCGGCAACTCCCTCGCGATGTTCGGCGCCATCGCGCGGCTCCGGCCAGGCGCCACCGCAGAGCAGGCCGCGGCCGAAGCGACAAGGTGCGGCCGCTTCGCCGCCGACACGGGGATGACGACGACGGCGATCTTCGGCGCTCGTGGGCCGATCGAGGTCAGGGCGGTACCACTGCGGGACGCGCTCACCTCCGACGTGCGCCAGCCGCTCGTGGTGCTGCTGGCGGCCGTCGGCCTGCTCCTCGCCACCGCGACCGGGAACGTGGCCAGCCTGCAGCTCGCGCGCGCGACGACGCGCCGCCGCGAGCTGGCCATCCGGGCCGCCCTCGGCGCCGGCGCCGGCCGCCTGGCCCGCCAGCTCGTGGTCGAGTCCCTCCTGCTCGGACTCCTGGGCGGTGGCAGCGGCCTCGCCCTGGCCGCGCTGCTCCATCGCCCGCTGTCGTCGCTCCTTCCCGCCGACTTCCCTCGCCTGGCCGATCTCCACGTGGACGCCATGGTCGTCCTCTTCGCCGCCGGGGTGTCGGCGCTCACCGGCCTCGCCTTTGGCGTGCTGCCGGCCTGGCATGCGCGCCGCCTGGACCTCGTGGAGTCGCTGGCGGAGGACGGTACCGCGCCTGTGGGCACCACCGGCCGATCTCCGACCGCTCGGGCCCGCATGATGATCATGGGCGGGCAGGTGGCGCTGGCCACGCTGCTCCTCGTCGCCGCCTCCCTGCTCGGCCGCAGCTTCGCCGCGCTCCTCGCCGCCGACCGCGGTTACGATCCCGCGGGCGTCCTCACGGCGCGCCTGCCGCTGCCGGCGTCCATGTACACGCCGCCGCGCCGGCAGGCGCTGCTCGAAGCGATCCTCGATCGCCTGCGGACCATGCCCGGAGTCGCCGCGGCGGGCTTCACGTCCGAATTCCCGCTGACACCAGGCGGCTCCACCGGCGCCTTCCAGATCCATCCACCGCAGGGCGAGGAGAGCGCAGTCACCGTTCAGGCCTCGCCACGAATCGTCAGCCCGGGCTACTTCGCGGCATTGGGGCTGCCGATCGTCGCCGGGCGCGGCTTCGCCGAATCGGACACGGAGACGTCGGCCCCGGTGGCCATCGTCAACCGCACCTTCGCGCGGCGGTATCTCGGCGCCTCCCCTCTCGAGGCGAGGCTCCCGATGGCCCTGGGCCATGGAGGCGAGGGTGTGGAGGCCTCGGTGATCGGCGTGGTGGACGACGTGCGCTACGTGACCGGCTCCGAGAGCTCGCTGCCCGAGATCTATTATTCGTATCGCCAGCTCCGCGGAGGGCTGGACGCGGTCGTGGTGAGCCTTCTCGTCCGCACCGCCGGCGAGCCGGGCGCGCTCGCTCCGGTGCTCCGCACCGCCGTCCGTGGAGAGGATCGCGCCCTCGCGCCCGATCTGGTCATGACCATGGAGGACCGCGTCACGACGAGCCTGGCCCGGCCGCGCCTCTACGCGGTCGTGCTCGGCGGTTTCGCCGCTCTGGCGCTCGTAGTGGTGGCGGTCGGGCTCCTGAGCGTGGTGTCGTATACGGTGGCGCAGCGCTCTCGGGAGCTGGCGGTCCGCTCGGCTCTCGGCGCGCGACCGGCCGACCTCGTGCGCCTCGTCGTCGGCCAGGGGCTCGCCGTCACGGGCGCCGGACTCGGGATCGGCCTCGTGGCCGCGCTGGCGCTCTCACGCTCGATGGGGACGCTGCTGTACGCCGTGAAGCCTGCGGACGCGCTCACGTACGTGGGCGTGACGGTCACCGTGGCCTCTCTCGCTGCCGCCGCGTGCGCCTTCCCCGCGCGTCGCGCCGCGCGTCTGGACCCCTGGCGGGCCCTCCGCTCGCGCTAGCGCCGACGCGCGCTCACGACCCGCCCGGGGGCGTGTAGGCCTCCAGGTCGCCGCCGACGGAGCCGACGGGGACCTTCGAGCGCACGCGCACGGGGATCCGCCGCGCGTCCGCCGTCACCCACACCAGCAAACGGCCTTCCTGCGTGAAGAGGCCGGAGCCGGGCGGCACCACCGGCTCCGCGACCTGCGTCAGCACGCCGCGGCCGAGGGGCGGCGGCAGGTCCAGCCTCTCGTAGCCGATGTGCTTGAACGGCAGGTCGTACAGCTTGCCGTTGTCGAATACGCGCACGCTCAGGCTGCCGTCCGGCGGCAGCCCGCGCTGGCGGGCCACGAAAAAGGCGGAGAACACGTCGAGCGCGCACGGGCCCACCGCGAACACGTGCTGCGGGATCTTGGCGTCCTCGACGTACGCCATGCCGGCCACGGGATCGATGCGCACGACCTGGTCGCGCACGGCGCGTCCCTCGTGCAGGTGCTTCTCGATGCCGTACGAGCAGCCGGTGGCCGGGTCCCAGGTGGCGACGGTGCGGTCGTCCACGCGGTAGCGGAACAGCCACGCGAAGAAGCCTTCGCTGCGCACGTCCAGGCTGAGACGCAGCACGCGACCGCCCTCGCGCTCCCCCGGGAGCACGGCGATCTCGGCCCGGCCCGCCAGCAGGTGCGCGTAGGTCATGCGGAGCCGCAAGCGCTCGCCGGGGCCGAAGGGAAGCGGCGGCGGCGAAGGCGCCGTGTGCGGCAGCGAGCGGGGCACGGGCGGCGACGCGGGCGAAGGGGACGCCGAGGGCCGCGGCGACGGCGCCAGCGACGCGAGCGCCGCGACCGTCGCCAGCCCGAGGGCCAGGCTCCGTCCCCGGGTCCGCGGGACCTTCACCGCAGCGCCAGCTCCAGGCGATGGGGGGCCCAGTCCGTGCGCAGGCCGACGTAGCGATCGTCGCCGACGGTGCGCTCGTCCAGCGTCCGCTCCGCGCCGCCGTCGAGCCGCGCGCGCGCCGCGGTGCGCCCGGGCGGCAGCAGGACCTCGACCGTGCCCGGTGCGCGGACGCTCGCGCGGTAGGTCAGCCGCGCCACGCGCCGCGCAGCGTCGCACGCGTATTCGTAGGCGACGGACGCGCCCGTGGCCGGCTCGGTGAGCTGGATGCGGCCGGAGAGGTCGGCCAGGCGCACGCGCAGCGCGAGGCCGTCGTGGCCGAGGTCGATCCCGTACAGGCCCGCCAGCACCGCCGCCCCCAGCGCGCCCGCGCTGCCCGCGTAGCGGCCGCTGCCCCGTCCCTGCCCGTCGCGCGTGCTCCATTCGAACAGGCCGCGGTTGCGGACGGCCTGGGCGGCGATCCGCCCCAGCTCGCGGCGCGCGACCTGGGCCTGCCCGCGCTCGAAGGCGGCGAGGAGCAGCCGGCCGCCGAACCAGTCCCACTGCCCGCCGTTCTGGTACGCGTAGCTCTCGCGCTGGATCGGGTGGCGGAAGAAGCCCGCGGGGTACGGCGGCAGCAGCACGCCCGAGAGCGTCGACAACCGCTGCGCGCGCGCGCGCGCCGTGGCGACGGAGAGGACACGTCGCACGCGGTCCTCGTCGCCGAGCCCGTCGACGAGGGCGACGGCGTTGCCGCCGAGCGCGAAGCGGTCGTCGTCATCGGCGGGCGGAGTTCCCGGCCCCGGCCAGGAGAGCAGGACGTGCGGGCGGAAGAAGCCGCGCTCGCTCTGCCACAGCTCGCGGTCGATGGCCTGGGCGCCGAGCCGCGCACGCTCTTCCCATCGGCGTCCACCCGGCTCGTCGCCCGCGGCGCGGTGCAGCACGCCCAGCGCGCGCTGCGCGCGCAGGAACAGCGCGCTCGCGTACAGGCTCGCCACGACGGGCGTGTGGTCGTCCAGGTAGATCGCGCGCTGATCGCCATACGTGGGCGTGACGTCGCCCCAGTCGGCGGTGAAGGCGGCGGTGACGAGCCCGCGGTGGCGGTCCCACCGCCGCGTGCGCACGAACGCGAGCGCGGCGTCGAGACGATCGATGAGGGGCCGGCCCGCTACGGGCCGGGTCAGCCATGCGCGGTCGCCCGTGATCGCGTAGACCTGCGCGACGGCGTCGACCGCGCTCGATTCCTGGTCGCTCTCGGAGGTGTTCCGGTCCGCGGTGAGGATGACGCCGGCCGCGCGATACACTTCGGACGCGCGCGGCGCGTCCGAGGTGAACCGCTCCGGCGGCCCCGCCGCCACCCAGTCGTTGAGCGCGCCGTCGGGGCGCTGGTGGGCGAGGTGCTCCTCGATCCACGAGACCAGGTGGTCCCGCGCGTACAGGTAGCGCGAGAGCGGGATCAGCGTCGCATTGTCGCGCAGCCACACCTGCGGGTACAGCGTGCCCGCGCCGAACCCGCGCACCACGCCCGTGCGGCCACGGAACTCCTTGCGGTTCGCGTCGAGGGTGGCGCGGAGGAGGGGCTGCAGGCCGTCGAGGGCCGCGTCCGAGACGGCGTACAGGGCCGGGGGCGCGGCGGCGGCGGAAGGAGACGGCGCGCTCGGGGCGAGCGCAGAGGCCGTGCAAAGCGGGACGAGCAGGGCTACCGGCAGCGCGCGGCGCACGCCGCCATCATAGCGGCCGTGGCCCGCCCGAGACCGCGCAGGCCGCCGGCCGTCCCCTTAATTAAGGACGCGCACCGGGACCTCAAACTCGCAACAGACCGGCCTTCCGTCTGATGCAAATTGTACAAACCCGACCATCGCCAGCTCCCGTGCGATGCGTGCGCCCAGCCGAGCAGGACGTCCGGGGCCGGCGCGCAAGTGCGCCTCGACGCGGCCGGCGTGGCGCGGGCGGGCTCTGCGGAGGGCGTGCGCCGTGAAACCTCCGCGACCGCGTGCGCGAGGCGCGTACGGAAATAACGCGCATGGATCTTGCATTGCGGTCGCGGTTAGGTTGAGCCTATAGAAGCAACTGTTCAAGGAGGTCGTCACCCGTTGAGACGCTTTCTCGCCCTCCTGGTTCTCGGGGCTCTCGTGCTTGGAGTCGTGTATGTCTGGAAGTACCAGCCCGGCCGCCTGCCGTCGCTGCGCCAGGCCAGGTTGGGCCAGGTGGGCGACAAGCTCGGCCAGGTCGGCGAGACGGTCAGCGAGAAGTTCCGCGCCACCAAGATCAAGGGCGCAGTCAAAGCGGCCCTCGAGCTGAATCGCAACTTGAACGCCTACCCGATCGAGGTCGACGCGCAGGACGACGGCACGGTGGTGCTCCGGGGCGAGGTGCCCAGCGAGGACCTCCGCGCCACCGCCACGCGTGTGGCGGCGGCCGTGCCGGATGTGGCGCGCGTGGACAACCAGGTGCGCGTCAACGGAGCCGTGGCCGCCCCTGGGGGCGAGGGGCGGAGCCTGGGCGAGAACTTCGACGACCACGCGCTGGAAGCGAAGGTCAAGCTCGCCTATTCGCTCAACAAGGACATGAAGGGTTCCGACGTGAACGTGACCGCGTTCCGGCGCGAGGTCGCCCTGGCGGGCACGGTCACCTCCGACGCGCAGCGGCAGCTCGCGGTGCAGATCGCGCAGCAGACGCCGCAGGTCGCGGTGGTGAAGGACAGCCTGCAGGTGGCGGGCTCTAGCGCCGCGGTGCCGCCGGGGACGGCGGCGCCGGCGCCGCCGGGAGCGGGCGCGCCCGCGGCCGACCGCGCGCGGCGGGCCCAGGCCGCCCTGGTCGCCAACGCCAACCTGGCCGTCTACGTTCTGAAGGTCCAGGAGCGGGGCGGGCGGCTGGTGCTCACCGGCCGCGTGCGCACCGGCGCGGAGAAGGATCTAGCGGGGGTCGTGGCGCGGGATGCCGCGGGTGCAGCAGTGGACAACAACGTGATCGTGCAGCCATGACGCTGCTACACTTCGGGGTATAGTAAGAAAAAGGCCAGCGAAAAGGAGGACGTTCCGATGAGTCGAACATTGACAACCTGGATGCTCGGGGGGCTCCTCGCCCTGGCCGGCACGTCCTGGGCCCAGGGAGTGCCGCCGGCCGGCGAGGAGAAGACGAAGACCAAGGTGAAGACCACGGGCGACACCACCCAGGTCACCACCACCACCACCACTACCGACTCCAGTGGGCACCACCATCGCACGGTGGAGCGGTCCGAAGTGAAGACGTGGACCATGGACATCGACGGGCGCGAGTGGGAGGTGCACCCCGCCACGCCCTCGTACGAAGGGACCACGGGCCTCTTCCATATGCCCACGGCCTACACGCTGCCCAAGGGAAAGTTCTCCTTCCAGCTCTTCCGGGACAACCTGGACCGGGACCCCAAGGACGAGGACATCTCGATCCACGGCGTCTCTCTCGGATTCGGCCTCACCGACCGCTTCGAGCTCTACGGCAACTTCGGCCTGCAGAACCGCATCGACGCCGACGCGCTCTTCCAGCCCGGCCGCGTCAATGATTTCCCGTTCGTGGCCACGCCCTGGGAGACCGGCCGCGGCGACCTCAAGCTGGGCCTGAAGTTCAAGTTCCTCGACGACTACCAGAACGGCGATCCCGTCGCCCTGGCCATCCGCGGCTTCGTCAAGATCCCGACTGCGGACAAGGACCTCGGGCTCGGCACGGGCAAGACGTCCTGGGGCGGCGACCTGATGCTCTCGAAGGGAATCAACCACGTCCTCGACCTGCACGGATCGATCGGCTTCCAGGTCAACGGCGATCCCACCGAACCCGTCCCCGTCGACCTCGCCAACGCGTTCAAGTGGGCGGTCGGTCTCAACGTGCCCGCCTGCTCCTGGGTGCAGCTCCAAGCCGAGCTGATGGGCACCAGGTATTCCGGCGGCAGCAACGGCACCATCCTGCGTTCCGGCACCGGCAGCAACAACACGTTCGATCCGAACCAGAACCCGCGCACCAACACCTTCGGCATCGGGCCGCAGACCAACCCCCTGGATCTCGTCGTCGGGCCGGTGTTCTGGATCCACGGGTTCTTCATCCGCCCCGCCATCTCCTGGAACCTCAACTTCGACGATCGCGGGCTGAACTCGAGCAGCAAGAGCTGGACGGGGCGTCACATCTCGATCGGCTGGCATCCCGGCTTCGGATGCGCGGAGATCGCGGTGCCGCCGCCGCCGCCCCCGCCGCCGCCGGCCAACCGGCCGCCCACGGTGAGCTGCGAGATCGAGCGCACCGAGATCCTGCCCGGTGAGAGCGTGCGCGTGCGCGCGACCGCGTCCGATCCCGACGGCGACCCGCTCACCTACGAGTGGAGCGCCACCGCCGGCCGCGTGACCGGCACCGGCGCCACCGCGACCTTCGACAGCACGGGCATGACGCCTCCCGCCTCCGCCACCATCACGGTGCGCGTCTCCGACGGGCGCGGCGGCACGGCGTCGTCGGACTGCCCGGTGCGGATGAGGGCGGTCGAGAAGCCCATCGTGACGCCGTACACCTGCACTTCCGGTGGGTTCCCGCGGAACCTGGCCCGCCTGAACAACGTGGACAAGGCGTGCCTGGACGACGTGGCCTCCCGCCTCCGCACCGATCCTCGCGCCCGCGTGATCGTCGTCGGTCATGCGGACAGCCAGGAGCGGATGCCCGACGTGATCGCCCGGCGGCGTGCCGAGGCGGTGAAGGACTACCTGGTGAAGGAACGTGGCATCGAGGAGAGCCGCATCACGACTCGTTCCGCGGGCGCCACTCGGCCGCTCGACACCGGTACGACTGCCGCCGCGCGTGCCCGCAACCGGCGCGTGGACGTGATCTTCGTTCCCGAGGGCGCCACGGCGCCCGAGGACGATGATTAGGACTGACACCTAGGGCTTGCATCAAAGCCACCATGGATGGTCGTGGGGCGCGGCGGCAACGCCGCGCCCCGTTCTGCTTTCTGCCGTCCGCGCAATGCGGGCATTCCCAGGGGCCGCCGTTGGGGGTGCGCGCGCCGCGCGGCCGTATTGCCGGACTCGTTTAACGCCGCTGCTCTGCGCGACCCACTCTCGGCGGCCCCCAGAGGAGGCGGGCAAGGACGCGACGTCAGCGGGCCCAAAACGGGACGCGACATTCCCTGGCTTGGAAAACGGCGGCAAGCGGGCATAGAGCTTGCTGTTTCCAAGCGCGCAGGTAGCCCGAGATGATCACCGGAGACCCTGAAATCCTTTGCGAATTGGCACTTAACCCTTAAACTTTCCATCGGCCCATGGCACTCGTCACGCGGAAGTTCGCACACGTCGTTGCAATGGCGTTCGCTTTGCTGGCCTGGCCCGCGTTCACGGCGGCGCAGACCTGGATCCCGGTCGGGCCTCCGGGTGGGGACGTCCGGGCCCTGGCCGCCGACCCGCGTGACCCGCGCCGCATCTATCTCGGCACTTCGGACGGCCTCGTGTACCGCTCGGAGGACGCCGGCGCGCATTGGCGGCGGCTCAGTCCCGGCTTCCCGCTCCGCGGCCACAGCCTGGACCAGATCGTGGTCGACCCGCGCGGCGTGGTCCTCGTGGGCTACTGGGAGGTCAGCGGCAGCGGAGGCGGCGTCGCCCGCAGCACCGACGGCGGCAATACCTTCACGATCCTGAAGGGCCTCGAGGGCCAGTCCGTTCGCGCCCTCGCCATCGCCGCCGCCTCTCCGCAGATCCTGGCCGCGGGCACGCTCTCCGGCGTGTTCCGCTCGCTCGACGGCGGCCAGACCTGGGCCCGCATCACGCCGCCCGACCATGCCGATCTGCGGAACTTCGAGTCGCTGGCCATCGACGCCCAGGACCCGAGCGTCATCTACGCGGGGACGTGGCACCTGGGCTGGAAGACCACGGACGGCGGCCAGACCTGGGCCCCCATCCACGCGGGCATGATCGACGACTCCGACGTCATGACCCTGACCGTCGACCGCTGGCGGCCGCAGGTCGTGTACGCGACCGCGTGCACCGGTATCTACCGCTCGGAGGACGCCGCCCTTCGCTGGACGAAGATCCGGGGCATCCCCTCGAGCAGCCGGCGCACGCGCGCGTTCGCGCAGAGCCCCGACGACCAGAACCGCCTCTACGCGGGCACGACCGAGGGTCTCTGGAGCAGCGAGGACGGTTCGGGCACCTGGCGGCTCATCACGCAGAAGGACCTCGTCATCAACTCCGTGCTTGCGCTGCCCGGTGGCACCGTGCTGCTCGGCACGGAAGGCGCGGGCGTGGTCCGCAGCCTCGACGGCGGGCAGACCTGGCTCGCCTCCAACGAGGGCTTCTCCGAGCGGTTCGTCTCCAAGGTCGTCTTCGACCACGCCAACCGCCGCGTGCTCGCCGGGATCTGGGGCGACCGCAGGCATGGTGGCGTGTTCGCGGCGGCCGGCCCGCGCGGGCCGTGGACGCGGCTGGGGGCCGGCCTGGAAGGCCGCGAGGTCCTCTCGCTGGCCCTGCTCGGCCGCGAAGCGCTGGCGGGTACGGACGACGGCGTCTTCCTGGCCGACCCCGAGACAGGGGCGTGGTCGCGCATGGCCACCGTCGTCGACGGCGTGGACATGCACCCGCGGGTGAAGGACCTCCTCGCGCTGCCGCCGCGCAACCTCGTGGCGGCGACGTCGAAGGGGCTGCTGCGCAGTGGCGACGGCGGCCGCACCTGGACGCGGCCGGCGTTGGGCCTGACCGACGAGGTCTCCGCGCTCGCGGTCTCGCCCGACGACATCAACGTCCTCGCCGCCGCCAGCCCGCTGGGCTTCTTCCGCAGCACCGACGGCGGCCAGACCTGGCAGCAGATGTCGCCCGGCTTCGGCGAGTTCCAGACCCACGCCCTCGCCTTCATGCCCTCCGACGACCGCGTGCTGCTGGCCACCACCGGGCAGGGGCTGTTCCGCTCGCCGGACCAGGGCGCGACCTGGGCGCGCTGCACGGGCGGCATCCCCTACTCGGACATCACGGGGCTGGCCATCCACCCCGACGGCCGCACGATCTACGCGAGCGACTTCACCTGGGGCGGCATCTTCCGCAGCGTGGACTCGGGGCGCACGTGGGAGCGGCTGCCCACCGATGGTCTCGCCTCCGACCGGGTGTGGACGCTGGGCCTCGACCCCTCCGCGCCGGAGCGTCTCCTGGTGGCCTCGCCCACGGGCGGGCTGCACCTCATGGTGCCGGCGGTGGCGGTGACGGGCACGGCCGGATCGCGTTAGGCGCGCCGGCTCCTGTGAGCGCGCACACGCGGCGACGCGACGCCGCGCGGCGATCGCGCTAACATCATCCCGTAGACGCCGGCGGACGGCGTCCCTAGCATCAAGGAGACCCCATGATGATGCCCGCGATCTTCCTCGTGGCGATCCTCGGCTCTCCCCAGGCGCTTCCCGCGGCCGCGCCGACCGCCAAGGCCGCGCGCAAGGCGCCGCGCAAGAAGGCCCCCGCCACGCCCGCCGAGCCCGCAGCCGGTGAGCCCGCGGCCACGGCGGCTCCGGCGGGATCGACCGGATCGGCCGCCGATGCCATCCAGGCCGGGCTGACGGCGTTCGG
>Ga0070698_100003696_pt1 | contig 16787 bp, 13 predicted proteins | sample KBSK1502metaG_FD_65477 | JGI IMG/M metagenome (GOLD analysis project Ga0070698, IMG submission 65477) | Corn, switchgrass and miscanthus rhizosphere microbial communities from Kellogg Biological Station, Michigan, USA - KBS K1-50-2 metaG | ecosystem: Host-associated > Plants > Roots >...
GCGCGCTGCGTCCACGTGGTGCCGGCGCGCGTGAAGACATACACCGCGCCCGACTCTTCGGCCGAGAAGTCCTGCTGGTTGGCGTTTGCGCCGCGGCCGCCGCCGCCCTGCAGCATCGAGGAGGCAACCAGCAGATTGCCATTCGTGCTGACCGCGAGGCGCATCCCGAACTGGTCGTTGACGCGCACGTTCGACGACTTGATGTAGGCCTGCTGCGACCAGGCGCCGTTCGTGTTGACGAAGACGTAGATCGCGCCGTTCGAGTTGTCGCCAATCTGCTCGCCCGCGTACTGCTGCCCGTTGATGCCGCCGACCGTCCCGTCCTCGTCCGCGGCATCGACGACGAGCGTCCTGCCGTCGCCGCTCAGGGCAATCGCGGAGCCGAACGCATCCTGGTTGTGATTCAGGTTCGACTGCTTCAGATAGGTCGTCTGCTTCCACGACGCGCCGTCGCGCACGAAGATGTACGCGCAGCCGGATCCGCCCTTCGAGTTGTCCGCCTGGTTGCCGTTGACGCCGGGCACGCCGCCATCCTCGTCGTACCCGCAGATGGCGAGCGTGCTGCCGTCGCTCGACAGGTCCACGCAGAAGCCGAAGAGATCGCCGGCGTCGGTCTGCTCGCCCTTGAGATACGACTGCTGCGTCCAGCTCGCGCCGGCGCGTGTGAACACGTAGACCGCCCCGGCGTTCGCGGCTGAATTGTCGGCCTGATTGCCGTTGACGCCTCTGGCGTTGCTCGCCTCGGTCGAGGCGCCGACCGCCATCACGTTGCCGTCGTCGCTCAACGCGACGGACCAGCCGAACTGATCGCCGGCGTCCGAGTTCGACGACTTGACGTAGGCCTGCTGCGACCACTTGCCGCCGGCGCGCGTGAAGACGTAGACCGCGCCGGAGTCCTCGGCGCTGTTGTCGCTCTGGCTGCCGTTGATGCCGCGCGCGCTGCTGTCCTCGCGCGTCGCCGTGACGGCGAGCGTGTTGCCGTTGGCGTCGATGGCGAGCGAGAAGCCGAAGCTGTCGTAGGCGTCGGTATTGGACGCTTTGAGGTACGCCTCCTGGGTCCAGGGTCTGCTGGCGCCGCCGCGCGTGAAGACATAGACCGCGCCCGCGCCGCCGGCCGTGTCGTCCTTCTGGTTGCCGTTGACGCCCGTGGCCGCGCTGCTTTCATCCGGCGCGGCGACGGCGAGCGTGTTGCCGTCGCGGCTCATGACGAGCGTGCGCCCGGTCAGTGCGCTCCCAAACCCGAGCTTGGCATCGGCACGCGGATTCGAGGCCTTCAGGTAGGCGATTGGCGAGAAATTCCGTTCGAGAAAGCCGGGGCCGCCCCTGGCGGCCTGGCCGCGCACGAGGGCGCCGTTCACGGCCGCCGTGACCACAAGGACCAGACCGACCAGCACTCGTTTCATCGACCGCGGATTCTGTCGCTGAGTTTCTGTGGGTGTCAAGGCGCCGGGCCGAAACATAATGGCGTATGGCCGACGACACTACCTTCACCGAGCGGCGCGTCGCCGCCTGGGTCGGGAAATCTCTTCGCGTCGAGGGACGCATTATCAGCAACGAGGACCTCACCATCCACGGCGGCGTCGAGGGGTCCATCGAGCTTGGCGATCACAGCCTGCTGATCGGGCCCGGCGCCGCCGTCAAAGCGGATCTGACCGCGAAGACGATCACGATCAGCGGTGCGGTCACGGGAGCGGTGCGTGCCACCGAGAAGGTCGAGCTGCTCTCGACCGGCTCGGTGGAAGGTGACATCGTCGCGCCGAAGTTCCTGATGGCCGAGGGCGCGACGGTGCGCGGCAAAATCGAAGCCGGCGCGAAGAAAAGCTAGACCGCACGTGCGGGGGCCGCGGGTTCCGGCGCGCCCCCGCGCATCATCGCGTCCACGGACATCAGGTTCCACGAGCGCAGCGCGATCAGGATGAAGAACGCGATCGCGTAATCGAGCTGCAGCCACGCGATGGTGAAATCCTGGCGGAGCATCGTGCCGAAGGTCAGCGCCGCGATCATCAGCGAGCCGGCGACGAGCGCGGCGCGCGTCTGGAAGCCGACCAGGATGCACAGCCCGATCAGTGTCTCCACGAACGGCAGGACCGACGCGAACGGGATTAAAAAGGCCGGGGGCATCACCGGCACGTCCTTGAACTGCGTGAGCATGTAGTTCTGGAACGCCGGAAGTCCGAGCGCGATGCGGACGATGCCGCGCATCATGATGTTCAGCCCGAAGGTAAAGCGGAACAGGCCGTAGGCGAGCGAGCCGTCTGAACGCCAGTCAGACGTCTTCGAGCCGATCAGGTTTGCCATGGTCGCTCCTCGTAGAGGCGGGCCTTCAGGTCCGCCTCCCATTAGTTGGTTCTCTGCTGCGTCTTGCCGTAGGTCTGCACCGACTGGCGGATTTCGTCCCACGTCGTCAGTCGGCCGTGAATGGGAACCACCTGCTCCACGTCGAGATTGAGCCGCTGCACGGACTCGTAGAACTGCACGAGGTTGGCGACCGCACCGGGATAATCGCCGACGACCGCGGGGGAAGACCACGAGTCGGCCTCGATGAGCGTCCGCTCGCGGGGCAGATACACCATCAGCATCCCCGGATTATGCATGTTGCCGGCGTAGTGGTAGATGTTGATGTCCCTCGCGCCGTCGCTCATCAGCCGCGTGCCCGTGAGCCCTTCGAAGACAGGTGTGCGAGGCGACTTGGCAAGCCGGTCGGGACCGATCGTCCGCGGATTGCGCCAGACGTTCTCGTAGAACGCGATGTTGCTCTGGTGCGTGATGATGGTCGCGCCCTCGGCCACATACGTCCGCAGCCCGCCCGAATGATCGAAGTGGTGATGTGTGTTGATCAGGTATTTGATCGGTTTGTTCGGGATCACGCGCTTGAACGCATCGATCACCCCGATCGAGCGCGCCTCCGTCTCCGGCGCTTCGACGACGATGACGTAGTCTTTCATCTCGATGGCAACGCTCTTCGCGGTGCCTTGAACCATCCAGAGACCGTCGGAGACTTTTTCCGCCTGCAGCGCCGCGGGCGCCGGCGCGGGGGCATTGCGGATGTTGGCGGGCACCTCAATGACGACCGCGGCGTTCGGCTTCACGTCGGTCACCTCCAGGTCGAGGATCGGATAGGGCCCGTTGTGCTGCACGATACGCGTCGGGAACTTCACGCCGCCGAAATCCTTGTAGCCGCTGAACGCCGCCTCGAACTTCGTGTCGCCAAGGACGGGTGAGCCGTACCAGGTCTCGACGCGCTCGAGCAGATTCTGATCGCCGGCCACGCCTTCGAACTTCATCTTGTTTGGCGCGGTGAAGCTGATGATGGTCTTTTTGACGCCCCGGATCGTTTCGGTCTTCGCGGTGGCGTTGTTCGCGATCGCCGCCTTGATGAACCCCTGCGGCGTCGCCCAGATTTGCGTCAGCCGGCCATCGACGGCCGATCGGAAGTCGCGCTCGGGTGCCGACGGCGTCGCGGTTGCCCCCGTCACGTCCCACGCGTAGCTGCCGCTCAACACCCAGGTCTGCCGCATCTCGCCCGCAATCGGCTGGAAGCCGCCGCCAAGCGGTGGGTTCTCCCACTGCTGGCGCCGTCGATCGTCGCGCATCGCCGGCGTCGCGTAATCGATCGTTACGGTCATGGCCGGGACGGCGAAGCGCGGCCACGGCGAGTTCGCGTCGTACGGCTGGCCGAAGGTGCCGTCGAAGCCGCGGCCGGAGAACTCGATCGTCCGCAGGTTGGCGGCGCCGAGCGCGGCGCTGACCGCCTCGAGCGATGCCTTGGCGTCCTGGGCATGGAGCTGGAGCGAACCGGCGGCAAGGGTCAGGCAGAGCAGCAGCAGCGATTTCTTCATGGCGGGGGAACTCTGCCGTGTCGCAGCGGTCGTGTCAACCCGGGGCACGACCGCCGCGCCTTAGATCAGAACGACTTGACCGGACCCTGCTTCTTCTTGCCGCCCTTCTTCTTGGCGCCTTTCTTCTTCGCGCCACCTTTCTTGGCTGCGCCCTTCTTGGCCATCACACCCTCCTCTCGGTGTACGAACGGGATCTGCGGGACACCGAAACCAGCAGCTCCTGCACGGCCCGCGCGTCGAAGTGCGCGCGCTCGATCGTCTTCCGGAGCGCGCGCCTGGCCGTGCGTGTTGGTGTGTACGCGCCGAGCTTGACGGCGAGCGCGAGATAGCGGCGCCCGTCCCGCAGCATCAGCCCGCTGGCGCAGATCGGCGCGAGGCGTTCGGCGATCGACTCCTCGGTCGCCTCGTAGCCCTCGCTCCGCGCGATCTCGACCAGCCCGCGGACGTCGGCAATCGCGTCGCAGTGCAGGTACATCAGTCGGTCGAGATCCGAGAACACGGTGACGGCGGCGCGGGCCGCCGGACGCGTGTCGCAAATCACGAGCATCGCGCCGGCCTCCGCGTGAAACAGCGAGCTCTGATCGCCGAGCGACTTCCAGGCGCGCAGTTCCTTCAACAGCGGCCCGATGTACTCCTCCACGTGCTGTTCGTTGAGGTAATCGAACGCGAAGTGGTAGGCGAGGTTCGCGACCGCCGGCGGCGGCACCGGATAGACGTACTGGTAGGCGGGCAGCGGACGGACGTTCGCGAACCCGAGCTTGCCGGCGTCGAAGAAGTTCGGGCTGAACCGGTCGAGCCGAAGGCCGCCAAAGCCGATCGGCGGAACCAGATGCGTGAGCAGCGGCACGATGTCGGCCATGCGCCCGTAGTCGTCCGGCGGCTCGCCGGGGAAGCCCCACAACACGTTCCAGTAGGGACGCACGCCGAGCTCGGTGCACCACTTCAGGAGCTGGATGTTCTGCAGTGCCGTCACGCCCTTGCGCATCAGCGTGAGCACGTTGTCGCTGAAGCTCTCGATGCCCGGCTGGATCTGCGTGACGCCGGCGTCGCGCAGCGCCCGCACCTGCTCCTTCTTCAGGTTGGCCTTGGTCTCGTAAAAGAGCTCGACCTCGAGGTCGCTGGCCGCGAGCGCCGGCAGGAAGTCGTTGAAGTACCGCATGTCGAGGATGTTGTCGACGACCTGGATCTCGCACCCTGGATGCCGCCGGACGATGAAGGTGAGCTCCTCGAGCGCGCGCGCCCCGCTCTTGCTCCGGAACTCCATCGTCTGGCCGTTGAGCCCGCAGAAGGTGCAGTGCTTCTTCTCGCCCCACCAGCAGCCGCGCGAGGTTTCGAAGAAGAGGCGCGGCTGCCACGTGCCCTTGTATCCGGTCGCGTTGAATTCGGCGAAGAAGTCGTCGAAGTCCGGGTAGGGCAGGGCGTTCATGTCGCGCACCGGCGGCGCGTTGTCGAACGACCCGAAGAGGAACTCCCGCCTCACCGTCTCGCGCGTCTTCACGCCGTCGAGCCCGGCGAGCGAGGTGCCCTTGAAGACGCGCTGCACGATCTCCGGGAAGATCAGGTCGCCCTCGCCCGACACGGCCGCGTCGACGAACGGAAACTGGCGCACCGTTTCCGCGCCCATGACGCCCTCGCAATTCGAGCCGCCGAAGACGATCGTGATGCCCGGAGCGCGCGCCTTCAGCCGGCGCGCCAGCGCCAGCGAGGCGACGTGCTGCTGGAAGACGGTGGTGAAGCCAACCAGGCGCGGGTGCAGCGCGAGGATGTCGTCGGCGCATTCGTCGAGAAACGGCTCGACGTGCCGCCGGTTGTCCGCTAGCCGCCGGATCGTCGCCGGGTGGAGCGGCGCGACGTCGTCGATGACCCAGCCCGAACGGCAGCGCAGGATGTCGTCGACGTAGCGCTGGTCGTCTTCGGACGTGCGGTCGAACAGCGCGCCCGCAAACAGCCACTCGCCCGCGAGCTGGCGCGCCGACACACGGTCGTCGCTCGACAAGTCGAAGTACAGCGAGCGGCCGATGCGCCTGGCGAAGGGGATGCCGAAGTAGCGGACCACGCTGGCAATGCCGTCGCGGTTGAGGGCGCCCTTGAGGAGGCTGAGGCCCATCGAGGGGGAGAACAGCTCGCCAAACGGCATGCTGACGAGGACGACGTCAGCCTGCCCGCCGATGCGCTTCGCGCTCCGGTGGGGCGGTTCGGCCACACGGCTCATATCGCGAAGCTCTCCCACTGGCGCTTCACGCCGGCAATCAATTCCTGGAAGGCTGGCTCGCCGCGAAGCGGCTCGAGAAACGGATCGCGTTCGGCCAGCAGCGGGTAGTTGATGAACCCGCGCGAGGCGGCGCGATCGAGCCACTCGAGGGCGCAGCGCCGATCGTCGATGAGCGCGTAACACTCGGCGAGAAACCACGAGTACTGCGGATCGCTGCCGAGCACGGACTGCACCTCCGGCGTGATGCTGGCCCTGGCGGCGGCGCGATCGCCGCGAAACGCCGACGCGTAGAACCGCGCCAGCTGCGCGAACGGGCTGTCGGGCAGGTCGCGCACGAGCGCGTCGAGGATGGGCAGCGCCTCGTCGACGCGGCCGCCGAGCGCGAGCGTCTGGCCGTACGCGAGCCTGACGCCCGGGTTGTCGAGATTGCCGGCGTACTGCGGCGCGAACGCCTCGATCGCCTCCTTGAACCGCCCGTCCATCGCCGCCAGCACGGCGGGAATCACCTGGAAGAGCGGGGTCAGCGGGTCGATCAGCTTCAGCCGCTCCGCCCACGGCCGCGCGGCGGCCGACTTGCCCGCGTTGCCGCAGAAGACGCACAGCCAGACGAGCGTGTCGGGGTCGTTTGGATCGATTTCGAGCGCCCGCTTGAGGCTGCGGATCCCCTCCCGCACGTTGCCCTCGTGGACCTGCACGAGGCCGAGCAGCCGATGTCCGTGCTCGGACTCGGGCGACAGCGCGAGGATCCGCTCCGCCGCGGCGCGGGCCTTCTCCAGGTAGACAGGGTCGTTGTCGATCCCCGCGTTCACGTATTGCCAGTAGACCTGCCCGGTCGCCGACAGCAGCAGGATGTTTTCGCCGACGAGCTGTTCGCTGTTCTCGAGGAAGGCCAGCGCGCGGTCGAGGCCTTCCTTCGTGAAGGTCAGCATCTCGCGCTTCGCCTTGAGGTACGACTCGTACGCGCGGATGTCGTCCAGCGGCCGCGCCACGAGTCGCTCGCTTTCACGCGGGCTCAGCACGAGGTGGAGCGCGTCCACGATGCCGCGTGAGATCGATTCCTGGATCGTGAAGACGTCCTCGCTGGTCCCCGAGTACTTGTGCGCCCAGACCGCCGAATCGCTGGCGATGTCGATCAGCTTGGTCGCCACGCGCAGCGACGCGCCGCTGCGCCGCACCGACCCTTCGAGCACGTACTGCACGCCGAGGCTGGAGGCGATGTCGCTCAGCTGATCCCCGCTTCCCTTGAGGCGCATGCTCGACGTCCGCGAGATCACGCGCAGCGCGCGGACGTTCGAGAGGTCCGTGATGATTTCGTCCGTCAGGCCGTCGGCGAAGTAGTCGTCCCCCTCGGTCAGGTTGACGAACGGCAGGACGACGATCGAGCGCCGGGAGATGGGAATGACCTGCGTCTGCAGGTCCTGCGGGACCGTCATCCCCTGCAGCTGCCGCAGGCCGCGCGCCATCTCGCGAGCGGTCTGGATGCGATCCTTCGGGTTCTTCTTCAGCGCGCGCAGCACGAAGGTGTCGACGTCGATCGAGACGTCCGCGTTCTTCGAACGGAGCGGCGCCGGCTCGTCGGTCCGGATCGCGTGCGACACGGCCTCGGGGTACCCGCCCTTGAACGGCAGCTCGCCCGTCAGCATCTGATAGAGGACGACGCCGAGCGACCAGATGTCGCTGCGCGCGTCGGCTTCCTCGCCGCGCGCCTGCTCGGGCGACATGTAGGCGACCGTGCCGATCATCGAGCCGGCGAGCGTCAGCTGCAGCGAATCGGCGAACTTGGCCAGGCCGAAATCGAGGATGCGGACGCCATCCTCGGTCAGCATCAGGTTGCCGGGCTTGATGTCGCGGTGGACGACGCCTTGTGCATGCGCCTTCGCCAGGCCGTCAGCCACCTGTGTCGCCACCCAGAGCGAGTCCTCGATCCCGAACGGCCCCTTCTCGAGCCGTTGCTTCAGCGTCTGCCCGTCGCAGTACGCCATGACGATGAAGAGCTGATCGTCGGGGGTCGCTTCGATGCTGTGAACGGGGCAGATGTTCGGATGGTCGGTGGCGGAGGCGGCCTGCGCCTCGCGGATGAAGCGCTGTTTGGCCTGCTCGTCGTGGCTCCACTCGGGCGGGAGGAACTTCAGCGCGACCTGGCGGCCGAGCTTGCTGTCCCTGGCTTTGTAAACGACACCCATCCCGCCGCCTCCGAGCTTGGCGGCGATCTGGTAGTGAGCTATGGTTCTCCCGACAAGCGGGTCTGCTGACGGCTCGTAGGACACACCTAACGGCGGTCCCCGTTATAGCACGCCTAGCTACAGGAATCTGCGACGCGGCGCAGCGATCGCACGGTCAGCTCACGGTCGTCGAGCGTCCCGATGACGCGGACGCGTTCGCCTACATGTTTGAAGGGCGCCGTCTGGCCGCCGTCGACGAGGTCGAGCGCAACAGTTCCCTTGCGGAAGAAGCCGGACTTCCAGTTGCGCGCGCGCGGCGCGTCGTCGCCTTCCGTGTCGGTCAGCCTGTAGCCGTCGCCGCGCTTCTCGACGCACCCGGTCATCGTGACGATCGGTCCGCCGCTCGAGGTGGCGATTTTCGGGTCGGCCCAGATCGCGCGCTCTTCAGCGGCATTGATCTGCGCGCGCGACAGGCCGGGGCGGCCGCGGCCGGCAACCGGCGTCTGCCGCGCCGCGAGGACGACCAGCGCGAACGCGCACACGACCGCGACCGCAGTGGCGATGATCAACTCGTCCTTCGAGCGCGTCTTCTTCGGCTGCTCCGGGGTCATGGCGAACGAAAAGGCAAAGCGGGTGCCGCAGCAACTCCGTGCGGAATGAGCCTGTTCACGGCGCTGTGACGCCGTGTGAAGGGCGAAATTCGTCATCGGGCGGTCGATCGCGTCAGAAAACTCCGGCGGGTCCGCGTCGCATGGATCTCGATTGCTCCGCGGGACCCGCCCCACGTACGTAGGCGTACGTAGGCCGGGTTCCGCGACGCAACTGATGCCGGGCGTCGCGGACCCGGTTAGAGTTGGCGGTCGCGCGTCTCGCGGATGGCGAGCAGGCCGATGAGCGTGAGCACCGCGGCGCCGGTGAGGTAGTAGCCGACGTACTGCAGCCCGTACTTCGTGGCGAGGTACGTGGCGATGTACGGCGCGAGCGAGGCGCCGAAGATCCCCGCGAGGTTGAACGTCAGCGAGCTGCCGGTGTAGCGCACCGCCGTCGGAAACAATTCCGAGAGCGTGGTGCCGAGCGGGCCGTAGGTCAGCCCCATCAGCGAGAGGCCGACGATCATCGCCAGCGTGGCGCCGCCGATGCCCGCCGACAGCATCGGCGCCACCACGAGCCCGAAGGCGGCAATCGCGACGGTCACCCAGATCAGCGTCGCCCGTCTCCCGCGTTCGGCCAGCACCGCGCTCAACGGAATCGTCAACGCGAAGAACACGATGCCCACGAGCTGAATCAGCAGGAACGTCGAGCGCGCGTAGTGAAGCGCGGTCGTGCCCCATGACAGCGCGAAGACGGTCATCAGGTAGAAGAGGACGAAGGTCGCCAGCGACGCGAGGATGCCTTTGACAAGCGTGCCGGCGTAATCGCGCAGCACGACCAACATCGGCAGCCTGACGCGCTGCTCCCGCGCGACCGCCGCGCGGAACACAGGCGTCTCGGAGATCGTCAGCCGGACGTACAGGCCGATGAGCACGAGCGCCGAGCTGGCGAGGAACGGGATGCGCCAGCCGAAGGCGAAGAACTGATCGTTGGTCAGGTACTCCGACAACAGCAGGAACACGCCGCCGGAGAAGAAGAAGCCGATGGGCGCGCCAAGCTGCGGGAACATCCCGTACCACGCGCGCCGGCCCGGCGGCGCGTTCTCGACGGCCAGCAGCACGGCGCCGCCCCACTCGCCGCCAAGGCCGAGTCCCTGGCCGAAGCGGCAGAGCGACAGCAGCGCGGGCGCCGCCACGCCAATCGATGCGTAGGTCGGCAGCAGGCCGATCGCCACGGTCGAGACGCCCATCGTCAGCAGCGCCGCGACCAGCGTCGCCTTGCGTCCGATCCGGTCGCCGAAATGGCCGAAGAGCGCCGACCCGATGGGCCTGGCGACGAAGGCAATCGCGAACGTGGCCAGCGAGGCGAGGACGGCGGACGCCGGGTCGGTCGCCGGGAAGAAAAGGCGCGGGAACACCAGCACGGCCGCGGTTGCATAGATATAGAAGTCGAAGAACTCGATGGTGGTGCCGACGAGGCTGGCAAACAGCACCTGGCCGGCCGTGTTGACGGGGCGCTCGACGACGGCCGCGTGCCTCTGATGCATGGCCCGTATTTAACCAGAAACGCGGTAATATTCGGCCGCTATGCGCATCAAAGTCGTTTTTGCCGCAGCCCTTCTGCTCGTCGCTGCGTCCGCAGCCGACGCGCGCATCACCAAGATCAGAATCGTCACGAAGGAGTCGCCGACCTTCGGCGGCTATGCCTTCAAAGGCGTCGGCCAGTACGAGAAGCTGGTCGGCAAGGCGTACGGCGAGCTCGACCCGAACGATCCGAAGAACTCGGTCATCGTCGACATCAAGCTCGCGCCGCGCAACGCGCGCGGCAAGGTCGAATACGCGGTGGACTTCTACATCCTGAAGCCGGTTGACCTGTCGAAGGGCAACCACAAGGTGATGTACGAGCCACCCAACCGCGGCGGCAAGACGCACGACGCCTTGAACCGCGGTGGCGGAGGAGACGATCCCGGCGCGCTGACGGACCCGGCGAAGCTGGCGAACACGTTCCTCGCGCCGCGCGGCTACACGATGGTCTGGAGCGGCTGGGACTTCAGCGCGGGCACGAGCAGCGACGACTACAACATCACGATCACGCTGCCGGTCGCGAAGAACCCGGACGGGTCCTCCATCACCGGCCCGGCCTACGAGTACATCGTCAGCGCCGCGCCGGCGTATGCGCTGAACTACCCGGCTGCGAGCACGGACAAGTCGAAGGCGACGCTCACGCATCGCGTCCACCTGGACGATGTGCCGGAGGTCGTGCCGGCGTCGGGCTGGGCGTACAACGCTGACGGGACGTCGATTCACCTGCTGCCCGACGGCACGCGCTTCAAGGCGAACGACATCTACGAGCTCTCGTACACCGCGAAGGATCCGACCGTGAACGGCGTCGGCTTCGCGGCGGTCCGCGATTTCAACGCGTTCCTCCGCTACGAGAAGGCCGATGAAGCCGGGACGGCGAATCCGCTGGCCGGCGACATCACGCGCATCTACACGGAGGTTCGCTCTCAGCCGGGGCGCATGCTGAACGACTTCCGCACGTTCGGCTTCAACCAGGCGGAGAACGGCAGGATCGTCTTCGACGGGATGCTGCAGTGGATTGCGGCGGCCGACGGGATCAACATGAACAGCCGGTTCTCGCAGCCGGGACGCACGGAGCGCAATCGCCAGGATCAGCTCTATGCCGAAGGCGTGTTCCCGTTCGCGAACCAGCGGCTGAAGGATCCGATCAGCGGCAAGACCGCGGGGCGCTACGACGCGTGCTCGAAGACCAACACCTGCCCGCTGGCGATGGAGGTCTACTCGGCCAACGAGTACTGGGTGAAGGGCGCGTCGCTGTTCCACACCGACCCGATGGGCAAGATGGATCTGCCCGATCACCCGATGGCGCGGCTCTATTTCATCTCGAGCCACCAGCACGGCGTCGGCAACGGCGCCAACAAGGGCGCCTGCCAGCAGTTCGGCAACCCGCTCGACTCGGGGCCGATCCTGCGGGCGTTGTGGGAAGCGCTCGACCAGTGGTCGACCAAGGGGACCGCGCCGCCGCCGACCTCGGTTCCGCGCCTGGCGGACGGAACGCTCGTGCCCGCGCTGCCGCAGGACAAGGTCGGGTTCCCGAAGATTCCGGGCGTCGCCTACACCGGCCTGAAGTCGACGCGCTATCTGCTCAACTACGGCCCGGACTACTACAAGACGGGGATCGCGACGATCAACCCGCCGGCCATCAAGCCGCCGATGTTCGAGAACCCGGTGAACGGACCGATCTATCCGACCTTCGTCCCGAAGACCGACGCGGACGGCAACGACATCGCGGGCATCCGGCTGCCTGACGTGACCGCGCCGCTCGCGACGTACACCGGCTGGGCCCTCCGCGCCGGCGCGCAGGCGAATGACGGCTGCGAGGGAGCCGGCCAGATGATCGGGTTCGCGAAAACGAAGGCGGAGAGGATGGCGACGGGTGATCCGCGGCTGTCGATCGAGGAGCGGTACGCATCGGCCGATGCGTATGCCGCGGCCGCGAAGAAGGCGATTGACGATCTCGTCGCTCGGCGCCTCATCCTGCAGGAAGAGGCGCAGCCAAGCTTCGAGCGGATGATGCGCGTCTGGCAGAGCGCCACCACCAGCGGAACCCGGTGATGCGTTCCTGGCTGACGGGCGCCGCGGTCCTGCTCATCGCGTTCGCGCTCGTGTCGAGCGCGCGCGTGAAGGCGCAGTCCGCCGCGACGCCCGATGCCAGCGACCTTGCCGAGGGGCGGCGCCTGTTCGAGCAGAAGGGGAACTGCCAGGCGTGTCACGGCTGGAGCGGCGACGGCCACAAGACCGACAACCAGATGCCGGACGGCGCGAACCTGCGCGAGAGCAAGCTCCCGCGCGCGGGCCTCGTCATGACGATCAAGTGCGGCCGCCTCAACTCGCAGATGCCGGCCTTCGACAAATTCGCCTACAGCGACGGGCGCTGCTACGGCAAGACGCAGGCCGACCTGAAGGCGTATCCGACGCGGATGCCGGATCCGCCGGCGACGCTGCAGGCGCGCGAAGTCGATCTGATCGTCGACTTCCTGCTCGCGCGGATTGTCGGGAAGGGGCCGATGGACCACGCCAGGTGCGTGGAGTTCTGGGGCGGCGACGAGGACGTCTGCCGCGAGCTCAAGTAGGGGCCGACCTCAAGGTCGGCCCCTACGACCGTCGCTAATTCAGCGCGAACACGAACATATAGCTCGCGTCCTGGAACCCGTCGAACTTCACGGGGTGCAGGTGCCGGCCTCCTGCCTGGACGGCGAGGTACTGCTTGGCCCCGATCGCGTACGTCACCGGCGCGCCCTTGAGCGCCGTGCCGACGTTGAAGCGCCACAGTTCCTCGAGCGTCTCGTCGTTGTAGGCCACGACCCAGCCATCCTGCAGCGCGGTGAACACCACGCCGCCGGCGGTATCGATCGCACCCGACCGGATCTCGATGTCGGTGACCGCCTTCGCGATGACCTTGTGCTTCACCGTGTCGAACGCCGTCACCGAGCCGTAATAGAGGTCGCTCGAGAACGTCCGCTTTTCGCTGTTCTTGTCGTCGATGCCGCCGTTGGCCGACCGGAACGCGACCGCCGCGCCGTTGGTCGAGAAGCACCCCTCGATGCCGACACCGTACGCGATGTTCTTCACCGGGTTGTACGCGGTGGGCTGGTGCGCGATGCCGCCATGCCATGTCGGACACGTACGCTTCTGGCCGTCGCCACGCAGTGCTCGCGCCTCGGGGTTGTAGATCTGGACATCCAGCTTCGGGTCGTATTCAAGGGGCATCCCGGTCTTCGGGTTGAGCCCCTTCGTCCAGTTCAGGTCGTTGACGTACTGCGTCCCCTTGATGAACTTGCCGTTGGTGCGATCGAGCGTGTAATAGAACCCGTTGCGCGCGAAATGCCCGAGCACCTTGCGGGCCACGCCGTCGATCGTCGTGTCGTACAGCATCTGGATGCCGACCTCGTCGTAGTCCCACGAGTCGTTCGGCGTGTACTGGAAATACCAGGCGAGCTTGCCGGTGTCGATGTTCAGCGCGACGGCTGAATTCGTGTAGAGGTTGTCGCCGGGACGCGCCTGCGGATCGTATTGCGGGATCGGATTCCCCGTTCCCCAGATCGTGAGCCTGGAGACCGGGTCGTACGTGCCGGTCTGCCAGAGTCCGGCGCCGCCGGTCTTCCACGCGTTGTTCTTGTCCTTCCAGGTTTCGCTGCCCGGGTCGCCCGGCTTCGGGATGGCGTACCAGCGCCAGAGCTCCTTGCCCGTGCGCGCCTCCAGCGCCGCGATCCAGCCGCGCGTCTTTCCATCGCCCGCGCCGTTGGCGATGATGATTTTGCCGTCGACGGTGATCGGCGCCGCAAAGAACCGCTCACGGCTGCCGAATTCGTCCGTGACCGCGATCATCTTTTCCCAGACGATCTCGCCGGTGTCGCGGTTGACCGCGATCACGCGGCCATCGGGGATGTTGGCAATGACGAGATCCTCCCAGAGCGCGATGCCGCGCGTCCGCGGCGGGTTGCCCTGGTGCTTCACGCCGGGATCGGCGACCCAGGCGAAGGAGCCCTTGTTCGGATCGCGCGCGTCGATCTTGTAGAGCGTTCCCCACCCGTCGGTCGCGTACATGAACCCGTTGTCGATGAGCGGGTTGACCTCGTTCTCGGGGCCGTTCTGCCCGACGTCCTGCATGCCGCCGAGCGCAAGCGCCCAGACCATGCGCAGGTTCTTGACGTTCTCGCGGTTGATCTGCGTCAGCTTCGAGTAGCGGGTCGCGCCGTAGTCGCCGTTCATCATCAGCCAGTTCTGCGGCTCGTTCTGGGCGTTGATCAACCGGTCGGCGTTGACCGTCATCTTGTACTGGGCGACGACGGTGATACTCGCGAGGAGTACGGCGCCGACGACCGCCGACGGGAAGGTCGAGAATTTCGGCATGATGCTCTCCGAATGAAGCGTCTGTTTCCGGGCGTGGGATGCCGCGTGGCTCGCCGGGGGCATTATTGCCCGGTCCATCCGATTGTCAACGGTTTGATGTATCCTTCGCGACACGTCGGCCCGCGCGCGCGCGGCATGAACGGAAATGCAGGAGGAGAAGACGATGGAACCGAGAAAACCGAAGCTGCCGCCAGAAGCCGTGCAGCTCTATAACGAGTTCATTCACGGCCACATCAGCCGCCGAGAGTTCTTCGACGGCGCGAAGAAGTTCGCCGTGGGCGGGCTGGCGGCCGGCACCATCATCGACATGCTCATGCCGGACTACGCGGCGGCGCAGCAGGTCCCCAAGACCGACGCACGCCTGAAGACCGGCTACGAAACCGTGCAATCGCCGATGGGCAACGGCTCCATCAAGGGCTACCTCGCGCGCCCGGCCAACGCCGGCACCAACAAGCTGCCCGGCGTCCTGATCGTGCACGAGAACCGCGGCTTGAACCCCCACATGGAAGACGTCGCGCGGCGCTTCGCCTTGATGAACTTCATGGCGTTCGCGCCCGATGGCCTGACGTCGGTCGGCGGCTATCCCGGCGACGACGTGAAGGGTGGCGAGCTGTTCGGCAAGGTCGATCGCAACAAGATGACGGAAGACTTCGTCGCGGCCGCGTACTGGCTGAAGAACCGCCCGGACTGCACCGGCAAGATCGGCGCGACCGGCTTCTGCTTCGGCGGCGGCGTCGCGAACACGCTTGCGGTCCGCATGGGCGCCGACATCGCGGCGGTCGCGCCGTTCTATGGCGGGCCGCCGATGGCGGCTGACGTCGCGAAGATCAAGGCGGCCGTCCTCGTGCACCACGGCGCCCTCGACACGCGGCTCGCGATGACGTGGCCGGACTACGACAAGCAGCTGACGGCTGCCGGCGTTCCGCACGAAGGCCACATCTACGAGGGCGCGGTCCACGGCTTCAACAACGACGCGACGCCCGAGCGGTACAACAAGGCCGCGGCCGACTTCGCGTGGAACCGCACCATCGAGTGGTTCAACAAATACGTGAGGACCGCGTCGAGTTAAATACCAACTCCCAACTACCAACCGCCAACTCCCAAGGCACATCGTTGCCGCGACAACATGCTGCTTGGGAGTTGGTAGTTGGAAGTTGGGAGTTTACCGAAAGCCCGCACACTCCTTCTGCTCGTCGTCTTCCAGGGCCCCACACGCCTTAATCCACAAACGCCGCGCGCGCGCCGGATCCGTCTGCGCGAGGCGGTCGGCCAGCCGAGTGCAGGCGAACGGCTCACCGAACTCGCATCCGGCATTCAGATACCGCTCGACCTGGACCGGGTCCGGGGCGTTGCCCAGCTCACGCGCGAGCCACAGGCATGCATCGCCGGACCCGGTCACACACGCGCGTTCGAAGAGCGGCTTCGTCTCGCTCGTCGGAGCGTCCTGGCCTGACATCAGGCGCGCGAGCGCGACGCACGATTCGCCGTCCGACAGCTCGCATCCGTGTTCGTACGCCATGCGTGCAGGGCCCCTCGCGGCGGGGCTGTTCTTCAGCAGCAACTCGGCAAGCGTCCTGCACGCGGCCGCGGTCCCGCTGTCGCACGGCGGTTTCACGGTGTCCGCATCGTTCAAGGCCCGCGCGTGTTCCGCGACGACCGTCGCGATCTCGTCGCGTGGCGTCGCGAGGCGCTTCGCCACGACACCGCGCACGTCGCCGGCGTCAGCGGCGAACTCGTGCCAGCCGTCGTGATGATTCGCGTGGATTTCGTAGGCGGTCACGCGGCCTGATGCGCCGGGCGGCGCCGCGACGTACGTGTACAGCGCGTCGCCGCCGAAGTGACTGTTCTCGTCGTACTTGTACTCGTCCCAGGTCGTGGCGAGGCAACCACTCCCTGTTGGCCCGATCAGGCCGAGCGTTGCAGGGAGCCCCACGTCGTACGCGCCTCGCGCGGGACGTCTCGTGCGAGCCGCGTGGCCAGCACCGCGATCACCGCGAGCAGCGGCATCGCGGCGATTGCGGACACGTAGGCCAATCCCTGGTCGCTGTTG
>Ga0070698_100003697_pt1 | contig 16787 bp, 18 predicted proteins | sample KBSK1502metaG_FD_65477 | JGI IMG/M metagenome (GOLD analysis project Ga0070698, IMG submission 65477) | Corn, switchgrass and miscanthus rhizosphere microbial communities from Kellogg Biological Station, Michigan, USA - KBS K1-50-2 metaG | ecosystem: Host-associated > Plants > Roots >...
CGGGAAGAGCCCGCTCCTCGCGGGCGACGATCGCGAGCATCACGTGCTCGGTCCGCTCGTGCTCGCGGCGGAGGGGCTGCCCGAGCTCGCGGAGCTCGCGCGCCGGCATCCGGTCTACGCGCCGCGCGATCCGGCGACCGCGCCCCGATCGCTCGCCGAGCGGATCGTCTACTACGCCGACCGCCGCGGCGGGCAGCGCGTCGTCTCGCTCGAGGAGCGCGTCGACGAACAGCTCGCGCGATTCCCCGAGCAAGGCCCGTTGCGTTCGACGGACCTCGCGATGGCGAAGGCCGTCGAAGCCGAGGTCTTCCGGGGCATCGATCTTCGACCGGAGGACCTGGGTCCCGCCGGGAGCGTCGGATGAGCGTCGATCGCGCCCGGCTTGAGCGGCGCATCGCCGAGCTGTCCGCGATCGGCGGGCGGGGGACGAGCGTCACGCGGCTCGGTCTCAGCCCCGAGGAGCAACGGGCACGCGACCTCGTGGGTGGCTGGCTGCGGGCGCGCGGCGGGACCGTGTGGCGCGACGCGGCCGGGAACGTGTACGGGCGTTTCGGCGATGACCGCGGACCGGCGATCCTCGTCGGCTCGCACATCGACTCCGTCCCGGAGGGCGGCCGCTTCGACGGCGCGCTCGGCGTGCTCTGCGCGGTGGAGGCGGTCGACGCGCTGCTCGACGACGGCGTGCGGTTCAAGCGTGCCGTGGAAGTGGTCGGGTGGTGCGACGAGGAGGGCGCGCGCTTCGGCATCGGGCTGTTCGGCTCGAGCGCGGCGTTCGGCCGGCTGCCGGACGGTGCCGCCAAGCGCGCCGACCAGAGCGGCGTGACCATCGCCGATGCGCTGCGCGCGATCGGCGAGTCGGGCGATCCGACCAAGGCCAAGCGCGCGACGGATGACCTCGCGGCGTACCTCGAGCTCCACATCGAGCAGGGCCCGCGGCTCGCGGAGCGCGGCATCCCGCTCGGTGTGGTGAGCGACATCGTCGGGCTCATGCACGGACGCGTGACGGTGCGCGGCCGCCAGGATCACGCCGGCGCGACGATCATGAGCGCACGCGAGGACGCGCTCGCGGCCGCGGCGGAGATGATCCTCGCGATCGAGGTGGCGGCGCGCGCCTTGCCCGACGCGGTCGGCACCGTCGGCGAGATCGCCGTACGACCAGGTGCGAAGAACGTCGTCCCCGGTGAGTGCGTGTTCTCGCTGGACCTGCGCGCGCGGAGCGAGGCGACCGTCGAGCAGCTCGGGCGCGACGTGCGGGCGGCGATCCGCCGCATCGGCGACGCGCGCGGTGTCCGGTCCTCGATCGACGTGCTGTCGCGCGTCCCGGCGGTCCCGCTCGATCCGGCGCTGCGGGACCTGTTCCTCCGGTCCGCGAAGCAGGTGGGCGTCGATGCGCCCGAGCTCTTCTCCGGCGCCGGTCACGACGCCGAGAATTCGCAGCTCGCGGGGGTGCCGACGGGGATGCTGTTCGTCCGCTCGACCGGCGGCAGCCACAACCCGAACGAGCTCGCGACCCTGGACGACGCGGTCCTCGGGGCGCGGGCGCTGGCCCTCGCGCTGAAGGAGCTCGCGGGCTAATATCTGCTGGTTGCCAGTTGACGTGAACTGGCAGACCGCCTGCACGGGGAGGCAAGCGAAGGTGGCACGGGCGACGGTGCACGAAACGGATCGAGCGAGCTATCGCATCGGCGAGGTCGCGGCGAAGGTCGGCATGACCGAGCGGACGATCCGCTACTACGAAGAGGTCGGCCTCCTCGACTCGGTGAAGCGCCTCGAGGGCGGCACTCGCGTGTACACGGACGACGACGTCCGCCGGCTCAAATTCATCCGCAAGCTGAAGGTCCTCGGCCTGTCGCTCCAGGAGATGACCGAGCTCGAGAGCATCTACCAGCCGAAGCGGAGCAACCGCGCGGTGCTCCCGCGGATCATCGAGCTTCTCGATTCGCACCTCGAGACCGTCGACGGTCGCATCGCCGAGCTACAGGCCCTCCGCGGCGAGATCCGCAGCTACCGCGAGCACCTCCTCGACCGCCTGCGCGAGGCCGATCGATGAGCGAGACGAGCGTCATCCTCGGAGCCGCGCGGACGCCGATCGGCGCGTTCCTCGGCGGGCTTGCACCGCTGACCGCGCCGCAGCTCGGCGCGATCGCGATCAGGTGCGCGCTCGAGCGGAGCGGCGTCGCGCCCGACAAGATCGAGGAAGTCTTCATGGGGAGCGTCATCCAGGCCGGGGTCGGCCAGGCGCCCGCGCGGCAGGCCTCGCTCGGCGCGGGGCTCTCGCGGTCCATCCCGTGCACGACGATCAACAAGGTCTGCGGATCCGGCCTCAAGGCCGTGATGCTCGCGGCGTCGCAGATCGCGGCCGGCGAGTACGGCGTCATCGTCGCGGGCGGGATGGAGTCGATGTCGAACGCGCCGTATCTCCTGCGCGGCCTGCGGCAGGGGTTGTCGCTCGGCGAGCAGAAGATGGAGGACGCGAACCTCGTCGACGGGCTCGTCGACGCGTACGGCGGTGGGCACATGGGCCTCGGCGGTGAGAAGGCCGCCGCGAAGAGCGGTCTCACGCGCGAGGATCAGGACCGCTTCGCGCTCCGCTCGTACGAGAAGGCGCTCGCCGCCCAGAAGAGCGGCGCATTCGACGCGGAGATCGTCCCGGTGGACGTGCCCGGTCGCAAGGGCGCCGTCACCCGCGTCGCGAAGGACGAGACGCCCCGCGAGACGTCCTTCGAGGCGCTCGCGGCCCTGAAGCCCGCGTTCAAGCCCGGCGGGACGGTCACCGCCGGCAACGCGTCGAAGCTGAACGATGGCGCGGCGGCCGTGGTCGTCGCGGGCGCCGCGCGCGCACGCGAGCTCGGCGCGAAGCCGCTCGCGCGGATCGTCGCGCAGGGCCAGTACGCGCGGGAGCCCGACCTGTTCCTGCTGGCTCCGTCCGGCGCGATCGCGCGGGTCCTCGAGAAGGCCGGCTGGGCCGTGGGCGACGTCGATCTCTTCGAGGTGAACGAGGCGTTCTCGGGCATCGAGGCGGTGCGGCGCGAGATCGGCATCCCCGAGGAGCGGTTCAACGTGAACGGCGGCGCCGTCGCCCTCGGCCACCCGATCGGCGCGTCCGGCGCCCGCCTCCTCGTGACGCTCCTCTACGCGCTCCGCGCGCGCGGGAAGCAGCGTGGGGTCGTCTCGCTCTGCCTCGGCGGCGGCGAGGCCGTCGCGCTCGCGGTCGAGGCGCTCTAGTGCAGATCGGCGTGGTCGGCGCGGGGACCATGGGCGCGGGGATCGCGCAGGTGGCCGCGACCGCGGGGCTGCAGGTCGTGCTCGTCGACGTCGGCATCGAGCAGCTCAAGCGCGGCCAGGCGCGGATCACCGAATCGCTGGGGCGTCTCGAGCCGAAGGGGAGGCTGCCCCGGCCGGCGGCGGAGATCGCCGGCCGGATCCGGACGAGCACCGCGATGAGCGACCTCGCGAAGGTCGACTTCGTCATCGAGGCCGCGTTCGAGGATGCCGCGGTGAAGGCCGAGCTGTTCAAGAAGCTCGATGCCGTATGCAAGCCGGCGGCGATCCTCGCGTCGAACACCTCGAGCATCTCGATCACCAAGCTCGCCGCCGCGACAAAGCGCGCGGATCAGGTCGTCGGGATGCACTTTATGAACCCCGTGCCGGTGATGGGCTACGTCGAGCTCATCAAGGGTTTGCGCACCAGCCAATCGACGATGGACAGCACGAAGGAGCTCGCGAAGACGCTCGGCAAGATCGCCGTGGAGTCCAGCGACTCGCCGGGGTTCATCGCGAACCGCGTGCTCATGCCGATGATCAACGAGGCGGTCTTCGCGCTCTCGGAGGGCGTCGGCACCGCGGAAGCTATCGACACGATGATGAAGGGCCTCAACTTCCCGATGGGCCCGCTGGCGCTCGCCGATCTCATCGGTCTCGACGTGTGCCTCGCGATCCTCGAGGTCATGCAACGCGATCTCGGTGACCCGAAGTACCGCCCGGCACCGCTGTTGCGGCAGTACGTCGAGGCGGGCTGGCTCGGGCGCAAGAGCGGCCGGGGGTTCTTCAGCTATGGCTGATCGAGTGAGCATGGATTACATCTTCGTCTTCACGGACCGGCGTCCTGAGGTGGCGCGTTTCTACCGGGACATCGTCGGCGTTCCACAGGAGTCCGAGAAGGATGACTCGAACTGGTTGCGTGCCGAGCATGCCCAGCTCGCGATCCACGATCGGGAGGACGAAGAAACGGCCCGCGAGGTCGCGCAGGGAAGCGGGTTCGTCGTCGGCATCCGGGTGAAGGACGTGCTTGCTGCGTACGATCGCACGCGCAGCGAGGGTCGGCTCGTCGGCGAGCTGTACCAGGGCCATCCGCACCCGTACTTCTTCGCCCGCGACCCAGAAGGCCGCTTCGTCATCGTGACGAGCATCGACCGATGAACGGACCGGAGGTCGGCCCCGTGTTCGCGTTCACCGCGAAGCACGCCGCGACGGCCGGCTTCTACCGCGACATCGTCGGGCTCGCCGCGGGCGGCGGCGCCGATCCGGACGCGAGCTGGCTCAAGGCGGGCAACGCGGACGTCGTGTTCCATTCGCCGGACGATCGGGAGACGCCGCCCGAGGTCTGCGGGCAGAGCGGGTTCGTGGTCTGGTTCGGCGTCGACGACGTGAAGGCCGCGTTCGACAAGGCGCGCGCCGCGAAAGCCGTCGTCGGCGACTTCTACGGCGACTACTTCTTCGCGCGCGATCCCGAGGGCCGGTTCATCGGCATCCACGTAAGTGAGGAGCACGCCCATGGCCACGACCACGACGACTGAAGCGGGCGCCGCGTTCGATCTCGCGCTGACGGAGTCGCAAGCGCTCGTGCAGCGCACCGCGCGCGACTTCGCGACCGAGAAGCTGCTGCCCATCGCGCACGACATCGACGAGCAGGGCAAGGTCCCGGCGGCGATCCTCGCTGAAATGGCCGCGCTCGGGTTCATGGGCGTCTACGTGCCAGAGGAGCTCGGCGGCGCGGGCGCCGACGCGGTCTCGTACATCCTCGCCTCGGAGGAGATCAACCGCGCGTGCGCGTCGACGGGCGTGATCATGCAGTCGCACAACTCGCTCGCCTGCGATCCACTGCTGCACTTCGGGACGAAGGCTCAACAGGAGCGGTGGCTCCGCCCGATGGCGCAGGGCAAGAAGCTCGGCTGCTTCGCCCTGTCTGAACCCGCGTCCGGATCCGACGCGGCCGGGCTCCAGATGACCGCGAAGCGCGACGGCACCGGCTGGGTCCTCAACGGGACCAAGAACTTCATCACGAACGGGGTGTCGGCCGACGTGATCGTCACGTTCGCGCAGACGCAGCCGGGCTCGCGGCACAAGGGCATCGCGGCGTTCGTGGTGGACAAGCCCACGAAGGGGCTGACCGTGGGGCGGGTAGAGCGGAAGCTCGGCATCAAGGGCTCCGACACCGCGCAGCTCGTGTTCGAGGACGTCCGCATCGGCGACGATCAGCGGCTCGGCGAGGTCGGGCAGGGATTCAAGATCGCGCTCTCGGCGCTCGACGGCGGTCGCATCGGCATCGCCGCGCAGGCGATCGGCATCGGTCGCGCGTGCCTCGAGGACTCGCTCGCATACGCGAAGGAGCGGAAGGCGTTCGGGAAGCCGATCGCCGAGCTGCAGGCGATCCAATGGATGCTCGCGGACATGGCCACCGAGGTCGACGCCGCGCGCCTTCTCGCGTGGCGCGCCGCGACGCTCAAGGATCGCGGGGAGCCGTACGTGGCGGAGGCCGCGATCGCGAAGCTCTTCGCCTCCGACGTCGCGGTGAAGTCGGCCCGCAACTGCGTCCAGATCTTCGGCGGCTACGGATACCTCAAGGACTTCCCGGCGGAGCGTCACTACCGCGACGCGAAGATCACCGAGATCTACGAGGGCACGAGCGAGATCATGAAGCTCATCATCGCCGAGGACATGCTCGGAGAGTGACGCCACCGACGATCGGCATCGGCCAGGCCGTCCTCGCGCTCCTCGCCGCGATCGGCTTCGGCGCGGGGCTGTGGCGCCTCGTCCACCTCTTCCGGCTCATGCGCATCGGCCGCGCCGATCCCGAGCGCTGGGGACGGTTCGGGCGGCGGATCCTCGATGAGCTCGTCATCTATCTCGGACAGCGGAAGCTGCTCAAGCGTCCATATTCGATCCGGGGCATCGCGCACGCGTTCATCTTTTGGGGCTTCCTCGTGATCGTCGCCGCGACGACCGAGCTCCTCGTCTCGGGCATCTCCGGCGGCCGGCATCTGCCCGGAGCCACGAGCGGCGTGTTCGCCTGGATGCTCGATGGGCTCTCGTTGCTCGTGCTTGTTGCGATCGCGATCGCGTGGGCCCGTCGGCTCCTTTTTGCGCCGCCGCACATGCACGTCGCCGGTCAGGGCTACGCGATCCTCGCGCTCATCGCGGTGCTCGTCGTCGCGCTGTTCGCGATGGAGGCGGGCGGCGTCGCCGCCGGCCGCGTCGAAGCCGGGGCAGCGGTCCCGCCGATCGGGGCCGCAGTCGGCCCGCTCGTCCCGGCGTCGCTCGCGTTCGCGCTCTTCGCGGTGGGGTTCTGGACCCACCTTGGGTCCACGATCTTCTTCGCGGCGTGGCTCCCGCGGACGAAGCACCTCCACATCGTGACGACGCTCCCGAACGTGTTCTTCCGCTCGCCGCGCCCGCGCGGCGCGTTGCGCTTCGTGGACAAGATCGAGGAGCAGGAGACGTTCGGCGCCGCGACGCTGCGGGACCTCACCTGGAAGCAGCAGCTCGACGGGCTCACCTGCACCGAGTGCGGGCGGTGCTCCGACAACTGTCCGGCCCTCGCGACGGGCAAGCCGCTCGATCCGCAGAAGATCGTCCTCGATCTACGCGACCTCCTGTTGAGGGAGGGCGATGCGCTTCTAAGGGACCCGAAGGCCACCGGCACCGCGCCTGCGCATCAGCTCGCGACGAAGCCCGACGAGCTCTGGGCCTGCACGACGTGCGCGGCCTGCGTCGAGCAGTGCCCGGTCACGATCGAGCACATCGACAAGATCGTCGACATGCGCCGCTACCTCACGATGCAGGAGGCCGCGGCGCCGCCCGAGGCGCAGCGCGCCATGACGAACATCGAGCGCGCCGGCAATCCGTGGGGCGAGGCCGTGGGCACCCGCGGTGACTGGGCGGCGGGTCTCGGCGTGCCGACGTTCGCGGAGAAGCCGGATGCCGAGTACCTGTACTTCGTCGGTTGCGCCGCCTCGTTCGACCGGCGGAACCAGCGCGTCGCGAAGGCGCTCGCGAAGATCCTGCAGGCGGCGGGGATCTCGTTCGCGATCCTCGCGACGGAGGAGACCTGCAACGGCGACCCGGCCCGGCGGATGGGGAACGAGTACCTCTGGCAGCTGCAGGCGCAGCAGAACATCGACACGTTCGGCCGCTACAAGGTGCGCAAGATCATCGCGTCGTGCCCGCACTGCTTCAACACGATCGCGAATGAATACCCGCAGCTCGGCGGCCGCTACGAGGTGGTCCACGCCCTGCAGCTGGTGCAAGACCTGATCAGCGAAAAGAAGATCGCGCTGGGAGCCGGTGCCACGGAGACGGTCGCCTATCACGACCCGTGTTACCTCGGCCGGCACAACGGCATCTACGACGATCCGCGGGCCGTGCTCGACGCGATCGACGGCGTGACGCGGATGGAGATCGAGCCGCACCACCGCGAGCGCGGCTTCTGCTGCGGCGCCGGTGGTGGGCGGATGTGGATGGAAGAGAAAGCGGGGCAGCGCGTGAATCATCGGCGCGTCGAGCAGATCCTCGCCGCGGGTGACGCGCGAGGTGGGCGGCCGGCGAAGGTCGCCTCGGGCTGCCCGTTCTGCTTGATCATGCTCGACGAAGGCGTGGGCGCGAAGGGGATCGCGGAGGAGCTGAAGCCGGTGGATGTCCTCGAGCTCGTCGCCGCGCGGATCTCCGCATGAGATTTCTTATTTGCATCAAGCAGGTCCCCGACTCGACGACCCGGGTCAAGGTCGCGCCGGACGGCACGTCGATCGTCAGTGACGGCGTCACCTGGTCGATCTCGCCGTACGACGAGTACGCGATCGAGCTCGCGCTCGAGCACAAGGACACCGCACCGGACACGGTCGTGAGCGTCGTCACCGTCGGCGGCCCGCGGACGAAGGACGCGCTGCGCCAGGCGCTCGCGATGGGCTGCGATGACGCGACGTTCGTCTCCGGTGAGGGGCTCGGCCCGCTCGGCATCGCGAACGCGCTCGCTAGCGCGGTGGCAGAGCTCAAGCCGGACCTCGTGCTCTGCGGCAAGCAGGCCTCCGATGACGACCAGGGATTCGTCGGGCCGGCGTTGGCCGAGGCGCTCGGGTGGCCGCATCTTTCCCAGGTGACGAGGATCTCGAGCTCCTCTCCGGGTCTGGAGTATTGGAAGGAGACCGAGGGTGGCCACGAGGTCTGGACCGCGGCCGGCCCTGTGGTCCTCACCGTGCAGAAGAGCGCGAAGGACCCGCGGTACCCGTCGCTCCCCGGGATCATGAAGGCGAAGAAGAAGGAGATCCCCGAGCGCCCGGCCACGGGTCTCGACGATCCCGTCAAGATCGAGATCGTGAAGCTCGAACCGCCGCCGGCGCGCGGCGCGGGGATGATCTTCAAGGACGGCGACACAAAGGCCTTCGCCCAGCAACTCGCAACGCTTCTCCGGGATGAAGCCAAGGTCCTATGAGAATTTGGGTAGTTAGCGAGGAATCAAGAGACGGCCAGCTCCGGCGCGTCTCGCGCGAGCTCGCCGCGTTCGGCGCCACCATCGGCGACGTCACGGTCCTCCGCGTGACGGGCGAGCGCGTGCCGGCGGCCGCGGCGGCGACAGCGTTGGCGGAGCGCGCGAAGAGCGACGCGCCCGACCTCATCCTCGTGGGTGCCACGCCGTCGGGACGTGACGTCGCGGCGCGGCTCGCGGCGAAGCTGAAGCGCGCGTACTTCTCCGAATGCACCGCGCTCACGATCGACGGCGGATCGATCGAGGCGACCCGCGCGATGTACGCCGGCAAGGTCCGAGCGCATGTGCGCGCGGCGCTGCCGGCAGTCTGCAGCGTCCGACCGAACGCGTTCCCGCTGGCCGACGGCGCGGCCGAGCCGACGCTGACAGACATTGCGGCGAGCCCGGCGCCCGGACTCACGTTCGTGCGCTTCGAGCCGAGCGCCGCGAGCGGCGGCCGCGTTCCCCTGAGCGAGGCGCGGGTCATCGTGTCGGGCGGACGCGGGCTCAAGGGCCCCGAGAGCTGGTCGCAGGTGGAGGCGCTGGCAGACGTGCTTGGGGCAGCCCTCGGCGCGTCGCGCGCGGTCACCGATGCCGGCTGGCGGCCGAACGAGGAACAGGTCGGGCAGACCGGCAAGACCGTCACGCCGGACCTGTACATCGCGCTCGGCATCTCGGGCGCGATCCAGCACCTCGCGGGGATGACGTCGAGCAAGGTGATCGTCGCGGTGAACAAGGATCCCGACGCCGACATCTTCAAGGTCGCCGACTACGGCATCGTCGGCGACGTCTTCGAGTTCCTCCCTGCCTTTACCGATGCGGTGAAGCGCGTGAAGGCGACCAGCTGATGTTCCCCTTCGCCGGTCCCGACGAGCGCGACCTCGCCGCCGCGGTCGCGACGTTCGTCGCCGATCTGCGTGACCGTATCCCCGCCGCCGAGGACGCGCGGACGATCCCGATGGACGTCATCAAGGGACTCGGCGATCTCGGCGTGCTCGGCATGAACGTTCCGCGGCCCGACGGCGGGCTCGGCGGCTCGGCCGTCGCGTTCGCGCTCGTGCTCGAGGAGCTCGCCGCGGCGTGGCCGTCGCTCGCGGTCGGCGTGTCGGTGAACAGCGGCATCGTGTGCACCTCGATCGTCCGGCTCGGGACGGCGGAGCAGAAGCGCGAGTTCTTCCCGCGCCTCTCCGACGGCCGCGGGCTCGCGGCGTTCTGCCTCACCGAGCCGACGTCCGGCTCCGACGCCGCGTCGCTCCGCGCGACCGCGAAGCGGGACGGCGACGCGTTCGTCATCGACGGGCAGAAGCTCTTCGTCACGAGTGCGCCGTACGCGCCGTTCTTCATCGTGCTCGCGCGCGTAGGCACGGCCGAGCCCGCGCGCCCGCACGCCGGGATCACCGCGTTCCTCGTGCCCGCGGAGACGCCCGGCATCGTCGTCGGCAAGGCCGAACACAAGCTCGGGCTCCAGGCGTCCGAGACGAGCACGGTCACGTTCGATGGCGTCCGCGTGCCGGCGACCGCCGTGCTCGGGACCATTGGGAAGGGCTTCAGCGAGGTCGCGATGGCCGGCCTCGACTCCGGGCGGATCGGCATCGGCGCCCAGTCGGTCGGGATCGCTCGCGGCGCGCTCGCCCTCGCGACCGCGTACGCGAAGGAGCGCAAGCAATTCGGCGCGCCCCTCGCCTCGTTCCAGGCGATCCGGTTCATGCTCGCGAACGTGAAGACCGAGCTCGAGGCGGCGCGGATACTCGTTCTTCGTGCCGCGTGGTCGAAGGACACCGGCGCCCCGTTCACCCGGGCGGCCGCGGAGGCGAAGCTGTACGCCAGCGAAGCCGCGAACCGGGCGGCCTACGCGTGCCTGCAGGTCTTCGGCGGCTACGGGTACATGCGCGAGTACGGTATCGAGCGGTACTTCCGCGACGCGCGCGCGACGACGATCTACGAGGGGACGAGCGAGGTGCAGCGCATGGTCATCGCCCGGTCGTTGGTGGCGGCATGAAGACCGAGCCGAGGACCGACAGGGCCCGCTGGCAGGCGACGTACGACGCCGCCATCAAGGCGCATCCGGAGCGCAAGGCGCGCTTCTCGACGCTGTCCGACCTGCCGATCGATCCGCTCTACACCGCCGACGACCTTCGCGGCTTCGAGCCGGAGCGCGACCTCGGCGCGCCCGGCGCGTTCCCGTACACGCGCGGCGTCTACCCCTCGATGTACCGCGGCCGGCTCTGGACGATGCGCCAGTTCGCCGGCTTCGGCTCGGCCGAGGACACGAACGCGCGGTTTCACTATCTGCTCGCGCACGGGGTCACCGGGCTGTCCACCGCGTTCGACATGCCGACGCTCATGGGCCGCGACGCCGACGATCCGCTCTCGCGCGGCGAGGTCGGCCGCGAGGGCGTCGCGGTGAGCTCGCTCACGGACATGCGGATCCTCTTCGACCGCATCCCGCTCGATCAGGTCACGACGTCGATGACGATCAACGGGCCGGCCTCGATCGTGTGGGCGATGTACCTCGCCGCTGCCGAGGAGCGGGGCATCCCGTTCGGCAAGCTCGGTGGCACGATCCAGAACGACTGCCTCAAGGAGTACATCGCCCAGCGCGAGTGGATCGTGCCGGTGAAGCCGGCGATGGAGCTCGTCGTCGACAGCTTCCGGTACGGCGCCCGCGAGGTGCCGAAGTGGAACACCGTGTCGATCAGCGGCTACCACATCCGCGAAGCCGGCTCGACCGCGGTGCAGGAGCTCGCGTTCACGCTCCTCGACGGGCTCGAGTACGTGAAGTGGGGCGTCGATGCGGGTCTCGACGTGAACGACTTCGCGCCGCACCTCTCCTTCTTCTTCGACGTGCACAACGACTTCTTCGAGGAGATCGCGAAGTTCCGCGCCGCGCGACGCATCTGGGCGCGCGAGATGGAGCGTCGTTATCACCCGACGAACGAGAAGGCCCTCCTCATGCGGACGCACGCCCAGACGGCCGGCGTCTCGCTCACCGCGCAGCAGCCGTACAACAACGTCGTTCGCGTCGCGCTGCAGGCGCTCGCGGCGGTGCTCGGCGGGACGAACTCGCTGCACACGAACTCGCTCGACGAGACGTATGCCCTCCCGACGGAGGAGGCGGTGACGCTCGCCCTCCGTACGCAGCAGGTCATCGCGCACGAGTCGGGCGTGAGCGAGACGATCGACCCGCTCGCCGGCTCCTACTACCTCGAGCACCTCACGAACGAGATGGAGAAGGGCTTCGAGCGCTACCGCGACGAGGTCGACGCGATGGGCGGCATGGTCGCCGCGGTCGAGCGCGGCTACCCGCAGCGCGAGATCGTCGAGGCGTCCTTTCACTTCCAGCAGCAGGTCGAGGACAAGGAGAAGGTCATCGTCGGCATCAACAAGTACGTGTCCAAGGCCGACGAAGCCGGAGAAGCCCGGATCCCTGTGCTCGGCATCGACCCCGAGGTCGAGCGCAAGCAGATCGCGCGGATCAACGAGACGCGCGCGAAGCGCGACGCGGGCAGGTGGCGCGAGGCGATGGACCGCCTGCGGGCCGCGGCGAAGGCGCACGGAGAGCTGATGCCGGCATTCGTCGACTGCGCACGGGCGATGGCGACGGTCGGCGAGCAGGTCCAAGTCTTGAAGGAGACGTATGGCGAGTACCACGACCCCGGCTACTTCTAAGGAGCTGCTCGGGATGGTCGACGACTCGTGGAAGGGATTCCGCGAAGCCGTTCGCGGTCTCGGGCGGTCCCGGATGGACGAGCCGACCGGCGCCGGCTGGATCTTCCGCGACCTGCTCGCACATATCGCGGCGTGGCACGACCTGACGGCGCGACGCTTGCGCGTGTACCGGACGACCGGCGCGTACCCCGGTCCGGGCGATGAGGCTTCGCTGGGGCTACCGCCGTTCGCCGACGAGAACGAGTTCAACGCGCGCGTCGCCGCGAGCCATCGCCTGGTCGGTGCCGAGGCGTTGCTCGACGAACTCGACACCGCGTTCCGCGGCCTGCGCGCGGAGGTTGCCCAACTTACCGATGAACAGATCCACGCGAACAAGGATTGGGTGATCGCGATCACCCGCGGTAACACCTACGGCCACTACGACGAGCACAAGAAAGAGCTGGGGTACGCATGAGGCGGCCGATCCGCGTCGTGATGGCGAAGGCGGGACTCGACGGACACGACCGCGGGGTGAAGGTCGTCGCGCGCGCGCTCCGCGACGCCGGGATGGAGGTCATCTACACCGGCGTCCATCAGACGCCGGAACAGGTGGTCGAGACCGCCCTCCAGGAGGACGCCGACGCGATCGGCCTCTCGCTCCTCTCGGGCGCGCACAACTACCTCTTCCCGCGGGTGGCCGAGCTCATGAAGGAAAAGGGCATGGACGACGTGCTGCTCTTCGGTGGCGGCATCATCCCGGAGGACGACATCCCGGGGCTGCGCGAGCACGGCGTCGAGCGGATCTTCCAGCCCGGCGCATCGCTCGAGGAGATCACCGCGTACGTTCGCGAGGCCGTGGCGAAACGCCGCGGCCAACCCGCATAAGCGAAGGAGGCACGACATGGCGAAGAAGGACGACCGACCGATCGACGTGGGGCTCGCGGCGCTCATCGGCACCGACGAGGCGACAGCGACGAGCTTCTGGAAGAAGCGCTTCGAGCTCATCGCCGCGATCCCGAGCGACATCGCTCGCGTTGGGGCGCTCACCCCGCAGCTCCGCGAGCTCACGCGGATCGCGAACGAGCCGGAGCGCGAGCGGCTGACGCGCGCGCGCATCGTCGCGTTCGCTCAGCTGTCGTCGGACGTGAAGCAGAAGATCGTGGATGCGCGCAAGGCCGCGTGGAACATCGACAAGGCCGTCCTCGAGAAGGATCAGGCCCTCGTCGACAAGATCCTGCCGACCGTTGACGCGAGCGTGCGCTCGGCCTACCCGTAGTGGACTTCCGCTACCGGGACGACCAGCTCGCGGTGCGCGACGCGGTCCGCGCGTTCGTGCGCGAACGGATCGTGCCGCGCGCCGCCGAGTGGAGCGAGCGCGGGGAGTTCCCGCTGCCGCTCCTCCCGGAGCTCGCGTCCGTCGGGCTCACCGGACTCACGGTCCCGACGGACCTCGAGGGCGCCGGCCTCGACGCGTTGACGACCGCGCTCGTGGCCGAGGAGCTCGGGGCAGGGGATGGCTCGATCGCGCTGACCCTCGCGGCGCACAACTCGCTCTGCATCGGCCATCTGCTGACCGCGGCGTCCGCGGAGCAGAAGGCCCGCTGGCTGCCGCCGCTCGCCCGCGGCGACCGCCTCGGTGCGTGGGCCCTCACCGAGCCGGGATCGGGGTCCGACGCGGTCGCGGCGAAGACGACTGCGCGCCGCGACGGCGACGCCTGGGTCCTGAACGGCACGAAGCAGTTCATCACGAACGGCGCGATCGCGGGCTTCACCGTCGTCATCGCGGCGACCGCCGACCGCCGGCTCACCGCGTTCGGCGTCGGCGCGGACAACCCGGGCTTCCGCGCGGGGAAGCGCGAGCAGAAGATGGGACTCCACGCATCGGACACATCCCAGCTGATCCTCTCTGACTGCCGTGTCACCGACGCCGATCGCATCGGCGAGATCGGCGCCGGGTTCGGCGACGTCCGCAAGGTCCTCGATCGCGGCCGCATCGGCATCGGCGCGCTCGCCATCGGGCTCGGCCGGGCGGCCGTCGAGACCGCGACGGCCTACGCGAAGGAGCGCAAGCAGTTCGGGAAGGCGCTCGCCGAGTTCGAGATGATCCAGTGGAAGCTCGCGCAATCGCGGACCGAGCTCGACGCCGGACGGCTCCTCATCCATCGCGCGGCGAGCCTCGCCGACCGCGGCCTCCCGTTCACCCGCGCCGCGTCAGAGGGGAAGCTCTACGCGACGGAGGCCGCGAGCCGGGCCGCGAACGCGTCGCTCCAGGTGCTCGGCGGCTACGGCTACCTGCGCGACTATCCGGTGGAGCGCATCGTTCGCGATGTGCGACTCATGGAGATCGGGGAAGGCACGAGCGAGATCCAACGGATCGTCATCGCACGGGATCTCGTCGCGGCGACTTGATCGCGGCGTCCGACTCGCTGCTCGCCGGCGCCCGGAAGGGCGACAAGCGGAGCATCGCGCGACTCCTGACGATCGTCGAGAACGACGAACCCGGGAGCGCCGACGTCCTTCGCTCCCTCTATCCCGACACCGGCTCGGCGCGCATCGTTGGCGTCACCGGCCCGCCCGGCGGCGGAAAGAGCACGCTCGTGTCGCGGCTCGCGGCCGAGTACCGGAAGACGAACGACCGCGTCGCGATCGTCGCGGTCGACCCGTCGAGCCCATTCACCGGCGGCGCGATCCTCGGCGACCGCATCCGGATGCGCGACCGTTTCCTGGACGAGGGCGTGTTCATTCGCAGCATGGCGAGCCGCGGTCATGCCGGCGGCCTCGCGCGCGCGACGATGCGCGTCGTGAACGTGCTAGACGCCCTCGGGACCGGCCTCGTCATCGTGGAGACCGTCGGCGTGGGGCAGGAGGAGGTCGACGTCGTGCGCGTGGCCGACACCGTCTGCCTCGTCACGGTCCCCGGCCTTGGCGACGACATCCAGGCCATCAAAGCGGGCGTCCTCGAGATCGCCGACGTGCTGGTCGTGAACAAGGCCGACCGGCCCGGGGCCGATGAGACGGCCCGCGACTTGGCACAAATGTTGAGCCTCGGTCCTTCCGTGCGCCCGGGCCCGGCTTCGCCGGCCCCGGGCGAGCCCCATTCAAGATGGAAGCCGCCGATCATCCGCACGAGCGCGCAGGACGGGACCGGGATCGACGAGCTCATTCGTTCCATCGACGCGCATGCCGAATGGGCGCGCACGAGCGGCGAGCTCGAATCCCGCCGCGCGGGCGCCGCGCGCGAGGAGGTCGAGGCGCTCCTGCGTGAGGCGCTCGTCAAGCGACTCGAGGCGCGCATCGGGTCCGAGCGCGTATCGGACGCCGTCGCGCGGGTCGCGAAGCGCGAGCTCGACCCCTATCGCGCGGTCGACGAGCTGCTCGAGGGGTGAGCGTCGAGCTCACGATCTTCCGCACCGGCGGCGTGCGCATCGTGCGCTCGGCCTTCTGGCCCTGGCTCGCCGCGCCGGAGCGCGACGAGATGGTGTACTGCCCGGTCTGGTCCGCGCTCCTCCGCACGCCGGAGGGGCTCATCGTCTTCGACACCGGCCTGCACCCGGTCCACGTCGAGCGACCGGATGCCACGTTCGGTCAGAGCCCGACGATGGTCGTCACGATGGAAACCGATGATGCGATCGTCGCGCGGCTCGCCGCGCTCGGCGTGAAACCTGAGGACGTCGCGATCGTCGTGAACAGCCACCTGCACTTCGATCACGCTGGGAACAACCGCGCGTTCCCGAACGCGACGTTCGTGGTGCAAGGCGAGCACCTCGCCTGGGCCAAGGGCCGGCCGAACTTCCCCGCGATCTACTGGGACGATCCGGCTCTTCGCTACATGCCGACGTCCGGTCGCGCGCGCGTCGCGGCGGGCATCGAGGTCGTGCCGACACCCGGGCACGCACCGGGACATCAGTCGCTCGTCGTGGACCTCGCGGAGACGGGTCGGGTCGTCCTCTGCGGCGACGCGGCCTTCACGCGCGCGAACCTCGAACGCGGCGAGATTCCCGGGCAGGATCCGGTCGCGGGCAAGGAGTCGCTCGCGATCATCCGCTCGCTGGTGAAGGACGACCTCGAGCGCGCGTTCACGTCGCACGATCCGACGACGTTCCGCCCGGGCGCGTACCGCTGATGCGCTGCTCCTATCCTCGACCGCGATGACGACCCCGATCGAACGCCTCGAAGCCCTGCGCGCGCAGTCGGTTCGCGGCGGCGGCGAGGACCGGATCGCGCAGCAACACGCGAAGGGGAAGCTCACCGCGCGCGAGCGCATCGACCTCGTGCTGGATGAGGCGAGCTTCGTCGAGCTCGACGCCTTCGTCGCGGCGCGTCCGAGCGAACATGTCGCGGACGACGAGCAGGTCCTCGGTGACGGCGTCGTCACCGGGTTCGGCCGCATCGACGGACGGCT
>Ga0070698_100003699_pt1 | contig 16783 bp, 16 predicted proteins | sample KBSK1502metaG_FD_65477 | JGI IMG/M metagenome (GOLD analysis project Ga0070698, IMG submission 65477) | Corn, switchgrass and miscanthus rhizosphere microbial communities from Kellogg Biological Station, Michigan, USA - KBS K1-50-2 metaG | ecosystem: Host-associated > Plants > Roots >...
AACTCGTAACTCGCAACTTGTAACTTATTGCGCGGTCCAACCGCCGTCGATCAGAATATCCGTCCCGGTGATGAAGCCTGCGGCCTCGGAGCATAAATAAAGGGCAAGATGGCCAATTTCTTCCACGTTTCCCCAACGGCCGACCGGAATTTTCGCAAGGAATTGTTGATTGAGCTCGGGATTCTGGATCAGCGTAGTATTCATCTCCGTGGCGAACGGGCCTGGGCTGATGCCGTTTACTGTGATGCCCTCGGCAGCCAGCTCAAGTGCCAGTGCACGTGTTAAACCGAGCAACGCCGTCTTGCTGGCGGAGTAGGCCGAGCGACCGGGAATTGAAACGTGGCTCATGGTCGATGTCATATTGATAATGCGGCCGTAGCCTCTGCCTCTCATTTGTGGGACGAACGATCGGCACATGAGGAAAACGCTCGTCAGGTTGGTATCGAGAACATGGCGCCACTCTTCCAGCGTAAATTCGACCAACTGCTTGCGGAGATTAATGCCAGCGTTGTTGATTAAAATATGGACACGGTCGAAAGCTGCAATCACGTCGCGCTCAAGCTTTCGGACCTGCTCTTCTTGCGAAATGTCGGCCGGGAAGACTTGCGCTTTGCCGCCCGCGCTATCCACCGCTTGTTTTACTCCGTTCAACTGCTCGATGTCTCGTGAGACGAGCGCAATGTTCGCACCCGCGGAACCCAAAGCCAAGGCCATTGCCTTACCTAATCCTTTGCTGGCCCCGGTGATGATTGCTGTTTTGCCGCTCAGATTGTATTCGCTCATTTGTCGTTTCCAAAGAACGCCTCCGGCAAGGCCGTTGTCGATCTGGTTTTCAGTAGCGGTCCGGCGGCTGCCAGGCGGCTGCCCCCATGTGGGTTAACATAAGGGCTCAAGGTCAGGATCGCGCAAGTCGTTGGTGGTTACAGAAACAGTCCCGCAGGGACCTGACGAAAGTAGCCCAGTACGAAGTGCTGGGTTAGTGTTTTTAAAGAGCTATCCGTCCCGGACGGGACGATCGAGGAATGCTGGCAATCGCTGAGCCGCGTGCGAGACCAAAAGCCGAGCGTTTCTATCGTCCCTTTACGGGACGGAGGTGTCTTTTTGCTTCATTTCCCAGCCCCGAAAGCTGATATCAGTTTTCGGGGCTGGGCTACTTTCACCGAGTCCCTCCCTCCTTCGCCCTCCGGGCTACGGCGGACAAGCCGGGACAGGTCCTCACCGTACAATCCTAAGCCCTTAAGTTGACGCGCCTGGGCAGCTGCCGGACCGCTACCAAAGGGAGCGCGCCTTTGCCTCAATGCCTATGCGCAGTCGCCGGATCTGTATCGTACCAGTATCCTACCGTCGACGGATCGGTTTGACCTTATCAGCCTTCACGCGGCTTCCTGTTCCAAATCCAGAGAGGGATAATCGGTGTAACCGCGCGGGCCCGAAGCATAGAACGTATCGGTAACCGGCTCGTTGAGCGGCGCATTTAAGGCGAAGCGCCGAGGTAGATCCGGATTGGCAATGAACGACCGCCCATAAGCAACCGCGTCGGCTTCACCGTTAGCCAATACCTGTTCGCCGGTTTCCTTGGTAAACAATTCGTTAGCAATAAAGGGACCGCCAAACGCCTTCTTCAGCTCCGGAGCAAGCCGCGGTTCCTCCAAAGATTCACGGGCACAAATAAACGCGATACCCCGTTTGCCCACTTCACAAGCTACGAATCCGAAAGTTGCTGCTTTGTTGGAATCACCCATCGAATGTGAACTGCCACGCGGGTTGAGATGCAGGCCGACTCGGCTTGCGCCCCAAACTGAAATCGCCGCGTCGACGGCCTCAAGCATGAGTCGCGCCCGGTTCTCGATCACTCCGCCATATTCATCCGTGCGATGGTTACTCACATCCTGAAGAAATTGATCGAGCAGGTAACCATTTGCGCCGTGGAGCTCGACCCCATCAAAGCCGGCCGCCAGAGCGTTTTCCGCTCCTCTGCGGTACTCAGCAATAATACCAGGAATTTCATCGAGTTCGAGCGCGCGAGGAGTCACGAACGACTTCTGCGGGCGAACCAAGCTCACGTGGCCGTCCGGCGCTATCGCGCTGGGCGCAACGGGAAGTGCGCCGTTAAGGTAAATCGGGTCCGACACGCGACCGACATGCCACAATTGCAGAATGATTCGTCCTCCCGCGTTATGGACACCATCGGTCACCCGTTTCCAGCCCCCGACCTGTTCTTTCGACCAGATTCCTGGGGTGTCCGGATACCCGACGCCCATCGGAGAGATCGAAGTTGCTTCGGAAATAATCAGACCGGCACTGGCGCGTTGCTGGTAGTATTCTCGCATCAATTCATTGGGAACGCGCCCGTCGCTCGCTCGGCAGCGGGTCAATGGAGCCATGATTACGCGATTGGGAAGGTTCCAATCACCGATCCGAATCGGGTCTTGCAGTTTCGTCATAATGTTGGTAGCGCGATCAATCGATCACCAAGTTCGATCCGGATCGAACTATCCGAGCAGCCAGCCACAAGTCAACCAATAGTTCGATCATTGTCTAACTATCTCAACATGGTATGTTCGAGTTCCCCTATGAAGGTTTACTCTCACCCTTCGCTCAGCCGGGTCGCCTTAGCGACCGTGATGCAGGCTCTTTCCGATCCATGCCGGGTCGCCATCATTCGCGCGCTGGCGGATGGCCAAGAGCTTGCTTGCAACGAATTTGCGTTGGATGTGTCGAAGGCAACTCGATCTCATCATTTCGATGTCTTGCGCGATGCCGGCCTGATCTTCACTCGGACTGAGGGAACCAAGTGCATGACATCGCTGCGCAGAGCCGAGTTGGACAAGCGGTTTCCAGGGCTGCTGAGGCTGATAGCAAATAGCTGATAGCAGTTGAGGCGAAGTCGCCTGATGCTGCAGCCTCCGGAAGCCGATGCGCTGCTGGCTCGAAAAAAAGCCAGACGACGATCCTCATAGATGCGCTACGCCCCGGGGTTCCCGATCCAGGAGGATCAGGTTACTCTTCACCCTGCTCCCTTCTCTGCTGCTCCATCACTCCAGACCGAAAGCGCATGGGTTCAACCAGGGTCTGGCGTTCCGCAGCCTCGAAATTCTGACGAGACGAACATTTGTGCTATGGGTGGTTGATTCGCTCCGAACACGACCAACCTATATACTTTGCAAAAATGTATCCATTGGGTCGGCTAATTCCATTTTTCGCTGGGATTGTCGCGACGAACGCGCTCAGCCAAAGCGATCCGTCGGCTGCACCTGAAAGTAGCGCGTCACCCGACAATTGGCTTGGTGAGTTCGGCCTATCAGAGCATGGTCGGTGAACATAACCTGCCGGTGAGGCAAGAGCCGATAGTAAATTTGTGATTGTTGAGGGGAACAGTAAAAGAGAGGTGATTAGTGTTTTCTTCGAGGATTTGCCGATAGACGTTTACCATTCACTGATCACCTCTCACCTCTCGCCAATCACCAATCACGCACACGCTCCCCTAAGGCTAAAGCATCAGGCGACAGGCCGTCACCTTTTCCGGACTGCGAGCATCAAAGTCGAGGTGCGGTAATTGATCTGATAGCCGAACCCGAAGGTTAACGCTTTCGGATTACTCGTTGCGTAATAGTTACGCAGTTCAGGCTGATAGTAGTTCTTGAAAAGATCGATCGGGCCAGGATAAGAGCCGAAGACCCGCAACGTCCATCTGTCCGCTGTCAGGTAACGAATCGGAATGCCGGAGTCATCCTGTAATATTGAAGCGCTGTCCTGGAGTAACCAACCCCGCACCGTGTTAAAGCTATTCTGATACATCAGGTAGGAAGCGGCTTTCAAAAACGCGTTTGCCGGGCCCAGACGTTCGCAAAAACGCAACACCGCAGGATTGCCTTTCAAAAAACCGTCAGAGAGGTCCGAGCTGAAATAATAGAGGGTCTTCTGCGCATTTGTTGCTGCGTCGACAAGAGCGATCCGTGCGCCGCGCACGGATCCGCGAAAGCCACTGACGATTCCTCCGTTTGGCTCAAGCGAAATGTAATCTACTCTGGTTATCTCCATTCCAGTTCGAGCGATGAACACGAAAATGGCCGGCAAAACGCCTTTGAGTTGTGACCGGGAAAAATCAGTCCGCATATCTTTGGTTTCGAAGTAGCTGAAGTTCAAAACCGGGTTCAGCGATATTTCGATGTTCTGCAGAGTGCTATCCAGAGATTGAATCGGGAGAGTCATTAAGTCCGGAATGGATTCTACCGGCTCCAAACCTTGAAGTACATAAGTTGACGCGTCCGGAAAAAAAGCATTCGCGTAAAGAAAGTCGGGGCCGCCGAAGAGATAGAGGCAAGTCCGACTCGACTGGATGACCGGAGCTAACACCTCAGATCGCCAGATTCGAATGTTGTTTATTTGCCGCTGGTCCAGCTTACTGAAGGAGCTATTCATCGCGTTGGAGTGCGCAACCCACTGGGGATCACGAGTTAGCGGTTCCAAAGGCGAACCCTGTGAGACCGGCATCCCAGCCAGATAACGCGCCACGTCAGTGGCGGTGGTGAGCCTGCTCGTTTGTCCGGAAACACTGTTCGCGGTGAGAACAGCGATCAGCGAGATGATCTGAATGGGTGTCCAATGATTCATTGGGGATATGGTAGAGCAGATAAATGAGAGTTGAAACCGAGGATGTGCCGCCAGCTTACTGATCGTCTTCGATTGCCTCAAGCGATCCTTCGCCAGGGCATCGATGTAAAAGATAAACTCTCTCGTCAACGGAATGGGACCTATGGGTCGCATGAGACTCATAGGTCCTATCGGTCACATGGGACCCATAGGTCCAAGGTGTCCTATGTGTCCGATCGCTTCCCCTCGCTCAGCTGTTGGAGCCTAGCGCCAGTCATGCGTTTGCGGAGCCCACCCTCTTGAACAAAATCCCGCTCAGACCGCCGGACTAGCCGGTCCAAAAGGAAGTTGGTTTGGTGAATTAAACAGATGCCGATATTCGCGACTACTTCAGCCGGCCTGGTTTCACAAAATTCACGATGATGCTCGTAACATAGGTCGGCCTTGGTTCCCAGCCGCCTGACAAATCGGGCTGGGCGACTCTCCTTTTCCCAAATCGGAAGAGCGCGCACGCGAAGGAAGTCGCAGTAGTCCCCCAGCAATTCCTCGAGGCTGGCGCGAGCAACGCCAAACAGCTTGATTTCCATCTCTGTGGAAGTTCCGGAAGCTTTGCTACCTTCGACGATGTTTTGTTTCAAAGATCGGGCCGCTTGGATCATCTGATCAACGGTGCGGTCCAGCCTGGCAAGAAACCGCTGACAGAACCGATAAGTAAGATCATAAACAATCTCGGCCTTTCGATAGGAAAGGAGTTCTCGGTAATTGCCGGGCGCTGGTATGAAACCAGGATTATCCTTCATCGGGTATTGGTCACGCGCTACTCATAGGTGCTATGTTAATCTTTCCGCACGTAATATATAACATTATTTTCATACGTACTTTTATACGAGCAAAAGGAAGTAGTCAAGATATACCTACATTTTTATATATTGGTATTTCTCGGCTAAGCGCCAACCGTTCTCAGAGCAGTCGGTCAGCGCAAGCCAGGGTCACCGCACAATGTTTTTTGCCTATCTTGGCCACGCGACGAATGACTTCCCTCAGAATCTCCAGGCCGAGCCAAATTGGACATGACCGGAACTAAACCGGTTTCCCTGCTCGGTATAGAAGCCGAGGCTGAGAAAGCCGAGATCGACCGGGATTCCTTTGTAGCTCCAAATGAAGTACCGCCCGACTTCGGCACCAATCGTGTAGTAGGAACTAATCGCCGCCGATTGGAAGTATTGAGTATAGATGCCGTAAGCATCAAAAACCCAGTCACCAAACTGGGCGGCAACTTTCAGACCATTTTTCATGATCTGTTGGCTCACGCGCTGGTCGAAGTTAACATCGTCAAACGTCCACCGATGGCCCTCAAAGAAGCTCAAATAATTGCCATAGGCCAAGGCGACGTTTTTGAAGCGGTAACATAGGAGATTGGTAAGGGCTCCGCCGCCGATCCATTCTTGGCTGCCAGCCTCAGCAAACGCGAGTGTTGGAGTGACATCCCACGACCAGGGCTGCTCACTTGAGGAAACGATGACCTGGATCGGCAGATCGAGGGTTAACCCGCCTTGAAAAAGCTCAACGTCGGGCAGCTTCACGTATTGCAGAGGAATCACATAGTCCAGACGAACCCGATCACTGATCTTGAACGCGCCGGTAATCGGAAAAGTGTAAGTCTCCCCTTTCTGGCCCTTGATATCGAATTCCGAAGCATCGAAAGAAATCCCGATCACGTTATTTTTGCCACTCGCGAACGCGCGATCAGCGGGTGTTCCAAAGCCGTAGAACGTGGAGTCAGCCAGCAACGCTGTTGCACTAATTGGTGTGCCGTCACCCAACTGCGGTTGCTGCTTTGCAGAAACCGCTGAAGGCAAAACAGTGACCAGCCCATTGGGAGTCTGTGAATAGAGTGGCCGAGACTCGATAAGCAGGAAAATCACACCGAGAAAAGCCGGCGACCAAATTGCAGATCGGGTAGCGAAAGCGAAATTGGCAGGACGCCGCATTTTTGCCGGCGTTTTTAGCAGATTCGGACCAAGCCTTACAACACAAAGGATTTAACAAAGTGTAGAATGGCTCGAGCGGGGCCGGGCAGGCGTTTGGCCAAAGAAACAAAGAGGTTTTAAACAGAAGTTAGCAAAGAAAGCAAAGGTAGGAGTTTTTTTGGAAAAACGCGATTGCGGGGCGAGGCGCCGACCATTGGCTCGGGTCCCCGAGCATAAGGTCGAAAAGATTCGCCAATCGTTTCCGTTTGGCGCCGACTGGTTCACGGAATGATCTTACGCCGGCGAAATTCAGCGAGAATGTTCAGAAACATGGCTTCAGTCTCGACGTATTCGTGGAACCCAAATCGGCGCGCCTTGGAACCATCGGCGAACATGTCGTAATCCCAGGAGAACACGAAATCACCGAAGCGCCAGGACGACACGTCCCGGTAGGGATTCGGCTCAAGCGCGTATTTCGCGACCATCGCGTTCCAGAGCGGCTCCTTATCGGCCATAATTACGGCTAGCGACATGGGTAGCGGAGGCGCTACCTCCAGCTCGAAGAAGCGGGCGATCTTCGGCCACATCTCGCTCCAGCGAAACAGGTCACCATTGTTGATGTTGAACGCCTGATTCACACATCGCTTTTCCGTCGCCGCCCAGACGGTTGCTCGCGCCAGCAGTCCGGCGTCGGTCATTTCGAGCAGCTTATCACACGCGCCCGGCTTGCCCGGGAAACGCAATGGCAACCCGAGTTCCTTCGAAATCGCGGCATAGATCGCAATGACCATGGCTAAGTTCATCGGATTGCCCAGCGCGAAGCCACACACGACGGACGGGCGAATCGCTGACCAAGTCCAGGCTTTGCCCTTTTGCCGATCCTCAAGGAAAGTCTGTTGGTCGACATTAAATTCGGGCGGCATGTGGTAAGCGTCGGTCTCGCGAGCCGGTGTCTTGAATGGGCCGAGATGCGCGCCATAAACTTTGTAGCCTTGCATCAAGCTGACGTGTTGCAGCCCCAATGCGACCGGCTCAACCGCTTCGATGAGGTTCACGAGCATGGCGAGATTGGGCAGCACGAGCTCGGCCCAACTCGGCCGATCCTGGTACGCGGCGTAAAAGATGTGGGTTACTCGGGTGAGGTCGCTAAGTTTCCGCCGGCAGTCGTCGCGATCGAGCAGATCGACTGCCACGTGTCGAACGCGGTTTGCTTGCTTTCCGCCGCGCCGCGACAGACCGATGACGTCCCAATCGCCCAGGACCGGGAGATGTTCCACGAGATTGCGGCCAATGACTCCGTGAGCTCCGGCGACCAGCGCGACTTTGTTTTGGGTGCTCATCGATTTTCTTCGGGTAATGAATTATGTCTGCCGTGTTGGGCAGGATGGCGCGTCGGTCGAGCGCGCCAGGGCTTGTTTTCCAAGCCAGTAGTCAGACCACCGCTGTCTAAGATATTTGCTATAGAATATTTACTTCGTCAAACGGGTTGTCCTCGCACCAGACGGCCTGCGCTGACGCTAATAATCTCGACTCTTGCTTCCAATGATTCAATAGAATATCCTAGGCTTTGCCTATTAATACCCGTATGCCCGTCCAAAGACGATCGCTGAAAGACCAGGTTAAACAGCAAATTCTTGAACGAATTCTGAAGGGCCGGTATGCGCCCGGTCAGAGGTTACGCGAGGTCGCCTTGGCCAGGGAACTCAATACCAGCCCGATTCCGGTACGCGAAGCTTTGCGCGAGCTGGAGAGTCTGAGGATCGTCGAGTCGGAAGCCTATAAAGGGGCCCGGGTTCGACAGGTCACACCGGAAGAATTGATCGAAGCCTATGAGTTGAGAGCCGTATTGGAATGTTACGCCGCAGAAAAGGGGACGCGATCTTTCAAAGGGAAAGTCGAGCCGCTGCGGAAGCGTTATTTGGCGATGCTGGCAGCAGCGCGCGCGGGAGATATGGAAGCGTACGTCCAACACGATCTTCCATTCCATCGCCTCATCATTGAGGCGGCCGAAAATGCTTTCCTGCTCCGGGCTTGGGACGGATTAGGTTTTGAAATTCGAACCCGTATCTTTCTGGCTTCCAAAGAATTCGATATGGTCCAAATAGCAAAACTCCACGAGCCAATCGTGGAAGCGTTCGAACGTGGCGACGCCAAGCTAGCAGCAAGGCTACTCCGAGAACACTCGCTCGGATTCGCCGCTCAAGTGGGAGCTCGACGCGGCCGCGGGACCGGTGCGAAGCCAATAAGCGAGAGCAAACGGCCCGCAGCCAATGACAGATAGCAAATAGCAGATGCCAAACAACGGTGATGCGATTGTGGCGAACCAATCGCTTCCATTGAGCTTGGCCGCGACGTAGACTTGGCGAAGTCGGGTTTTGCCCTAACGTCTGCGCTCCTCAGCCCCTTCCGATGTATGGCATTTTGGTCGCCATAACGGTCATGAACTGAACGTTGGCTTCGAGCGGTAGGTTTGACATGTAAAGGACTGCGTCAGCGACGAGTGATACATCGATCAGAGGCTCAGCTCGGGTTGATCCGTCGGCCTGCTGAACGCCTTCCCCGATCCTTGCCGCCATTTCGGTGGCAGCATTTCCAATGTCGATCTGGCCGCAGGCAATATTGTAGTTGCGTCCATCGAGTGAGGTCGAACGGGTCAAGCCGGTCACGGCATGCTTCGTTGCGGTGTAAGGCGCCGAACTCGGTCGCGGTACATGGGCAGAAAGCGAACCATTGTTGATGATCCGGCCGCCACGGGGCGTCTGTCGCTTCATCAAACGAAATGCCTCCTGGGTACAGAGAAACGGACCGGTTAGATTCGTCGCAACGACGCGCTGCCATTGCTCATAGGTGACATCCTCAAGTTGCGCGGCCGGTATTCCCGCTCCGGCATTGTTAAACAGCACGTCCAATCGACCAAACCCCTCTTCCGTTTGCTGGAAAAGAGCTCGAACTGAGGCCGGATCGGTAACATCAGTAGAAACGGCCAGAACGTGTGGTTCGCTCGCTTGGGCAATTTTGATCGTCTCCTGCAACGCCTCCACTCGTCTCCCGGCCAAAACGACGCGGAACCCGTTGCGGAGAAATGCAAGTGCCACGGCACGACCAATGCCACTGCCGGCGCCGGTCACTAAGGCGATTTTTTCAGGCATAGGGGCATTCTCGCCAAAGGCGAGACGGCTTCAATTGCGGAATGCGGATTGCGAATTGCGGAATGGGCAATCCGAAATCCGAGACCGAGGCCGTCGCCACAAGACGTTCTGCAGCAAACTGAGCTGGTTGCTTGAAAGCCATGGCGACTGCGCTTTCTGGTCAGGCGAAGTAATTCCTTCGTTGGCCATCTCGAGCTGTAGCACGCACCGTCGTAACGGAATCCAGCGTCGTCTCAGCGCGATAGGGCGGCATCTGGAATACACAGACTATGTCGGACAAGCTAGTCGCCGCTACCGTGCAGCGACAGCCATTCATTTACTGACTACCGATTACCGGTTACTGATTACTTCCAAGTCGACATTTCCTGGCGATTTGCTAAAGGCTCACGACAACACCGGGATACGCCCACCGAGCTCATCTTCGATGTAAATGCGAATGATTTCGTCGAACGAACTCTCTGCTCGAAAGCCAAGAGCGAGTGCTCGATCGGCGGCAAATTTTTGCGGCCATCCGGAGACCATGCCGGCGACGATCGGATTCGGTTCACGCCGAATCAGAGCCACCGCTTTTTCCCCGGCAATTTTTCGCAATGCTGCGATCTGTTCCCTTACGGTCGCAGAGAGACCTGGCATCGTTAGCGTGCGTCTTGCCCCGAGCGGCCGCAAATCAATGGTCGCCGCATGTAGCAAAAAGCCGACCGCAGCCCGAGGACTCGCATGCCAATGACGTATATCTTCGGAGACCGGCAACACTGCTTCCTGACCGGAAAGCGGCTCCCGCAGGATACCTGAGAAAAAGGAAGAAGCAGCCTGATTCGGCTTTCCCGGCCGAATGCAAATGGTGGGCAGACGGATGCCGATCCCATCGAAAAACCCTCGACGCGAATAATCGGCGAGCAAGAGCTCGGCCATGGCCTTCTGCGTTCCGTAGCTGGTCAGCGGGGTGGCGAAAAATTCATCCCCGATCACATCCGCAAACGGGGCGCCGAACACGGCGATGCTAGACGTGAATACCACCCGGGGTTGGTACGGGGCTTTCGTGCCCTCTTCACGAATCGCTTCAAAGAGCTGGCGAGTGCCATCGAGATTGACCCGGTAGCCCTTGTCCAAGTCTGCCTCCGCCTCTCCGGAGACTACGGCCGCTAAATGGAAAATGATATCTGGCCGGGTTGCAACGCATTTGGTGGCCGCTCCTGGAACTGAAATATCTGTGACGGCAAGGGATACATTCTTGGAAAAATGGGCGGGTTTCTGTGGATCGATCGCATCGACCAAAGATAGGGCGGTCAGCTCCTTTCCTCCCAGATGTCCAGCGCTCGCCAGCTGTTGGGTGAGCTTCCGGCCGACCATCCCTGCCGCCCCAAGAATCATTATGTGCATATCTTGTAGCTTAAAACAGAATTCCGAAGCCAGGAGCTAGAATTTAGAAGGCTGGGTCGGCGACGAATGATCTGTTCAGCTGAATTGGCGGCCCAGCCGGGTTCTAGTTGCAAAAGGGCCATCGCAGGAGAACGTTTGAGCATGGCTGAGCCTGTCTCGTCGGCCGTTTCCAGGCGTCGATTTTTGTATGCAGTGGCGGTTGCCGCCGCGCCGGTGGCATTTCTGGCGCGGGTCAAAACCAGCTTAGGTCAAGACCAGGGGCCCGTTGAATTAGATCCGACGCCGGCCGCCGGCGAAGGGCTGGTGCCGACTCCGGAAGAAACGGCTGGACCATTTTTCAAGCCGAACTCGCCCGCCAAAAATAACTTCCGAGACTCTGGAGTAACCGGAAGCCCGGTGAAGCTGACCGGATTCGTTCTGGATCGGAAAGGCAAACCGATACCGAACGCCTTGCTCGATTTTTGGCATGCCGATGCCGAAGGCGAGTACGACTTCAACGGATTTCGATGCCGAGGCCATCAGTTCTCCGGTCCCGACGGAAAATACGGGTTAGAAACCATCATGCCCGGTTTATATCCGGGGCGAACACGGCATTATCATGTCCGGCTCCAAGCGGCACATGGTCCGATCCTGTCGACTCAGCTCTACTTTCCAGGCGAGGCGCGCAACTCGCTCGATTCTTTGTTCAAGCGGGAGCTGCTGCTCAAGATACGAGAAACGAGCGGAGGTCGAATTGCGACTTTCAATTTCGTACTTGATAGCCACGAATCTGTGTAGCGGCTCGGCAGAATCGTTATGTTTTCGTGTTCATTCGTGGCTCAATGTTCTTCTTTTTGCACCTCTTGCGCCCATTCGTGATTTAATTCGGAAAATTCTCACTTTTTTGAAAAACCTCTCTAAAGCGCATAACTCTACTGCCGAAATAAGGTAAGAAGTGCTGGATACGTGGCTTTGCGGCAGGAGGCGGCAGTACATTTTGTATGGCTGACCCGCCGCCCTTGAGAATGCTCTGAGCTCTCGCATCGCCAGGGACGATTCCAGCTTGGAAGGCATTCCACGCGAAGGAAATGAGTCGAATTTGATGGAACTCGGAATTGGTTTATTGGAGAGAAAGCAGGAGGAAATTCTTCGTGCTGTCGGTCCCTTTTCCGGCAGAAAGAGCCGAATTTTCAACCTGCCAGGTGCGCCTAGGAAGCGAGCTGACTCGATATGAGTGCCTCGCCGACGAACATTCTGTTGGTCGAGGACGACCCGAATGACGCTCTTCTGTTGGAGCGTGCCTTCCGTAAGGCAGGACTTCTTTATCCGCTTATCATCGTTAGCGACGGGGACCAAGCAGTCGATTTTTTGCAAGGCATCGGCAAATACAGAGATCGTATCAAATATCCAATGCCCAATCTGATGCTCCTGGATCTGAAGCTGCCTCGACGATCCGGACACGAAGTACTCAAATGGCTGCGCAGCCGGCCCGGCCTGAAGAGGCTCCCGGTCATTGTGCTTACTTCGTCCAGTGAACAGAGGGACGTTGTCGCGGCGTATGACGAGGGAACCAATTCTTATTTGGTGAAGCCCTCGAATGCGGAATTGCTGGGCCAGATGGTCTCGCAACTCGAGAAATATTGGCTAACGCTGAACGAGCGACCTGAATTGTCGCTTTAAGAGTTCTCGTTTTTGACATAGGATCGCCCGAACCGAGTCAACTCAGCGAGCTAACGGCGATGGGGAGCACGCTTGGCAATCGAAAATCACAAGAGGCCAAACTCCGTGACTGAACGGGCCGCATCAGCATTCCCGAGCGAACTCGAAAAGTTCAGGAGCAATCTAAGCTACGAATCGTTCAGTCACTTAGTGGCGGACGTAGCGGATTACGCCATTCTTCTTTTGGATGCCGAAGGTCACGTGGCAAGCTGGAATAAGGGAGCGGAGCGCATCAAGGGGTATAAGGCCGATGAGATTATCGGTAAGCATTTTTCTGCTTTTTACCCTGCGACCGGTATCGAAAAACATCGGCCGGAACGCGCCCTCGAATTGGCTGCCAAGGACGGAAGATTTGCCGAGGAGGCTTGGAGAATCCGAAAAGGTGGTTCTCGGTTCTGGGCCAGCGTGACGATCACAACGCTCCGGAGTCCGGATGGTAAAGTGGCGGGGTTTTTAAAGATTACCCGTGACCTGAGCGATCGGAGAAAGATGGAAGCGCTCCAAGAGGCAAACCGGCAAAAGAGCGAATTCGTTGCTTTGCTGGAAAAGCGGGTCCATGAAAGGACAGCGCAGCTGACTGATAGCAATGCCCAGCTGGAGGCCTTTGCCTATACGGTTTCTCATGACCTAAAAGCTCCGCTCCGGGGGATCCAGGGATTCTCGCAAGCCTTACTGGAAGACTACAAGGACAATCTCGACGAGCGAGGACGCGATTACTTGCAAAGGATTGGGAATGGCATTCTCCGGATGCAAACGCTGATCGAAAATCTGCTTGAGCACAGCCAATTAAGCAGGGTCGAATTCAGGCTAACGACCGTCGATCTGGGTTCCGCGTTGCAGGAAGCTTTAAAGCTGCTGGAAGGCGAAATCAAAACGACGAGCGCAAAAATATCTGTCCGCGGGAAGATGCCGGCGGTTGTCGCTCAACCTTCTGCGCTAGTTCAATCAATCCAAAACCTGTTGAGCAATGCCATGAAGTTCACCAAGAGTGGGCGCGCCCCCCGAATCCAAGTATTTGTCGAAAAAATCGGGGATAGGACGCGGCTAAACGTGCAAGACCGAGGCATCGGCATTGAAGAGCGTCATTTCGATCGGATATTTGAGGTTTTCGAGCGCCTCCATGGCCAAGAATCGTTTTCCGGCACCGGCATTGGTCTGGCCATTGTCAAAAAAGCCATGGAGCGAATGGGCGGAAGATGCGGTGTTGATTCAAAGGTTGACGTAGGAAGCCGATTCTGGATAGAGCTGGCGTCCGCGCCGAGGGAATCGCCAATAGCAGATAGGCAAGCCCTTCAGCAACTTCCGTAGATCCTGCTCCGTACGGGCCCTGAGGTTGCAATCTTCGGGCAAGTAACTCAGTTCTAGTTGGTCGCTTGCTCTAAACTCTTCATGGCGCCAATGAAGTCTCAGAGCTGATGCGCGGGCTTTTTCCATGCCTGAATTCCGTATGACTAAAAACTGTGCTTGCGCACCGCTTACGTGGTTGCGCCCTTGCTCAGGTTTGCCGCTTAGAACTCTTTAGAATGCTCGCTAGGGTTTTTCGGCATTGAGTCTTTGGATAGCTTGGGCGACTTCCAGCGCTTATTGCAGCGTCTTCAATTGTGCGGGCGAGGCTCCACTGAGATTGTCGATTTTCAGGACATCAAGCGGGATAAGGGCGCGTAGCTGATCCCGTTTTGGCGGCATTGTTCAGCTCCTTGGAGTGAAGGATCGCATCAAGCTTGGCGCGGATGTTCTCAGGCTTCATACCTTCAAGCTTGGCAGGTTTGGTGGAAGAAGATCGCGAAATTCAAAATTCCCGCGAGTCCCCAGGTGATGCACCAGCGTGGCGGCGTGTCGTCGTGCCTTTTCATCTGCGGAATTTATAGCCGTAGCAATTATGGTGCGGACGTGTCCGCGCCGCCCCAGAATGGACCAACCCTCCCTGTCCCCCTCTACAATCAAAGCGAGGCACTCAACCGCTCTTGCTGGCACTGATGCGGATAGTTCGGCCAGTCGCTCGAGCACCAGGTGTTCAGGTTCAATCTTCTGGGTAACCTTCAAAACTTCGAAGAGCTGGTCGATGCTCCATTCGTCGGAAAATTTCTTGGACACAAACCACCAACCAAAAGATGTGAGTTCTTCCACTTGTTCGCCGATTGTTTCTGTCCCGCGTACAGCCTCGAAACGACTGGTCCAAAAGTTCTTGAGCCTTTCTAGCGCCTCAAGCGGAACGGCGCCCGACGTGTTGTGAAGACTCCTCCCGGCAAAGTCGATGACCAAACTACGAAGTTTGACGTCGGCTATGGCGTAGAAGGAGCCCAGCAACCATCTTGGTCCTCCGAATTCAATTTACCGCGCCAATATTCGGTTATCAGGTGTTGCGCGAGCCGCGAATCCGGAGCGTCCAGATCGGCGCTATTCTCTCGGGCCGTTCCGATCCGATCGATTGCGTGTCGGTACTCCTCTTCAAGAATGCCGAAGACTTCATCGAACGGCTGACAACAACTCGAGTTCTGGACGAACCGATCGCGGCAGCGGCGAGAAGGATCCGCGATCGCTGCCCAAGCCATTAGCCGCTATCTGGTGCAGCACAGAGCCGTTTCACTGTCAGAGGTGTACGCTGCGATCGTGGCTACATCTTACTCGGACAGACTAGTCGCAGCGACCTAAGAACATAAACTGCCTGGGCCGCTCGAAAACAGCCGCCCGAGTCGCCGCGACCGGTCTTGCAAGAAACTACTCTCGATAAAGGGAAAGCACGGCACGCCCACTAGCGTCTGTCGAGTCTTTGAAACTTCCCGACGTCGGGAACTTCTCCCTCCGGATTTGGCTCTATTGCGTCCATTTTTAAGCGGGGCCTCACACCAGTCCAAGAGCTCATCGGCCAGCTCAGGATCTTTGAGCGAGCTAAGAACTGCGTGATGCTTAAATGGGAGAAGTCGCCGCCGGCGGCGACTTTTAAACGCCCGACAAGTGGTTCCAGCGTGCACGCAAGTATCAGAAGCCGGTCCGTCCCAGTCTTCGCTTTTGAGTTGTTTTGTTCGATCGCCGCATTTGTGCCCAAAAATCCACCAGTCGCCGACCCACCATTGGGGTGGATTGCTGGATCCTACCCAATCCACGACCAATCTCTTCCCATTGATTAACTTGAAGATTTTCAGCAAAATCTTGCTAGGCAGCGCCGCTGCGACTGAATAGGAGGTGAAACATGCGAACCTTTGCACAAAAGCAGAAACAACCTCAAAAACCGGTATCCTCCAGCCTTGCTCGGCCTCACATGGCAACACTTGGGCCGGAGCATCGCGAGCATCCTATCCTCCATTTGCAACGCACAATTGGTAATCAAACAGTGCATCGGATGTTGCAGACTAATACTGAAGAACTCGAAGCCGGATTGACCGGTATGGCATCGCCTCGCTTCGGACATGACTTCAGCCAGATACCGATACATCCTAAGCCGCTGGCGAATGTCCAGGCAAAGCTTGCGGTAAGGGCTCCCGGAGACATTTACGAGGAGGAAGCAGACCGCGTCTCAAATCAGGTGATGAATATGTCCGCTCCGCAGTTACAGCGCACTTGCGCTTGCGGAGGAGAAGGCCCCAAGTGTCAGACGGAGCAGCCGGGCCAGCAACATGAGCGCTTGCAGACTAAGCACATCGGGTCAAGCGACTTCGGACAGACCGCAGTACCACCCATCGTCCACGAAGTATTACGCTCACCCGGCCAACCCCTCGACCCGGCGTCCCGCCTCTTTATGGAGCCGCGCTTCGGCCACGATTTTAGCAAGTTGCGCGTGCACACGGATGAGAAGGCAGCGGAGTCGGCCCAAGCCATCGGCGCCGCCGCCTATACGGTAGGCAATGATCTCGTATTTGGCGCAGGAGAATTCAATCCCCAGAATAGTGATGGTCGCCAGCTAATCGCCCACGAACTCACCCACGTGATACAGCAGAGCAAAGGCAGCCGCAACGTACAGCAACAACCTAAGAAAGGCAGAGTTGTTAGAGTAGA
>Ga0070698_100003701_pt1 | contig 16782 bp, 21 predicted proteins | sample KBSK1502metaG_FD_65477 | JGI IMG/M metagenome (GOLD analysis project Ga0070698, IMG submission 65477) | Corn, switchgrass and miscanthus rhizosphere microbial communities from Kellogg Biological Station, Michigan, USA - KBS K1-50-2 metaG | ecosystem: Host-associated > Plants > Roots >...
AGATTCTTACTTGTCCGGTCACCTCCGCCGCGGAAATGCACGGCAAGCCGAGTGCGCCATTGCTGCCGTTGCCGGAGAGAGCTTTCCCGCTGGAGGCAGGTCTGCACCGGGGCGCTGGCTGAAAGTATCCGGCTAGCAAACTACACGGTTGGCGGCGTCAACGGCGTGGTTGGTCAGTTTCGGATCGCCCAGGCGGCGGGCGTAAGTTCGGCGATTCGACTGACTGGAAAATCACCCAAGCCGGGCAGCACGGAGCCCAGATAGTCGCGGACAGGGATTTTGAGTCGCCGACAGGTTTCGACCACTGAAATGATTGCCGCAACGCGAGGTCCGGCCTCCTTGCTTCCGACGTGTATCCAATTCTTGCGTCCAAGCGCTATCGGCCGGATCGCGTTCTCGGCTGCGTTAGTACTCAACTCCAGGATCGGATGATCCAGGAAGCGAGTCAGCCGGTTCCACAACGTCAATGTGTAGTTGCAGGCTTTGGCCAGAGCGCTCTTTGGAAGAGTCTGCCCTTTGGCCGTTTCGATTTGGCTCTTGAGCGATTCCAGGATTGGTCGCGCCTTTTGCTGGCGCAATTGGTCGCGTTCGATCACAGTTAAGTTCTGTTTTCGAGCCTGTGCATCAATGGCGAAGAGTTCATCAATGGTTGCTACCAACGCAATGGCGGCACGATCGTCGGGATGAGCTTCCACCGCCTGGAAGAAGTATCTCCTGGCGTGTGCCCAACAGCCGGCATGGATCAGTTTCGCACCGCCCACTCGATCATAGCCGCTGTAACCGTCGGTTTGTAAGATCCCGTCGAAGTTACCTAAAAACCGTTTGGGTCCTTCCCGACCGCGCGAGAGTTGGAAGTCGAAGATCACCACTCCTCCTGGCCGGCTGTATTGCCACAAGTAGGCTTGGTGGTTCTGGCCGCGACCATCGTGCATTTGAACTCCAACCGGCGTTTCATCGGCCTGCAGATAGTCGCCCCCTAAGAGTTCCTCGGCCATCGCCCGACTGATCGGACGCAGCAGTTCTCCAATCTGATAGCGTCCCGCAGATTGCGCCGGATTAGGTTGCTCAATAATTCGTCGGGCTCGAGCCCAAGCTCGGCGGCTCGAGCGTTGAGGATCTTCAAGTCCTCGGAGTCCGGGCGCAACGGTAATGGATATCCATTTGCGCTTACGCTTGTCGGGATCTCTAGGTTCCGGGGGGCATGACTCGAGTGTTATACGCTCGGGAAATAACTATCGTCGAGAATCACGTCGGCTGCCGCGCCTGGTGCTGCGTCGCCTCGTTCGCCCACGCGATTTGCCGGTCGTTCGCCGACTTCTGACGGGTTTGATTTTAGAATCAAACCAGGGCCGCTCGCCCGGGTTCCAATGACCGTAAAAAGTCAAACTTTTGAGGATCGGATCGCTCAAGCCGTAGAGTTCCCCTTCTTCCCTTTCGCCTTCCCAACGAATTACTACGCCGTGGGCCGTGTGCCGTACGAATTCAGCTTTGCGCAATAACCTGCTCATGAGTCGGTCGCGGGGCTTGAGCTCGGCTATTTGTTCAGGGCTCATGCTGCTTTCCGGCCCACATATCCTATTTATCCTTTGTCGGGTGAGGTGGTGGTGGCGGTGGCAGCCGGCCTGGGCAAACCTTGGGGTCGTAGGCACTTGGATATTGGATTCGGTGTACGACCAGGCGTGTGATCAGCTCGAATAAATGAAGGCGAGGGCCCTGGCAAGAGGTCAGGGAAAACGGCCCGTAGTGCTTTCCGGTGCAGTACGGCCTTTTTCTGAAAAGCCATTTCGTTCTTCATACTTTTCCGGCGGTCGCCTCCTTTTGGTTTTTCCGCGCTTCCTCCAAGTCACACTGCAAATTATAAATCTGCCACTGAAGTCCGCCAATCTCTTGCTGGTACTTATCGTCGAGCGATTCTAATTGTTCCCAAACCACTCAACCCACTCGGCGGCAACGCCAGGTCGCGTCTGGCGAAACGGTCTACGTAGAAAGCCACCCTGGATGGAATTGGTATTTCGAGGTCTCTGAAGACCAAGCGCACGCGAAGCTGCGTGTTAGCCGGCTAAAAGCTCAAAACTGATCGTTTTTATGTGGTTGTTTACAACACGCGGATTTTACTCGGTCGTAGCCGACAAGCTGGTCCGCGGCGACGTCCTGATCCGGGCCCGCTGCAAGGCGGACGCCTGGAACCTTTACCGGAGCTTTAAAGACCGTCAGTATTGATTTCCGATCGGATCTGATCTCCTCTTCAAAGGTTCCCACTTCTCTAACATCGCCCGGCAGGTTGGGAGCATCGGACTACAGGCGGTGAGGTCATCAACTTTTGGTCAAAAATCGCTGTTGATCTCGGATCAAACGATAAAGCGTATGACCATTGGATGTGGGTAGCGATTGCCCAAAAATTACCGAAGGGATCCGTCACTGCGGCGGAGCGATCACCATAGAACATGTCTTGCGGCTCCCAGGACCGAGGTTGCGCCGGCCTGGATCGCCCGTTTGTAGGCGGCATCAACATCTTCCACATACACGTAAAGAGAATTGGACTTGGCCGGCCACTCCGGCATCGTGTCCGCAAGCATGATTGCTGAATCGCCGATATTGAACTCGGCGTGCATGATCTTTCCACCAGGTCCCGCCATTCGCATACGTTCTTTCGCGCCGAAAACGTCCGTCAGAAAATCAATGAGCTTCTGAGCGCCATCGACACAGAGGCTGGGAGTGATCGAGTGATAGCCATCGGGAATATACTTGGTCGTCATAGGTCTTATTGGATTGGGGAAGTTTCTGAGATATGTTCAACCGAACATATATGGCCCGACCGATCCTTGTCAAGGCTGAGTTGGCAATAGATTCCCTACTCCCTCTTTTCACCGGGCAAGTTTTATTATCATCCGCTCCCGCAATTTCGCGGAGGGATCGGCCGGGCGGTTGAATAGAGTCTGTTGCTCGACCCCAGCAAGAAATTCAATAAGGTATGTTGAATCCTTTCATTTACCCACTCCACCAAACCCCGAGGAATTGACCTACGAAACCGAAATTGCTCTTCGCTGCCGATCTTGGAACGCTTAAAGCCTACCGGCTCGAGTTTACGGTTCAGCACACGCCGCGACTCGAAGAGCTGGAGACCGCTGTTCTGGAAGAAGCTCATACCCGAGTTCTAGACAAAGTAACCGACCTGGCGGGCCGACGCGCTGCACCTACCCAAAAAAGTCGAGGGGCTCCGTTGGGCGACGATCAGAACCTCGAACTCGAATCAAAACGCCGTCTCGTCCACCAGATCGCTGACCATATCGGGCGCCTTATCCAATCCGGTGACTATCAGACTTGCTGGCTGGCTGCACCCAAGGAAATCAGCCACCAGATTCTGGAGCAACTGCCGCCGCCGATTCGCAACCGCATAAAAAGAGTGATCCCGTGCGACCTAACCAAAGTCGGGCCCAAAGAATTGGCCGATCAATTCTTAAACCCCAACTTCTGGACTGCCCCGATCTGATCACGGACCACGCCGATGGACCTTACCTATGACGAAACACTCGATTGAACCCGATGATCGTGGCTTGGTGCTGCCCTGTCCCAAGTGCGGCCAACGCAATCGGATGATTTACGCCCGGCTCGGGCAGAAGTTTCGCTGCGCTCAGTGCCGCACTGAACTTGGCTCTCCCGGCGAACCGATCGAGGTGAAAACGGAATCTGTGTTCGACGCTCTTGCCGGTCAGTCCACGTTGCCGGTGCTAGTGGACTTTTGGGCAGAGTGGTGCGGACCGTGCAAAATGGTCGCACCTGAAATAACGAAAGTTGCGGCCGAAGGTTCAGGCCGTTGGATCGTGGTGAAGGTGAAACACGGAAGAGTTACCGAGCTTAGCCCAACGGCTTCGAATCACCGCGATTCCTCTAATGGTCGTGTTCAAGGCTGGGCGCGAATTGGCGAGAAAAGCCGGTGCGTTGCCGGCCTCGGCAATTCGGCAATTTGTCGAACAGGCGGCTCAAGCCGGATAGGATTTTATGCGTTGAACTTGGCCGTCGATTCATGGTTCTGATTCAGTCATTCTCAAGAACACTTTACTCGACCGCTATCGTCTGGCTTGCACGGCAGCCAAGAGTGGTACCAGAGAAAGCTCTTAGAGCGAGGCGTGAGTCTTAAATGCGACAAGCAGAGCCACGAATGCTATTGCAATAAAAAAGACCCGAACGGCATTGAGCGTGTCCCACTGGTGCCGTTGGGCTTCCCAATCCTCTGGAAGCTGAGCAGTATCCCACGCTTTGACCTGATTGTTGATCGGTACCGGCCCGATAACGCTGAACAGGATGATAATAATCCAGAGAGTAACAGCCAAAAGGAGGTAAACCGTGTGGCTGGTTGGCCAACGCCAGGTCAGCCAGAGTAAGACGAGATGGAATAGCAATGTCGCCGCCATCCAGATCGGCATAATCTTACCGAAGAGCCGTGCAAATACCTGGATGGCCGGTAGGAAGTTTCGATGGCCAGCTCGAGTCAGTGACGGATGGACAAAAAACCCGATCGAAAACTCGTTGCCCAGCAAGAGCGCTGTCGAGATGATCAAGATAAAGTAAAGCCCGCTTATCATCGGGGTCACTCTGCAATCGGTCGTAGATCGTGACAACCATTTCGCGAGATTCGCTCTTCGAGGGCGTCCTCGAAGGAGCAGACGCGATGACGAAATCCCCCGGTCCACCACCGCCGTTCGGGATTCTAATGGCCGGCTATCGCTTTCTGATACTCCTCCAGTGCCCCGGGCATGAGATTCTCGAGCTGGCTGATACGAGTCGAGTCGGCCGGGTGAGTAGACATCAATTCAGGCGGTTGTTGACCATTCTTTGTCTCCATCATGCGTCTCCAAAAAGCCAAAGCCTCCCGAGGATCGTAACCCGCCCGCGCCATATATTTAAGTCCGACCTGATCGGCCTCTAGTTCGTGTTGCCGGCTAAACGGAAGCAACACACCATATTGCGCACCTGCGCCCAGCAGTCCAAGCAGTTGGCGGCGGGTGCCATCGTCCAGATCCGCAATCGAGCCCTGGGCTCCGGATAGCGCGATTTGCAGCGCATTTTGTTGAAATACGCGCTGAGCGCCGTGCCGGGAAGTAGCATGCGCGATCTCGTGTCCCAGCACCGTCGCGAGCCCAGCCTCATTTTGGGTAACTGGTAAGATTCCCGTGTAGACAACAATTTCTCCACCAGGCAAGCAAAACGCGTTTTGTTGATCGCTCTGCACCAGCGCGACTTTCCATTGGAAGCTTCTGGCGCTGTCATCAACGACCCCGATGAGACGACGCGCTACCTTGACGACCAAGTCGTAATCCGAGCCAGATCGGACGGTTTGTGATTGCGAGAGGACCTGCTGAAAGCTTTGTAGCCCGAGCGTCTGCTCTTGCGATTCAGACAGTCCAACCTTGGACTTACGACCAGTCTCCGGGTTGATGAACGTGGGTGATGAGAAATAGAACCAAGCGATCGCACCAATCGCGAGCACGATGGGGAGCAGGCGAATCCGACGATTCATAGCAAAGAGGCCTCTATTTTCCGCCCACGATACAGCGGAACTGTACCGACCCGGCTTGGGAACAGGGCGATAGAGCGTCCACGTTTTTAACGTGAGTTTTTCTTCCAGGTTGGCGCAAGGCATCTTATGAAAATGATCAGCGTTTAAGCAATTGCTAATTCGAACCGAAGGCGACCGGGCGGTCCGGTGGCTCCGTTATCGGCGGTGAAATCACATCTTGGCGATCTATGCATCGGCATCCAACATCGTTTTGCGGGCGTGCCCGGGAATCCCTCAATTGAAGGGCAAATTGAGAAGAGGATTAGTCAAGATTAGACCAGCGATTCAGCTGGCTTCAGTTGATACTAACTACGGCGACGAAACTCGCTCTCGGAAAGAAGCTATTAAAGCGAATTTCTGGTTTTTAGCGCGCATTTGCTTTGTCAGCGGAAGCTAAGCTGCGGGCCGCCGATGTGAAACATTAACGCTGAGCAAGTCATTCAAACGATGAAGACGTTCAACCCGTGTCGGCGACGCGTTGTGATGACGGCGTTCGCCGGCGTGAACCTGTTGCTGCTGGCAGGCCAATTAGCCGTTTCTTCAGCTCGCGCGGCAACGCCCCCCAAAACCAACATCGACGATACGCCGCTGCCTCGCGATAGTCAGCCGACCACCAGCTATGCGCCCGTCATTAAGAAAGTCTCACTACCTCCAAGACGCTGCGTTTGGATCCGGCTCTTAGACAATATTTGCGCGAAATGTATGGCTTCGATCGAGTGCCAAGCGAGCGGCGCCAGCAAAGTCTTGGTTCCGGCATCATCGTATCAGAGGACGGATACATATTAACCAATAACCACGTAGTGGAGGGAGCAGACGAGGTCAAGGTGGCACTCCCTGACGAAAAGACAGTCTATGACGCTACGGTCGTTGGCACAGACCCGCCGACGGATATCGCCGTGGTTAAGGTCACCGCCGAGAATCTCCCGTCCATCACATTCGCGGATAGCGGCAAAATCGAAGTTGGTGACGTGACGCTGGCGATTGGAGATCCCTTCGGGGTTGGTCAGACCGTGACGATGGGGATTGTCAGCGCTAAAGATCGCGGCGGTATCGGAATTACCAACTACGAGGATTTCATTCAGACCGATGCGTCCATTAATCCTGGGAACTCCGGGGGAGCGCTGGTGGATGCGGAGGGACGACTGGTAGGCATAAATACCGCTATTCTGAGCCGTACAGGGGGCAATCAAGGTATCGGATTTGCCGTCCCAGTCAACCTGGCCCGATACGTAATGGAACGCATTGTTGTGGATGGGAAGGTCACGCGTGGTTACTTGGGCGTGAAGATTCAGCCTCTTACGCCGGAGACAACAAAGCAGTCGAAGCTTTCGCAACCAACCGGCGCATTGATCGCCGAAGTCACCCCTGGCTCGCCAGGGGAGCAGGCGGGACTAAAGACCGGCGACATTGTTACCGAACTCGACGGAAAGAGCGTGACCGATAGCCGACAACTGCAACTGATGGTAGCGGAGAAACCGCCAGGTTCGCGGGTTAGCATGAAAATTGTTCGAGATGGCAAAGAGCAGACACTAACGGTTCAACTGGGTGAATTGCCAGCACAGCTAGCATCGCAGCGCCCGAATCGAACGGCCAAGAGGATAACCAGTGAGGTAGTTAAGTAGTGCGCTAAGGGCCGGGGAAATAGTTCGTTCTCGATGTCTCGCAAAGAAGGAGCGCGATAAGAGATCGAACAGAATAGCTCAGAGGAGCGAAGAAAAACAAGCCTCGTATTGGTACAAGGAAGCCACAACATGTCCGTCGCGGCTGAAACCGACGTGCCTGGTACCTTTTCGCGGCATCTATCCATTGGTGCAGAGATAGTGCCGGAAGGAGGAGTCCATTTCCGTGTGTGGGCACCGGACCCAAAGAATCTGGAAGTAATTCTGAAGGGCATTGCGAGAGTCCAGCGAGACTTGGAAATGGAACGGTGGCGAACCCCGTGTTCATCGCATCGGACGGGGACGCCAGCGATAACTTACTCCGACGGACAATTGAAAATGGCCGACGCCAGGTGCACGGTCCTAAGAGGATAACCATGAAGCGAGAACCACAAATCAATCTTCCGATCAAGAAACCAGTTAAGGTAGATCCGCCTGAGCCGAAATGGCGGCTGACGATCGTATATTTCATTTTTACGATGTTGATTCTCTGGGGCTGGCAGGACCTGTTTTACCAGCTGTCGGTTCGCACGATTCCTTATAGTCAATTCAAGACCTATCTGGCCCGCCACGAAGTGGTCGCAGCGGTGGTCAAACAGGACGAGATTGACGGGCGCATCGTGCCTTCAGCGGCAAAGGGTTCGAAAAATCAAACCCCTGCTCCCAGCCCGACGGTCGCTCTGAGTCCGGGCGTTACTCCCAATAGCGAAGGCCAGCAAGCGGGAGCCGAAACTCAACCGTTCCTCTTTCGGACCGAGCGTGTCGAGGATCCTGATCTGGTAAAGGAACTGCAGGCTGCCAATGTCGAATATGCGGCTGCACGACCCGGACTTATCTCACAGCTGTTGCTTGGCTGGGTTTTGCCGATTGTTGTCATGATTGGGTTGTGGAGCTTGCTTGCGCGCCGACTGAATCCCACCGGCCAATCCATCTTTTCTATTGGCAAAAGCGGAGCAAGACTCGTTGCTGACCCGGATACGGGCGTAACCTTCGACGATGTTGCCGGCGCCGACGAAGCAAAGTTTGAGTTGAAGGAGGTAGTTGATTTTCTCAAGAACCCTAAGCAATACGAGGATCTGGGTGCCCGCATCCCCAAAGGTGTGCTGCTGGTTGGCCCGCCTGGAACCGGCAAAACGCTGCTAGCGCGCGCAGTAGCAGGCGAGGCGAAAGTACCGTTCTTTTTGATCAGTGGCAGCGATTTCGTAGAAATGTTTGTGGGAGTAGGTGCAGCTCGGGTCCGCGATCTCTTCAAACAGGCCAAGGAACATGCGCCCTGCATCATATTCATCGACGAGCTTGACGCTATCGGCCGACAACGGGGTGTCCATGTGGGCACGGTCAACGACGAGCGCGAACAGACGCTCAATGCTCTGTTGGTGGAGATGGATGGCTTCGAACCCAACACCGGTGTTATTATCCTTGCTGCCACCAATCGGCCCGAGGTTCTCGACCGGGCGCTTCTTCGCCCCGGCCGCTTTGACCGCCAGGTCCTTGTCGATGCACCGGATCTCGACGGTCGCGAAGCCATTCTCAAAGTACATTCCAGAAATAAACATCTGGCGGCCGACGTTGATTTACGACGCATCGCGGCTGCGACCGCCGGACTCTCGGGTGCGGATTTGTCAAATCTATTGAACGAGGCTGCTTTGCTCGCCGCGCGGCGGCACGCAACGGAAATTACTCAACGCGATCTGGAAGATGCGATCGAGAAAGTAGTGGCTGGGCCTGAGCGCAAGAGCCGCCGGCTCGGCGAGAAAGAGAAACGTCGGGTCGCCTATCATGAAGTCGGTCATGCATTAATAGCTGCCTATACCCTTCACGCTGATCCGGTGCACAAAATCAGCATCGTGCCGCGGGGAAGAGGAGCGCTCGGCTATACGATGCAACTGCCATCCGAAGATCAATTCCTGATGACGCGCAGCGAGTTATTGGATCGTATTCGCGGGCTCCTCGGCGGACGCGCCGCCGAGGAGGTCGTTTTTGCTGAGGTCAGCACGGGAGCGCAAAACGATCTGGAACGTGCCACCGCGCTTGCTCGTCAGATGGTCGCGCTACATGGGATGAGTGAGCGCCTGGGGTTGGCCAATTCTGTCCAGCGCCAGCCGACGTTTCTCAACGGTCAGGAGTTCCAACTACAGCGCGACTGCAGCGAAGAGACCGCTCGGGAAATCGATGAGGAAGTCAAGAAATTGCTCGACCTGACCTACGAACAAGCCAGGGAAACCTTGTCTGCCCATCGCGATCAACTCGAGCGTGTGGCCGACGAATTGCTCAAGACCGAGTCCATTGACGGACCGACATTTTATCGGCTGGTAGGTAAGGAGGTGCCAGCTTTTGCAGAGTCTGGAAACTTAGCTGCCGTCGCCTCTCAGCCGAAAGAAAGAGTTGGGCCGGCCAAGGGTTAAGTTTCACTCGGCGACTTGTCCTCCAGTCGCTGGTCCACCCAACGAGAGATGATCATTTCGAAGGAGAGAATGAACAATGTTCGGCGATTCCGCTAATTCACCTGGTACCGCGCTACAACCCTTCGAACCCGATGCCAGCAGCGTATACCCAATCGAGACGGTGGCGACTCTCGTGCAAATTCCGCGTCGTCGCATTGTTGTCTATTTCAAATACGGACTAGTGTCGCCGGTGATAGATCCTTCCTGCGGCGGCTGGTGGTTTGATGATAAGGCAATTCGGACACTTCGCCGAATTGACTACCTCCGCGCCGACTGCGGCATCAATCTCACCGGCATCAAGCTGATCATGGACCTGACGAAAGAACTGGAACTACTGCGCGACGAACTTCATTTTCTCAATCAACAATAGGAGGATCTAGTATGCTGCATCTGTTGGCCCGCTATTGGTGGGCTTTGGCTCTGCGTGGCGTGTTTGCCGTGCTGTTCGGTCTTTTAACCTTCTTTATTCCGGGAATCACGTTGCTCACCTTGGTGCTGCTCTTCGGAGCCTATGTTCTCCTGGATGGGATCTTTGATATTGTGTCCGCGATCCGAACACCAAGCCACCACTGGGCTCTTATACTCGAAGGTATCGTAGGAATCATTGCGGGAATTCTCACGTTCCTTTGGCCCGGAATTACTGCCATGGTACTGCTTTATCTGATCGCCTTCTGGGCCATCTTCACCGGTGTCCTCGAAATTGTCGCGGGTATCCGCCTACGCGAAGCGTTAACTGGCGAAATATGGCTCATTCTGATGGGCGCGCTTTCGTTACTTTTTGGGCTCTTCATTCTCATCTTTCCCGGCGCCGGCGCCTTGGCAGTAGCGTTCTGGATTGGAGCGTACGCCTTCGTATTCGGGATCATGCTCATAGCCCTGGCATTTCGTCTCCGCGGTTTTCGCCACCTAGAGGCGTAGGGGAGAGACTACAGCAGTCGGGAGTCAGGACTCAGGAGAGGAGCAATGACAAATGGCCGATCGAGCGCTCACCGAGGAATCGAGAAGATCTGATGCTTGAAATCTGATTGGACGGTCGATTCAGAGCCGTCGGTTCACCATTGATCATGCCCGGGCAACTTTTCCTTCACTCGGGCAAAAGCTTCCCGACCCCGCGGCGCACGAGATTTGTGGGCTAGCCGCCGAAACCGAACGCGCCTTCACAGATAAGTTCGCGCGCTAGTTTTCGTCCGGATGGTTTTTCTCGCTCCTGCGCAGATTTCGGAAGATCAGCGGGGTCGCCGGGACGGCCGACCGCAAACATCGCTGCCACGGCGTAGTCGTCGGGCACTCGCAGCGCGGTTCGAGCCTTATCATAATCGAACCCTTGCATGCCGTGTACGACCAGCTGCATCGCGGAGCCCTGTAACGCGAGGTTCTCAAAAGCGCTGCCACAGTCAAAGAGATGCACTCGATTTTCTTTTCCATTCTGCTGAAAAACTTTATGAGCCAAAACGACTACCAGAAGCGCTGCGCGCTGACACCACGACTGATTGAATTCGACCAATAAATCGAAGAAGGTCTGCCAATGGGGTGTGTCGCGCCTGGCGTAGAGGAAACGCCACTCTTGTTCATTGTAAGTGGAAGGTGCCCACCGAGCCGCTTCAAACAGCGTCATCATTTCCTCGTCGGTGATTGGTTCACCACTCATCGCGCGCGGTGACCAACGTCTTACAAAAATCGGTTCGACTGGGTAATCGACCTGGCGGTAATCATCGGGATTAGGAAGTCGTTTCATGTTTAGGCCCTTTGCTGGTTTGGTATCTACAACTGTGTATCTACCATACGCGACTGCTCGCTCGCTCGATTCGTTCGAAGAGATAGTCAGCCCCCTTTTTGCTTTAACTCTACTGAGGCAGTATTCTTTGGCGATGAATTTGATCCGACTGGGTCTTTGGCTCCGCACGGGCAGGGTGTGAACAATTAGTAAGGTCGCCTGATGCTCCAGCCTCAGAAAGCAATGCCAGCCCGCCTCGAAAAAGATTAGATAACGCCTTGGTTATTGCCTCGCCACTCGCTGCAAATGAGTGTCGTTGAAACGGGTTGGGTACTTGAGACCAAAGCCAAGTAGGCGATCGAGTCCGATATGCGAGGTCCAGATCAACCCATCAGACAATAACCAAGGGGACCTTTCCAGAACGGCGTACCCGATCAGTAAGAGCGGCCCGGCCAAGCTGTGCACCAGATTGTAGAGGACTGTGCCGACGTGGACGCCGCGCAGGTAACCGAGTATTGCGAGATCGGGCAACAGGAGCAAGGCGATAAACAAGATCCAGTTGGTATTTATCTCTCGATAGCAAAGAATGCTAAGAGCAAGCACACAACCACCCTCAATCCGAAGAAGAATTCCTGGCTTGGTAAACATTCGCGAGCTTAGCACGACATCGAGTTAGAGTTAGCCGTTAACGGTTGGCGATTTGCCGCTCATCACGAACTCTAATAACCTCAACCCAACCAGTAATTGAATCGCTGACATAGACCGCCTTCACCAACCTCCCCGAGGAAAACAGTGAATAACCTTAGAAACGTATTTTCAGCGTTCCTTGTGCCTGGAACGGCATCTCTGGGTAAATCAGGTCGGACCCATTCGATGTGCTTACGGTCGCCCAGTTCTTTTGGTTCGTGAAGTTTAAAAGATCGATTCGGACTTCGTAATTTTTCCACTGGTAAAAGACCCCTGCGTTCAGTGTAAATTGGGTCGGTATCTTGACCGTTCCGCCATAAGTGACGTTAATCGGACTAGTAACTTCAGCGCCAAGACTGAATCCCAAGCCGAAATTAAATTGATAGTTAATGTTAGCGTTGAACAGATGATGAGGAATGCCGGGTTGGAGATAGTCGGTTTGGGGAAGCGCTGCGCTATTTGGACTGCCGCTACCATTTCCGACAGGAGGCAAGAATGTGTCGAACACGTTCGACGTCTTTTGACTAGGCGATTGGTTGTGCAAAATCGGGTCCAGATAGCTGTAGCTTACAGTCAGATAAAAGTTCCGGTTCGGTTGGTAATTCAACTCGACCTCTCCACCCCACACAATTTCCGGCAGCGTCGGGGCGTTTTCCTGGGGGATGCTCCGGGTCTGCCGGAATCCAGCCAGCGCAAGGAAAAATTTGCCATTCAAGAGATCGAACTTGAAACCGCCTTCATAAAGATCGCTGGCATTGCGGAAGTCTGGATTGTCAAACTTATTATCGCTTCCGATACTGGACCCGCCACTTGGGTTGGTCGGTTGATTCCTCGATTAGCTGGTAATTCGTCTCGTAGAAGGAGTTGAGAATTTTCAGTTCGTAGTTCGGACTCGGTGTCCATTTCAAGACCGCATAGATGGCCTGAGACTGAGTGAAAACGTTTCGATAATAGCTCCCGGATTCTTCCCCGGAATAGCTAATTCGGAAGGCGAGTTTCTCGGGAATGATCGGAGCACCAAAGTCGACGGTATAGCGGTTGAGGTCGTACTCGCCGAACGTGGCGTCGATTTCGGCGTGAAAACGATCGAAGTACGGCTGTTTAGCGATCAAATCAATAAAGCCGCCTACATTCTGGCTCGCACCATAGATAGCCGGTGCCGGTCCTTTCACGATATTGACACTTTCCACCGCATTGAAATCAATGGGTGCCCCAACACCCTCGCTCGTAAGCCCAATACGCATTCCGTTGAAGAAAGTGTCCGCTACCTGGCCACGAATGTAAGTACTCGATGGATTTCCATTGAAGTAAGGGGTGTAAGTGTCGGCCGAAATCCGAGCGAGATCGCGCGCAGTTCGGACGTTCGGATTTTCGAGCTCCTCCTTAGTAATCACGCTGATGGAACGAGGAACCTCATTGACCGGGAGATCAAACCCGAGCACATCGGACAAGTCGGTCGCGGTCGGCAAGACATTATGCTCCGAAGCGATCCCCTGTACGATGATCCGGCTCAGCGAGTCGCTGCCGGGAGCGCTTGGATCATTTTGAGCGGAGACCGAAGGGTCGACTGCAAAGAGGCAGGCAAATACGATGGCTCCTCTTAGTGGGTTAAGGATCAGGCCCCGGCCGACAATCTTCCCTTCGTCGTACGGGCGCGGCAGCTTCCCTAGAAACGAGCTCGCGAAAAATCCATTTAAGCGCACAAGACCTCCTTGATAGTGCATTTGGGACTGTTTTCTCTAGAGAGAGGCTGGAGACTAAGTTGCGGGGAAAACGCTCTCAATCCTGTAAAAGTGACAAATTCGTCACTTTCGGCGGGAATGAGCTCAACGTACCAACCGAGTCGCACGACCGGCGAACGGTAGGCTGATGCTTCAACCTCAAGAAATCGACCGGCGTTTCATCCCAAACGGGTCGAAACTTTGCCAATGCGTCGTCGCGTCCCTGGCCGACTGATCCCGCAGGATCAGAGCATAAAGGCGCTTAGAACGCGTGGATAAATGATCTTCTCAGGTGGTGGCCAGGCCAGTTTTGACGGCCATGAGTTGCCGCGGGACGGAGGAGGAGATCGACGAGGCGATCTGGTAAAAGGCGTTGGGTCGTCGAGCGCACCTTCGCTTGGCTGCACGGGTTCAAGCGGCTGAGAACCCGCTACGAGCGGCGCGCTGATCTCCTCCAGGCCTTCCTCACCCTGGGCTGCTGCGTCATCTGTGCCAGGGTGCTCTAAACTCATTTACCCACAAGCCCTTAGAGCACCATACCGCCGGAAACCTCGATGCGTTGTGCGTTGACCCAGCGATGGTCCGCCGAGAGCAGTGAGGCAATCATCGGACCCACGTCGTCAGGCTCTCCCACACGTCCCAGCGCCGTCATCCCGGCTACGCGCTTGTTCACCTCGGGATTGTCGCGGACGATGCCGCCGCTGAAATCCGTCGCGATTGCGCCGGGCGCGACGGTGTTGACCGTGATCCCGCGGGTGCCTAATTCCTTGGCGAGATAGCGGGTTAAAACCTCAATCGCACCCTTCATGGACGCGTAAGCCCCACTTTCGGGCACCACGAAGCGGGTCAGCCCGGAGGAGAGGTTCACGATCCTGCCCCCGTCCTGGATGAGCGGCAGGAGCTTTTGCGTCAGAAAGAACACGCCCTTGAGGTGGACGTTGTATAAGCCGTCCAACTCCTCTTCGGTCGTTTTCTCGAATGAGTTGTGGTGCGAGGTGCCGGCGTTGTTGATGAGGAAATCGAAGCGTTGCGCCCCCCAGTCCGCGAGCGACTGCCTGACGTTCTGCACGAAGGCGTCGAACGATCCGACGTGGCCGGTGTCGAGCGGCAGGGCGCGGGCCCTGCGCCCGGCTTGCGCCGCTTGGCGGACGACTTTGTCGGCCTCGGCTTGGTTGGAATGATAGGTGAAGATGCTATCGACGCCGCGTTTGGCGAGACTGAGCACGGTGTTGCGACCCAAGCCGCGGCTGCCTCCAGTGACGATGGCGATCTTGGGGGTTGAAGGGGTTGCTGCGTTCTCGGGTGTCATCTCGGTGGTCCTGTGGTTTGCCTCGTAAGCCAGGTGGCTCAGCGGCTTGGTTGTGTGTCGGTGGGTTCAATTTCCTTCAGGCGGTAGAAGCAGGGCCGGTTCTCGCCGTGACAAAATCCAAACGTTGCCACCACCGAACTTGCCGCGCCTTGTGCGCCTGACGATGAAGGGTTAGCTTCCTGGGGTTCAGATACCCTAAAATTGCAGTGACTGCAAAAATATTGTTGCGGTCCCTGCAACTTTGCAAGCGACGAGCTTCGTCCCCAGCGAAATTTCCCGTGGAAAGTGTGTCCGCCGACAAGGAAGGCTTACGCGAGCGCAAGCGACGCGAAACCGTCCGTCGTATCGCCGAGATCGGCCTGAAACTCTTCGTCGAGCGGGGCTACGAGGCAACCACGCTCGAAGTGATCGCCGCGGCGGCGGGCATCTCGGCGCGGACTTTCTTTCACTACTTCAAGACGAAGGACGAAGTGTTGCAGTTCTGGCAGGGTGGCGGCGGCTTCCTCGAAGCCGTGGGTGCCGCGTTGCTCCAGGAATCCACCGGGCAGACGCCGCTCCAAGCGGTTCGCCATTGCCTGCTAAAGCTCCTGCCGCGTTACGACAGCGAGAACTCCGTGGTCGTGGACCGAATCTGGCACTCCACGGACGCACTGCGTGCGCACAAACAGGCTTTCTTCGTCCAACTAGAGCAGACCGTGTTTGCGGCGCTCTGCGAGTCGTGGCCGCTACTGGATCGCCGGCCGGCTCTACGCATGACCGCCATGCTCTCGGTTGGGGCGATGCGCCTGGCCATTGAAGCTCGCCGACAAGACAGCCGGACACGCCCCCTGACAGAATACTTGCAGGAGAGCTTCGCCGTGCTTGAAGACCAGATCTCACCACCCTCCGACCGTGCTTAAAATGTGGGTGCTCGGGAGTGACCGGGCGTTACCTCCGGAAAGTGGCTGGGAAAAACGGCTGACAACCGCCATTTATCCACACGCGCTTAGTATCATTGCTATTAACTACCGGCCTTTGGCCAGCGCTACGGTGTAGGCCGTTGCTGTCCCGGAGAGGCAAATTACTCCATCCTGGTTCTGTACCGTTGTAGCGATAGTGCAGATCGGCTTATCATCACGCACACTGGTAATCTCCACGCGGCCAGTGATGGAGTCGCCAACATAGACGGCTTTCACAAACTTCCATTCCACGCTCAGAAAGACTGTGCCCGGACCAGGGAGATCCTCGGCAACAATGGCATTGAGTAAGCCCGAGGTAACCCCGCCCTGGACGATCAACCCGCCAAATACCGATCGGCGGGCGGCTTCCGCGTCGAAATGGAGCGGATTCCGATCGCCCGTGATTTGAGCGAACAACTCGATATCTCGTTGGTCCACTCGCTTGGTCCGCTCCGCCCAGGCGCCGGCCTCGGGCTTGCCGCGTATGGTTCCATTCCACCCGTTTGGTTTCATATCTTCCTAATTCTTCGGTAGCGACGGGGTTTGAGCAGTGTGGGCAATGGCGACTGCGCTTTGTGGCGGCGTCAGACGAGCGGCTCCGCTTGAGTTCCATGATCGCGCGAAACCACAGAGCCAATGGGACAGTCGCCGCTGATATCAGTCTCGCAGTTATTCATAAGCGAGCGAAGCGGCCCGGTACAGCGAGGCGGAGCGAGCTTGTGAATAACTGCGCCGCAGGCGAGAATTTCGCCGG
>Ga0070698_100003702_pt1 | contig 16779 bp, 17 predicted proteins | sample KBSK1502metaG_FD_65477 | JGI IMG/M metagenome (GOLD analysis project Ga0070698, IMG submission 65477) | Corn, switchgrass and miscanthus rhizosphere microbial communities from Kellogg Biological Station, Michigan, USA - KBS K1-50-2 metaG | ecosystem: Host-associated > Plants > Roots >...
GCCCACCCTCTCTACTCGAAAAGCAGCGTCGAGTGCGCGCCCTTTGTGGTCGCGAATGCGGCGAATTGCCGAGTCGGAAGCGATCGGTTCGCGGACCTGAGATTTAGCTGCATTCCAAACCGCGATTGCCCAGCCGGTATCGATCCATCTCGTAGAGCCCTTCGGCGTTCCATCTAGGTACCGCAGTTTGTTAACGCGTTGCTCGTCCAACATCCCACCGTGATCTGCGACGTCGTCCGCGGCGACGATCACCCACGCCAAGTCGTTTAGCGACACGGTTCGTTCGGCGAAGCCTCCCTCACCACCGTCGATCCGAAGCCCGCCTCGTTGCGCCGCACCTAGTATGCGTGCACGTCTGCGATCGTTGCGCGTAATCCATCGCTGATCGCCGGGCAATGCAAGCAGTGCATCGACAGCGAGTTGGGCCTTTGCCAAAGTTCCCTCTGCGAGGCGCCGCGACACGTCCCGCCCTTGGCCCCAAGTCCGCCACGTCGCAAAATCGACCGAAGGCAGCGACCACACTCCGCGTTCGTCGGTCTGTCGTGCAACGCCGAGGTATTGCCAGCCACCGTCCACGCGTTGCGCAAGCGCGAAAGCCGTCTCCGAGGGACGAGGACTGATTTCAGGAACTCGGATGCGGTCGGGCTCCGTTAGCTCGCCTTTCTTGTCGATGAAAATAAACAGGTGCCCATCGTATCGACCTGATTGCGGCTCGATGACTTCGAAACCGAATCTCTCAGCTAGGTCTTTTTCATCGATGAACGTCCCGATCGGAGGCGCAAGATCCTCCGGCCTGATCGCACGTTCGAGGCGCGCAATCGGCGTCATCGTGTCGTCGGCAGTGAAAGCGGGACCGTCAAGGTTGTCGGACGTCAACCGCCACCCACGGCCTTCGCGTTTTAGTCGCTTAATTTGGTACTGCGCGCCGCCGTCAGCTTCCACTTGCACGAGTACCACGCGATTCTCTACTGCACTCGCCGGCATACTGCGCGCGAGCCGCATGACGCCCCAATCGCCATCTCGAAGCGGTTGCTTTCCCCCATCCATCGACGTTCCCGAGACGCGAACCGCGAATAAGTCGCTGCTCGCTTCCTCAAGCGGCAGTGACACGAGACTGTCTTCGGGTGGCTCGATCGATTCGACGGCATGTCCTGCGGCAGCGCGAAGGTCGGGATACGCCACGATCCGACGACGACTCGCGATGTCGATGACTGCTGCCTGAACGGGCTCGACCCAAAGGCCATCGGGTGCAGCGTGAAAGCGAACTTGAAATGCTGTCCCCGGTTGACCCGCACGTGGTCCAAACCAGCCACGCAAAAGATCGGGAAGCTGATTCCGAGCTGTGCCGGCCGGTCGCGCGACGTTGCAGTACTCTTTGGCAAATCGGAATTGCCAAACGGCTCCATCAGACAACCGAACGTCTGTTTCACCTTCCGGAATCGCGACAAGTCCTCGGGCCGGCAGTTTCAAGATCGGATCGCGCTCGTTCGAAAGGACCTTGCATACGAAGCCCTCGGGTGTCGGATGGCTTTGTCGTCTACGATCGCGATACTGCGTCAGACGATAGTCAACAAGCTCGCGCGTGAGCTTCTTCAGCGGTGCATCGAGCGCAGCTTCAATATTCATGGTGAAGCGAAACACGCCGCGATCGACGCGGAACCAAACGCGCCCGTCGCGCCGCTTACTGGTCCACGCCGCGATCGGGTTCTTCTGCCAATATGCCACCCATCCTGCTGCCGCCGTCCCTTCCAAGTTCAACGCTCGGAACTCCTCCGGAATATCTGCGAACAGCTCAGGAGAACGACGCAGAATCGCGTGAGCGCGATATGCGAGTTCGTCGATCTCGAGCCCGCTGACCAGGCTCTCGCGTTCGAGCAAGACCTCAACCGTGATCATTTTGAAGCACTTCGTCATCTCGGTTGTTTCGAGCTCGCGTACGAAAGCCCCCGCAGCATCGAATGCGCGCTGTTCCTCAACCGAAAGGCCACCTTCGGTGCGCACGAAATCAAACCAGCTGCCATGCCGCTCGCGAAGGCGGCTCGGCAGATATCCCATACGCTGCAGCTCGCCAGCAGTCGGTCGCAGCGACAGGTCCTCATCCGCACCACGCTCAAGAACAAGTTCACGATACGCGCGCTCAACTTCGTCGGCGCCACTCACTCGGAACAGCTTCGAGAGGAGCTCCTTGGCCTCAAGCTCTACATCTACTGAGCAGCCTGCGGGTAGCTCGAACAGCTGATTCTGCTGGAGCAACTCACGAAGAGCCTGCGCACCATTGTCGCCCGCGATCGACAACAACGCACGAAGTCGCTCCAAGAACATCCGGTGATTGCCGACGAAGTCAATGACGTTCACGGCGCTCTTACCTGTCGCTTCGTTCGCGCGAAGCCCACGACCTAGTTGCTGGAGAAAGATGACGGAGGACTCCGTCGGTCGGAGCATCACGACACGGTCAATCGCCGGGACATCGATACCTTCATTGAACACATCAACAGCACACACGGCGTCGAGCTCGCCGCGTTCGAGTTGCGCGATCGATTCTTCTCGATCATCCGAGCCCTCGGCAGCATACACAGCAGCGACTCTCACGTTTCTGCGTCGCAGCCAGGTCCGAACGAAATCCGCGTGCGCGATGCTGCAGCAGAACACCAACGTTCGGGTTCCAGGGTGAGAGCCCCACGCGTTCCACAGCGTTTGCATTCGTGCTTCGGTTTGCGCAGCCGCAGCGAGGAGTTCCAGATCGAAGCGCTTGTTGCGCCATGGAATGTTCTCGTAGTCGATCTCGTCTCTGATACCGAAGTAGTGGAACGGCGTCAGACGGTTCAACTCGATCCCGCGAGCGATGTCCGCGCGATATGCAACATTGTCATCGAACAGACCGAGGATGTCGTTCGTGTCGGCGCGATCAGGCGTAGCGGTCAGACCTAGCAAAAATTGCGGATCAACGTGGTTCAGGATTTTCTTGTACGAGTCGGCTGCGGCGTGATGAACCTCATCAATAACGACATAATCAAAGTGCTCGTTGTTTAGACGCGAAAGGTGATCTGGTCTCGCGAGCTTTGCCACGGACGCGAACACGAGGTCCGCCGAGAGCTCGCTCGTGTCGCCTAAGAACCATCCAACGCGACTCGCCTCCCCCATCGAGTGCAACTGGCGTCGGTAGGTCTTGGCTGCTTGCTTCAGTAACTCGGCGCGGTGGGCGACGAAAAGCACCCGAGGAAGTCGACCACGCTCAGCGGCAAATTGAGCATAGTCAAATGCAGCTAGCCACGTCTTGCCCAGCCCGGTCGCAAGCACAACGATGGCACGTGTGCGTCGGTTCGCGCGGCACGCGCTCAATGCAGCGAGCGCCTCAAGCTGCACCTTGTGTGGAGGCGGCGGTGGCTCAAGAGGCTCTTCTTCTTCGTCGCCTGGAGGCAACGGTAGCTGAACGCGCCGCGCTTGCTTCGCGTATTCGGCGATCCAATCCGGGTCGAGACATCGTGCACGCTGCCAGAGTGATTCAAACGCTTCCGTGATCCGCCCGTACGCCGTCGCATCGCGATCGCGATCGACACGCAGGTTCCATTCAATCCCGCGCTCAAGCGCGGGGCGCGAGAGGTTGCTGCTTCCAACAAAGGCCGTGCCGAAGGTCTTCGATTCGAAGCGCCAGGATTTTGGATGGAACGAAATAGTTTGTGGTGGCGCGACTTCAATAACGCGCGCGTCGAAGCGGCCCGAAGATGCACCGTCGTCGTCCTGACTGGCGCGCTCCCAATCGAGCAGCGTCTCCAAAGCCTCTGCTTGCGTAATGTTCAGATAGTTGCCCGTGACGATCCGAATTCGCGCGCCGCGGCGCAAAGCTGCGTCCGTCGCGACTTGAATACGGTCTAGGCCGGACGACTGAACGAATGCAGCGACAATTGCGATCTCGTCGGCACGATCAAACAGTGGCAACACGTGACGCGCAAACGGGTCATCGTCGCCACCGGTCGCCAGTGGTTGGACGTCGCGCAGGTAGTTACCTTTGCTCGGGATCACGTGCCGAACGCCGCCACGCGGATCGTCCATGTCCCCACGGAAGCGCGGGATCACATGAACATGCAGGTGCATGATCGTTTGCCCCGCCGCGAGACCGGAATTGAATCCTACGTTGTATCCATCGGGTTTCAATTCCGCATCGAGGCGTCGCTTCACTTCCGCGACTAGCGCAAGCACTGCAAGGCGCTCGGCATCGTTGGCGGAGAACCAGTCGTCGATCACGCGACGCGCAACAACCAACGTGTGCCCAGGAGATACCGGATAGCGATCGCGCACGGCAAACGCGTGTGCGTTGCTACATACCCAGTCCTCTTCCGGGATCTCCAAAAACACCGACACCAGGCCGCATCTTAGATCGGGCGCGCGTCGATAGATTGTGCAGCGCACGACGACATGTTGAGCTCGCGGTCTCTATGCCGGCTACTTCCGTCCGCTTCACATCGTATCCAAGGACCGAACCACCCCCGACGTTCGTGGATGCTGTGGTCGGCGTCTTTCGTGCGCACGAGGCGCACATCGGAACGGCCATGCTCAAGAAGGGTCTTACGAGCGACGAGGTCCTAGCCAAGCTGCGCGATGATCTGGTGGCGCTCAAATTCCAGGTGGAGGCGAGCAAGCAGCGCGTTCACAAGATCGAACGTCCTGTGTTCTACGGCGAAAACGGCGTCCCCGCGCTGCGATTCGAGATCGACGCGTATCAACCCGAGTGGCGGTGCGGTCTCGAGGTTGAGGCTGGTCGCGGATGGATGGGCAACGCCGTGTACCGCGACCTTGTACTCGCACTCGTGATGGTTCAGGTGGACCACCTCATCCTGGCTGTTGCGAACGGCTATCGGTATCAGAGTGGCGGTCGTACGGTTGTGAGCAATGACTACGAAAACACGTGCGCCGTAGCGGATGCGATCTATGGGCACACGCGCGTTCGAATGCCCTATGGCCTCGTGGTGCTCGGCTACTGACCGGATACCGGTACGCATCACCTCTCTACGGTCACGACGCCAGGATGAGGGTCCGCGTTACTGTCGAGCAACCGAACCGCGTCACGACTCACTTTTGGAGCGAGATGCGCGTAGCGCATTGTCATCGTGATTGTCGAATGACCAAGTAACTCCTGGATCACTTTGAGCGTCGCACCACGCATTGCGAGGTGACTTGCGAACGTGTGACGAAGAATGTGCCATCCGACGGGTCGAAGCCCGGCGCGCTTGCACGTGTGCGTTAACGGATTCTTGAGCTCGCTGTCCGTCAGCATGGTGCCTGCCATATTGCAGAACACCAACGGTCCACGAAGGTGACGCTGAGACTTCAGGGCTCCGCGTACCTCATCGCCAAGTGGGATCTCACGCGGCTTGCCCGACTTCGGCGTTCCGATCACACCGCGCACAACGTTTTGGCGAACAGTGATGCGTCCTGCGACAAGGTCGACATCTTGCCAGCGAAGCGCGAGCAGCTCGCCGTGCCTCATGCCAGTGCGCAGCGCGGTCAGGAGCATTGTGCGCAACTGACCTTCCGCGGCAGCTACAAGCCGATTCGCTTCATCGAAGTCGAGGAAGTCGAATTCCGGTGGCAGTACGCGCAGCCATTCGAAATCCGGCACCTGTTGGATCAGTCCACGTTTGCGCGCGACCACCAACATACGGTGCAGACACATCAACGCGTTGTTGATCGTTTTCGGCGACAACGTGGGTGCTTGAGCGCGTTTCTCCTTCGCGACGCGAGTAATCTTCTTGCGCGCGAGCGCGAGCTTAAGATCCTCGACGACGGTGTACGTCACTTCATCGATCCGCAGGCCACCAATCAACGGCAACAGGTGACAGTTCAGGACCGCGTTCTTCGCGTCGATCGTTGAGGAAGTGTTTCGCAGCCTCGATGTCTCGATGAATATTTTCGAGAACTCGCGAACCGTAGGCGCCTGCTTGTATCGGGCGCGCCGATTTCCATCGTTCGGGCCGACGTGCGTGAGCCACGATGTTAGCGCCTCGCGACTGAACCGCAGCCGGCTGCCTAGTCGTTGGTGCGGAATCTCTCCGCGCGCCGCTGCCTTGTAGATGGTCTTGCAATCCACTTTGAGCAACGCGGCGACTTCATCGACACAGAGAATGTCCGCAGCGTGATTCGGCTTGGCGTTTGGCTCCATCGCTCCTCCTGGCGCCAAATTCTACGAGGCAGGCAACAGAAGCTCCCGTGCGGGATCTGCACGACGAACTCCGAAGCAACATTCGTCGAGGCGAAGCCATCGACGCTGCGCGAAGCTGAATGATGCGCGTCAGTCGCCGAGTTGTCCCAGGTCGGCATCATCCAAACCGCTGCCGTACTGCAACGCCGCCTCGCAGTCGAGCGTCGCGACAGAACCTCTGATGTTCGTCAACGTTTGCGCCGGTCGCGAGACGAGCTCGGCGAGCGTAAGCTCACGCTGGCCGATCAGTGCGTCGTCGATTCCGTCGATGACCTGGATGATCACTTGTTCGTCACCACGTAACGCGCGTGCGTTCAGCTCGATCGGTTGATCCCAGCTCGGTGCATACGAGCGGTCGGTCGGCATGATCGTCCACGTTGTGCCCGCGATTTTGACGAGCACGTAAGGCACAGGCGCTTGCGGATCGCCGCCCTTTCCTGCGAGTGCATTGCCTATAGCCATCCCTAGCGCCGGATTTCCGATCGCAAGACCTCCTACCGCACCGAGCACAACCGCAGCGTTGTTCGGTTGGGTCACATGCCAGGGCGAACCATCAGGACGACGAGGTTCGATCATCGCTGCTTTGATCCGAACAATGTAGAGACCCGGCGTGAACGATGGGCCCTGGTTCGGCGTGGACAGTTGCTGCCTGCCCGCGCAGCCGACAGCGATGAACGTACTCACCAACAACACCGCAGCAATCCTCATGCGCACCCTCTACATCGCGAAGGTTCGACCATGCAACCAGAAAGTTAACTTACGGATATAATGTGCCAAGTCGGTACGAACCGCGATCCGGATTGTCCGACAGGCGGACAGATGTCCGACCCGACGGGTACGGTCGCTTTATGGCCGACAGCAAGCGTCTCGTGAAGGAATTCGTCACCGAGCGTAACTGCGCGTGGCTCTCACTCGACGAAGTGACGATTCGTCAGCACAACCGCAAATGGAGAATTCGCACGCCCGACGATCCGATCGTCTTCTGGGTTGGAATCCATAAAGCGCGGACCGCGTGCACATCGCTGCCACTGGACGCGCGGCTCTACTCGAAGGCGTGGCTCAGTGCGCGCGGGTACGAGTCCCTCGACCGCGGCGAGCTAAACGCTGCGTGAGAGGAGAGATCTGATGGCGAAGTATCGTGTGCGACTAAACTCGAGGCCGAAGCGCCGTGACGTTCCACCGCTGCTGCGCGCGTTCTCGAAGTGGCTCGGCGAACAGCAGTACGGCTCCGTGGGCCTCTTCGAGCTCGACAGTGCAATGGCGGCGAACGTCACGTCGATGCCCGAGCGTGATGCATGGTGTTTCGCGAGGCTTTGCGACGGTTCGCGGCTAATCCTCCTCGACGCATTGAAGCCTGCGGCAGTGCTGCGAGTCTCCTCTGCGTCGGCACCGTCGTTGATTTCCGGCGCGCTCGACGATTTCCTCTGGGCGCTTGCCGAGGGAACCACGCGGATCGCGGAGCTCGATCATGGCGAGAGCTCGGTTCGCGGCGAGCTCGCCACCTGGTTGCGGCTTAGACGGGTGAAGAGGAAGTCGCGACGCGCCGTCGAGCTCAATGGGTATCTCAAGCGACAGCGCGTCGCGCGAGCATCATCGAAGCAATCGTGCGCGCCACAGCTTGGCAACGCTGATTTCCGACACGCGGCTTGACGTCACTACGGCGCGCCGTGGCCTGCCGCGGGTGCGCCAGCGAGTTATTACGCTTTGCCACGATCGCGGCGAACCGTGATCCCAAGCTCGATCAGCGGCAGCTCAGCCGGACCGGAGCTTGAGCCTCCGGGTGCGCTCCATGGCGGTGCGCTGAGATTTTCGTCCGGATCGGCGAGTAGGTCGGCGACGCGATCGCGAAGCGTGCGCGCGAGCTCGTGCATCGCTGGTGTGTCGGCGCCGAGCACCGCGACGACGAACAGCTGTCGCTTCGCCACGCCGACCGCAACCTCGCGCCCCTCTAACGACAACGACAGAAACTCGCCCGCGAATAGACGCGATGCGAGGTCGCCCAGCCTCGCGCTGTTCAGCCGATACATCACGAGCGCGGCAAGCGGCAGCGCCTCCTCTTCAGCGATCGCTCCGGCGAGAGAGACGGTATGGCCGCTCGCATCGACCAGCGCGGCGCCTTCAAGGCCGTCATCGATCGCGTGCGCGAGTACTCGCGCGAATGGGTCCACGGTCATTGATTCAGTATGACGATAAGCGTTCGCACCGAGAACCCGACGCCGGGGCTCGAACGACCATCGAAAATGTCGCCGCCTTTGCGGCCGGATCGGAAAGTCAACTTTTCGGCGAAGTTCCTGAATCCCAAGCGGGAGTGCCTAGGTAACGCAGTGCTGAACGCGCGCTCAGTGTCGGACTCCCTCCTTAGAGTCGGTTCCAAGGAGAGCAACTCAAATGCTGAACGCAAACACGCTCCAGCTACTGGAGCGGAACCCAGATGAACACCACCACGAACGCCCCGACCTGTACTGCATGGACTGCATCCTGCTCGACTTCCTGCGCACCGATTTTCGCGTCCATCTCGCACTGCTCGTAACGATCGAGCTCGAGAAGGTCGCGCGTCTGCGCGAAGCCGCCGATGGCCAGCCATGGCGTGACTTCCATTGGCGACGCGTGCTCTGCCCTGCACGTCTCGAGCTCGACGTCCGCAGCGGTAATCCGAATCGTCGTGCTGCAGCGAAGCGCGCGCAACGCGCGCTGAGGGACTTCCTCTTCTATCGCACGGCGAATAAGTCAACGATGACGCTACCCACGCGTGTCGCCCGCGAGATGGAAAAGATCGAAGACCGCACCTGCAGTCGGCTCGATGAGCTCAAGGACGAAGGCGAACCCATCCTGAATGTTGATCGCAAGCTGAGCATCAACTGATGAGCGTATCGAGGGCGGTGATGACAACGACCATGAGCGATACGCCTCATCAGGCGTTCTTGCCGAACGAAGCCTGGATCGAGTCGTTCACGAATCAGTGCAACGATGCGCTGCGCATTGCGACGAAGCACTTCGCGATGCGTCGGTTGCGCGGTGTCGGGAAGGTCGGCGGTCACGTTGATGACTACGCCGCACAAGAGCTCGTCCAGGACGCCATCGACGACACGCTGTTCGGAGTGCTCGCGTGGGATCCGACTGCAAAGAGCCTCCGCCAGCACCTTGAAGATGCGATTCACTCGCGCACGCGGCACGACTACAACCGCGCGAAGCGCTACAGGCATGCGCGCATCGATGCGTTCGATCGCGACAGCGAGGGCCTCGGCGCGCGCGGCGAGCTCGAGGCCTCATTGCAGCAGGATCGCGATGACGTCGAGCCGGCGTCGGCGATCTTCGCGAGCGAAGTGATCGAACAGGTGCGCGAGCTCGCTGCGGACGACAAGCTCGTCTTGCGATTCCTGGATGCACTTGTCGCCGGCGCGCGAAGCCGCGCGGACATCCTGCACTTTACGAAGATGTCATTGAAGACCTACCGCAATGCTCGAGCTCGGCTTCGTCGCCTTGTCGAACAACTTGATAACCAAACCGTCGCGCCGCTGCGAAAGGCGTGAGGAGTACGATATGACTGCCAAGAAGCCGATACCGAACGCCGTGGACATCCTCGACGAGATTACGCAGCAAGCCGCGCTGGACGCAGCTGAGCATCCGAAGGTCACAGCCGCGGACCGTCAGTGGTCACGCGAGTACGGAGCCAAGATTGATGCGCGGCTTGCGGAGCTGCGCCGGAACCTGACGCCTGCCGACGCACCGATCGAGAACGCGCAACCGATTCGAGCCTCGACACTCGCGATGGCGCGCGATGCACTGATCGAAGCCATCACACGGATCACGCGCTCGATGGGTGGCGCGGTGCAATTCGCACATCGCAATCTCAAAGTACTCAGTGACGACGACCTACGTCGTCTCTACGACACGATCGATCCGACCGCTCGCAAACCGGAGTAGATCATGCGCAAGACCGGGATCCGGGAGGCGCGACGCGTCGCGCGTGCCCTCGTCTTTCGTTTGGGGATAACCGCGCCAGAGCACATTCGCATCGAAGCGATCGCGAAGCGGCTCGGGTTGCGAATCGTCGTGACGAAGCTCGATGGCGCCGAGGCCCAGCTCGTTCGAACGGGCGATGACGCGATGATCATGGTCTCGGATCGGATCAAGGATCCCGCTGCGCGGCGCTTCAGCATTGCGCACGAGCTCGGACATTTCGTGCTCGGACATCCGTCGATGCCACCGCATATGCTGTCCGCGACGTTGAGAATGAAACGCGGGAGCGAATACGAGCGGGACTACGAAGCCGAGGCCAACGCTTTCGCGAGCGAGTTGCTGATGCCCTATTCGCTCGTTCGCAAGCTTTGCGAAGTCTCGCCGATGAGTCTGCGCGAGCCGTGGCTCATCGCTGAAATGTTCTCTGTCTCGATTCTCACGAGTACGATTCGAGTCACCGAGATATCGCCTGAGCGATGCGCTGCTGTGTTCTCGGCAAAGCGTCACGTCGTCTGGTTCGCGCCGAGTGAGACCTTCACGCGAGAGATCGAACGCGGTCGGCGCATCGATCCCCATTCGGTGGCCTGGGACTTCTATACGAAAGGCGCAATCGATGATCGCGAACAGCCCGTCCCTGCCGACGCGTGGTTCGATACGTCGGTCGACGTCGAGATCATCGAGCACTCGACTGCATCCACCGAGCATGGAACGGTGCTGTCACTACTCTGGATTCCCGAGCGCGTCGCCGCGCCACTGGGTATGGCTGCATGACGCGCGTCCTGATCGACTACTGCAGTTTGATGTCGACGTATGCCTTCTTGCGCAGCTCTTCCACCCAGGTTTCGACCTGCTTTTCGAGCTCCGCGCGCTTGAGCTCGCGCTCCAGCTTTTCCTTCATCTCGGGAAATGGCTTCAGCGCGGATTGTTTGATGTCGTCGACGCGGATTACATGCAATCCGTCGGGACCGGGCACCGGTCCACGCACTTCGCCCTTCTGCATCGAGAAGACGATCTGCTCAAAAGCCGGATCTAAGCTGCCACGCTGAAACCATCCGAGAACGATGTCCGGTGACGCGGAAATCCGCTGCGCAACAACCGCGAAGGGTGTCATCTTGGTCTCTTCGATCGCCTTCGCTACCTTTTCGTTGGCCTGCACCATCTGCTGTTCCGTCGGATGGGCGGGCAACCTGATCAAGATGTGCGAAAGGAACACCGCCTCAACAGTCGCGGACCGCCGCTGCAGCTGATCGTAACGCGCGCGCACGTCTTCATCGGTAACTTGCACCTTAGGTCCCACGAGCTGGTTGATCGCGCGCAGGCGAAGCATCTGCCGACGGAGGTCCAGCTTGTACGCCTGAAGCGTGTAGCCCTGCATAGCGAGCGCTTGGGCCAGTCCTGCATCGTCGAGGTTGTTTTGCTGCTTGATCTCATCGAGCGCGGCCTGGATCTCGGAGCTATCGACCTGGATCTTTGCCGCCTCGGCCGCCTGGACGATCAGCTCTTCGTTGATCATCTCGTCGAGTGTCTTGGCGATTCGCTGCTGGCGCGCGATCGGAGCGGTCATCGATAGTACCGGCACGAGCCGCGCATCGAGCTCGCTCCGTAAGATCACCGACTCGTTGACCACCGCAACCACGCGTTCGAGGTTGAGCCTCTTACCCGTGTCGGGCTGTTGCGCACTTGCCTGACCGGCAACTAGGACGACGACCCACACCAGCAGCTGGCGCACGATGATTCGACCTTCCGACTGCTTCGTGGGTTGTCCGTTATCTATAGAGGAGCGGACGTCCTGCGTCCGAAGAAGTGGACAAGTCCTGATGTGGACGCGATCCGCTGTGGCGCGGTGTCGTTTTCGACGCTGATTTGCGCCGCCCGCTAATGGGCGCGCGAAAAGTCGAGACCAATTCCGGGTGAGAAGTTTCGGCCCGCTTTAGGGCAAGTCGCGCGATTTGGTCTCGATTTCTCGGCGACGCTCAGCGCGTTCGCGATGTCGCGCGCTTGCGTAGGGATCGTCCGAATTCCGGATCGAGCGTGTGTCCGAAAGTCTTTCTGACCGCCAGTAGTCATTATGGAGGATCAGTTTTCATGTCGGATCTAGCGTTCAATCTAAATGGCGATCCGTTCGAGGTGCCGGCACATGCAGCTGGCTGGCGCGTGCGACGGATGAAGAACAAGGGCGCGCCCGAGGTCGTCTACGGGCGCAATGGACAGCCGCTCGTGCTGCCGATCGAGGCGGACCTCGACGACGTGCGCGCAGAGGTGCCGGCCGCTGGCCGCTATCGCCTCGACCCTGTCGACGAGACCAACAAGCCGATCGCGAATGCACCGGCTGGCTATGTGTACGTGCACGAGCTCGCGCCGGCGCCGGCATCGACGAGCTCGGCGCTCGGTACGGCAAGCGACAACATCATCATCGAGGCGATGCGGATGAACGCTGAGATCGCGCGCTCGGTCGTTGATCGATTTCCGCAGATGCTCGAAGCCGCGGCCACGCTCCTGCGCGCCGCCGACGGCGCTGGGTTGCCCGCACGCGCGCCGCGCGTGATCGATCGTGACGACGATCAAAATGAAGATCGCGATGACGATCAATATGAAGAGGCGGCGCCACCGGCCGGCTTCGATCTGAATTCGCTCGTCGCGCAGGTCGTGCCGATGCTGATGGCCGGCATGAGCGGAGGCAAGCTGCCGAACCTTTCGGCAATGCTCGATTGGCGCAAGGCTGCGCCCACGGCAGAGGCTGCCAAAGCAACTCGCGAAAAGGCCACTCGCGGCGAGCACGCTGCGACGCCACTTCCCGCTATCGAGCAGGACAAGGAGCTCGCGAATGCAGCGGTAGAGGCAGCGTTTCCGCCGATCGATCCCGCGACCATGGCGCACTTCATTTCGATCCAGTCCGTGCTGGATCCCAAGGAGGCCGAGCTCGCGCGCGCTGTTGCCGCCGACCTGAGTCCCGCCGAGCTGCGCTCGTGGTTCGAGGAGCTCAAGAAGCTCAACGTTGCGCAGGCCGTGCAGAAGATCCGCACGCTCATCGCCGGCAACACCGAGGCCGTGCCGTGATCGCGCTGCCCTTCAACGATCTGCGTTGTCTCGGTTCGATCACCGAGGTCATTGCAGAGCTCGTGCAGTACCAGGATCCGATCATCGTCGAGATCGCGAAGAAGCACTCGACAGTCGACGGTCTCGCGGCGTGGATCCGCACGCTGCCCCAGCGCGATGACGACGGAGAGAAAGACGACGGGCCGAAGGTGGACGAGTGCAAGCCGCCGCAGCGGCTGCGCATCCCAGCTGACGATCCGAACTGCGTCGAACGCGCTGCGCTGTACGTCGCCGTCGCCGAGTTCATCGATCCCAAGCCGACGCGACAGCTGGCGACGCTGGACACCTCGATCGGTCTTCACACCTTCCCCGTCGAAAACGGTGCGCCGATCATTCTCGATCCGCGCGTTCCCCCAAACAGCCTCGACTGTGCGGTGGCCTGCCTCGACAAGGCAGCGCCCCAGATCGAAGCACGGGACGCGATCGAGTGGACGGCGCAGCTGGCCGAGGCCGGCGCGGCGAACCTCCGCAACGGGCCGAGTCGCGTGCGCAAAGCGCGCAACGCGATCATGCGGCTCGTTGACGAAGGCGCCGCGCCGGCCGACGAGCAGACAGTCGACGCGATCGGGTTTCTGCTCGCGCTCGCGGAGCGCGCCGCACGCCGCTACGGGCCGCGTGCACTAACGGTCGTGCGCTCCACGGCGCAAGCGATCGCGGATCTCGCCGACGAAGCGCTCGCGCGCGCCGGCGTCCACGAGCAGCACCGCAACATCGCGTTCGGTTTCGGCGGCCAAGGGTACGAGGCACCATGGTTGTCGACGTTTGCCCGGCTTGCCGGCAACGTCGGCGGAAACATCGGCGCCGTCGCTTTGCGCGCGTACCTCGCGCGCTTCGGCATCGGCGAAGACATGTTCGGGCTCGTCGAGGAAGAACTGAATCGCGAAGGACTCACGATGGGTCCGCTCGCCAAGTCACCAAACTTGCCGACGATCGCGAACTTCGCAAGCAACAAGAAAGCCGCGTAGTAGCGGCCACGTCTTCGCGCCGCGCGTGGTGCGCGACGCGCAACCGAATTCGCTCGCCGCGCGCGAGCACGCCCCGGGTTTGCCCGGAGTCAGGGATATGCATGAACGAAGAAGAGAAAGAGAACGAGACACAGGCAGGTCCGGCGCTGGACTGGAAGCCGCTGTTCGGCGCGTTCAAGGAGGCGTCCGAATGGGCGCTCGACGTCGCCGCACAGTTCGCGCGCGACTATCCGGAGGAAGTCGCCGCAGTCGAACGCGTACGGACATTCCTGCGTCAGCGCGTCGCACACCGCTTCGATGAGCTCACGGTGGTCGACATCAGCATCGACGATGTGTTGTTCACGCTCGGACTGCTCATCGGCGTCATCGAGCGCGATCGCGGCAACGTCGGTCAGTTCGGCGAGTGGCTCGAACAGATGCCGCTCTTGATGCCCGACGCGTCGGAGATCGATCGGCACTGCCTCGAGCTCCTCGCGGGCACCTACGAAACCGTGCATGCGCGCCTCCGAGCGGCTGCGTAACGAAGTGAGAGAACCATGAAGAAGAAGCACAAACGCAAATTCAGACATCGCAACAATGCATCACCGCGCCCGGTCGCACCTCGCGCACCTCGCGCTCCACGGGCGCCGCGCCCGGATGAGACCGCACTCAATCGCCTGGGATACACCGCTGCAGGTGCCGCCGGTACTGCGCTGCTTGGATCGATCCTCGCGCGCCAGGGTTGGGCACCGAAGACGGTCGCGACCGCGCTGACTGCTGTTGGCGCCGGTCTCGCCTGGAAGGGCGACGGTACGACTATCCGCAATCTCGGCACCGGCACCATGTCCGCCGCCGGAAGTCAGCTCGCGCTGATGATGATCGACGATCACGACAAGCGCACCGCGCCGGTGAAGGTGGTGACTGCGCCTCCTCCTCCGCCGCCGACGAAGAAGCTGTCGAACGCCGAGTCACTGCCTGCCGGCGCACTCGAGTCCGCGTTCGAGCGAGCTCGGCAGCGCCTCGCGCTCGCCACCGGCGAGCCCATCGACTGAACGGATCGGGGGTCGGGGTCGCGCGAGCGGAGCAAGGCGCGACCACAAGAAAGGACCAACATGGACGATTACGCAGACATCTATTACGTCGACACGCGCAACGCGGTTCGCGATCACCGCCCTCAGGGTGGTGGCCAGGGCCGCCCCGGATCTTCGGGACCGCGCGTTGTCTACGCTCCACCCCAGGGACAGCCGATCGCGCACGTCGTACCTCCGTACGTGCAGCCGCAGCCGCTTCCTCAGCAGGTCATCTACACCCAACAGCCGCAGATGTTTCAGCCGTCGGCGTTTGGGAGCCTGTTCGGGAAGCTGACGCCCGGCCAGTTGCTCGAGATGGTGGCGCAGCTCTTCGCCGCGTTGCAGCCGCTTCCCGCGGCTCCGACGCCGACGAGGAGTCCTGACACCGACCCGGCCAACCTGATCCTGTTCCAGGACGCACTCGCGAAGCACGCAAAGCGTGACGAGCAGGTGCGAACGGTGGGGAGCCTCGTGGCTCGCCTGATCGGATAGGAGCATCGCCATGGCGACGCCTGCCTATTACGGACCCGGACAACCGCTGCTACTTAGCACCAGCGGCGGTTCTCTCGGTCGCCTCGGATCGATCTTCGGCGCGGCGACGCCGGCGTATTCCGGTGACGGGCAGCCGTCGTCGGGCGTCGGTGCCCTAGGTGGCGCATCGCCGGCGTATTTGCCGGCGACGAACACACCGTCGAAGACCAACCAGGATGATCTCGCGTGCGCGATCGCGCAATCGAGTTGTCCGATCGATCACGCCGCAATCGCGGCGGGACAGATCGCGATCGTCGTTCCGCGTAGTGCGTGCGGCGACCGCGAAGAACCAGCAGCAACCGACTAGTAGCAACAACGGGTTTGCGTCGAGCTCCGCTCGCGCGTCCCCGGCCCCCGATCCATTCGGAGTTTCTATGTCCATTCCAATCACATCATGGCTTCGCGCCTTCTTCGCGTTGCAAGAATGCGCGAGCGATAGCCGAGGTTCCGACGAGCTTCGGATCAACGAAGACGACGTACTTCGCTGGCCGCGCACGACAGGCAGCGATGTCATCGCGATCGCCGCCATCTTCGATCCGTCGCTGCGCGAGGCACCGTTGCGCTTCGGCGGCCACGGAGTCGCGGCGCGATGGCGCGCTTGCGTCGACGATCTCTCGCGCTTCGCGATGGCATCGCCGTTTGAGGAGTACGCGCAGAACCGTACCTTCTGGCAAACGCTGCCATCGGTCTGCGTGTACTTGCACGCCGAGCGCACGCCCCTACCACCGCCGCATATCTGGGACGCACTGCTCGCGCAGCTCGCGGAACCAATCGACTTCGGCGTGCGCGACCACGACGGTGTTCATCCCGAGCAACGCAATCTCGGGCCGAAGGGTAAGGCGCCATTCCTGCGCGTCGACGTGAAGACGTACGAACAGCTCTTCCTCGCGCAGTTCAATCTTGTCATCGAGCTTCGTGGCTTCGATTGGCTCGATCCCACTCCAGGAATGCCGTGGATCCTTGGCATCAACGAAGCCAAGAT
>Ga0070698_100003703_pt1 | contig 16779 bp, 12 predicted proteins | sample KBSK1502metaG_FD_65477 | JGI IMG/M metagenome (GOLD analysis project Ga0070698, IMG submission 65477) | Corn, switchgrass and miscanthus rhizosphere microbial communities from Kellogg Biological Station, Michigan, USA - KBS K1-50-2 metaG | ecosystem: Host-associated > Plants > Roots >...
GCTTCCTTCGTCTTGCGCGTCGGTAACAATCACAATGGCTTTGCGTCCGGCTTCCGAAGTGAGTTTCTCATCGCAGGCGAGGTAGATCGCGTCGTACAGCGCGGTTCCCGTGATGTGACTGGTGGGAATTGGCCCAGGGTTGATCATTCCGCCCCCCGACGGCGTATTGATACGCGTTTTGTGAATCGCACGATCCAGTTGGTGGCGGTCATCGGTCCAATCCGACAAGAGATCCACGTCGGTATCGAACGACATTACGAGCGCCTCGTCGCCCTTGCGTAAAACGCGATCCAGAAAGCGTGTACCCATCTCCTGAATTGCGCCGAGCATGAACTGCTCGCTGCCGGAAGTGTCCAGAAGCAACGCCAGCGTGATCGGCAGCGTCACTTCTCTAGAGAAGAAGGCAATTTGCTGGTCTTGCCCATCTTCGGCGATTTTGAAGTCTTGTTGCTTGAGATCGGGGACCAGGCGTTTGTTTTTGTCGCGCACGGTTGCGAACAAGTTCACCAGATTCACTTGTGTGCGGATGGTGGGGCCTAAGGTGCCGGGCTCTTGTGGCCACGCCGGCGCGGCCAGCGCAGCGGTCAACACCCACGCCAGGGCGCAAGTCAGGCCCCGCGTGGCGCATACCGTCCAGAGCTTCTTCACAGAACGCATGTATACTTTCCTTGATAAGAGATACCCGGCCAGAAATAGCTCAGAGCTGGGACGCTTCCGCCACGGTAGGATGCGGCAAAGCGGCGCGAAGGATGCGCGGTACGGCCCGCCAGAGCTGCCTGAAGCCAGCAGTTTGGCCTGGGGACCATGAAAAGTCTACGCAAAATCGCCGCCTGCGCTTGTGCCGCGCCCGCACTATTTACCGCCGCGGCGTTGACTGTCGCCCGAGGTCGTCAGCAGACTGTCCCGAGCGAAACACAACAACGCCCAACCCGTCCGCAGAGCCCAAATCAGCAACCCCCGGCGCCGCCGCTGAGCGACGCCCAGGCCAAGATCACCGTAAACTCCAACCTGGTGATTCTGCCGGTCACGGTCAAGGACGGAGACGGTAACCTTGTGGCCGACCTGCGCAAGGACGAATTCCGCATCTTTGAAGACAATGTCGAGCAGAACATAGACGTGTTCACCGCAGATCCGTTCCCACTCTCAATCGTCATCTTGGTCGATAACGACCTGAAAGACAAAGACGCTGCGGCGGTTCAGGCGAGTCTCGAAGCCATCCTGAATGGTATGAGCCAGAACGACGAAGCCTTCGTCTGCCGTTTCGATCAGTTCTTTCACATGGGCAAGGGCTTCACCTCCGACCAGGACAGGCTGCAGACTGAGCTCAAGCGCACGAATCTTGATACAGAGCCTTCGGTTGGCACCCCTTCGGCGCCTTTCAGCGGTCCGCACATCAACAATCACTCGGCGACAGATCAATCCACGGTGGACAAATCCACACAGATGATCCGGGGGCAACCCACGAAAGCCTTGGATGACGCGGTCTACAGCGCCGCCGAGCTGCTGCACGACCGCGCACGCAGCCGTCGCAGAGTCATCCTGCTGATCTCGGACGGCGTGAATGGCAAGAAATTCAATAAATTCAAGTACGACGACGTGATCAAGGTGCTGCTCCGCGACAACATCGCCGTGTACAGTGTCGCTGTCCCAAGCGCTTATCTCGATCGCAAAATCTCACCGGTCGAGCGTACGCTGAATCCGCTGCTCCGGTACGCCAATGACTCGGGCGGCGAGGTGTTTCACGCCGCCAAGGAGCACAGCTTCGAGGAAGTGTATCCGCGTCTGACGGAGGAGGCTCGATACCAGTACACCCTCGCGTATGTTCCTCGCGGCACCGACCGCACCGCCGAGCATCACTCGGTGGAGGTGCGCGTCCGGCGCGAAGGGCTCAAGATCAAGACGCGCGAGGGCTATTATGCCAGCGCCGTTCCAGGCGCCACGGATCGATAGTCGATTTCTAGCCGATTCTTGCGGATTGTTCTTGACACTGGCGCTCCTCGCCCGTATATGAGGCGAAGAGGCGATGGGCGGCGAACCCGGTCATCACCAGAGCGACTGCAAGGAGCTCCGCATGAAGAAAAAGGCGAAGAAGGAAGAGAAGGGACCCAAGAAGGGCAAGTAGCGGTCCGCTGCTGCTTCGGATCGATTTGGGCGCTGTCGCGGTTGGGGCAGCGCCCGCTTTCTTTTGGAGGAAAAGAGTTCAAGAGGAAGAAGAGTTCAAAAGTACCAGAGCTGGCCCAGCGAGGCCTGAGTCAGGATTAACAGCGCCTACATCGCCCTAGCGCTGCTTCACAGGGTTTCTTCGTGGGCCGGGCAAATCGGCCTGTAGGCGCAACTGCGGCAGGCGAAACCCTCTTTTGGAGGAAAATTCCGCGCGCGGATATCCGCGGCTACTTGCTGTACGATTTCTTGCGATTCGTCCAATTGCTTGGCCGTGCAGGTCGTCTCCTGCCGCTCGTTATCCTGCAAGTAGTGAAACACCAGCCGAGTGGGATTGAGGTCCAAGATTTCTTTCGCCGCGATCGCGTAAACGCTTAGCTGCAAATCTTTGCGGGCCTCGTTTGGAGTCTTGGGTTTGCCGGTTTTGTAGTCCACGATCTCGACTTCGCCGCGCCCCAGGGAATTAATCTGATCGATCCGACCGGTCACGATGATGTTGTTTTCGATCGGCAATGCGAATTTCTTCTCCAATTCCAAAATCTCAGGCGCCTCGTTCATGACAGCCTGATGCAGCGCGCGCAATTGTTCCAATCCATCCTTCTTGTATTCGCCTTCTTGATATTCGTCCTCGAAGCCGGAGGCGGACCATTCCATTTCAAACAAGCGCTGGACGTCTTCGAACGGCAGGCGGTTCCCGCGTTTCATTTCCGCCATGAACCGGCGGACGGTCTGATGCATTACCCGCCCGAACGTGAGCGTGGCCTTCGGACCTTCCTGCACGGACCACAGATACCGGAACAAGTATTTCTGGGGACACTTGCGGTAGCTGTCCACGGCCGAGGGGTTCAACTCCAGCGGTTCCGCCGGCGCAGGGAGGAAAGTCTCCGCCCAGTTCGCGATGCGCGAAAAAATCTTGGGCTGCTGACTCGGAACAGCAAACAGCGAGCCTGTTGTGGCGAGAGGAACCTCGCCATTCAACGGCGAGGCGAGATCAGCAATGGGCGCGAGCTTAGGCGCAAGCCGCAGGACATCCCGGTGCTGGACTTGCGGATCCATGAGAATGTCCTCAATAAACGGCGGGACTCGTCCTTTCTTCTCGGTCAAATTGGTGATGGTCAAGCGGTCTTCCGCGCGGGTCAAAGCCACATAGAAGAGGCGCCGCTCCTCTTGATTGTGAAATTGCTCCTCGGGCTCGCCCTCTTTCATCAGCGCCGCGGGAAACTCAAAGACGCGCGGGCGCTCCGGCTGGGGGAACTTATTCTTGTTCACGCGCAAGACGAAGACATGAGAAAACTCGAGCCCTTTCGCGCCGTGCACGGTCATCAGCCGGACGGCGTCGCCGGGGGCGTCGTCTTCGAGGCAAACGGCTCCGTTGGCTTGCTCGAAATAATCGAGATACTCGATGAATTCCGGCAATTTGCGTGTTTCGCTCTTGTCTTCCCACTCTTTCAGAAACTCAGCCAAGCGTTTGACATAGGGGCGGTCCTGCACTGGCGCGCGCTGATAAATTTCGAGCCATTCGAATAAGTCGGCGACGATATGGCGCGCATCGCGCCGATTCATGGTCTTGCGCTGCGCGGTAGCGAAATCGAGCAGCTCGACCAATGCGCTGTGAGATGGATCGAACGGCAATGGTGGCTGCGCAAGCAGCACGTCGTAAATTCTGGTGCGGTCCTTGCGCGCCATTTCGGCGAATCGCACTAAATCGGTCGGTGTAAGGTGCCAGCCGGGCGCCGCAAGCACGCGCGCCGTGGCAATGTCGTCGTAGGGAGTGGCAATCAGCCGCAGATACGCGATCACGTCCTTGATCAGCGGGTGTTCGAGAATCGACAGCCGCGAAATGATGAATGGAATTTCCCGGTGCGACAGTTCGCGGACCAGTTCGTCGCGATGGCCGTGAGCCCGGTAGAGCACAGCGAAATCGCGCCAGCGCCGGCCGGCTTTGTGGATGCGTTCGAGCTCGGAGGCGACCCAGCGCGCCTCGTCTTCCGCAGTCGCAAGTTCGGCGATGCGAATTTTCTCGCCTTCCGCTTTATTGGGATGCAGCAGTTTTTTCGGGAAGTCGGCGCTGACCGTGTTTTGCCCAATGACCTGGGTGGCGACGCGCAGGATGTTCGGCGTCGAGCGGTAGTTTTCGGTCAGGCTCACGCGGAATTGTGTGGAGTCCTGGCCTTCGCGCCAGCTTGCAAAACGCTCGAGAAAGAGCTGGAAGCTGCCGAAAGAAGCGCCGCGAAAGCGGTAGATGGCTTGGTCGTTGTCGCCTACAGCGAAAATATTCTTCGATTCGTTCACCAGCAGCTCGAGCAGGCGCAATTGCGCGATGTTGGTGTCCTGGAATTCGTCGACCAAGATGTAGCGATAGCCAGTTTGCAGCTTGGCGCGAAGCTCGGCGTCGCGTTCCAGCAAGGCCACCGCGCCGGTGATCAGCGCGCCGAAAGACGCGCAGTTTTTGTCGCGCAGGAGTTCTTGACTGGCGCGGTAGGCGCGCGCGATTTCCCGCTCTCGCGCGACGCTTTCTTCGCGCTCGGCGAGGGTATCCGGATCGAGCTGCGCGCGTTCCGATTCGAGCTGTGCTGCGAGCTCGTCGGCGTAGCGCTGATAGTCCTCGCTTGATACAAGCTCGTCCTGGCAGCGCGAGAAAAATTCCACGAAATCGTTCAGGAATTGGCCTGGCTCGGCGAGGCGCCGATACCGGTCGAGTTGCAGACGCGAAAGATTTCGCCGCAACAGAATCCAATGGTCCACCTTATCGAGCATGCGGCTCTTTGGATCGGTGTCTTTTAGCAGCGATTCGCAAAACGAATGAAAGGTCCTGAGAGTGACGTCCTTGGCGCGCTCTCCCACCGCGCGCACGACACGCCCTTTCATCTCACCCGCCGCCTTATCCGTGAACGTCAGGCCGAGAATGTTCTCGCCCGAAAGGCGCGGGTCCGATTCGAGGAGCTGCCGGATGCGCTCGGTGATGACGCGAGTCTTGCCCGTTCCCGCTCCGGCAATCACCAAGAGCGGACCATCCCTATGAGTGATGGCGCGCCGCTGCGCCTCGTTCAGTTGCTGAGTGCTGTCGAGGGGCGGCTGGGTCTCGAACAGATCGAAAAGCGTACGCATCATGGAGAAGGGTAGCCGATTTGGAGGCGAATAGGAAGCGAAGGCGTCGAAGTGGCTTTGGATGGCTGTGGATAACGCGAGCCTTATTTAAGGGCAGGTCTTTGTCACATTTCAGGAGTTGGTTAAATGACTGGGATGCGCTAAAGCGCGCCCCTACAAAGATTTAGGATAGCGCGGCTCGTCAGCAACCTTTAGGGACAGAACACGCGGCCGACGGCCCAGCTGCTGAATGGTCAGGATGTTCGTTTGGCCTTAGAACGCTTGCGCTCGTAGCGAAGCGTGATGAGTCCACGCGAATAGGTCTTGTTCTCAATCAACGAGAAGTCGCGCTGGGGGAACCCGCTCGGAAAGAGCGGGATGCCTGCACCGAGCAAAACCGGAACAATGCCGAGATAGAGCTCATCCACCAGATCCTCTTTTAGGAAATCGCGGGCCAACTCACCACCGCCCATGAGCCAGATGTTCTTGCCGGTGCGCTTGCGGAGCTGGCCGACGAAGCTCGACGGGGACTCGTTCGTGAAGATGACGCCGTCGCGTTCGCCGGGCGGACGGGAATGGGAGAAAACGTAGTTCTTCATACCCGCGCTTCCGAAAGACCCGCCCATCTGAAGGGCAACGTCGTAGGTTTTGCGTCCCATGGCGGCAGTGTCGATCGTGGCGAAGAACGGTCCCATGGAGTAGTCCTTGGGCATGAAGAGAAAATCCACGGCGCCATCGGGGCGAGCGATGTATCCGTCGAGGCTGATGCCGAGCCCGAGGACGACCTTGCGCATGCCGGGAATTGTAACCAGAGACCGGATGCTTTGGCTGGACTAAGTCGCAGAGCGCTGGTCAGGCGTCTTGAAGTAGGCGATCACGAACAGAGTGCCCCAAAGCAGATCCGCGCCGCAGAAGAAGAGATCCGAAGCGCGCATGCGTGCTTGTGCTACCAGGATGACAACGGGCACACCATAGCTGAGTTTCTCACGGATCGATGGAAGGATGAGCGCTTGGTAGCGCGCGGGGTTCGTAGCGATGACGAAAAAGGCGATCTGCCGGGCCAGCCCGGCTCCCACGAAGCCGTAGAAGAACGCTGGGTGGGTGATGGGCGGCGGGTCCTTCCGTCCGATCAGGTCGAACATAAAGTAAAGCGGCGTGAGCACCAGCACGCCCCAAATGCCTGCAGCCCAGAACACAATTTTTGCGAATTTCATGCGGCGCGGCCTCCGCCAGTTCCCGTCCAGGAATTCTACAGGAGCAACGAGTATCCACAAATCGAATGGAATTGTTGCGAGACCGACTTTGCGAGGTGTCGAGCGTGAGCCCGTTGTTTCGGACGGCGCGTAATAGCTTGACTAAGCAGGGTGTATTTCCTAGGATGAGGCCGCTTCCTCCTCCGGCGAAATGTGCCGAACCAATTGTAATTCCCCGATTTCGGGGTTCGCATGAATCCTCTCAGCATCGCGTTGGCTTTGTTGCTGTGGCCTATTCCCGTCGCTGTGCAAGGCATCGGCGCGGTCACTCTGATGGAAGGATCACTGCGCGTGGTTCGCGGCACTGCTGTGATGCAAGGAGCCGAGGGGATGCGCCTGAGGCAGGGCGACATCCTGGAGAGTTCGGACAAAGGCTTCGTGCAATTGGAATTCACCAGCGGAGGTGTCGTAGCCCTTGGTCCAGCGAGCCGGTTATATGTGTTCCGTCAGAGCGCGAACCGTTCCGGTGGAAAAGCTGGAAGCGAGGTCACCACGGAACTGATTCTACTCAGCGGTTGGTTGAAGGGCGAGTCGAGTGCCAACGCGGGCGCATATCGATATGAGAGTCCGATGCTCGCCGCAACAAGCGGGAACGGCACAGTTGTCGTTCATGCGTATGACAGCGGATCCGACATTTTTGTCGAATCGGGCTCGGCGGCAATCGGTGAAGTGAGCCCGGACGGCAGCTCGCGCCAGTCGTCACCCGCGAAGGCGGGACAATTTTTCTCGCGTCGATCCGGCAGGCTTACGAGCGCTTCCCGCCCCGACGCTACCTTTCTCGACGCCATGCCACGGCCCTTTCGAGATACTCTGCCAGCGCGTCTCGCCCAATTTGCGAGCAAGTCCGTCGAGCCAAAAATCGACCACCCAGTTACCTACGCCGAGCTTCAGCCCTGGCTGAAAATGCCGCCAGCGTGGCGAAGAGGGTTTGTCGATAGGTTCGAGCCGCGTCTGAAGGACCCCGAATTCCGAAAGCAACTTGAGGCTCACGTGGCCGAGTATCCGGAGTGGGATGCGGTTTTGCATCCGGAAAAGCATCGTACGGAGACTCCGCCGGCGCCGGCGACCAGTTCCGAATCTCCCCTTCCGAAGGTGTGAACATGAAACTTCTAGTGAAATTTAACCTCGTGTTGTTTCTGGTGTTTGCTGTTGGCCTGGTGACCACTGGATTGGTCTGCAGCCGCCTGCTGCAGCAAAATGCCAAGGCAGAGATCATGGAAAACGCGCGAATCATGATGGAAGCCGCGATTGCCGTGCGGACGTACACCGCCACAGAAATCAAGCCGCTTCTGGAAACGCAGATGAAATATAGTTTCCTGCCGCAATCCGTTCCGGCCTATTCTGCGAATGCGTACTTCAGCCAACTGCAGAAAAAATTCCCGGATTATTCCTATCGCGAAGCAACGCTGAATCCCACGAACCCGGTGAACCGCGCAACCGACTGGGAATCCGACATCATCGAAGACTTCCGCAAGTCACATGATAGGACAGAGTTGGTGGGCGAGCGCGAGACTCCGAATGGCAGAACTCTGTATATGGCGCGTCCAATGAAAGTTTCCAGCCCGGCGTGCCTCACGTGTCATGACACGGTAGAGGGCGCACCCAAAACGATGCTCGAGCGCTATGGCGGAGCCAACGGCTTCGGGTGGAAGTTGAACGATATAGTGACGGCGCAGATTGTCTCGGTGCCGACGCAACTGGCAGCCAAGCGCGCGAAAGGCGTGTTTGTGACCTTCATGATCTCGCTGGCGGCTGTTTTTGCGCTTCTTGTGATTGCAATTAATGCGCTGCTGATTTTCTTTGTCATTCGCCCGGTCAATCGATTGTCGACTATGGCTGCGAACGTGAGCCTAGGAAATTCCGATATCGGCGAGTTTCCTGTGGAAGGGAAGGATGAAATCGCGGAGTTATCGCAGTCCTTCAATCGAATGGGAAGAAGCTTGGTCGAAGCGATGAAGATGCTGCGGGCTTAATAGTTTACGGCAACAGTCGGGAGCATAGCCACTCTCGAGTTCGTGCCGACGTGTAGGTACGCTTCGGCGCGTCCCCTCTTCTACGACTCCGGAAAACCCGCCTCGACGAGGAAACGCGCACGCTCAGCCGGGTTTTGTAAATGCTCGGCGAGAAGGAAATATAGCGCTCGCAAGCTGTATGCGCGCTGTGCTGCACGCTCCGTCAAAATCCGTGCGACCGGCCCGAGATGCCGCGCAAGCAATTCCGATGCCTGACGGATAGCTGCTGGAGTCAATTCCGCAGGTGCGAGAACGGCAGGTGACGATTGCGCGCTGGTGCCTTCCGGCCGCTGCGTTGGCGATGAGGATGGTATCTTCAGGCGAATCTTGGCCAAGCCAAAGAGAAATTCGGTCTTTCGTTTGAGAAAAGCTTCGCGATCTGCTTGCTTTTGAAATGTCGAGGCGAGAAGAGCGAGCAGCTCTGCAGGATCTTTCGCTTTAGAAGCGGTCCTGCGAACAATAATGCCCGCCATGGGACCGATGAAGGTGGCGAGGTGCTTCTCCACGGCAGTGAGGAATTGCGGTTCCTCATCCTGCCATCCAGCATCAGTGGAGCGCTGCGGGCGTTCCATCGTTGCGGGCGGCGCCTGCTCTAAAGGGGGTCTGGGAGCAACATTGGCGCCGGGAGCACTTGGGCTTTGCGTCGCGGTGTTCTGCTCCGCCTGCGCTGCTTTGGGCGGAGGAGTGCCGCGCATGTAAACGTAGTCTCTGGCAGGATCAGCTTTGGAGTCCGCTGACAAAGGATCTTGAAGAATCACAGTAGCAGGCGAACTCGGCGCGCCAGGAAGGGGCGGCGCTTGCTGCTGTTTCTTTGTTTCGATTTCCTCGATGAGCTTCTTGATTCGAGAGTCTTCGTCCGGAAACAGATGTGTTTCCAGCGCTTCGCGGATTGCTGAGCTCGCCTCAGCAAGTTTGCCTTGGTCCAGCAGCCTGCGTGCCATCTCTAACGTGTCGTTCTGCTGGCGCTTCTTTTGTTCGCGAAACTCGAGTTCGCGTTCCGCTTTCCGCAGGGTGTCGGCCAGTCTTGGATCGTGGCCGATCGTGGTGATGGTCTGACGCGCCAGATCAATGGCTTCGGTCAACTCCTGGCGCTCGATCATTCGCTCAACGTCACGAATGCGCTGCTTGAGCAGGTTTTGCTTTTCCTTGGCCTGTTGTTCGCGTTCCTGTAAGGCCTGGGTCTGCAGATCTCTCAGCGTGGTATCGGAAGGAAATTGCGCCAGCAAAGCCTCCAGGGTCTTCAACGCGGCATCGAATTGTTGTGCGCCTAGCTGATTGCGGGCTTCTGCGAGAAGAGTTTGACGGCGCTGCTCTGCTTGTTCTTTGCGCGCGGTCTCAAGAAGACCGACAATTTCGGCGTCGCCAGCGAATTGCTCCTGTGCCGAAACCAGAAGACGGATGCACTCCTCATATTGAAGATTATCGCGGAGCGTGCCGGCACGTTGCAGCACAGCGTCGCGTTCTTTGCGGTGTTCGCGGTTCAATCGCTGGTCACGAACCTGAGCAAGCTGCTCGCGTGCGACGACGTTGTCCGGATCGAGAGTGAGCGCCTTGTCCAGTTGCGTCTCGGCTTCGGTCAGGGCGCCTTCGGCCATGCGCTGCTTTGAGGTCTGAATCGCAAGATCGATTGCGCGGTGGCGCTCTAGAGCGGCTTTCGCCTGGCCCACGATCTCTCGCGCTGGCTGGAAGCAAGAATCCAGTTTCAGCGCAGCTTCCGCTTCCGCCTTGGCTTCTTCATTGCGGTCGTCCGCGAGAAGCTGCTGAGCGTGTTCGACCAGAGACTTCACCTGCGCCTCGATCTGTTGCCGGCGAACTTCGGCGCTGATCTTTTCCGATAGGCCCTTGGCTTGCGTGTTCGATGGGTCCCACTTCAGGATTTGAGCGATCTCGGACTTCGCGGCCATCAGATCGCCGTCCTGATAAAGCCGCTGGCTGTTGTCCCAAAGGACGCAAATGTCGGACTGCAGCAAACGCTTCCATGCCGGCTCCAGGTCCGCCAGCACTTCTTCCATGCTCTGATAGCGAGCGTCAACGTCTTTTGCCAGCATGCGATCGAGAATCGCTTTCACGTCCTCGGGCGTACCAGGAGCAGCTTCCGTGATCGAGCGATGCTCTTCGAGAATGATCGTGGACATCAGGGCAGCCGCATTTTCGCCTTTGAATGGCCTGCGATAGGCGAGCAGCTCGTAAAACATCACCCCCGTCGCCCAGATATCGGATCGCGCGTCGCCCGTCGCGCCACGGAACAGTTGCGGAGACATGTAGCCCAGCGTGCCGATCAGCAAGCCCTTGGATTGCGAGACCGTGCCCTCTCCCAGCCTCGCTATGCCGAAGTCCACCACCACAACCGATCCATCCGGCGCAACCATCACGTTGGCCGGTTTGATGTCACGGTGGATCACCGGCGGGGTTTGCTTGTGCGCATACTCCAGCGCGCGGCACACGTAAACAATGATTCCGAGCTTTTGCGAGAGGGGCAGGTTCGGCAGACGATCGATGATCTGGTCCAGGCTCTCGCCATTCAGGAACTGCATGGCGATGAATGGCGTGTCCCCTTCATGGCCGAGCTCATAGATCGTGACGATGTTGGGATGCCGTAAATTGCCAGCAGATCGGGCTTCGGAGTAGAACCTTTTGAGATGATGAGGATCTTCGGCGAGACCCGTGGTCAGGGTCTTCAAAGCAACGATGCGATCGATGAATGGATCACGCGCCTTGTAGACCACTCCCATGGCGCCCTGGCCGACCTTGGAAATGATCTCGAATTTGCCGAGCTTTTTCATCGCCTGCTCGGAGCAGCCACACGTCTAGCGGCGGTCCGCTGGGATTCCCTGGCTTCGCGGGCAACTCTGTCAGCGATAGTCCCAGAGAAAGAATGGAGGTGTCAATTGTTTATCGGACGTCGGAGATCAGATGGGCGTGGGACGCGAAGTCGCGTCGCGGACGAACGAGCGCTCCGTGTCTAGCCCTTAGCGAGCCACTACAAGGTGATGCGCACGAGCGAAAGGCCGTGCTGCGGCAAGTCAAACTGTAGATGCACTGCGCCTCGCTCGATGGGTATCCATGTTGGCGAGTCGAGGAGTTGTAGCTGTCCCGCGTTCTGTAGTTGCTGATATTGAGCTGCGGAGGGAGCTTGCGGAGAACCCATCGCCTTCCATGCCGCGAAGGCGTTACTGTGATTGCCGTCGACCCGAAAATGCTCGGTCAAACCGGCTGTCGCGTTCGTAGGCAGTCCGTCGATGCGCAAATCAATTGGCGCCGGTGTCGCCGGCACATCGTCGTCGTGGTAATTCCAAACCAGAACGGCGAGTTCGTGATCCTTGGTGGCGGCAATTGCATTGATATCGGGTTGTCCGCGAACTCCGTTATTGAGAATTTCCTCTGTCAGCACGGCTCCGGTGCTCGTTGTCTTTACGCGATTTCTGCCCAGCATTCCGAACATGCGAAACGCATTCAGCACGGGCTTATCCAGCCCGTTGGAAGCGAGTTCCCGAAAACCGGCGAAGTACGGCTGATCCTCGAACTCGAACGCCCAAGTCACCATCCCCAAGAAATTGCTGTGCTGGCGATTCGCCAATACATAGATACTGTTGAGAATTTCCGCTGTGTACGCGGCGTATACCGCGCCATTTCGGTACGAATTTTGTGGATGCTCCGCAGCGGAACACGCCGCGCAGCCTTCCGGATCGTTCTCTCCCAACACGATTGGCGTGTGGCTCCATTCCGGAAAAGAACCCGCAATCTTGAATCCTTGGTCGATAGCCGCAAGCTGTCGCGAAAACCCCATCTGTACGTGATCACCCTGCCATTTGGGCGATCCCTTCGGGTGATAGCTGATAAAGTCCAGCCGCGATCCAATCTTCCCGCTTACATAATTTTTCTGGTGCGCGCAGTGTTCCAGGAACGCGCGTAAGAATTCAGCGGCCCGGGCGGATGCTGGACCCGTGCTGTCCGGTCCTCCGACACGCGCCTCCGGTATCGCGCGCAAAATGGCGTCCACCGTGAAGTCGTACAGCTTGAAATATTCTTCGGGAGTCCCTTTCCAATAGTCGATGTCCGGCTCATTCCATACTTCCCATAACCACGTCCTTACCTCGGCATCGCCGTAGCGCTCGCGCAAGTGACGCGTGAATTGGTAGACGAGCTCCGCCCATTTTGCGTAGTCCTTTGGAGGATAAGCCCAGCCGGTGAAGATCCGCCCGGTGGGAAAAGTGTGCCGATAAGGTTGCGGATGAGTGGAAAGAGCCTCGGGCATGAAGCCGACCTGTACCAAGGCACGCAGACGTGCGGCGTGAAATGTGTCGAAGATGCGGTTCAGAATCGCCCAGCTATAAATCGGATTTCCCGCCGCGTCTTCCGTGTAAACGTTGGTTGAGCCCCATTTCAAAGAAGCCGAGCCGTCGCCTGTGGTCAGAAGATTGTGGACGCGGATGTAAACGGGAACGGGGCTTAGCGCGGCCAGTTCGCCGAGCAGCTTCCGGCCATTCGGCGCATAGGTATAGTTGGGCTCATCGTAGCCGAAGTAATTCCAAATCGGCGGAAGCGCGCCATCGGACTGATCCGCATGCACGTGGATGGCAATGCGCCGTGAATTTTCTTGCGACCGCGCTACACCGCTGTGGAACACGAGCCAGACCGTAACACTCACTAAACACAATGTGAGGGCGTTTCTTAGGAAAATCCTCGGTTTGTGCACGTTCGGGAGGGTAGCGGATTTTGGTCCGTAACGGTATTAGAAACGCGGCGCTACGTTGCGTGTTCCAGAACCGACCCTGAAGCAGCCCTCAAATCAACGAAATCACTTCGTCGCGCTTTTCCGCAGGAAAGCAACAGCGAAACACTGTAGAGACCATCGGGATTGCGCGGTATGTGTCTGGCCAAACTAGTGCGGCACGTTGCAGACTAACCTACTAGCGCTGTGACTTCTTTCCCGCGGCGACATCGGCAGTAAACTGCTTGGACTGGCCTCGGGGCACACTCAGCGACTCCCATGTTCCGGTTTTCACAGTAGTGAAATGTTTCGCGGCAAACAGAATCTGCCCGATGTGAAGAGTGTAGTGCGCCATCTGGCGATTGATCGCCTGCATCACCGAATGTGGCTCGCTGCGAATCGTTACCGTGCGTGTCAGATCGGCATCCGTCAGCGGCTCGAGTGCATCAAAGACGCATTTCCATCCGGCCTCCCAGAGCTTCAGGAGTTCGGCCCGAGACTGTGGCGGCGTTTCAAATTCCGTGTCGCGGTTTCGGTCCGGCTTCTCCCCATCCGTAGTCAGGAAGTCGGTCCACCGCGATCTCATGTTTCCGGCTAGGTGCTTGACGATGGTCGCAATCGAATTCGACTCGTTGTCCAGGGTCGCGAACAGTCCTTCGTCCGGGCACTGCTGCATGGCTCGCTCGGCCATCTTTTTGGAGTAGCGGAACAGATCCAGGGAATCTTTCAAATAGGAAGTGGTGAATTGATGTGCCATGCGCGCATTTTGCGCTTCGTGGGTGGTTCTCGCAAGATGCCCCCCGCCGCGCCAACCCTATTTGGCCCGTAGGCGTCGAAGGGGAAGAGCGGCGTGGGACGTAGCGGCTCAGTTTGAATTTTTCTGATGGTGACGATGGCGATCACGATTCATACTGACCCACTACCCGGCGAAAAGCTCCTTGACATTTCGCTTTTCATTCGCCTAAAATTCCGCCCGCACTGCTCGCAACTTTCGCTCCCGGAGGGAAAAAACATATGACCATCGGCCAATCCATGCTCCCCGAATTCGATCAAGAGATGCAGAACACCCGCAAGATCCTGGAACGCGTTCCGGATGACAAGTGGGGTTGGAAGCCCCACGAGAAGTCTGGAACCGTCGGCTGGCTTGCCGGCCACGTAGCCACCCTTCCCGACTGGCTGACCACGACCATTCGCACCACCGAGCTCGACTATGCCCCTGTGAATGGCCCGTCCTATCAGCCGCCCAAAACCGACAATCGCCAGGAAGTTCTCGCCGCTTTCGACAAGTGTGCTGCGGAGGCCCGTGCCGCGCTCTCCACTGTCAGCGATGCGGACATGATGGCCGGCTGGAAGCTGCTGGCCGGCGGCCAGGAAGTTTTCACCATGCCGCGCGTGGCCTGCATTCGCGGCTTCGTGATGAACCACCTGATCCATCATCGCGCGCAGCTCGGTGTTTATTATCGGCTGATCGGCGTCCCCGTGCCGGGCATGTACGGCCCCAGCGCTGACGAAGCCCCTCCTGCAGCTCAGTCTGCCACTGGCAACTGAGGGATTTTGGAGGGCGCATCTCCATCCGCCCTCCAGCCTCTCCGCGACGCGATTGTCGCGCATTCAACGATCCTCCTCCGCCGCGCGGTATAATAAACATTCGCGCTTGTTGGAGGCGTTCTATGGAAACCCCCGTCATTCTCTCCGCTGTGCGTACCCCGATCGGAAAATTCCAAGGGGGCCTCGCTGGCTTCTCCGCGATCGAGCTTGGCGCTAAGGCTGTAGCCGAAGCCATTCGCCGCGCCGGCGTCGACCCCAAACAGGTCGACGAAGCCATCCTCGGCAATGTCGTTCAGGCAGGCCTTGGCCAAAACCCTGCGCGCCAGGCCGCCCTTAAAGGTGGCTGCGACCCGCGCGTTGCAGCCATGACCGTCAACAAAGTTTGCGGCTCTGGACTGAAAGCGGTTGCGCTCGCCGCGCAAGCGGTACAGCTCGGTGAATCGGAAATGGTTGTCGCGGGCGGCATGGAATCCATGTCCAACTGTCCCTATCTGCTGCCGCAGGCGCGCACCGGCTATCACCTAGGTGATGGAAAGCTCGTCGACTCCATGATCCACGACGGTCTCTGGGACGCCTACGAAGACTTTCACATGGGCATCACCGGCGAGTTGGTCGCCGAAAAATATCACATCACGCGTGAGGAGCAGGACCGCTTCGCCGTCGAAAGTCACCAGAAGGCTGTACGGGCGCGCAAGTCCTGCTTTTTTGAGGCGCAGATCTTGCCCATCGAGGTTCCTCAAAAGAAGGGTGAGCCTGTAGTCATCAAATATGACGAATCCCCGCGAGAAGACACCAGCCTGGAGGCGCTCGCGAAGCTCAAGCCCGCATTCAAAAAGGACGGCACCGTAACCGCCGGCAATGCTCCTGGCACCAACGATGGAGCCGCTGCTCTGATCGTCACCAGCGAACGCAACGCGCAGCGTCTCGGCAAGCAGCCCATGGCCCGCATCGTCGCGCAAGCGGTTAGCGGTGTCGAGCCCAAGTGGGTCATGATGGCCCCGGTCGATGCCGTCGAAAAGCTCTTCGCTAAAACCGGATGGGATCGCGACAAAGACGTCGATCTTGTTGAGCTCAACGAAGCCTTTGCGGTTGCGGCGATTGCCGTTACACGCCAGCTCAAGCTCAATCCTGAAAAAGTCAACGTGAACGGTGGCGCCGTAGCGCTAGGCCATCCGATCGGCGCAAGCGGCGCGCGCATCCTCGTCACGCTGCTCTACGAGATGCCCCGCCGCAACCTCAAGCGCGGCATCGCCGCCCTCTGCCTCGGCGGCGGCAACGCCGTCGCCCTCGCCGTCGAGCGCATCTAGCGCGGATCCTCTCGCACCGCTTTACCTGTAGCCGCCCTCGTCAGAAACGGGGTTAGACGACGCGCCGGGCGCAATCATCACGCTGAAGTCCACTCGGACTTGTGCGCTTTCTAACTCGAACTCCGCGCCACCGCTTCGGCACTCGCACCCAATTCCTGCGCGCAATACGGGCAATACTTGTCGGTTTCCGCGACCTCGCGTTTGCACTGCGGGCAAGACGGATGCAGGTTGCACTTGCAGTTGGGGCAGTAATTGAACCGTGCGCCAACCGTCGCTCCGCACTGCGGGCAGTTGTACGGCAGCGGCTCGCGCATCAAGAAATAAATAAGGAAGCCAATCGCGAAATACGCAGGGAAAAGAACGATCACCAGAAAGGTCCACAATGCCGAGCTCATCTCCCGGCGGTTCGCGTCGCGGTTCACATATCCGGTCAGAAAAATAAAAAACGCGAAAAACAGGGAGGCTGCGGTCACAATTCCCGCCAGAGCCAAAGACGATAGGGCGGGGTGATTCTTGTCGGGCCAGATCTCGCCGCTGGGTGCCGATCCAGTCAAGTTCACCGCGAGCGCGAGGCCTTGCGCGATGAGGAAGAGCACAACGACCGTCCAGATCAGCCATCGCGGCACGATTTTGAACTCCTGCCAAAAACGAAGCTTTTCCTTCTTCCTTCGGAAGCGGATCAGCCGCATCCGCTCGCTGAA
>Ga0070698_100003704_pt1 | contig 16776 bp, 15 predicted proteins | sample KBSK1502metaG_FD_65477 | JGI IMG/M metagenome (GOLD analysis project Ga0070698, IMG submission 65477) | Corn, switchgrass and miscanthus rhizosphere microbial communities from Kellogg Biological Station, Michigan, USA - KBS K1-50-2 metaG | ecosystem: Host-associated > Plants > Roots >...
TGTTTGGAGCGATAGTGGTAGTTGACGAGGCCCTTGGCGCAGTGGGCGCGGTTGGCGACCTCTTCCACTGTCCAGTTGTTCAGCCCATGAAGTGCGATGACCTCGATCGCGGCGCCAAGGATAGTGTCCTTCATGAGCCCTCCAGGATTTCAGGGATCTGACTGAACGGACATTCAAAACGTAAGTAATTGAAAGCAAAGGTCAATGCCTGTCTTGGTCGCGCTGTTCGTGGTTCAGATCATCTATGCCAGTGGCGTCATCGTGGGGAAGTTCCTGCTCCCCATCGTGCCCGCCCCGGTCATTGTGACGCTACGGATGATCGTGGCTTCGCTGGTCTTCTTCATCGCCCATCGAGTCATCAAGGGGAGTGTGCCACGGTCGGTGTCGGATTGGGCCCGGTTTGCCATGCTGGGCGTGCTGGGCGGGGCGGGGAACCAGCTGCTCATCCTGATGGGGCTGACCCGGACCACCGCGATCAATGCGGCAATTCTGATCCCCATGATCCCGATCTTCACCGTGATCTTCGGGTGGCTGCTGATGGGTGACCGACCCAGTCGGCTCAAGTGGCTGGGCGTGGCGGTGGCCGCCCTGGGGACGATCTACCTGATCGGGCCCGACCGGGTGTCGCTGGCGCCGGACGTGGCGCTGGGTAATGTGCTGGTGCTGACGGGAATGGCCTTCAACGCACTGGCATTTCTGCTGTCCAAGCAGATGCTGCAGCGGTACTCGCCGGTCACGGTGGCGTTCTGCCTCACCCTCACCGGCCTGATCGGCGTGCTGCCGCTGGGGCTCGGCGCAGCCGATTCGGTGCGGCCCGAATTCCTCGACACCAGACTGCTGCTCTGGCTCGCCTACATGATCGTGTTCCCGACCACGGTCACCTATTTCCTGAATCTCTGGTCGCTGCGGCGGGTGTCGCCGACGCTGGTGACCAGTTTCATCTACCTGCAGCCGCTGTTCACGACGGCGGTGGCGCCCCTGGTGCTGCAGGGAGAGCATCTCACCCTGCGTATCGCCCTGGCCGGCGCCGCGATTTTTCTGGGCGTGGCCATCGTCATTGCCGCCGAGGTGCGCTACCGCAAGCTGATCCCGCCAGCTATCGCCTGAGGGCTATGCGGACGCCCGTTCCCCAAGGATCGGCTGCAACCGCGTCGTCGCCCTCCCGGATCACCGGATAGCCCGCTGCCGTGAGCGACCAGGCCGCGCCTTCGATGTCGGAGCGGGCCGGTAATTCGATCGTCCACTCCACCAGCCGCGCGTCTCCCTCCGCGGCTGCAGGCGCACCCGCCGCCCAGGTATTCAGCCCCAGGTGATGATGGTACCCACCGACGGACAGAAAGAGCGCACCTGGAAGCGCCGCACGGACCTTCTCCAATCCCACCGCCCGATGGTAGAACGCCTCAGCCTGATCCAGGCTTCCGACGTGGAGGTGGACGTGGCCGATCCGGGTACCGGCAGGCGCACCGCTCCACGCCTCTCCACCGGCGGCCCGAAGCAGGTCCTCCACGTCCAGAGGATCGACCCCCATGGAGAGATCGCCGGCATCGAAGCGCCAGGCCGCTCTGGGACGGTCGGCGTAGACCTCGATGCCCAATCCATCCGGATCGGTGAGGTACAGGGCCTCGCTGACCAGGTGGTCCGACATGCCGGCCCGAACGCCGATCGCGCCGAGGTGGGCGAGGAACCGTCCCAGATCCGCGCGGGACGGGAGCAGTATCGCGAAGTGATAGAGCCCCAGCCGGCCTCGCCGGGGCACCGGCCTGGCGCCGGGCCGCTCGCGGAGCTCAATCAAAGGCGCGACATCGCCTGATGCTCCGAGCGCAGCACGGCCTTCCCGGCGTTCCCGTATTTCGAGGCCCAGCACCGTTTGGTAGTAGGCCAGCGACCGGGAGAGGTCGGCGACCTCGAGCCGCACCGGGCCCAGCCCGAGCTCCGGCGGAAGCCGGAACCCGGGTGGGGAAATGGTGAATGGCGCGGAGGATCCGGGTGACGTCATGTTTGAGTCCGGTGCTGACGGTCGGCCAGCGCCTGGTCGAGCGAGTAGGCTCCCGGACCCATGAGGGCGAAGCCGAGCGCCGCCCCGGCCAGGGAGAGGGGGAACTCGATCCCGTTCGGATTGAAGAAGCCGTTGGGCAAGTGGACCAGGAACATGGCGCCCAGCATGTTGAAGAAGAGACCGAGCCCCGCCAGGCGAGTCAACAGGCCAAGCAGGAGCGCGATTCCCCCGAAGAACTCGAGCAGCGCCACCGCGGGCCCGACAATGCCGGGAAGCGGCACGCCGATCTGGCCGAACGCGCCCGAGACGCCGCCGAATCCGTAAACGAAAAGCTTCTGGGCCCCGTGGGCGATAAAAATGCCGCCGACGACGACGCGAAGGATCGCGAGGCCGGCGTTAATGCGGGATGATGGGATCCCGCGGGTCAGGGTCATTGGGCTGGTGGTCAAGGTAGTGCTCCTCATTGTGTGTGTTGTGCCATCAAGCGTTGTAACACCTATATCTCCAAAAAAACAGCTATCCAGCGCGTGCCTCGGCCAGCAGCTCGATCAGCGCCTTGAGTTTGCGGGCGCCCAGGTGGCCGAGGAGGCGATGGTGGCTTTCGACTACCTCGGCGTCGAGCCGGCGCAGGAGGTCCAGTCCGTTGCGGGTGATGTTGGCGCGGACAAAGCGCCGGTCATCCCCTTCCCGAACCCGAACGACATGCCCCATCTCCTCCAGGCGATCCAGCAGCCGAGTCGCGTCGGGCACTCGCGCGATCAGCCGATCCCGGACCGAGTTGCGGCAGAGCCCCTTCTCGCCTGCGCCTCGAAGGATCCGCAGCGCGTTGTACTGAGTCGGCGTGAGCTGGTGGGGCCGGAGCGCCTCCGCCATCGCATGCTCGAGCACCGCCGCAGTGCGGGCAATGCTCAAGTGGGCCTCCTGCTCGAGGCAGCTGAACGGCTTGTGCTGTTGCAGCTCGGCTTGCAGTTGCGATGACATGGCAGGAAAGTAGGTGTTGTAACACTCGGTGTCAAGACAGCAAGAATAGTCCGCCTTTTCTGCCCCTCGCGCGGGTTCCTTTCTGAAACTAAATTCCCAGCCGGACCGTAAACGACACTATGACGGCGCCTAGCCACCCAACCCCGCTCCCCTCCGTGTTTTCACCCCTCGCCAAGGCGCTGCTCGATGCCTTCAGCGAGGCCGTGATTGTGTTTGAGCCGCAGGGGAAAGTGATCTACGCAAACCAGCAGGCCCGTGAGCTGGGCCTCGACCTCACCCGACCTGCCTCCGACCTGATGCCGGCCCTCGCCGAGCTGGGAGGCCGCCTCAAACCCCTCCGGGTAGCCAACCTCGACCTGGGGGAGGCGATGTTCATTCAGGGTACCGTCGGACCGACCACCCTGGCCGACCGGGAGCGCGAGGCGATCGTCCGTTCGCTCGATGAGCATGGCTGGCGCCTGGCTGAAACCGCCAAGAGCCTCGGGATCAGCCGCACGACGCTGTGGCGCCGGCTCAGGGCCTACGGACTTCACCGCGACGGCCGCAGCAAGTGGGCGCAGGCATCATAAGACGGTAAGACGGTAGGTCGGTAAGTCGGTAGCCTCCTCCCGTCCTCCCGTCTTCCCGTCCTCCCGTCCTCCCGTCCTCCCGTCCCTCCCCGCTCCCGTCCGTTTAGCTTCCGTCCATGGCTCGACTGCTTCTCTGCGCGCTGCTGTGCGCCGCGACGGCGTGTTCGCGGGAACCCGGCTCCGGTCCTCCCGGTGCGGGTGAGATGGCCGTGCGATGGACCGGTTCGAAGAGCGGCGGCATCACGGCTTCGGCCACAGCGCGCTGGTGCGCGTCCGATACCTTGCTCGAGGTGATCGCGGTTCGGGGGGACACGTCGGTCGGCGTGGCACTGATCGCGCAGGATTCGGCCGAGGCCCGGGAGTATCCGGTTAATGAACCCCGGACGTTCACACCGGGCCGCCCCCAGGCGCGCGTTGTCATTCGATTGCTGAAGGAATTCGAGCTGGAGGGCTACGACGCGGTGAGCGGGAAAGTCACCATGACCCAGGGCGGCGCGCGCGCCGTGTCCGGCACCTTCGATGTCCGGATGCTGCCCGTGGTGGGCGCCGACTCCTTCCGGCTCACCGGCGCGTTCGAGCGCATCCCGGTGATCACCGCGGTCGGGGTCTGCGGCCGGGCCAACAAACCCACGGCCGGATAGATTTCCACCATGGCCGAAGCCACGTATTTCCGGAAGGGATTCGGTCTCAAGGGAGAGATCGAAGGTCTCCTCTCCACCGATTACCACTCCGCGCTGATCGAAGCGCTCCGCGCCCGCGGCTACGCGCTCACGGCGGGCCCGCTGACCTTCCGGCTGGCCCGGGAATTCGGGTTCTGTTACGGCGTGGACCGCGCGGTCGATTACGCGTACGAAACCCGACTCAAGTTTCCCGACCGTCCGCTGCACCTGGTCGGCGAGATCATCCATAACCCGCATGTGAACGCCAAGCTCGAGGCGATGGGCATCGCCTTTCTACGCCGTTCCGAAGGCGGGGAATTCGATTTCAGCGGCCTGACCGCGGACGACGTGGTGATCATGCCCGCGTTCGGGGTGACGATCCACGATTTCGAGCGGCTCAAGGCGATCGGTTGCGTCCTGGTGGATACTACCTGTGGCTCGGTGCTCAATGTCTGGAAGCGGGTGGAGAGTTATGCCAAGGACGGCTTCACCGCGCTGATCCACGGCAAGCACTGGCATGAGGAGACCAAGGCCACCGCCAGCCAGGTGATGAAGTATCCCGGAGGGCGCTACCTGGTCGTGCTCAGCATGGAGGAGGCGCGCGCGGTCTGTGATTTTATCGAGCGCGGGGGTTCCGCGTCGGCGATGGCCGAGCGGTTCGCGGCGACGATGTCACCGGGATTCGACTTTTCCCGTGACCTGGAGCGGGTAGGGCTGGCCAACCAGACCACGATGCTGTCGAGCGAGTCGCTCGCCATTGCCGACGAGGTCCGCCAGACGATGGTGCGGAAGTACGGCGAGGCCGATGCCGCGGCGCACGTCCGCACCTTCGACACGATCTGCTCCGCCACCCAGGAGCGCCAGGACGCCGTGCTGCAGCTGCTGGCGGAGCCTCCTGATCTCATGATGGTGGTGGGCGGGTACAACTCCAGCAACACGACCCATCTGGCCAAGCTCTGCGCGAGCCGGGGGGTCAGGACCTACCACATAGAGGATTCGGACTGTGTGGACCCCGCGAGCGGCGCGCTCCGGCACCGGCCGATCGGCACCAGGCAGGAAACCAGCGAGACCGGCTGGCTCGCCGGAGTGCGGTCCATCGGGATCACCGCCGGAGCATCGACTCCCAACAACAAGATCGGCGAGACGATCGTCAGGATCTGCGCCGTGGCGGGGATTGGAGAGACACTGGAACAAGCCCTCCTCGCCCCCTAGTGCCTCACATCGGCTTCAGGTAGCGCTCCGGGATCGGGTTCCCGGGTCGCTCTCCCTCCCAGTAGATCGTCACGATCCACCACCGCCGCCCGTCGAACCAGAGCTGGATGCTGTTGATGCCCCGGGCAAAGGGCGCCGGGTCGGCCGCAGTGCGACGGCTCTCGTAGGTGCTGAAGCGGTGGACCACTCCTCCGTACTGCTCTTCCCGGTGCGCGATCTCCCGCTCGAAGAACCCCGACCGCTCCAGCTGAGGGCCCACCGCGGTGATGTACTGTTCGACGCTCAACGTCCGGACGGTAGGCGTGCTGTCCCGACGGTACACCGCCGGGATGAGCCGGGCCTCCGGCACGAACAGCGACCGCATCCGATCCCAGTTGCGAGGCTGCCCGGCTGGTCCGGAGATCACGTCGTAGAGCGCTCCGATGATCGACTCCATCGAGGCGACGTCCTGTGGCTGCGGCGCCGGCGCCGCCGTCTGGGCCGCCGAGGCCGAGCTCACTGCCGCCAAGGCGATCAGGACGCAGCGGCTCAGGCGGGACGAGAGACCGCGGCGGCGGAGAGGGGTCAGCGAGGCCATAACCACCCGAACACGCCTGCCGTCAGCAGGCCGTAGACGAGGCCGTCGAAGGTGGCCTTGAAGGTCAGGCTCCAGGAGCGCTTGTACCAGATCGACATCTGCCAGAGCGCAACCGCGTAGCCCATGAATGCCGTGACCCCGGCGAAGCGAAACACACTCATGTATTCCGCGCCGGCCGGCAGGGCCCGCCCCGCCACATAGGCGGCAAAGACCCCGATCACCGCCGAGTAGACGAACCAGAGCCCGAGGCTGGTGCCCATGTTGAAGCCGTCACTGCGCAGGACGGTGAGAATCAGAATCGGTCCCTTCTTCATTCGCTCCATGAACTCCGGACTGCGCATTTCCTTGCCGTACGCACGCGGGACCATGTAATCCCCGGGAGGGATGCCGAGGGGGCGGAGGGCATCCATGACTTCGGTTTCGCGCGGAATCTTGGGGTAATCGGACCTGTGCCACGGCAAGACCATATGAATGACGGAGCTGACCAGGAACACGAGTACCGCAGACAGCAGAATCGGGAGCCATAGCGCGGAAAGCGGGGTCACCGGGTCCTCCTCTCGGGGGCGGAGAATCGACCTTCGGCGGAGATCATACCTCTCGCGGTGCGGGTCAGCTACCCTCCGGCTGGCGGAAGGCCCGTTTCGGCGATACGATCTCGACCATGACCGAGCTGAGACCGCCCGTGAACGGCCTGTCCCGTCCTGCCCTGGTTCGCGATGCCCTGGCAGCGCTTGCGCCGGTACGGATCAAGAAGCTCTTCGGCACCGAAGCGTTCTTTCATGGGGAACGAATGTTTGCGGTGCTGGGTGGCGATGCGCTGATCGTCCGGCTGCCGGAGCCGCTTCGCACCGACACGATCACCGCGGCCAGCGCGCGGCCCTTCCTGTCGGAACGGCTGGCGCTCTCCCACGGCTGGGTCGAGGTGCCCTATGCCAGCGAGCTGGCGCACCTGACGCGCCTGGCGCAGGCGGCGCACACGGGGGCGGGCCGGGGGGGGAAGCGGCCCGCAAAGAAGCGGTTTCGGCGTGCGAGCAAGCGGAGGGCAGTGACCAAGTAACCTGTGACCAGTGACGCATTCCACGGGTCACGGGTCACGGGTCACCGGTCACCGGTCACCGCTCAATGGTCACCGCTCACTGAGTAGCGCCGCCACCGCCGCGATGGTTTTTGGTGCGCTGCCCTCCGCCCGATTGTTGACCAGCAGGTACGCCGGGATCCGCAGCTGCTCCGTCAGCTCTACCAGCCGAACCAGATCTCCCCGCAGCTCCGGATTGGGATCGCGAATCCGGTCGTAGGGCGCGAACGCATCCACCGCATCGGCGTACCTCCTTCCGGGCCGGAGCAGGGCCCTTCCCACCAGAAAGTTCGCGGTCACCGACCCGGGTAAGTCGAGCTGCATGCCGATCGAAGGCATCCGGGTCCACGAGCTGAACACGTGGGCTACATCGTGTTCTCGCAACACCGCGAAGTAGGCCGGAGTGAGGAACTCCGGATTCCTGATCTCGACCGCGTAGCGCCCTTCCACCGGGAGGCTGCCGAAGAATCGGTCGAGCCGCTCGGCAAAGTCCTGCGGAGTTACATCGTCCTCCCGCGCGATGGCCTGGAACTCGAAGATCAGCGGCCCGATATGCCCGCCGAAGTGATCACGCAGCGGGCCCCACACATCGTTGAGAAACAGCTCCACGTTGAGGAAGTCGGGATTGGGCTGCCCGGCCCGGATCTTGTCGCGCGCCTTGGCGAAGGTGTGCACGGTGATCCGGTCCCACACCTTGCTCAGCGCGGGGAACCCCTCCGGGAGTACGGCCGCGTAGCTCCTGAGGGTCTTGTCGGTGAGGGGGCCGTAAAAGCTGGAGTCGATACCGACGGTGCCGAACAGCGGAAAGCGGGCGTACTCGCCCAGCATTTCGGCGACTGCGCCGGTGGCGGGGTAGTCGCGCTGGTACACCAGTCCCTTCCACCCGGGATAGTTCCACGAGGAGGTACCGAAGCGGACACCGGCGGGAATCGCGGCGCGAAGCCGCTCGAGATCTAGGGAGCCGGAAACGTCGGGAGATTCTGGCACTGGTCGATCAGGCGAGCGGCAAGGCGCTCCACCATTTGAACGTGACGATCCTCGGCGGCCCCCCGGAAATACAGCTCTCGGATATCCCGAACAACCGCGCAGGCGAACCTGATCTCCGGCCGCTCCACCATCCTGGTCGCGTTGCGTTCGAAGTACGCGGCGGCAGTGGAGTCGTTCTTGAGGACCAGCCCGCTGAAATAGTTGACCGTGATGAAGGTGAGTCCAGGGTAGCGGCGCATACCTTCCTCGGCGGCCTGCACCGCCAGGGCCGGCTGGCCGATCAGCAGGTACGTCCATGACAGGTTGCCCAAATCACTGGCCAGGGTCGAGTCGGCCCCAATTCTGGCGGGACCGGAGCGTGTCATGTTCGAGGACCGCAGCGCGGCGAACGCCTGCTGCTCCCGATAGGTGCGCCTGGCCTCCTCCGCTTCGCGGAGCACTCGGCGCTGCTCCAGCACCGGCTTTCCCGCGGTGTCGATGCGGGCGCGAGTGGTCAGCAGATCCGACAACCGCTGCGCCCGATCGTGCCACCAGTCGTGGGCGCCGACCTGAGTCGCGCTGTCCGCTCGGGGGAACGACAGGAAGGCATTCAGCGAATCGATCCGGAGGGCGATGCGGTTGGCCGAGTCCGCCGTCGCGCGCCGCTGGCGCACCTCGTGGATGTCGGCCAGCAATCCGTAGGCATTGGCTTGCTCGTGGCGCCGCCAGAACGCCGGCCGGAGCCGCGCTGCCGAGTCGGCCGCGTCGATCAGGCTCCGGGCGCCCGCCTCCGCCTCGTCAAAACGGAGCAGGATCATCAGGTTGCGGGCCCGGTTGCCGCGCGCGGTCACCAGATTGTCGAGGGCGGTGACCATCTCGGCGGTATCCGCATTGACGGTGTTCTCCCGGAGGTAGCTGTTCCACTGCGCCGCGCTGCTGTCGTACGCCGTCACCGACTCATCGAAACGCCACAGCTGCCGTGCCATCTGGCCATGCCAGCCATGCATCTGGGCGAGCCAGGTATGGGAGTTCTGGTTGTGTCGCAGCGCCATCCGTTCCCGTGCCGCGGCGACCGCGCGGCGATAGGCGAGCAGCGACTCGGCCGAATCGCCGGGGGCCTTGCGCAGGGTATCGGCTTCGGCTTCCCGGATGTTGAGCTGGGAGATCGTGAACAGGAGTCCGTACTGGTACTGGTTGTCCCGCCGCCGGCCCTGCGCGGCCACAGCCAGGCCGCTGTCCACGAACGCGTGTGCCGGCGCGGGCTGGCCCAACCGCAAATACGCGAGGGCGCCGTAGTGATAGAGGCGGGCCCGCCGGTCGAATGCCTCGGTGTCGTGCGCCGGATCAATTTCCCCCGCGAGACGCAGCGCCTCGCGTCCCGCTGCCAGGGAGCCGGTGTAGTCCTTGGCGAAGAAGAGGTTGTAATTGAGGTCGGTGAAGCTGCGGAGCGTAACGCTCTTCGACAACGAATCGCCGAAGGTCAGCATGGCGCGAGCCACCTCGAGGCCGCGGTTGCCGCGGCGCCGCGCGCCCGAGGTGTCGGCCAGGTCGAGCAGGAGCCCGGTGGACACGCTCTTGACCCGGGCGTCGAGACGCCTCGGACACACCGATTCGGGCGTCCGTTTCACCATCTTCTCCACGGCGGTGTCGGAGAGCTCCACCAGGCTGTTGTAGGCGCGCTTGAGCTCGTTGTTCCCGCGGGTCGAATCGGCGAATCGATTGATGACCGTGAGGCCGTAGGCGCAGAAATCGGTCAGCATCGTCTCCGAGTTCTTTCGCTCGGCCTCGGCCACCTGGAGGTTGCTCTCCGCCGTCCGGGTGCTGGCGATCAGCGCCCGGCGATTGGCCTGGAGGCTGGTCTCGACCCGCTTGAGTGAGTCGGTCGTGGCCAGCGCGGCGGCTTCCGAGGTTTCCGCCTTCTTCCGCTCCGCCACCGCGATCCCTTCCGATGCCTCCGCCTTCTGCCGCTGCGCCACCGCTTCCTGCTCGGAGAGTTTGGCCTTGCGGCTGGCGTTCAGCGCGAAGGCGGCAAGACCGACCGACGCGGCGGCGGCGAGCGCCACGACGCCCAGAAGAATGCGGGTGAGCCGCTGCTGCTTTCGGAGCGCGGCCACCTGGCGCTCCGCGGCGGCCCGCTCCTCCTCGGCCCTGGTCCTCGCAGCCTGAGCCCGGCGCTCCGCTTCCTCCGCCTCCCGGACCTTCTCCTCTTCGGCTTCCCGGGCCTGCCGCTCGTTACGGGATTCCCGGACCACCCGGGTGAGCACATCGTGGGTCAGCTCGACCCGCTTTTGCTGACCGCGCTGCTCGAAATGCAGTAGACGCCGGTTCACCAGGACGGACACCGCGTCGGGTGAGGCGCCGTATTCCTTGAGCTTGTCCTCCGCGCTGTCCACCGAGAGGGTTTGCCGGAACCCTTTCGCGGTCAGCAGGTCTTCTTCGACAAAGAGCCGCACACCGGGGTGCTGGTCCGCCAGGGCGCGCTCGTAGAACTCGGAGAGGATCTTCTCCCGGCTCGCCATCACCAGGGCCGGGGTGATGAGGCCGGCCCCCCGCTTTTCGTTGAGCTCGCGACAGAAGAGCGAGAGGAGCGAAGGGTCCACCTCGAGCGTTTCGATCGGCCGGGTGATCTGCTTCTGGCCGGTGTCGTCCTTTCGGGCCGTGCCGTCACGACGCTCATCGCCCGCGTCGGACACGAAGCGGACGATGGCTTCGGCGGCGCCGGGGGCCACAATCCCCTTGCCGGGCCGCTCGACTACTTCCAGGGCCCGCGAGCCGTCGAGAGGCGGAAGCCGCATGTTGTTGACGGTGATCGACGGGATCCGCTCCGACAGATCGTGCAGGTGGGCGAGGAAGTCTTCCCGGAGACTGACCAGAATGCGGTAGTCCTGCCGGTCGAAATCGAAGTCGGCGACGCGCTCCGGATCCCGCTCGAAGGCGCTCTCGACCCGGGAGGGCGGCCGGTGCTCCGCGAGCGAGCCCATCTCCTCCACCAGGTCGCGCACGAAGCCCCGCCCGTCGCCTCGGTCGCTCCCGAGCGTGAAGGCCTCCTCGAACTGGTCGAAGGCCAGGGCGATGACCATCGGCTTGCCCGACTTGTCGACCGCGGCGGGCCGCTCCCGGTGGAAGTACTCCCAGAGACTTTCCTGTTCTCCCAGCCGTTGCGCGCTGCCGCCGGCCGCCTGGACCGCCTTGCCGATGGCCTGACAGATCTGGAGCCGCGCCGCGGGCGCACCGGCGGAATAGTCGACCCGGATCGACACCGGGAGGATGCCGATGTCGCGCAGCCGCGGAAACAGCGCGGCCTGGACCAGCGAGGTCTTGCCGAGCCCCGACTGTCCGTACAGAACGGAGAGCGCGTTGAGGCGAACCCGCCGGAAGAGCTCGTCCACCTCCCGCTCCCGGCCGTAGAAGAACTCGGCGTGCTCTTCGGAGAAGGCGGCGAGGCCGGGCCAGGGATTCTCCCGGTTCACCAGCGTGGAGGAATGCTCGCGGGACCGGACGGGCGAACCGGTCATCGTTTCGGCCGGGCCCGGTTGGCGGCGAGCGCCGTGGCGTAGACCCGCTGAATCGACTCGAGCGTCCGGTCGTCCAGCTCGCCGCCGATGGCGCGCGTGATGTTGGTGCCGGGGAACTCGCCTTCCGCGGGCCCGCGCGGGAGGTCGTCGACCACCACGGGCAGGATGAAGACCTCGTCCTGGTGGAACTTCTCCCGCTTCTTGACGGCCTGGTTCCACTCGACCCGGAAGAACACGTCGCGTCGCTCCGCATCGGTCACCCGCGACATCACCGGCATGAAGAGCAGGCAGCTCTTGATGTTTCCCGCGATCCGATTGGGCCAGTTCTCACCGATTTCGAGCTGCTCCAGGTCGAACCAGACCGGAAGCCCCGCCTTCTCGAGGCTGTTCTTCAGGCGGATGACCGCGTCCTTGTTCTCCCGATTGTAGCTCAGGAAGATCACCTCCGGGGGCATTTCCCGGGACGGTGGCACGAACGGGACCGTGGCCTGCACCGGAGATCCGGGATTTCGCTCCCGCCACCGGCGGTGCAGCTGGGCGACGAACTCCACCGGGCCCTCGGAGTAAATCCAGGTGTGTCCGCTGAAATGGCGGAGAAACGTCTTGAGTCCCTCTTCCTTGGGGGTCCGGGAATCGGCAAAGACGCTGGTGTCCTGGATGCCGGAGAGGCGGGCGCCTTTGGTGGTCCGCAACATGAGCCGCTTCAGCCAGTCGGGAAGCACTTCGCCGATGAACAGGAGATTATGCGTGGCGAGTTCGGCGAGCAGGTTCTTGGGGCTGTGGCTCACCGACTGCAGCGCGTAGACGAACTCGAGCAAATCCTCTTCGGTCAGGACGTAGGAATTGGGGTTGGCGCAGGCCTGCCCGAGGAGGTGGAACACCGCGGCACGGTTGCCCCGGTGCAGCGCGGCGAGCGACTCCTTGAAATCGGCCGGCTCCTTATACCAGTAGGTGATCTGCTCGATTCCCACCTGGCGCCCATAGCGAACCTGGTTCAGGGTATCGAAGAGGAGGCTGTCGAAGGTCGTGTTGACGTACAGGGCGAAATCGGTGATTTCCGCGAGCTGCCGGAGCGGCGCCGGTGGCGGAAAGCTCGCCTGCTTCAGCAGCTGCGGAACGACGGTGTACGGATACCGCTTGCTCGCATCGGGGTTGAGCTGGTAGTACAGGCACATCACGTAGTGCAGCGACGGCAGCTCGCCCACCACGTTGGCCGGCAGGTCGAGCTTCACAGCCAGCTCCAGGGCGATGTACTGCTCCAGCGTCATGCTCTTCCCGTCCCGCTCGACCAGGACCAGGTCGGAGCCCAGGATGGGAATGACGCTCTTCTGCTCGATGTAGCTGAGCAGCTCGTCCCAGTTGCGCTGGCCCCAGGTTGACGCGGCTATGGTGGCGGGGGTGGTCCCGGAATCCATGCTCGGATATTACACCCCGATGCGGGGTTCCGCCTCTTCGCGGGGGTGCGCTACGGCGCCGGCTCGATCCGGAACACCTTTCCGGATTGGATCAGGATGTAGAGCTCGCCCCGGGCGTCCTCCCCGAAGCTGGTGATCTGTCCGCCGGGGCTCAAGGTTGGCCACTCGAACGGCTGGTTGGCCCGGTCTCCGGAGAGGCGGAAGCTCCGGACCCAGCCCTGGCAATAATCGGCATAGAGGTATTGGCCCTGCAGTCCGGAAACCAGGGTTCCCTGGTAGACATACCCGCCGGTCACCGAGCATCCGTCACCGTGGGTGTAATCGACCACGGGAAGCGTCAGGCCCGTTCGGTTGCAGCCCGACGACGGACTGAAGCAGCTGGTGCCCTCCATGATCTTCCAGCCGTAGTTGAGTCCCCGGCCGAACTGGCTCACGTCGGTGCTGGCGTTGATCTCTTCCCGCTCGTTCTGACCCACGTCGCCGATGTAGAGGTCTCCGGTCAACCGGTCGAAGCTGAATCGCCACGGATTGCGGAGTCCGTAGCTCCAGATTTCCGGGCGCATGCCGGCCTGGCCGAAGAAGGGGTTGTCGGAGGGCACCGAGGCCACGCCGCCGGCGCTCACGTCGAGACGCACGATCTTGCCGAGCAGCACGTTGCGATTCTGTCCATTGCCGTTGGGATCACCGCCACCGCCGCCGTCTCCGATTCCGGCGTAGAGCCGCCCGTCGGGCCCGAACACCACCATGCCTCCGTTGTGATTGGAGTTGGAGGGGTGCGGCACCGCGAGCAGGATCTGCTCGCTGGCGGGATCGGCCACGTCGGGATTGGCGGTCACCCGGTAGGAGGCAATGCGGATGTCGCCCGAAGTGTTGGTGTAGTACACCACGAACCGGCCGTTCGCGGCGTAGCCCGGGTGAAAGGCCAGGCCCAGGAGTCCCTGTTCGCCGCCGTTCTGAATCTTGCTGGAGATATCGAGGAAGGGCGCCGTCACCAGCGCATCGTTCCGGATGATCCGGATCCGGCCACCCTGCTCCACCACGAAGGTTCGCTCCTGATCGCCGGGCGGGCTGGTCAGGAACACCGGAGAGGCCAGCCCGGTCGCTATCTCGCGGAGCCGGACCGCCAGCGTCGCCGTCGGCAGGTCGGGGCCGGGACTGGCCGGCTCGCCCTGGTTACAGGCGGCCGCCATCACCGTCAACACCAGCCCACCCAGTCCGGTCGCGCATTGCACCATCATGTCTCCTCGTTCAGACGGTAGGTCGGTACGTCGGTAGGTCGGTATGGGATCGGCTTACCAACGTACCACCGTACCGACTTACCGACGTACCGACCTACCGACTTACCGACTTACCGACATGTTCCGCCGTCACCTCTTCTCCCAGCTTTTTCCCCAGCGCCTTCAAATAGCCGTCCGCGGTCCGGTGGACGCCCATCACGGCCATCATAACCCGGAAGATCGGGTTCGATACATAGCCATTCTCGGTGATCGTCACCTGGGTGCCCGGGCCCGAGGGTTCCACCTGATACGTCCAGGTACCGCCGAAGGCCGCGCCGGGCGGTGTGTCGATCCGGGTCAGCATGCGGGTCGGCTCGGTCACCTCTTCGACAATCAACCGCATGTCGAAACCGCCGGCGCTCTGTTCCCAGACTTCTCGTCCGTTCGCATCTGGCACCCGGCGCGCGCTCTTCAGGTCGGACCAGGTGCCCACCAGGGAAGAAAGATCACGGACGACAGGCCAGACCTGCGCCGGCGCGCTCTTGAGCGTGATCCGGCTCGACGCCGTGTGTCCCCGAGGCAGCAGCAGGCCCACGACAAACGTGATGGCCAGAACCGCGACCAACCCGATGACGATGCCGAGCAGGATGCGCATAGGTAGAGAGCAGTGGTTAGTGGTTAGTGGCTAAGGTCGCCGGGCCCGCTTGGACCATGCAGGCAGCGCAAGCGGCTTCTGGGGTGACTGGGCGAGCAGCTTGAGCGCCTCCGCCACACCCCGCTCCAGCTGCGGATCGCGGCCGGCCGCCACCGACTTGGCGTCGAGGAGAACTTCGAGGTCGGGCGGAATGCCTTCGCCCTCGGCGGGCCACTCTCCGTTCAGGGTGAACACCGCGCTCGAAGGAGCGGTGATGGTGCCCCCGTCGACCAGGGGATAAGGCACGGACGCCGCCACCAGCCCACCCCAGGTTCGGGTGCCGATGAGCGGACCGACCTTGAGCTGCCGGAACGCCCAGGGGAAATAGTCCCCGCCCGATCCGGCCAGCTCGTTCACCAGCAGCACCTTGGGGCCCAGAATCCCCGCCATCGGCAACGGATAGTGCACTCCACCGGGCACATCATTGCTGACGCCACCGATGGGCTGGCGCCCCATGTAGTCCACCATGTAGTCGTCGAGCAGGCCGCCGCCGTTGAAGCGCTCGTCTATCACTGCGGCGGGCTTGTCCTGCTGGGCGAAGAAGTAGCGATTGAAGGAGGCTTGCCCGGCCCCGCCGGTGTTGGGAACCCAGACGTAGGCGAGCTTGCCGCCCGAGAGCGAATCCACCTTGCGGCGGTTGTCTTCCACCCAGGCGCGAGTGCGCAGCCCGGCCTCGCTGCGGACCGGCACAACGGTGACGGTCCAGGAGCCCTCGAGTGCGGGTCGCTCGTTGATCCGCAGCACGGTCTGCCGCTCGGCGGTGCCGTCGAGCAGGCGCCAGGGATTATCGGACGCCCGAAGGTCGGCGCCGTTCACCTCGAGGATGTAGAGGCCGTTGCGGAGCCGCAGGCCCGGCGCGTCGAGCGGTGCGCGGAGCTCGGGATTCCAGCTTTCTCCGGTGTAGATCCGCTGAATTCTCCAGCGGTCTCCGTCGGGCACCAGGTCGGCGCCGAGGAGTCCGGTGCGGGTGGAGTCCACCTGCGGCAGATCGCCGCCGCCCACGAAGCTGTGGCCGACCGAGAGCTCACCGCCCACCTGATCGAGGATGTAGGTGAGATCGGCACGGTGCCGCACGTGAGGGATGAGGGGCGAATACCGTTCGTAGACCGCGTTCCAGTCGGCCCCGTGCAATCCGGGGTCGTAGAAGAAGTCCCTCTCCATCCGCCAGGCTTCATCGAAGATCTGGCGCCATTCGACGGTGGGGTTGAGCTCGGCTTGCAGCGCGACCTGGAGGCGGCCCTCACCGGGGCGCGGTGGAGTCTCGGTGGCGGTGACGGTCCATTGCCCGGCCGACTGGTAGAGCAGTTTTTTCCCGTCGGCGGAGATGGAGTATTGGGTGACCGCCGTCAGGAACGACTCCGCCCGCCGCTTGGAGATTTCGTATTTGTGCAGCGTGGTTCCCGGCTGGTTTGGAATCCGCTCGGCCAGGAAGACGATGCCGGTGGGTCCGGTCTCGAGGCCGGCGTAATCGCGCACCGGGACCTGAAGCGAGAGGATCCGGCGGTCGAGACCGTCGAAATCGATGCGCACCGGAGTCGCGGAACCAGCCGCGGTGTCGCGCGCCGGTGAAGTCGGTGAGGACGGAGCGGACGGTGTGGTCGGTGTGGTCGGTGCGGTCGATGGGGTTGGTGGTGTCGACGGGCGCGGCGGCGCGGCGGCGGCTTGTCCTTCCTCGTCGCTCTGCGGGCCGAACGGCGTGGAGTCGGTAGCCCGCAACAAGGCGATGTACGCACCTCGCGTAACCGGGCGACCGATGCTGGAGATGTTGGCCCAGCCGCTCGAGAGCCCCAGGTCGGTGCTGGCGAGGAAGTAGAGATGACGCCCATTGCGGTCCCACGCGGGACTCACGGCGTCCGCCAATGGATCGGTGACCGGCCGAACCTTTCCATCCGCGAGGGAC
>Ga0070698_100003705_pt1 | contig 16773 bp, 15 predicted proteins | sample KBSK1502metaG_FD_65477 | JGI IMG/M metagenome (GOLD analysis project Ga0070698, IMG submission 65477) | Corn, switchgrass and miscanthus rhizosphere microbial communities from Kellogg Biological Station, Michigan, USA - KBS K1-50-2 metaG | ecosystem: Host-associated > Plants > Roots >...
CTCTTCGTTGCCGATGCGAATGAAAGTGCGCTCGAGCAATTGGACAACCGTCGCCAGCACTTTTTCTCGCGACAGCCCCGGCAATTTCAGATCTTGTGCGACTCGTTTTCGGATCCTCGGCAGCGCTTTACCGAAGCTGATGATGCGATCGTATTTATTTTCGTCGCGCACTTCGCGCCAGCGCTCGTGGTAGACGTATTGCTTGCGACCACGCGCATCTCGACCGGTTGCCTGAATGTGACCGTTCGCCAAAGGAGAAACCCAGACGTCGGTCCACGCCGGCGGAATGGCGAGGCATTTCAACCGCAAAAGCCGTTGCTCATCGCGAATGACTTTTCCCTCTGCGTCCAACCATTCGAAATCGTCATCTTTGGATTTACGCGTGTAACCAGGACGATCATCGTTGACATAACGCAGCCCGGCTCCTTCAGCTGCGTCCATTGCCTCAGCGACAAGCTTCGCGCCGTTCCCATTTCCATTTTTTGCCCTAGCGCGCATGTAATTGAGTTCGCATGCCGCGATCGAAGCGGCGGTCTAGGAGGTAGACGACGCTCCTCGAGCGTTAATTCAACTCACGAGCCGTAGCTCTTGGTGAATTTCTTCTTCGACTCGGATTCGGTCGATGGCGCAATTGGCGGCTGCTCCGGCGTCGTTGTCGATGTTTCCGGTTCCTGTTCGGGCGCAGGAGTTTTTGGCGGCGCGGCGCTTTTTGGGGCATGCTGTGAAACTTCGACATAGACCATCTGCAAATTCGAGATCGTGTTGCCAAGCACTCCCGCTTCTTCACCGCTGAGGTTGCCCCGGGTCTTTTCCTGAATCATCGCCAGTTGATCGATGAACATTTTCGCGAGTTCGAGGTTCACTTCGCCTTCGCCGGTTTTCGGATTCGGAATTTGACCGAGAAAAAGCGCCGCGTTCTGCGCGTGCATCATCACAAATTCGATGAAGCGCTGCGAAAGCTCGCCACTCTGGGTGCTGGTTTGGACTTCAGCCATGGTTCACTTTTGTTTCGCAGCTGGGGAGCTATCCGGCCTGCCCGCCGTAGCCGCGGCGGAGGCGGGCGGTCGCACCGTAGCTAAAACATACGGTTGATCGCGAAAATATTTCGCGGCTACCTGCTTGCTTTCGTCCAGTGTCACAGCTTCGACGTCGCGCTCCAGCGATTTATAATGGTCGAATCCCAGTCCGTAAAGCTCATCGAGCGCGCATTGGTAGCCGAACGAATCATTGCTTTGCCTCGCAATTTGATGCTGGCCGATCAATTTCTTTTTCGCGCGTGTTAATTCTTCCTGGGTCAGACCTTCGCTCGCCAGTTTCCTGATCTCATCGAGCAAGGCGGTTTTCACTGGTTCGATTTTTTGGGGGTCGGTCCCGAGATAAAACGCGAAGAGGCCGGGAACGAGTCCCTGCATCTGGCTCGCGCCGACATAATACGCCAGTCCCATTTCCTCGCGAATACGAATAAAAAAACGCGAGCCGAGATCACTGCTCGCTTCGTCGATCAGCTCCAGGGCATGTCGATCCTTGTTGAACATATCGACGCCGCGATAACCAACCATGATCACCCCCTGCGCCTTTTCCTTAATGCTTTCGACATTCTCCGTTTTAGCGATGGGCGCCGGCGGCCGCGCATCGGTTAGGGCGAGCTGACCCGGTTTCATCCCTCGTAGTGCTTGCTCGAAGAGTTGTTTCACTTCGGCTGCATTCACGTTTCCAAACACTGAAATCACACCATTTTTTGCGACGAGATACTTATCGCGAAACCCGATCAGATCTTTTTGAGTGAGGTGCTGGACCGACTCGGGCGAGCCATTAGCGCGCAAGGCGTAGGGATGATCGACAAAAAGGGCCTGGCGCAAAATGTTACGCGCGACTGCCGTCAGTTGTTCCTCTTCCTGTTTGATCCCAGCAATCTGAACTTCCTTTTCGCGCGCGACCGCTTTCTCCGGAAAGTTCGCGTTGAGCAAAACATCGGCTAACAAATCGGCCCCAGTCTTCAGGTCCGGCTTCATCACGTGAACGCCGACACTCATGCTGTTGTTGCCGGCGTCGCTCGAGATCGATCCGCCGATCGCTTCGATCTGATTCGCGATTTGCTCCGCGGTGCGCGTCTTTGTGCCTTTGAGCAACACGCGGGCGGTCAGGCGCGTGATTCCATTTTTTTCCGGAGTTTCCGCGAGCAAGCCGCTGCGAAAAGCCGCACTCATCGAAACCAGCGGCAAGCGGGGATCTTCCCGCACGAGCAAACGCAGACCGTTGGAAAGCTCGAATTTCTGAATTTCAGCGACCGCGGGCGGCTTCGAGACCTCCTGCTTCGCGCCGAGCGAACCTTTCGGATTCAGCGACGCAACGGTCAGATTTTGATCGACCAGGTATTTCGCTGCAACGCGGCGAATATCGTCCAGCGTGACTTTTTGAACGGCGGTTAGATAATCGCGGCTGAAATTCAGGTTTCGGGTGAGCAGCCAGTTCGATCCGAGATCGGAGGCTTGCCCGCGCATGGTGGTGAGCGCGTCGAGATGATGGCTGAGCGATATTTTTTTCGCCTTCATCAATTCATCTGCGGTCACGCCGGCTTGTTTCACTTCGGCGATAATCTGCAAGATCAACTGCTCGGTCGCGGCGCGTTTCTTTGGATCGACAGTCGCATCCACCCCGAGCAATCCCGGATCGCCCGGTGTGTAAGAAAATGCCGAGACGCCGAAGGCAAGGCCGGATTCCTCACGGACCCGTCGATACAAGCGCGAGCTGCGTCCTTCACCTAAAATCGTCGAAAGCAAATCGAGCGCCGGAACATCCGGATGCGTGATCTCGGGAATGTGCCAAGCCAATGAAAGCCGTGTCAGCTCAGTCGCGAACTCGTTGTGCACCTCGCGCCGGCCAAGCTGTGGCGGTTCTTCCGGAACAAAAATCGGCTTGAGCGATTTCTCCGGATAACTTTTGAAAAAATCGGCCAACTGCTGGCGAATTTTCTCTGCATCGACATCTCCGACCACGATGAAGGTGAGATTGTTCGGCACGTAACGCGATTTGTAATACTGCATCACCTGCTCTTGCGTGAGCTGGTTGTAAATTTCGATCTCGCCGATCACTGGCAGCCGATAGGGATGGCGCTGATACGCGGTCGCAAACAACAACAGACCCGCCTGACGATCGGGATCGTCAAGGCCCATCGCGAACTCACGACGAATGACTTCTTGTTCTTTCGCGTATTCCTGCGGCGGCAGAGTGGAGTTCATCATCGCGTCGGACAAAATCCCGAGCGCGGTCGAGACTCCATCTTTCGGCACGTCGATCCAAAAGACGGTCCGATCGAACGAAGTATAAGCATTAATGTAACCGCCCACGTCCTGGATTTTTTGCGCGATCGCGTTGCTCGATTGCCTCTTGGTCCCTTTGAAAAGCATGTGCTCGAGGATATGCGACAGGCCCGCACCCAATTTCTCGTCCTCGTAAATGCTGCCGGTGCTGCACCAGGCCTGCACACTTGCCACCGGCGCGCTTCGGTCTTCTTGGACGATCAGCGTCAAGCCGTCGGGCAAGACCCATTTTTGCGCCGAGCTGGGCGGAAAAGTAATGACCGCCGACTCGTCAACAGGGGCAGCTTTCAAGTTCACCATGCTAAATACGATTGCAGAAATTAGCCCCGCTACTTTAACCCGATACACAATTGTTGCCCATTTTGATCCCATCAAAGTAGCGGGGCCGCCCCACTCACAAAACCTTGGGCGCTGGTAGACTTTTTGGTACTTCGGTTTTTTTCTCCGGTGCAAACGGCTTCACGAAGGCTTCGCTGAAATTGTAAACAGATTTGAAATCCTCGATCGAATCCTCGTCGGTCTTCCCAAAAATTCCGGCGCCGATGAGGTTGAAAACCATATGACCAATGTCTTCGCAGGAACGAATCCCCCAGTTGTCGAAGACCGTCACCACCAGCGGTCCAAATTCCTTGAGCGCATATTGCCGGACCCCTTCAAGCAGCTCCGGTCCCGAGACGTGCCGCACAGTTGTTCCCTTTGCTTTTTTCTGCTGCTTGGTCGTGAAATCGAGCGAGTCCCGCAAAAAAACGTAGGCCTCGCGCTGATAACGCGGGTCGCTCGCCACGATTGAATCGAGGGTTTCGGCAAATCCAATTTTCTGCATCAATAGAAATGAAATGCGCGTTTAAAACGCGCCGAGAATGATAATCAGTAACCCCAGAATGAGCAACTGTCGCGCAACATCGACATTTTCTGAGATCGACGATGTCTATTTGTCCGACCAAATGGCAAACTCGCCACCGCCCGGTTCACGAAAATGGAAACGATGGCCACCGGGAAATTCAAAAATATCGCGGCTGATTTCGCCGCCAAGATCGACAACTTTCGTTTTCACCTTTTCGAGTTCGCCGTGATAGAAGACGACGAGCGCCGCACCCGCGTCCACGCCTGCAGTTTTTTCTGAAGCGAAAAAGCCGCCAGCCATTCGGCCGTCATCAAACGAGGCGTAGTCCGGTCCGTAATCGACAAACGACCAACCGAAAACCGAGGAGAAGAACTTCTTCGTCTTCGCGAGATCGCGCGATGGCATTTCAATGTAATCGATGGTGTTCAGTAATGATTCGTGCATTTGGCAATTAGAATTGTTCTTCAAGCGCGTCGAGGTAAACCGAAAGCGCGTCGTGTCTACGCGATGGCCGATTCCGCCCATCGCCTGCCGCTCTGAGATAATCGGTGAACGCTCCGCTCGGTGTTTTCAATTGCGTCGCCTCGAACCAATTCAGGTAATCGTCGATCTCACTCATCCGCGTAGATAGTTTTGCGCGCAAGGTTTTCAATTCGGTCAGCCGTACCGCGACCGTGTGATTTTTTCCGAGAGCGAGTTGCGCGACAAGCTGCTGGTACTCCTGAATGATCGACCGGAGGATCGGGTTGGCGTGGGCAGCGAGCAGCATCAACTCCGCAGTGAATTTTTGGAGCCCCGCTCGCTGGATCGGAGTCGGCTTTTTTTGGCAAAGCTCCTCGAGCGACAAAGATTTATCGTGTCCATCGGCTGACGAAAATCTTGTCTGCAATAGCTGATCGAGCTTTTCGTCTGTCTGCGAAAAAGTCAGAAGCTCAGGGCGCCCTGAACTTTTCATGCTCGCGATCTTCGATTTCCAAATTTTCTCATCGTTTCCAGCAAGTTGCGGAAATTCCCTCTCTAAATCTGCCAGCGGGTCATTTGAAGCGAATGCGAGATTGTCGATGTAATGCCGAAGCCGCACGGGGCCATCCGCGCTTTCGACGAGCAACTGAACGAGCGCGAAAGAATAGGCGCGGTAAACCGATCGCCCGACCGAATCGAGTAATTCGGGCCGCTCGCGCAGAAATTCATCAAGCGGTATAACGCGCTCCGATACGGCCAGCGCGCCGACCAGAGAAGTGCGATCGCGGTTCGGCGTTAACGCGAGCAACCCTTCGATGAGCCACTCTGGCGCCTCCACATATGCCTCGCCTGAAGGAATTGCGGTTTGATTACGATAAATCATTTCGAGAAGGGTCACGCGCAAAAGTTCGCCTTCAATCGCCGCCGAGTTGGTCTCGTTTGAAATGGCTAAATCAAGTTGCAGTTTCAATCCGGAACCGGTTTGGCCAAACCGCACCGCCGCAGTTGGAATCTCCGGCACATTCGCGGCGCGCGGTTGCAAATTAATAACCGCGACGGTTCTCCATTGATCGGGTTGCTGCAAAATGGCGAGGAGATTGACTTTGGTCCCCTCGGCCAGCGCGGAGACCGCACCGCGCCACGCCGCATCGCCACCGTAAATAATAAATTGTCCGGAGGGACTTGCACTGCGCTCGATCGCTGTCGTTGCGCGCGAGTCGAGCGCAAAGATCTGCCACAGAGCAAACGAGACGATGAGGATGCGGTCAGATTTCACATCACAACCAGTTGGCGACAGAATAGTTGCGTCCCGTGCGCATTGGCGAGCACCATCGCCAATTTTTCTGCAAAAAAGGGTGCAACTCTGGGGCGCTTCTTACGTCTAATTTTTAGAACCAAAACAGGCTTATGAACACAAAATATATATTAGGCTCGGTTGCAGCCTTGGCGCTGACGGCGTCACTGACACTGGGTGCGCAGCCGCGTGATATGCAGGTTGGCTCGCGGACACGCGTCAATAGGCCGACCGCAACGAGCACTACGACAACAAGCGGGATGACCACATTCCGTCAAAGACACTTCCGTAATCGAACGGTGGTGTTCGTCGATGAGTTCGGCTTCCCGTTCTTCCCGTATCCGTACTATTACCCATACGGTTACTACTATTATAATCAGCCCGCTTACGGCAACGTATCGATTGTTGTAGAAGTGCAGACTCGGTTGGCCCGAGCTGGTTATTACCACGGTGCAATCGATGGCGTAATGGGCCCGCGGACGCGGTACGCGATTCGGGTATTCGAACGTGCCCATGGCTTGCGTGTCGATGGCATGATTAGCCAGCAGCTTATGGCTACAATGGGCCTCCGAACGCGCGGCGGAGCATACTAATTGTCGGTCTTTCGGTTGGTTGGCCGGCGAGTCCGATGGAGAAAAGGCGGGCTCCCGGCCACTTCCTTTTAGCGAACCGGCGCCGCTATCGTAACGCTGCCGTCGTGAAAGCTGATCGCTCCCATTTTTCCGAGTAACTTCCGCTCGCGCTCGAGGGCGGACCATAAATCGGCAAAAACGATATCGCCGAATTGCATGATCGCGGGATGAATCGGAAGCCGCCCAATCCAACCGCCATTATTTGTGGCCGAAATTTTTCCCGCACCCACCTCAACGCGATAGGAAGTGCGACTGAAAATTGAATAGCCAAAGAGCGAGCGTTCAATAGCCACAGTGCAGGCGCCCTCTCGGAAAGAAGCTGTCGCGCGCACGAACGTCAGCAGCGGTTTGTTGAGCGCCGTCTTCTTTCCGGTCAATCGATAAGCCAGATAAGCGTTGATCTGGTCTTGCGAATATTCCAGTGGACCAGTCTTTTGATTCGAAGCGGCATTTTCCAAATCGAGATCTATTTGTGACGGAAAAGTCTTGGACGGTGGCGGAAGTTCCGGTGGCAGCGCGATTTCCACCAGCGCGGCCACGACTGCCGCAGCTAAAGCCAATTTGCTGACGGCGAAGAAATTACGCCTTGCCATGTTCGGCGGTCCCAACATTTTCTGTAAACGTCGATGCGCTTCCTGAGGGTCCTGCGCTTTTTTCTGCGCGGCCACGACAGAACGGTCCAGGCGCTCGCCACAGTTGTGGCAGTAAATCCGCTCGGCCTCGTTTTCGTGCCGGCACTCCGCGCAAACTAATTTTGTCATTGTTGTTGTCGTCGTCATGCAGCCGATTCCTTTTTCGGTTTAGTCTGTGGGATTGATGTCGATGTTTTTGGCGGGAGTGTTTTCGATTCTTTAGCGGTGGAAGATTGTTCGCCTCCGGCAACAGGCGCTTCCTTCTTCGCCGCTTCCTGGTAGGCTTTGCTCCGATAATCGGTGCTGTAAAAACCGGACCCTTTGAAAATGATGCCCGCGCCAGTACCGACGAGGCGTTTCACTTTGCCGTGGCCCCATTTCGGGAGCCAGCAAAGATCCTTGGGACATTCCCGAAGCGGTTGGTCGCGCATTGATTGAAACATCTCGAAATTCTGGTCGCACTTCTGGCAGTGATACTCGTAAGTCGGCATGCCGGAAAGGCTGCCTCGAAGAAAGCACAATTCAAGCCGCGGAAAGGGCCGAAATTCGCCGATCTGCCAACGCTCCACCTCTTGACTTTGGACAGGCTGCCGGTAAAGGGTTCGACCGAAAAGTTTTTATGCGTTCTTCATTTTATCGACTGGTCCTTTTATCATTTTTCGCAACGTTGGGTTTGATCCTCACGAGCTGCGAGGAAGACGTTCGCTATTCAGGCCAAACTCAATATCTCGGCGGCGTTTACGGGAACGCCCCAACTACCGGCGCGCCAACTGACACCGTTTCTTACTGGGATGGCGACCACATCGGCGGCAAGCCCTCGGTAAAAATCAGCCTGAAAGAACAGCGCGCCTACTTTTATAAAAGTGGAATGCTGGTCGGAATCTCACAGCTCTCCACCGGTCGCGAGGGCTTGATTACTCCGGCCGGTCATTTCTCGATTATCCAAAAGGACATTAACCATGTCTCGACCAAATACGGCGACTTCGTTGACGACGCCGGTAACGTCGTGATGCCAAACGTCTCGGTAGACGACAAGAAACCGCCCGGAACCCATTTCAAAGGCGCGCCTATGCCTTACTTCATGCGCATCGTCGATGGTGTCGGCATGCACGCTGGGTATCTGCCGGGCTATCCCGCTTCGCACGGTTGCATCCGGATGCCGCAGTTCATGGCCGAGAATTTCTTTAAGTCGGTTTCCACCGGTACTCCGGTGACCATCACTAATTAAATGGATGGCGCCGCGCTGTCGGCGCCCAAAAATTTACGGACACGACGGTGCGTGTCCCTCCAGATTTTTTGAAGCTTCGCCACTTTCGGCGAAAGTTCGCCGTGGAAAGATCGACCTCCGGCGAATTGCTCGAGCGCGTCGCGCAATCTCAACCGATCGCGCGCAAGCTTGAACAAATCGAGACGACTCGCACGCCAGTAAAATTTTCGCATGTCATCGCGTCGGCCCAGGCGTTTCTCAGCGCCGTTGTCGCGCAACGCGTGCAAAAAACAGTGTGGATCCTTTGCCCGAGCGTGCGCGCGCAGGATTCGCTCTACGAAACAATCCTGAACTGGCTTCCAACCGCGCAATTTTTGCCCGAAGCCGAATTTGCCGCCGTTGAAAACGTTTTGCCCGATCCTGAAATCGCGGCCGAACGTCTCGCTCTTCTCGCCAAGATCGATAGCGAAGCCGGGCCGCACGTGATCGTCACAACGCGGGCAAGTCTCGATCAACCCGCGCCGAGACATGGCGCCGTGTTTGCGGCGACTTTGAAAATCAAGCGCGGCACGGCGTTAACGATGGAGCAATTGCTTGAAAGGTTAACTACCGCCGGTTACGAGCGCATCGCACAGGTCACGACTCGCGGACAAGTCGCCGTTCGTGGCGGCATTGTCGATCTTTACTCGTGGCAAGCGCCGCTCCCCACCCGAATCGAGTTTTTCGGCGACAACATCGAATCGCTCCGCGAGTTCGACATCGACACCCAAACGTCGGTGCGCGATCTGCGTAAGGTCGATATCTTGCTCGGCGCGGCAGAAGACCAGGGTGGCTTCGTTCGCGATTACATCGGCAGGGAAGATCTAACCATCGAGATCGAGCCGGACGAAGCCGCGCAACACTCGACCGCTTTAAGCGGTGAAGTTGTTCAAATCAGCGAGGGCTGGATGGAAGAGGGTCCGGAGGATTTCAGGGGCGCATTTCCGGATTGCGACATCGGTGAGTTCGCCGTCGGCGATTTTCTGCTCGCGGAAGCGAAACGCGACCAATTCGTCCAGCGATTGAGCGACTGGCGAAAGAATAAAGCGCGCGTCATTGTTTATTTTCAAACCGAGGGCGAGATCGAGCGTTTCCGCGAATTGATCAGCGCCGACGCATTGCAAGATGTCGATCTTGTCCTCGGCACGCTCGCGCGCGGTTTTTGTTTTCCGGCAGCGAATCTCGTCGTTTTGTCTGCCGCCGAATTGTTCGGTCGTTTCGCTCCGCACGCGCGACGGCGTTTGTATCATGCCGAGCGTCACCGCGCCCAAATCGATTTCAGCGAGCTGAACGAGGACGATCTCGTCGTTCATCTCGAACACGGCGTGGCGCGGTTCGCGGGCCTGACCCGCATTCCAACATCGACCAACGGCGAGCAGGAAGTTCTCGCGCTCGAATTCGCCGATGACGCGAAGCTCTACGTGCCACTCGAGCAGGCTTACCTCGTTTCGCGCTACGTCGGTGTCGGCAAACGATCGCCGCGGCTCAGTTCGCTGGCTGATGCAAAATGGGTGCGCGCGAAAAAGAACGCTGCATCTTCAATTTTCGATTACGCCGGCAAGATGCTGGCTGTCCAAGCCGAGCGCGAAACCGTTCCGGGTCACGCGTTCGGCCCCGACACGAAGTGGCAACGCGAATTCGAGCATTCATTCCCCTTTCGAGAAACGCCCGACCAGATGAAGGCGATCATCGATGCGAAGATCGACATGGAGCAGCCACGCCCGATGGACCGATTGATCTGCGGCGACGTCGGCTTTGGCAAAACCGAAGTGGCCGTTCGCGCGGCATTCAAAGCCGTGATGGACGGACGGCAAGTCGCCGTACTAGCGCCCACCACCGTGCTCGCGCAACAACACTTCGAAGTTTTTCGGCAACGCATGCTCGATTACCCAGTGCGAATTGAAATGCTCAGCCGCTTTCGATCGCACGGCGAGCAGCGCAAAATTCTCGAACTCCTTCGTCAAGGTGGAATCGACATTGTGATTGGAACGCATCGCCTGATCTCCGGCGACGTCGTTTTCAAAGATCTTGGCCTGGTCGTGATCGACGAAGAGCAGCGCTTCGGCGTTTTGCACAAAGAAAAATTCAAAGAGCTTTTCAAACTCGTCGACGTGCTCACGCTTTCGGCCACGCCGATTCCGCGCACGCTTTATCTTTCGCTCGTCGGCGTCAAAGACATGTCCACGATCGAGACGCCGCCGCTCAACCGTTTGCCGGTGGAAACAATCATCTCCGGTTACGACGAGCGCATTATCCGGGACGCGATCAGTCGCGAGCTTGAACGCCAGGGACAGATTTATTTTTTGCACAACCGCGTTCAAACGATCGAGCGTGTGCGCGAGAAGATTGTCGATCTTGTCCCGGAAGCGCGGGTCGAGATCGGCCACGGTCAAATGGATGCGGACGATCTTGAGGAAGTGATGGCGCGTTTCGTGGCTGGAAAAATCGACGTGCTTGTTTGCACGACCATTATTGAGAGCGGTCTAGATATTCCCAACGCGAACACAATCATCATCGACCGCGCCGATCGTTTTGGCCTAGCGGATCTTTATCAATTACGCGGGCGCGTCGGTCGTGCCGAACACAAGGCTTACGCCTATTTGCTCCTCCCGCGCGAAATGATGACGATCGGCGCCGCCCGCAAGCGGATTAACGCGATCAAACAATACAGCTCGCTCGGCGCCGGCTTTCGCATCGCCATGCGCGATCTCGAAATTCGCGGAGCCGGAAGCATTCTCGGCACCGCCCAAAGCGGCCACATCATGGCGATCGGTTTCGATTTGTATTGCCAGCTTCTCAAACAAGCCGTCGCACAATTGAAGGGGCGAAAATTTCAGCCGCGGCTTGAAGTCGATCTTCGAATTGACTTTGTGGCCACGAACGAAGCCGAGTTCGTTCGGGTCGGTCCCGAGCGGCGCATTCCGGCGTTCGTTCCCGCCACTTATGTCAGCGAAACCGGTTTGCGAATCAAAGCTTACCGTGGGATCGCCGAGGTCAGCAGCCGCGAGCAGTTCGACCGCGTCCAGCGCGAATGGCGCGACCGGTTCGGAAAGTTTCCGGAAGCGGTTGACAACCTCTTTCTTCTCGCCGAAATCAAGCTCGCCGCTGCCAAAGCCGGCATCAGTCGCGTGGAAGTGCGGGAGCGAAAGTTGATGCTGACCCGGCAGGGCGAATTTATACTTGTCGATGGCAAATTCCCCCGTTTAGTTGCGAAACCAACGCATCTCGGGGAAGTTTTGGAGTTAACGAAGAAATTTACATGATGCGGCAAATTCTCATCGCGCTGATTGCAGCTTCGCTGCTGAATTTTTCGCCTATTTGCCGCGCCGCTTATGCCGCTGGGGACCCGGAAGTCGTTGATGGCGTCGCGGCGGTCGTCAACGGTGAAGTCATCACCTACTCGCAGGTGCGCGGACTAGTTGCGCCGCGAGAGAAATTGTTGCGCGCCCAGTTCAGCGGCGACGAGCTGATCAACAAAATCAAGGAAGCCCGCTCGGCGGCTCTTCAGGATTTGATCGATCGCCAGCTTATTATTCAGGCGTTCAAGAAAGAGAACTTCCAAATTCCCGATCATTTCGTCGAAGAGAGGATGCACGACATTGTCCAGACAGATTTTGGCGGCGACCGCAACACCTTCATCAAGACGCTCGAGGCGCAAAATTTCACCATGGGCGAATTCAAAAAGATGGAGACGGAAAAAATGATCGTCCAGGCAATGCGAAGCAAGAACGTCAAGCTCGACGTCATCGCTTCGCCCGCAAAAGTGGAAGAATATTACAAGGCGCACCGGGATGAGTTCACCAGCAAGACGCAAGTCAAATTGCGGCTGATCATGATCCCGAGCCATGCCAGTGACGGAAACGCAGCTGCGCAGAAAGCGATGGCTGATGAGATTTTCGGTAAACTCGTCAACGGCGCCGAGTTCGAACGAATGGCGCAGCTTTATTCCGAGGACAGCACGCGCGAGAAAGGCGGCGATTGGGGTTGGGTCGAACGCAAGACGTTGGCCGCGCCGCTCGAGAAAGTCGCGTTCAATCTCGGACGAGGCAAATTCAGCAACGTCATCGAGTTCGGTGGCAACTATTATATTCTCAAAGTCGAAGATAGACACGGCGGCGACACCAAATCGCTTGCCGATGCGCGCGCCGACATCGAAAAGAAATTGATCCAGCAGGAAGCGCAAAACCTGCAGGAAAAGTGGCTCACCAGTCTGCGTTCGAAAGCTTACATCAAAACGTTCTAAGTTGGATCGATCGAACGATCGACAACCACTCCTCCGCTTCCGCTTAGTCTTCGTCTTCTCTTGCTCCTGATCGTGCTCGTGCTCGATTGAGCAAATTCGATTACGATCATGAAGTATGAGCACGAGCCAGACTCCGCGCATTGGCATCACGCTGGGTGATTGCGCCGGCATCGGACCGGAGATCGTCGATCTTGCGTTGAAATCGGGTCGCGTCCCAGAGTCGGCGGAATACGTCGTCATCGGAAGAGAGCCGGATTGCAAACCGGGTGCGCCGACGATTAAAACTGCGCGCGCGGCCGCGGCGGCGTTAGAGGAAGCAGTCACGCGCGCCCGCCGCGGCGAGCTCCACGCGATCGTGACCGGTCCGATTCACAAAGCTCGGATGTACGAAGCTGGATTCAAGTTTCCCGGACAAACCGAATTTTTTGCCGAGCGTTGTAGCGTGAAAAACTTCGCGATGTGTTTGACCGGCGGGAAAATCACGGTCGCGCTCGTGACCACGCACATTCCGCTCAGCGAAGTTCCGCACACACTCAAACAAAGCGAAATTGTCCGCGTCGGCTTGCTGCTCGCTGATTTCTTGCACTCGCGCGGCCGCACAAACTTGACTGCTTTAAGCAGTCAAGTTTCTGAGGTGAAAAGTGCAGGGGCGCGCATTGCGGTCGCCGGGTTAAATCCGCATGCCGGTGAATCTGGAAAGATCGGCCGCGAAGAAATCGAAATTATAGCGCCAGCAGTTGGTGAACTTCAAAGACGTTGCGGCGCAAGATCGACAATCATTGGGCCGGCTTCCCCCGACACGGTTTTTCATCGTGCTGTTGAAGGCGAATTCGATGCCGTTCTCTGCATGTATCACGACCAGGGATTGATCCCATTGAAGCTGCACGCGTTTCATACCGGCGTGAACGTGACGCTCGGTTTGCCCTTCCCCCGCACCAGCCCCGATCACGGCACCGCGTTCGAGATCGCCGGCAAGGGAATCGCGCGCGCCGACAGCATGATCGCCGCAATCAATCTTGCGATGGAGCTCGCGGACAGGCCGAATATTAACCGCTAAATACGCGAAAGAACGCTAAAAAACTGCGATTGATGTTTGCAACTTTAGCGTTCTTTCGCGTTTTTAGCGGACCTCCTCTCGATTAAGATTACGAGCATGGGCGGGAGCGCGAGCAAGATCGAGAAATACGTTTCGGTCTTTAACATCGGGCTGCAGAACACCTTCGTTTATCGCTGGAACTATTTCCTGCGCTCGGCGTTTGGAATCATCCCCCTCGCCGGCACCGTGTTTCTCTGGAACGCCGTTTTCAAAGAGCGCGGCGGCAGTCTGCACGGCTACGACTACGGCTCGATGATTTATTATTATTTGCTCACGCTCCTGGTCAGCAATCTGGTCACGCCGACCGAAGACGAATGGCAAATCGCCGCCGACATTCGCGAAGGCCAGATCAACGCGCTCCTGACCAAGCCGATGAGTTATCTCGCGTATCGGTTCAGCATTTTTTGCAGCGGCCGGCTCGTTTACACCTTCGTCACCCTGCCGCCGATCGCGCTGATCTTTCTCTATTTCCACAACTACGTCGCGTTCCCGCGTGACCCGCTGACTTACGTGCTCGCGACATTGTCGATGTTGATGGCGGCGTTCATCCAATTCTTCATCACTTACTCGCTCGCGATGATGGCGTTCTGGATTTTGGAAATCACCACCATCGTTTTCATCGTTTACTCGTTCGAATATTTCCTGGGGGGCCAAATGTTTCCGATCGACATCATGCCGGCCGGAATCCAGGCCGCGCTGAAATGGATGCCGTTCTACTACGAGCTGTTTTGTCCGGTCGCGATTTTCCTCGAGCGCTTGAAGGGCGCCGAACTCTGGCAAGCCCTCGCGATCCAGACTGGCTGGCTCTTTCTCACCTGGTCAATTGCGCGAATGATGTGGCACCGCGGCCTGCGCCATTATCAAGCGGTCGGCGGATAGATAAACAATCGCGCGTTGTTAGCGGCGTTCTACTTTTGTGTCATGTCGAGCGGAGTCGAGACATCTCTAGATATTTCCGTGCTGGATAAGCTCACCACGACAGAAATAGTAAGAGATTCCGCCACTTCGGTTGGAATGACAAAACAGGCGCTCGCCGCGGCGAGCACCTTACAACCAGTCGCGTGATTTAGGCATCATCAGATTACGCCACGTGCCGCCACGGAGTATTCACCGTGGATCGCTCAAATGAAGCTCTTGGCTCTGCGTCCAGAATGGATCGGAGTGTTGAATCCAACGCTAATACTTCCTCCAACAGCCAGACGGCTCCTAAACTCACATCGTCGTGCCGTTCGAGACCGCACTGAAACTGCCAGCCACTATCATCTGGTTCTAGTGAAACTCCGCGCTCTGCGCCGAGAATCGGACGTTCAGGATATGAGATATGGGTACAGATGATCGCAGCACTTCGTTTCAATTCCTCGTAGCTTATCCTGTAGCTATTTCGTGGTCGGTAAACCAGCGGCTTTCCAGGCTTTGAAGCCGCCAGCCATGGAGCGGACGTTTTTGTAGCCCATCTTTTGCAAACTTTCGGCCGCAAGCGCGGAACGCCCGCCGCCGCCGCAATGACAAATGATCGTCATATTGCGGTCGGGAAATTTGTCTTGGACTTCGAGCTCAAGCATTCCACGGCTCAAGTGGACCGCGTCGGGAATGTGTTCCTCATCCCATTCGTCGTTCTCCCGAACATCGATAATCACCGTGTCGCTGCTTTTCGATTTTGAGGCGGCGTCGGTTGGAGAAATCTCCGTGATTTTCCTTTTCGCGTCAGCGACCAATTCCTGGAAACCATTGTGTTCAGCCATGTAATATCATCGTCTGCCCGAGAATCCAGCGTCAACTTGCACCCAGAATAATTTCCCCGCGAATGACGCGAATTGGCGCGAATGGTTAGCAGAATGTTGATGAGCTTCTCTGGTCCGGATTTTCAAATCTTCTGATTTGCGTAATTCGCGTGAAGCGCTTTCTCCCTATCGGCGTCATTATCGTCGCCCTCCTCATCATTTTGTTCGTCGTTCGCCGATGCACGCAAAGTAGAGCATGAAGGTGAGATTTGACTTGGGGCCCAATTAAAATGACAGGCAAACGTGCTCCGGCGTTACATCGAGATTTACTCCATCATGCTTCGCAACTCGCTCATCCGCGAGATGAGCTTCAAAGCAAACTTTCTACTTTGGATGCTGGTGGAGGTGCTTTGGTTCGTCGGCCAGATCGTTTTCTTCTCTATCATCTTCGGCAATGTCGACCGCATCGGAGATTGGACAAAATGGGAAGTGGTTTTGCTCATCGGCACCCATCAAATGATCGCGCAACTTTTCCAGGCGTTCTTCTTTGTCAACGTCGCCGCCATTCCTGAGCTGGTTCGTACCGGAAAACTGGACTCGCTCCTGGTCTTGCCGGTCGACAGTCAATTTGCCGTCTCGACCAAACAATTCGGTCTCGACAGCGTGGTCAACGCCGCCCTCGGCGGTGTGGTCGTTGTTGTTGCCCTGGCGAAGCTCAGTGTCGCCCCAACTCCGATGTCGATCTTGCTTTACATCATCGCCATCGGGTTCGGCATCGCGGTCCATTATTCGATCATGCTCAGTCTGGCCGCGGTCAGTTTTTGGATCGTGCGCGCGCAGGGACTGGTTTACGGCTACTTCAATTTCCTGAACATCGCGCGCTACCCCGACGCAATTTTCCCGCGGCTCTTCAAAATCATTTTCGGATGGATTGTTCCGGTCGTGATCGTCGCGAACATTCCGGCGCGATTGCTGATCAAATCGTTCGGCCAGCCGGGACCGCTCATGTTTCAACTCGTGGTGGCATCGACCGTCGTCTTTTGCCTGTCCCGGGCCTTCTGGGGATTCGCGCTGCGGCGATACTCCAGCGCAAGCTCTTGAATTCCTGGAGGGACACGCGCTGTCGTGTCCCATTAATTGTTGGCGCCGACAGCGCGGCGCCCCCAAAAATCGTTGAATCAAAGGCGGTAGAGATTCGTCAAATCTGCCCTTGCGCTAGTTAGGAAATGTTCTTAATTAAGCCTCCGTTTTTTCCGGCGCCCGACTGCTGGGGCGCCTTTTGA
>Ga0070698_100003706_pt1 | contig 16771 bp, 12 predicted proteins | sample KBSK1502metaG_FD_65477 | JGI IMG/M metagenome (GOLD analysis project Ga0070698, IMG submission 65477) | Corn, switchgrass and miscanthus rhizosphere microbial communities from Kellogg Biological Station, Michigan, USA - KBS K1-50-2 metaG | ecosystem: Host-associated > Plants > Roots >...
CGATCCATGTCCGTGCGGCTCGGGCCAGAAGTACAAGCGCTGCTGCGGCCGCTAATCGAACACTTCGTCGAGCGTGTTGCGTTGCGCCTCGGGCCGCCCGCGTAGCCACGCGATCGTCGCGGGGATCGCGACGAGGAGCGGAACGAACCAGAGTGCTTGGACCTGATACACCATCCGGCGCTCGTCGATGTCCAAGGTCGTATAGATCGCAAGCGCGAGCAGCGCGGCCGCGACGAGCGCCGCGACGATCCAGAGCCCACGCGAGCTCTCGTCGCGCAGCGTTCGTATCGCGGCGACCGTGTACAGGATCGCCAGCGCCGCGCAGCACACGATCGCCGCAATGATCGAACGTTCACCGAACACGACGTCCAAATCGGGAAGCAGGAGGCAGCGCGCGATGAACAGCGGTGCGAGCCAAAGCGCCGCCCATACCAACGCCCCATCGCCGCGCACCGAGACGCCTTCCTCGAGCTCCGGCTTCGCGTATCGCCAGAGCACGAGCGGCGAGACGACGGCGCCGACGAGCACGGCCGCTCTGTATGCGATGACAAACTTGAACCGCATCGCGCCCTCGGTGGTCGTTAGCAAATAGATGACCGCGATCGCGTCGAGCACGAGGCGCAGACCGATCGCAACGATCACGTACGTCAACATCGCTTTGCGGGCTGGCCGCCCGCTCACGAGTCGCAGCCCTGCGATGAGCCCGCACGTCGCGATCGCGAGCCACATGAGTGGCCAGATCCCCAAGCCTAAGACATCGGATGCATCGACAGACGTCATCGTCCGCAACGAATCGACGAGCTGCAGCGCCGCGTCCAGGTATGCCGTGAACGCGAGCGCGATCAGCACGCCACCCGCCGCTCGCGCACGGCTGCTCGTCAGCGTGCGCACGCCGAATAGCCGCGGAACGACGAACACGAACAGCGGCGGACCGAGCATATTGATCGCGAGCGCAACTTGCCCGCGAAGGCCCGTGTTCTGCTCGACGAACGGCCTGACCATCGCCTCGTGGTCGTCCATCCACACGATCGCCAAGATCACGAGCCCGACGAGCGCGAGCGCATAGACGCCGCATGCGATTCGCGAATACCGACCGCGAATGATCAACCACGCAGCAAGGATCTGCAGCGTCGTGACGGCGAGCTGACCGAACACCACGGCGACGTCAGGTGTGTAGGGCAGCTCGTACACGTAAAATCCGGCGACCACGCTGAGCAGCATCGGCAGCACGTGCAGCGCGGCCATGAGCATCGCCAACCCGAGCGGCGGGTGAACGAAGATGTTCCGCTGCTCTGTGCTCACCTATGGGTGTTTACCGCGGTGCAGCCACGCCCCGACAGCAGCGATGGCAATCAACATCGAGAGTGGCAGAAACTCGGTCACATCGCTGACGCGCCAACCGTAGCCGAGGAGCAACGAGGCAAGTACCAACGACGTGATCCAAAATCCGAGCGAGCGACGATTGCGCAGCGTTGCTGCGGCCGCTGCGACAAAGCCGATGGCAAGCAGTCCGCATCCCACGGCGATGGCCGCGGCAGACCAGCCGCCGATTCGCAGGCCGAGCTCGGGCGCATCGAAACACTGCGCAATCAAGATCGGCGCGATCCAGAGAGCAGCCCAGGGTAACGCTGCACCGCCGCGCGCGTCGTTCACGCCGTCGAGCTCGGGCTTCGCGTATGCCCATAGGATGAGAGGCAACGCGATCGCGCCTGCGGTTTCCACATAGCGCGGCACCATGACTGCAGCATCGAAGCCTCCATACACGCCTATTGCCAGACCGGTGAAGATCGCGTCGAGCGCCACACGCCCTGCGACGCCGAGGACGACGTACAACAACAGCATCCGCCGTGCGTTTCGGCCCTGTGCAATGCGCACGCCGGCAATGAATGCGAACGTGCCGATGCCCAGAATGATGACAGTGCCCAACATAGAGAATGCGACGCGAATCGCGTCGCCGTGAAGAAAGCGTGACGCGCTCTGGATCAACTGGATGGTGACGCTCAGGTACGCGTTGAGTCCGATCGCGAGCAACACGCCGCCCGCCGCTCGCTCGCGGCTCGTCGACAGCGACGTGACGAGAAACCACCTCGATGCTGCAATGACAAAGACCGGTGGTCCGAGGAGCTCGAACACCGAAGCAAACAACCAAGCGTACGACTGCGCGGTTATCGCCGCGACCAGCGCGGCGAGCATGACAGTCGCGGCGTAGCAGCCAACCGCCAACCGAGCGTGTCGCCGGCGGAGAATCGCCCAGCCGGCCCACGCCTGCACAGCCAACACCACGACCTCGAGAGACGAGTCGATGACGCCTACCGACCATAGCTGCCGCGCGACGATCTCGGTGAGCAGACTGAGTGTGGTGCGCAGCGATAGGATCGCTGCGATCACGATCACGAGCCCCAGCGGCGGATGCTCGAGACTGCTGCGCTCTTCCACCTACGGGTGTTTACCGCGATTTTTCAGCGCCTGCGCTTGGGCGACGACGCCGGCCCATACATCGTGCCACTTGCGGCTCGTGATCTGCTCGAGCATCGCCTCGCCTTCGGCGGTGCGGCCGAGTGCGAACAGTGCTTGCGCTTTGCGCAAGCGGGGCGTCGGGTTCGTTTGATCGATCACGATCGCCTGCTGCCAGAAGTCGAGCGCTTCGAACACGCGACCCTGCGCTTCGAACGTGGTCGCGACACTGATGTAGCCCGTGCTCGACCACGGATCGCGCTCGATCATCGAGGACAGCTGACGCCAAGCGCCGGCCTTGTCACCGACGGCGAGCAAGAGCTCGCCGAGCTGGCGATCGATCTCGACGTTGCCCGGATCGATCATCCGCCAACGCGTGCCCCACAGCATTGCGCGCTCGACGGCGCGGGCGCGCTCGGCACCCGTCGATTGCAGCGCGAGCTGGCGTGCGAACGTGATGATCTGGCCGAGCTCGCTGCGCACGGTTGCGACATCGACGGCCTCGTCGGCACCCGCGTCTTGCGCCTTCTCGAGGTACGCGAGCGCGGCCGCGGGATCGTTGCGCTGCTGGGCGAACGTGGCGGCGAGCTGGTAGAGCTCGCGCGTTGGCGAGGTCTTGAGCAGCGGGTCGATGATCGATTGCGCGAACGCGTTTTGGCCGTGAGCGACCGCGGTCTTCGCGACTTCGAGCTTGTGCTCGATGTCGGGGGCGAGGGCCGCCGCGCGCGCGAGCACGGCCGAGAGGTCGGCGGGGTTGCGCGCCGCGTACGAGACGAGCGACATCACGTGCGCGTAGCTCGTGCCGGCGAGCACGCGATCGCGCCACTGCGCGTATGCGATCGCCCACCCTGCGGGTCCGCGGCGGGATGATGAGAACAGCGATTCGCCGATGACAAGCTGCACGGGCTCTGCATCGAGGTCGAGGTCGGCGACGAGCTTGGCGAGGCGCTCGGCCGCCTCGTCGTACTGGCCGCGGTTGTAGTAGGCCATCACCGCTTGGTAGCGGGCGATGTTCTTTTCGTCGCCGACCGCGAGGGAATCCCAAACGCGCGCGATGGCGTCGGCATTCGCGGCGTTGTAGCGAAGCGCGAGCGCGGCGGCGCCGATCATGCGCAGCGCGAATGCGCGATCGCCGAGTGCGACGAGGCGCGCGGCGGCCGCGGTCGTGTCGTTCGCGAGCATGTACGCGATCGAAGAGCGCAACGTCCACAGCGCGCCGAGCAGGCCATCGTGGCCAGGCGGGACGAGCTTCGTCGGGCTCGGTGCTTTCCCGTATGCGCGACCGGCTAGCAGGTAGCGCGCGAGCGGCTGCTTCGCGAGCGGCGCGAGCGCGGCGGCGAATTGCGCGTCGGTCGTCGACGTTGCGATGCCACCGCTTGCGAGCACGAGGTCGGCCAACTCGACGCCACCGTGTTGGTGAAGCGCGTCGTACGCGAGATACGACTCCGCGCGATTCCCGAGCGCTGCCGCACTCGCGAGCAACTGGCGCTGCGCGTGACGCCACGCCGGCGTGCCGACTGGCGCCTTCGCGATGATGCCCTGCCAATACGCTTCCAGGTGCATCGGCAGCTCGACCACGACGCTCGATTGCATGTTGCGATGCGCCCATTGCGGCGCGTCACTGATCGCAGTGGCCGTGAAGCCGACATCGATCTTGCGACCGTTGACGCGCGCCGCGGTCGGGCCGGTCTTGCCCCACGTGACCTCGAGCAGCTTCGCGCCCTTGCCGTCGGCGATGGAGACGAGCCGGGCTTGATCGTCGAACGACATCACGAACGCGACGGTCTCGCGGCCATTCGTGCGCGTCGCGAGCACGATGTCGCGGCCGCGCGCCTTCACGGTGAACCACCGCGCGTAGTGCGCGGGCTCTGCGATCCACACAGGCAGGTAGGCGAGCGAAAGCGCGACATCGTCTTCGCTTACGGGCCGTGTCACGTCGAAGCCGAGCTCGAGATAGCGGCGCACGAACGCGGCGCCGTCGTACGATGCACTCTCGCCGAGGCCGGTATCGGTCTCTCGGTGCCAGCCGAAGCGCTTGCTGCCGTCGACGGCGATCTCGAGATTGTCCCAGCGGTAGATGCCCGCGGCGAGCTGCGCGCGCGCCCTCGCGAGCAGCTGCTTTGCCGCATCGTCGATCGGGAACGACGCCGCGGCGCCCGCGGCTTCACGGAGCTGTTCGCGCCACATGTCGGCCGCATCGGGCGTCAGCGCCGGCACGAACGCGGTGAGATCGTCGAAGGCGAGATCGGTCGGCCCGGTGAAGCGCATCAACTGAAGCTGCGCGAGACCGTAATTGCGAAGGCCACCACCGCCGGCGTGCCAGCGGCCTTCGCCACCGACCAAACCGAGCGTGACTTCGGCGCTCGAGATCGCGCGCCGCTTTGCCTTCGCCAGAATCGGCGCGGGCTCGCCCGGCTGGGACGCGAGCGGGTTCGACACGGCCGCTGTGTCTAGGTCGACTTTCTGCATGACCGACCTGTCCGCCTTTTCGAGCTTCTCCTCGCCTTTCGCCTCCTCGCGCGGCGCGCTCGTCGTTGGAACGGTCGCGAGCCCGAGGCTCGAACGCGTGGTCTCCTTATCAACGATCCCGCGGCCGCTGCCGTGGCCGATCGTTCCGAAGTGGCCAAGCCCGATCGAGCCTCCGCTATCGAGCGCGTCGATCGTCACGATGTTCGATTGCGCCTCGAGCTGCCGAACGCGGTACTGGTTTGCATCGTAGAAGATCTGCATCGGCGTGCGGAACAGCTCCGCATCGTCGGCGACATCCGACGGCACAACGTTTGACATCGGCATCGCGACGACCGGAATCGTCGCTGGCATCGCGTACGGTGCCCACGTATCGCCGGCGCCCTTGCGCACGCCGTACTTCGCGTACATCGCATCGTTCTCGAGCACGAGCAACGAGGTGTGTCGCGACAGCAAGAAGTACTGCTTGCCGAGCGTGACGACTTCCTGGCGAATCGCCTCATCGCGCTGCTCGCGCAGCTGCGCTTCGGTCGGGCAGCTGACGGCCGCTTCGGTTTTCGTCGCCGGCTTCGCGGTGCACGGCGGCACGATCACCGCCTCGTGTTTCGCGAGCAGCCGCGCCGCGATGTGGTGCTGCGCCCATAGCCGCGGCAGGTAGGCTGCGTCGCCGCCGTGCGCGGCGCCGAGCGCGATGCGCTGCTGCCACGGCTTGCCATCGCGCGTACCCGTGAGCTCGACAGCTGCAGGCGCTCCATCGCCCGCCAGCTTCGCGACGAGCTCGAGCTCCTCGCCATCGGCGAGCTGCGCCGGCACGTATGCCGTCGATGGCACGAGCGCACCGCTCGCATCGACGAGCTTCGCGCTGACGCCGGTCACCCGCGACGTGTGCAGCGCCGCGATCAGATCGAACGCGCGCCAGCCGAGGTCATCGGCGAGATCGATCGTCGTCGCGTAGCCGCCGGTTGCAGCGGCGAGACCATCGAGCGTTTGCGTATCGGGCCCATCGCCGACGCCAACGCCGACGAAGTGCGCCTTGCCGACGAGCTGGCTGCGCAACACGTCGAGCGTGCGCGCACCACTCGTGATCACGCCGTCGCCGAGATAGACGATCATCGCATCGTCGGGCTTTGTGCCCGCGAGCAGCTGCGTCGCCTGCGCGAGTGCGCGATCGAAGTCGGTCGCACCGACACCGCCTTCATTCTTGAGCGCGCGGCGTACCGCACGTCGATCGACGTTCATCACGCGCGTCGGCGCGAGCTTGACGCGTGGCGCGACATCGAACGCGACGATCGCGATCTTGTCGTCCTCGTCGACTTCGCGCAGAAACGCATCGACGAGATCCGCTTGCGCGGCGAGCTCGAGCTCGCTGCGCGATGCGCTGACGTCGTCGAGGATCACCCACGTCCGTGGCCGGTACTCGCGCGGCGCATTACCGAGCTCGACAGGCGCGCGCACCATTACGTAGCGATCGCTGCCCTCCGTCTTCGTCGCGACCGTCGTCTGCCGGCGGGCATCGCGCACGTGAATGACGAACGCATCGCCGATCTTGTCGCCGGCGCGGCGATAGCGGACCACCGCATCTTCGCCGCTGCGCTCGACGGAGATCGCGTGACTCGGCGACGTCAGCTCGCAGTTCGCGCAGCCCTTGATCCGCGTCGTCATCACGAGCTCGCCGACCGGCTGATCGACCTCGGGCATCGGAATCGCAAGCGTCCAGTCCGTGTAGAGCTTCGGCAGGCTCTGCGTGTACGCGACCATCAGCCGCTTGTCCTGCTGCGGCAGCAACGGATACACGCGCAGGTTGAGGCGGCCCGTGCCCGCGTATTCGAGCAGCGCCGGATCGATCCGCCGATAGACGAGCTCCTCGTAGATGCGCCTCGCGCGCATGCGCTCGACGACCGCGGACTCGGTCAGCTTGCCATCGACGTACATCGCGAGCCGCTGCAGCGCTGCATCCGGCGGAATCGCGAACTTGTACACGCCCTCGAGCGTGCGGTTTTGCGGATTGTGGAACGTCTGATCGAGCGCGATCCGCGCGACCTGGTCCTCGACGACGACATCGACCGTCAGCTGCTTGAGCGGCAGCGGATACTCTTCGCCGAAGTGACCATCGGGCCGCACGCCCGGATCGCGCGCGAACAGCGTGCCGTGCCGGATCGGCGCGAGGTCCTTCTCGGCGCGCCGACGCGCCTGTTGCGCCCAGCTCACCAGATGCGAGAGGCGCGGCGCCGGTCCGCGCACGGGCGGGCGCCCTGCCTCGGCGACGCCCTGCTCGCCCGCGTGCAGCACGATCGTGCCGTGATCGGTCGAGAGCTTGACCTTGCCGCGCACGACGGCCGTCACCGTACGTTGCGCCTCGCCATCGACGAGAAAGCGCGTGCCGAGCACTTCGATCGTGCCGCGCGCTGTCTCGACGATGAACGTGCCCTCGCCGGGCGCCACATCGAGCAGCGCCGCGCCCTCGACGCGCACGCGACGCGGCCCGAGCACGACGACTTTGCCGCCTGGCTCGGTGATGAACGTGGTGCCGTCGGCGAGCTTGTCGCCGTGCTCGCCGCCGACAAAGCGCAGCACGATCAGCACCGCTGCCGCCATCGCGACAAGCCCAATTCCCGCGGCGATGATCGGCGTGCGAACGCGCGACCTCGCGACCGGCTTCGCGCCGAACTTCTCGACGAGCTCGTCGCGAATCCGCGCGCGTGCGGCGTCTGCGATCTTAGGCGGCTCGCCGCCGCTCTCGAGGAGCGTCGATACGTTCTGTTCGAGAACGTCGTTGGGTTCGGTACTCATTACACGGCCTCCGAGAAGCTCACCGACAGCGTCGCGAACGTTTCGCGGAACGCGCGACGCGCGCGGGCGAGCAGAGATTTGGTTGCGTCGATCGAGATGCCAAGCTCGCGTGCGAGCGATTCGAGGCTCTCGCCATCGACGTACTTGCGCGTGAGCGCATTGCGATATTGATCGGGCAGGTTCGCGACCGCCATGTGCACGAGGTCGCGCGTTTCGGCACGCTCGAGCACTTCGCCGGGCAACGGCCGCTCGGCCATTGCAGCGAACACCTGCGCGAGCGTCGCGTCGATGCGCTGCCATGTCGCCTGCAGCTCGTCGCTGCGCCGGTGCGCGCGCAACTGCTCGCGGATCACGTTGCGCGACAGCACCGTGAGCCAACTGCCGATCGAGCCGCGCGCCGGATCGTACGAATCGCGCTTCGACAGCGCGACCGCGAACGTCTCTTGCACGACATCCTCGGCAAGCGCGGCATCGCGGCCGACGCGATAGAACACGAACGCGTACAGGCCATCGACATGCGCGTCGTAGAACCGACCGATCGCGACCTTGTCACCGTCCTGTGCCGCACGAAGATCGGCGCCGCGTCCGGAGCGAAACAGGCGCCCGAGTAGTGCGACGATCACAAAGAGCTCTCACGGGTCATGGTGCTTGCATGTGTCAACGCACGTGGCCGAAGTGTCGATCTTCTGCGAACTAAAGCGCGAGACAACGATTTCGCGCAGATGGCGGTCTTAACGCCATGCGCGTGCTGCCCATTGCCTTCGCGGTGTCTGCCGCGGTGCATTCGGGCGCAATCGCGTACGTACAGACGCACCCGGCCAAGAAGGCTCCGACAAAGCGGCTAGTTACGATCGAACCGATCCAGATCGTGCCACCGGATCCGCCGCCTACAGAGGTGACGTTGCTCGACGACCACACTGTGGTGGCCAAAGGCCCCGGTGCGTCGCCAGCGGGCAACAAGAAGGCCGGGCGGCACATCGTGGCAACGACGTCGCGCCCGACGGTCGAGACGACGCCGCCGCCGCCGATCGACAGGCCGCCTCCGCCGCGCAACTCGCTGATGGCGATGCGTCACCCAACGATCGAGAATGGTCCATCGGCCGCGTTCATGAACCGCTTCCTCGAGCGCTCGCCTCCGATCATCGATCAAAGTGCAGACGGCATCACCGAGCGGCTCAACAATCGTAACTGGGTTGCGAACGCGACGCCCGACGAGCTCACCGCCGAACGCGTCAAGCTCGCCGAGCGGCGCGAAGAAGCGGCGAACGCGGAGCTCAAGCCCGACGGCACAGGCACGAAGTCGGATCACAAGACGTTCAAGATTCGCGTCAACGCAGACGGCACGGTCAAGCGCATCGAAGACAAGGCGAACTGGCAGCAGAAGGGCCTGTTCTTTGCCGAGTTCGATGTCTCCGACATGATGATGCGCCGGCAAGGCATCGATCCGTATTCGAGCTACAAGCGCAAGATCCTCGACGAGACGCGCGAGCAGCGCGTTGAAGTCGGCAAGCGCTATCGGACGCAGCAGCTCGCGCAGTCGCGGCAATTCATGCAGAAGAATCTCGAGCGGCTGATCGCGACCGCGCAGGATGTCGCCGCGCTCAAGCAAGGTCTGTTCGAGCTGTGGGACGATTGCGCCGAAACCGGCAGCGACGAGCTCATCGCCGGCGGCCGCGCCGCGCGCCAGCACGCGCTCGGCTTCATTCGCAGCCGCCTGCCCGCAGACGGCGCCGACGCGTTCACGCAAGCCGAGCTCGCGCGCTTCAACAAGCGACGCAAGTCGCAGGCGATCTTCGCGCCGTACGAATAACAACCGCGCGCGTCGTTCGGCTTAAGATCCGACCATGCGCCTCGCTTGCTTGTTCGCACTGCTCGTCACGCTCGCGCCGACCGCCGCGCGCGCCGAAAGTGATCACGGCCCGTTCGGCATCGGCCTCATCGTCGGCCAGCCAACCGGGCTCACGATGGAGTTCGAGCTTTCCGAGCACACCGCGCTCGATGCTGCCGTCGGCTTCGATCTGTTCAACGACCGCCGCTTCTACGCGCATCTCGAGTTCCTGTATTTTTTGCCGACGCTCGTCAACGCCGATTCGCTCTCGCTCGCGCTGTACATCGGCGTTGGCGGCTTCATCGTCGATCATCCCGACCGGGTTGGCCTCGGCGTGCGTGCGCCGCTCGGCCTTTCGCTCGAGTTCACCGCCGCGCCGATCGAAATCTTTGCCGAGGTCGCGCTGCACCTCCTGCTCGTGCCCGACGTCGATGCCGACCCGGGCGCCGCGCTTGGCATCCGCTACTACTTTTGATGCTACACAAAGGCCCATGGCTGGGTTCGACGGGCCGCTGATCGCGGGGCGGTTTCGCCTCGGCCCGCAGCTCGGTCACGGCTCGCAGGGCGAAATCTTTCTCGCCCGCGACGAGAAGCCACGCGGCGCCGATGATCGCGAAGTCATCGTCAAGCGCCTCCGCCCGCGCGGTTCGTGGAAATCGTTCGAGCTGTTCGAGCGCGAGGTCAAAGTGCTCTCGCAGCTGCGTCACGCCGGCGTGCCGCGTCACTACGCCATGGTCGAGGAGCCAGCCGGCACGTTCAATCTCGTGATGCAGCGCATGCCCGGCGAAAACCTGCGCGACCTCGCGAAGCGCCGCCGGCTGTCACAGACGGAGCTCCGCGACGTGCTCATTCGCTGCCTCGAGATCCTCGATTACCTGCACACGCGCACGCCCGCGATCGTGCATCGCGATATCAAGCCCTCGAACATCGTGCGCGCGCCGGATGGCCGCTGCGCGCTCGTCGATTTCGGCGGCGTACTCGATGCCGCGCGCGAGAAAGGCGGCTCGACGATCGTCGGCACGTTCGGGTACATGGCGCCCGAGCAGCTGCACGGCCAGGCCGTGCCGGCGACCGATATCTACGCGCTCGGCGCGACGCTCGTCTCGCTCGCCGGCGGCGTCGAGCCCGAAGATGTCCCGCGCAAAGGCCTGAAGATGGATCTCGATCGGCACCTGCCATCGCTCGATCCCGCATTTCGCGCAGCGCTGCTCGCGATGACAGATCCGGATCCCGATCAGCGCCCGCAACGCGCGCGCGAAGTCGTCGCGCTGCTCGCGAAAGCGCCGCGACCACCGAAATCGAAAGCGCAGCAAAAGGCGCTCGTGCGTCAGGGCCAGCAGGATCTCGCGCCGCGCAAATTGTTCTCCGACGTGCCCGAGCCCGTCGGCACGCTGCTTCGCTTCGGCGTGTTGTCATTTGGCCTCGGCGGCTGGGTCGGCATGGCAAGCATTCGCGTGTCGGTGCTTATTCTCACGTACCTGATCGCTGTCTTTGGGTTTCCTGCTCGTCGTCGCGTGCTGCACGTCGGTCACGAGCTCGACTCGATGCTCTCCGAAGGCCAAAGCGGTTTCACCGACATGATGAAGGCCGCGATGGCGCGCCGCTAACAATCGTTTTACGTTCGTTTTACGTAACGATCAGAGCGATTTGCCGTCCTCCGCGTATGTTCGAAAACGGAGGATTCATGCTGGCACGTCTATCGGTCATTACCCTGTTCGCCTGCGCCGCGTCGCCGACGATCGCGCAGAGCGCGCCGCGAGATCTCGATATCTCGTTCGACGTCGAGGTCGGCGAGCCGCTCATGATCGCGGGTCAGGAGCAGACCGCGTACATCAAGATCACGCTCGGTGGCTTCGCGCTGCCGACGGCGCATCGCCCGCCCGTCAACCTCGCGCTCGTTCTCGATCGCTCGGGCTCGATGGCGGGCGACAAGCTCGAGAAGGCGAAGCAAGCGGCGCTGATGGTCGTCGATCGGTTGCAGCCCGATGACGTGTTGTCGGTCATCGCGTTCGATGATCGCGTCGATGTGCTGCTGCCGGCGTCGCGCGTGACATCGCGCGATGCGCTGCGCGAAAAGATTAGCGCGATCTCGCCGGGCGGCTCGACGGCGCTGTTCGCGGGGCTGACGTTCGGTCTCGAAGAGATCGGCAAGAATCGCGATGCGAAGCGCGTCAACCGCATCATCCTGCTCTCCGATGGCCAAGCGAACGTCGGCCCGTCGTCGCCGAACGAGCTCGGCCAGCTCGGCGAAGTCGCCGGCCGACAAGGCATCGCGATCACGACCGTCGGTCTCGGCCTTGGCTACAACGAAGATCTAATGACGCAGCTCGCGATGCGCTCCGACGGCAACCACGCGTTTGCCGAGACAGGCAATGACCTCGCGCGCATCTTCAACGGCGAGCTCGGCGACGTGCTCTCGGTCGTCGCGCAAGACGTCTCGATCGACATCGAGTTCGATAACGGCGTCGTGCCGGTGCGCGCGCTCGGTCGCGACGCGACGATCAACGGCCGCAAGGCGACGGTGCAGCTGAGCCAGCTCTACGCGAAGCAGCAGAAGTACGTCTTGTTCGAGGTCAAGGTGCCGCCGGGCGCCGCCGGCAAGAAGCGCGCGCTCGCCGATGTCGCGGTCAACTACTCGAACATGATCAACAAGACGAAGGGCACGAAGAAGAGCGCGGTCGCCGTCGAGTTCGCATCAACGAAGGTCGCGGTCGCGAAGAAGCAGAACAAGGCCGTGATGGAAGCCGCGATCGAGGCGATCGCCGCTGATCAGAGCCGGCAAGCTGTGCTGCTGCGCGACCAGGGCAAGATCAAGGAAGCGCAGAAGGTGCTCGTCGATAACGCGCGCTACCTGCAGGAGAACGCGGCGCGCTACAAGTCGGAGAAGCTCGACACGTACAGCAAGGTGAACGCGCACGACGCAACGAACCTCGACTCCAATGAGAAGTGGAACGCGACGCGTAAGGGCATGAAGGCAAAGGACTACCAGATCACGAACCAACAGGCGTATCACTAGACTTTTCACGCCGAACGAGCGTTTGAAGGCGTTGGTGCGGGCATTTTGGCTCCTCGTCACCGTGCCGCTGGTCGTCGCCGGCTACCTCGCCGTGCGGATGTCGAGCGAACGAGGAGAGCTGCGCCATCACGAGGTGCAGGGGCTGCTCGATGGCCGGCTCGCCGATGTTCGGGTGCGCGCGAGCCAGGCGTTCGGCGCGATCGAGCGCGAGCTCGATGGCGCGCTCGCCGAGGCGCCCGCTGGTGCCGACGAGCTTCGCGCACTCGCGCGACGATTGCCGATCGCGCGCCAGGTGTTTCGGCTCGACGCGAGCGGGCGGTTGACATTTCCCGTCGGCGGCCCCGAGGCGAGCCGCGCGGAGCTCGAGTTTCTCGAGCGCACCGCATCGATCTGGACCGGCCGCGCGATCTTGGCCGGCGATAGTGCGAGCGACGCCCCAAGCCGGTCCGGAGAAGCGCAGCGGCGCCCGACAGGGGAACCTGCGGGTCCAGAGGACCCGCAGGCGCCGCGAGCGAGGACCGGCGAGGACGTGACGGCAGGGCGCGTGCACAGCGCCGCCGGCGTTGGCGATAGCCTCGTCGATCTCGCCGCGCGCAAGCCGCACGGCTGGCTGACTTGGTACTGGGCCGAAGGCGTTCACCTGTTGTTCTGGCGCCGCGCGCCGGATCGCGGCGTGATCGGCGTCGAGCTCGAGCGCATCGGCGTGCTGTCGCGCATCGTCGGCGCGCTGCCGACGTCGTCGCTCGACGAAGGCCGCATGGAGCTCGTCGATTCGCGCGGGCAGACCGTGCATCAGTGGGGGCCGCTGCGCGGCGCAAGCTCCGGCCCAAGCTCCGGCGATGCCGAGCTCGCCGCGGCGACGCTTGCGCTCGATGCACCGCTCGATGCGTGGCAGTTGCGTTACTACATCTCGCCGCGGCAACGCGCCGCGCTCGCGGACGAGCTCGATCTCGCGCCGCTGTTCGGCATCGGCGCACTCGCGCTCGCGCTGATCGGCCTCGCGGTCTACGTGTATCGCGAATACACGCGTCGTCTGCGCGATGCCGCCGCGCGCGTCGGCTTCGTGACGCGCGTATCGCACGAGCTGCGCACGCCGCTGACGAACATCCGGCTCTACGCAGAGCTCCTCGAAGACGCCGCGCTCGACGATGAGGATCAGTCGCAGCGCGCACGCGTGATCGTCGGCGAGAGCGAGCGCCTCGGCCGGCTCATCGATAATGTGCTCGCGTTCGCGCGCCACCAAAAGGGGGCGCTCGCGTCGCGTGCGCAGCGCGTCGATGTGGATGCCGTCGTGCGCGATACCGTCGCGAAGTTCGGGCCCGCACTCGACGCGCGCGCGATCGAGGTCAAGCTCGATCTTCACGCGCCGCCGGCGAACGCGAATGCAGATGCGATCGATCAGATCGTCGGCAACCTGATGTCGAACGTCGAGCGCTACGCGGCGAACGGCGGCGAGGTCACGGTTGCGACGCGCGCCGTCAACGGCCATGTCATCGTCAGCGTCGCCGATTGCGGCCCCGGCGTGCCGGCGCGCGATCGCGATACGATCTTCGAACCGTTCAAGCGCAGCGCGACAGCGTTGACCGACTCTCGCGGCACCGGCATCGGCCTCGCGATCGCGCGCGAGCTCGCTCGCGCATCCGGCGGCGAGCTCGCACTCGTCGACAGCGATCGCGGTGCGCGCTTCGAACTGACGCTCCCCGCTTACGGAGGTGACCTATGGACGTCCTGATCGCCGAAGACGATGCCGCCATGCGCGGCGGGTTGACCGAGATCCTCGAGGGAGAAGGCTACGCCGTGCGCGCCGCAGCCGATGGTGCCGCAGCGCTCGACCTGTGGCGAAGCGCGCACGCCGACTTCGTGCTCCTCGACATCATGATGCCCGAACGCTCCGGCTACGACGTCTGCCGCGAGATCCGTCGCGATGATCGCGACGTACCGATCGTGTTCCTCAGCGCGAAGAACGAAGAGATCGACAAGGTGCTCGGCCTCGAGCTCGGCGCCGACGACTTCGTCATGAAACCGTTCGGCATGCGCGAGCTGATCGCACGTGTTCGCGCGATCTCGCGCCGCTGCTTTCAGCGCAGCGCGCCGCAACCAAGCGCGACGTTCACGATCGCAGACATCACCGTCATCCCAGGCGAGCTGCGCGCCGTGCTGCCCGATGGCGCTGTCGTCGAGCTATCGCTGCGCGAAGTCAGCTTGCTCTCGACGTTCGCGACGCATCCGAACATCGTGCTCGATCGCGACATGCTGTTCCGCACGTGCTGGGGCGGCGGCAAGTATCCCAACAGCCGCACGCTCGACCAGCACATCGCGAAGCTGCGCAAGAAGATCGAGACAGACACGAAAGCCCCCGCGATCATCCGGACCGTGCGCGGTGTCGGCTACCGCTACGAAGGCGCTAGGATGCCGGGGTGACGGCACGGCTCATCACGATTCCCTTCTCTCATTATTGTGAAAAAGCGCGCTGGGCGCTCGACCGCTGCGGCGTCGATTACGTCGAAGAAGGCCACCTGCCGCTGTTCCATTACACGGCAACGTTTCGCGCCGCGCGGCATCGCACGGTGCCGCTCCTCGTCGATGGCAAGACCGTCGTGCGCGACTCGACCGAGATCATCGCGTGGGCCGACACGAAGCGACCCGGTGCGCTGCTGCCGGTCGCTGGCGCCGAAGACGCGCTCGCGATCGAAGACGACCTCGACAATCACTTCGGCCCCGCGACGCGCCGCTGGGGCTACTACTACCTGTTGCCGAACAAACAAGCGGATCGCCACATCGTCGCGGGCGTACCGCGCTGGGAGAAATCACTCCTCGGCGTCGTGCGACCGCTCGCGGTGCGAATGCTGCGCAAAGGGCTCAAGATCGACGAGGCCGGCGTCGAGCGCTCGCTCGCGAAGATCGAGACGACGTTCGCGCGCGTCGAAGACATCATCGCCGACGGTCGCCGCTTTCTGATCGGCGATCGCTTCACGGTTGCCGACTTGACGTTCGCATCGCTCGCCGCGCCGATCCTGCTGCCGCCAGAACATCCCGTGCAGCAGTGGCCGCTCGAGCTGTTCCCCGAAGCGGCGCGCGATCAGATCGATGCGTGGCGCGCACGCCCGGCCGGAAAATTCGCGCTTCGCCTGTACGCGAACGAACGCACCGCTACGCGGCGCGCAGCGTAAGGAGAGCAACCTCAGCGGCGGTGCCTTCGCCGTGACGATGCGTGATGCCCGAGAAACCAACGCCGGGCGTCACGTACAGCGTCGTCTTGCCGAGCGGGTACATGCCGCGGCGAAAGCGCAGCCCGACTTTCTTCATCAGTCGATCAGTAATTCCCTTGATGTAGATCTGGCCGCCGTGGGTGTGGCCCGAGAGCACGAGGTCGGCGCCGCGCTGCGCGAGCCGAGGCGCGCGATCGGGGGCGTGGCACAAGACGATCTTCGCTAGCTTTTCGCTGCCCTTGAACGCGGCATCGAGGTCATCGTGGCGCGTGACCGGGTCATCGACGCCGACGAGCGCGAGCGGCGCCCCGTTGATCTGCGCGATCGTCGTCTTGTTGCGCAGCACTTCGTAGCCGTTGCGCTCGAGCGCTGCCGCGACGCCCGAGCCCCACGTGAAATAATCGTGGTTGCCGAGGACCGCGAGCACGCGCGGCGCGCTCAGCCCGGCGAGCTGCTCGCCGGCGAGCTCCGCCTCGTGCCGCCGCCAGCACACGTAATCGCCGGTCATCACGATCAGGTCGGGCTTCTGCGCATTCGCTGCGTCGACGGCCGCGCGCACATGCGACGCCGGCGTCATGTTGCCGACATGGATGTCGGAGAGCTGGGCGATGCGGACACCGTCGTGCCGGGGATCGAGGTCTTGGACGACGACCTCGTGCTCGGAAACCCGCGGAGGCGGTGGGGGCATGAGGGGGAACTTTGGTCCCTCCCGTCGGGGTTGGCAATGTCACCAGGAATACGCGCGGGCGCGGAAGGTGTTGCGCAGTGACCAGGATCAGATTGCAGGAGGGTGCTAAGGATGACAGCATTAGTTCACATGGCCGCGGCGCGCCCTCCCGGTATCGCTGACGCACGCGTGCCTTGTCCGCTGTGCGGGGGACTGATCCATCCCGTCGCGGGCAAGTGCAAGCACTGCAAAGAGGACCTGACGTCGTATCGCGCTGGTCGGCCGCAAGCGGCCGCCGCGCTGCCGGCATTGAACGGCAAAGCAAACGGTACGAACGGTCA
>Ga0070698_100003707_pt1 | contig 16768 bp, 15 predicted proteins | sample KBSK1502metaG_FD_65477 | JGI IMG/M metagenome (GOLD analysis project Ga0070698, IMG submission 65477) | Corn, switchgrass and miscanthus rhizosphere microbial communities from Kellogg Biological Station, Michigan, USA - KBS K1-50-2 metaG | ecosystem: Host-associated > Plants > Roots >...
GTCAACGTTCCACCCGAGCCGACGCCGCAAACGATGGCGTCGACATCGTGACGCATTTGTTCCCAAATTTCTGGACCGGTGGTACGCTCGTGCGCGAGCGGATTCGCCGGATTGCCAAATTGGTTCACGTAAAATGCGCCCGGAATTTCCTCCGCCAATCGCGCGGCAACGTCCTGATAATACTCAGGGTGCCCACGGGTAACGTCCGATCGAGTAAGCTGCACTTCCGCGCCGAGCGCGCGCACGTGCGAGATTTTTTCCTGCGACATCTTGTCGGGAATCACGAGCACGACGCGATAACCTTTTGCGCCGGCAACAAGCGCGAGGCCGAGTCCAGTGTTTCCGGCGGTCGCTTCAATCACCGTCCCGCCGGGTTCAAGTTTGCCTTCCTCCTCGGCGGCCTCAATCATCGACAATGCGATCCGATCTTTGATCGAGCCGGTCGGGTTTTGATTTTCCAATTTCAAAAAAAGCTGACAGGGGCCGGTATCGAACTGGGTGATCTCAACCAGCGGCGTCTCGCCGATGAGCGAGAGAATCACCGGCGGCCTTTTTATTGAGGTTGGCGCTATCGGAACTTCGAGCATCTCTAAAATAGAGTGAGTATTTCGCCCGGATAGTCGATCACGACTTTGTAATTACGGAGAAAATTGTAACCGACGATGCCATCGAGCTTCGTCCCAATGGCGGCGTTCAATAACGTGAAGAAATCTGCGACCACGACGGGCATGTTGTCGATCTTAGCACCGCCGAGTTGAAATGATCTCAAATTTCCGGCTGAAAAATCGATCGACATGCCACCGGTTGTGCCCGCGCCCACCGGCGAACTTTCAACTCCGAGTTGTTTGGCAAGCTCGGGTGCGATTGCAGTAGTTGACGTGCCGGTATCGACCGCAAATTGAAACGGTCCGCGGCCGTTGGCATGCACGTCGATTAAAATGAGCGGCTTCGCTGGACTGGCCAAACGAATTGGCACTTCTGTTTTTGCGCTGCGGCCAAAACTTTCGACCCGCTTCGGATCGTCAAAACGAATTTCACAATCGCGGTAGTCGATCGTGACCCGAAAATGTTTCAGAAAATTGTAGCCAAGATCACCATCAATCTTCGCGCCGATGGTCTTGCCGATGTGGGCAAGATCGACAATTCCAACATCGACATCGCGCAGTTTCGTTTCGCCGACTGCGATCGAATCGACTTTCGCAAGCGACACGCTAACTTTGCCGCCGGCACTTTGGCCTTCCTTTGAGCCGATCACCTTTGCGTCGAGTTGTCTCGCAAGCTCCGACGAAAGCAGAGATGTACCCGCGCCGGTATCGAGAATAAAATCAAATGGTCCGAGATCATTAACGTGGACCGGCAAGAGAATGAGCGGTTGCCCACCGCCGGCGAGACGGAATTTAACCTTTGTACTGCTCGGTAAAAGAGTCGCGGCCATCATTCGGGCAACTTGGGTTCGCCCTTATGCGACCATTCCGATTTGCTGTCCTCGAGAAATTGCTGAAGCACATCAAAACGAACTTCGCCGTAGTTCAAAGCGTACCGAAGATCGCCTCCTTTATAAAGCCAGGTTGTGGGAATCCATGAGAGCGGCATTCCGACAAATTGCTTGATCTTGTTGTCGCCGCGGCGCGGACCGGGATCGGCTAGAACAGTCACGTTTGGTTGATCGGCGATTTGGAATTTGGTGAGCATCGATTTTCCATCGCCGCCGTCGTTCCAAACGGAAACGAAATAAAATTTCACCTGCGGATTGTCTTTCACCATTTTCAACCAGCCGCCGGTTTTGAGTTCCGCCTGACAATTCGAACACCAAGGCGCCCAAAGATGGACAACGCTCAAATCCGGTGACTTAATCGCTTCAACAACCTTGTGTTCAGCCGGCGATTCAGCGCGCAGAGAATTGAGCGCAAAAAGGGCAGCCAAGGTGGCTAACCCCGAAACAACCGGGGCTCGCGAATTGTTTCGGAGTCGCAAGATCGACATCGTGCTCTTAATGTAGGGAGAAACGACCCGCGCTCAACGCTGACTTCGAGTTGTGTTTCCAGCCAAATGGGGGTAGAGGGAGCAATTCAGCCCAGAAATCAGGCGAAACATGATGCCACAGGCTAGCAAAAGAACATCGACCGAGGTTTTCGAATGCGAAGTATGCGGAACGCGCAAGCGTCTCGAGTCAGCCAAACGGCATTGGTGCGATGCCTGCACGGGTGGCAGTCCAGTGGAAATGCGTCGCACGAGAGACAAGTGGAAGACAGCCAACAGAGTTCCGACGAATAGTTAGCAGGGGCGCCGCCCATTTTCTCAACAGCGTCTCGCATTACAGATGAGCGTTTGACCAATCGCGCGAAAACACATACTGTGCCGCTCCATTTTCCGATGCTTTAGCTGCACGGAAAAGACCGATTCCGCCAGGGCGAGATCGCGTGCCCCAAGGAGGCTTTTTAAAAATTATGGTGCAAATGCAGGATGTGATGTCGAAGCCGATGCCGGATTTCCGGGAAGGCAGCATCGTCAAAGGACGTATTTTGGAAGTTCGCCCGCGCGAAGTGCTGGTCGACATCGGATACAAATCGGAAGGCGTCATTCCGCTGGCGGAATTTGAGGACGTAGAAAATTTGGAAGTCGGCGATGAAGTCGACGTGTTGCTGGAGCGATTGGAGAACGACGAGGGCATGGTTGTGCTTTCCAAAGAGAAAGCGGCCTATCGGCAGAACTGGAATAAGATCGCGGCCGTGTTTCAGGACGACGGCCTGATCAAAGGCAAAGTCAAATCGGTCGTCAAAGGCGGATTGATGGTGAACATCGGCGTCGAAGCATTTTTGCCCGCGTCGCAAATCGACATCGTGCCGCCGAAAGATTTGCAGCAGTTCGTCGGTAACACTTATGATTTCAAGATCGTCAAAATCAACGACGATCGCCGTAATGTTGTGCTCAGCCGGCGCGAGTTGATCGAGCAGGAGCGGAGCGAGAAGCGACAGAAATTCATGGACAGCGTGAACGTCGGCGACCGCGTCACTGGGACAGTGAAAAATCTTACCGACTTCGGCGCATTCATCGATCTCGATGGGATGGACGGCTTGCTCCACATTACTGACATGACTTGGGGCCGGCTCGGGCATCCAAGCGAGCTGGTCAAAGTTGGACAACAACTCGAAGTCCAGGTCCTCGACATCAATAAAGAGAAAGAGCGCGTCTCGTTAGGCCTGAAACAGACCCAGAAAAATCCGTGGGACCAGATTGAAGAGCGTTTCCCCGCTGGTCAGAAGGTCAAAGGCAAAATCACGAACCTCGTTCCCTATGGTGCCTTCGTAGAATTGGAAGAAGGCGTCGAGGGTTTGATCCACGTTTCCGAACTTTCCTGGACGAAACGAATCATGCGACCATCCGATATTTTAACGATTGGCCAGGAAGTCGAAGCCGTCGTTCTCGGCGTTAACAAGGAAGAGCAAAAAATTTCATTGGGATTGCGCCAGCTCGAACCGAATCCATGGGACGAGATCGAGAAGAAATTCACCATTGGCAGCCGGGTGAAAGGAACCATTCGCAACATGACAGCCTACGGCGCGTTTGTGGAGCTCGAGGAAGGGATCGACGGAATGATTCACGTTTCGGATTTGAGTTGGACCCGGAAAATCAATCATCCGAGCGAAGTCTTTAAGAAAGGCGATGAAATCGAAGCCGAAGTGATCGACATCGACAAAACGAATCAGCGGATCAGTCTCGGCATCAAACAGCTGAGCGAAGATCCGTGGAAGAACATCGATCAGAAATACAAGATCGGCGACCTGGTCAAAGGCAACGTGACCAAGCTCGCGAGTTTTGGCGCATTCGTGCAATTGCAGGACGACATCGACGGGCTCGTTCACATCTCGCAATTGAGCGAGGAGCATGTGGCGAAAGTGAAAGACGTGCTCAAGGTCGGGCAGGAAGTCGAAGCGCGCGTGATCAAAGTGGACAAAGTCGAGCGCCGCATCGGATTGTCGATCAAAGCCGCCAATTACTCCGAAGAACAATTGCGCAAGGAAGCTGAAACGTTCGACACCCTCCGTCCCGGCGAAGACATGGTCGGATTGGAGAAAGCGTTCGCCGCGGCCGAGCAGGAAGAATATCGCCCTGGCGAAGCCAAGAAGGAACCTAAGGCATCCAAGGATTCAAAGCCGGCAAAAGAGCTGAAGGAATCCAAGCGCGAGTCGAAGAAAGAATCGAAGAAAAAATAGATTCTGACCGGTAGCGTTATCCATTGCGAATATTTCGTGCGGCGATAACGCACACGCAGTTGCGCTTTCGCGCACGATTCTGTTGAATCGACGCAGATGAACTGGCGCCTGTTAACCGCGATCAACGCTGCGATCGCCCTGATCACGATAGCCGTCGTCATTTTTGCTATCACGCGCTCAGGACCTGAAAAGATCCGGGCGCAGAGAGCGACTCAATCCCCAGCGGAGAACAAAGACGGATCGGAGTCATCGGAGAAGAAGGTCGTGCAGCACCTCGATAATTTTTCACAAGCACGCGTCGACAACATGGGCGCGGTACCGGCTGCAGAGCTTACGCAGCTGATGAGTCGCGCTGATCCTGAGCAAATTGCCGCGCTCGCGCAGAAATTTAACGAGGCACCAGTCGATGCTCACACAATGGGCGGGTTGGGTGTTTTTTTCCAGGGATGGGCCGGACTGGATCCTAACGCCGCATTGGTTGGAGCGTTCCAGCTCAGCGATGTGACATTGCGAAAATTAGCGGTCAGAACGGTCATTAATTCTGTATCGCCGTCGGAGGCACCCGGATTGATCGCCTATCTCACCGAACATCCGGACAAAGATCTGGAGGCGGAGTGCAAAAACGATTTCTTGGGAGGGCTCGTCGCGAGTTGGTCCTTGCTCGATCCCGAAGCAGCGTCGAAATACATGGACGCTCTCGGCGACACCAAGAATAATTTGGCTTTTAGAGCCAGAGAGGAGATCGCCTATAACTGGGGCTCGCTTGATCCATCTGCGGCACTTGATTGGGTCCGCAGTCAGAAAGGAAATGATTTCGTCGATGCCACCTCCTTGCACGACGACGTGATTCGAGGATGGTGCCTCAAAGATGTCACAGCTGCGGCCGCGTACATTGCGCAACACCTCGACGATTCCATCGCTGAGCGCGGAGCCTCCGAGGTGGCCACAGCAATGTTCACCCATGATCCTGAACAGGCTACAGCTTGGATAAGTCAGATGCCGGAGGGGCAACCGCGTTCCTCGGCCGAATCGACAGTTGCCTCTATGTGGACACAAAAAGATCCTGCGGCAGCTGCGAAATGGCTCGACACACTACCGGAAAATGAGCAAAGCGATCTTGTCGGAACGATCGCGAGAACCTGGGCCGATAATAATTGGCCCGAAACATCGCGCTGGATCGAGACATTAAGCGGGAACGTTCGCGACTACGCGATTTCTAACGCAATGAACCGCGAAGGTGCAACCGAGAGTGATTTGCTTACTCTCGCGCTTTCAATTCGGAACGACGAGCTGCGCCAGACCAGGATCGAGAATGTGATTCAACAATGGGCGTATGACGATCCACAATCGGCTGAGGCGTGGGTCAAGAGCAGCGCGCTTTCGACCGAAGAGCAAAACCATTTGCATTCCGTCATTTCAGAAACGCAACAACAAGCGACGGAGGCGACGGCCGAACGGGTAATTATCGACCACTGATCAAATCATCGGTCGCTGGCACCGATCAACTATTTCACCGCGTCCGCGACTCGCTTCACGAGCTGGTTGATCAGGCTGACATAGCTGTCAGTTCCGGGAATGCCGCCGGGAAATTGCGAGACGTCAATTACTGTCGCCTCGGTTGATCGCGCGATCTTCTCCGCGGTCCGGCGATCCTGATACGGTTCAACGAGGATCGCTTTGATGTGATTTTCTTTCATTTTTTGGATCACGTCGGTCAGGTGCGACGGCGCCGGCGGAACCCCGGGGCTCTCTTCGAGAAAGACGTCGATCTTTAATCCGAACCGATGCGCAAAGTAGGGCCAGGAATCATGGTAAGCGACGAGGTGCTGATCCTGGTAAGGCTGCAGAATAGCGCGCCATCCTTGCACCTTTGCATTAATGATCGCCTCGAATTTTTTGTAGTTCGAGTCGTAAAAGGCGGCATTTGGTTGGTCAACCGTTGCCAACGATTTGGCGATGTGTTGCGCGATGGCCTTGGCGATCGTCGGATCCAAAACGAAATGTGGATTGCCCCTGGCGTGCTCATCGCCGGCGCTCCTTGCCACGCTCGACGACGAATTGATCAGGCTGATTCCCTGAGATGCCTGGGTGCGCCCCGGCTTGCCGAGGTCGATCTTCGAATTGCTCGCCTTTCGTAAAAGTGGCGATAACCAGCCGAGCTCGAGGTCGGCACCGTGATCAATCAACAGATCAGCATCGCGCAAGGATGGGACAAAATTCGGACGCGCTTCGACAAAGTGCGGATCATCGTTCGCTTTTCCAAGCACGACAATGTCGATCTTGTCTTTGCCGATTTCGCGCGCGAGCGAACCGAGATCGGGAAAAGTGGCAACGACTTTTAGCTTTGCTTGTGCAAACAGCGGAAAGAGTAGCAGTAATGTCGTGGTACCTAGACCAATTCGTTTCATTTGCCGTTCTTGTTCAACCGAAACAGCAAGAGATTCCTCGACTTCGCTCGGAATGACAATTCTAGATTACACAAAACGCGCCTTCCCGATTCGCCGAAACAAGTTCGGCGAAGCAGAAGAGGCGCGAATGTCAGTTGTCGATCGACTATAACAATCAGAGATTGTTGATCATGCGCAGCTTTAGTCGGCGTCAGCTTCGATTGTTAGTCAGCGCCGTTTTGTTTTCGCTGTTCGCTGCTTGCGGTGGTCCTGCGCGTGAAATTGTCGGTAAATGGCGAACGTCGTCCGATCCGAACGCGGTTGTTTGGGAATTCGCCGACAACGGGCTGGTCACGATCGGAAGCACGCGAGGTAAATACAGTTTTGGGGACAGCGGGCGAATAAAGATTCAGACACCGTTCGAGAAGTCGGTCTATGAAGTCACAATCGTCCGCGACCACATGACATTCCGGGAATCGACCGGCTCACGTATCGAGTTCGATCGAATCAAATAGATTTTAGCGTTTATCGCATTTCTTCGAGCGCGTCGGCGATGGCATTTTGTAAAAGGCGCGGCCCGTTTCCGTTTAGTGCAAGATCGACATCTTCGAGGCGCCGGATCAGGTCAAGGACTTCCCGACGCGCCATTGGTCCACCGGCCACGGCGCAAAAGTGAGTGCGGCAACCGAATGGTCGATCTTTGTAGATCAGGCAATTACCTGTTTCTGGTTGAAGCATCGGGCACGATCCATCAGCATTTTCCGGGAGCGCTTTTCGGCCGGTGGCGCGAAGCGCCTTCGCCGCGACCACTGCCTCGCCTTTCGTTAGATAAGGGGTGCGTCCAGTGAGTTTGAAATGACAACATTCCGTCTTGCGCCGGCAATTGCGCTGGATCGGCTTTTGCGCAAGATCGACATAAACCTGTCGCACTTCCGCAAGCGCGATCTGTAATTTCTCCGGAAGAAGATCGCAAGAGTTCATCAACACGCGCAGATTAACGCGGATTGATTGTAGGGCAACCGCTCCGGTTGCCGTTTCGAATTCGGCAGGCGATGCGCCCGCCCTACAATTGGCGCGCGATCAGTGCGACGGTCATAGACCGCCGCTACAGTTCATCGGGTACCGGGTTCGACTCCAGCCATAGCGTGTCCTGCAATCCATCCCGTGGTCCAGGCGGCCTGGAAATTGAAGCCGCCGGTGATGCCGTCAATGTCGAGCAGCTCGCCGTTGAAGTAGAGATCTGGTGTGACTCGGCTCTCCATGGTCTTGAAATTGACCTCGCGCAATCGCACGCCACCGCAAGTGACAAATTCCTCTTTGTTCAACGACTTCCCATCGCCCTCGAGATCCGTCGCGCGAAGCTGCCGAATTAGTTCGTTCATTCCAGCGCGCGTGAGGGTGGTCCAAATCGTTTCCGGAACCACGCCGGCGTTGGAAACCAGCTTTTCCCAGAGCCGCGCCGGAATTGGGCCGATGGGTGAATTGTTTACTCGCCGGTTCGGTTCCGTCTTTCTTCGCGATTGAAACTCGGCCCGGAGTTCCGCCTCATTCATTTCGGGAATCCAATTCACGCGGAGCGTGAAGCGATAGTTCTTTTGGTGCAAGGTGCGGGCGCCCCATGCGGAGAGTCGCAACACGGCGGGCCCGCTGATTCCGTTGTGCGTGATAAGCAACGGCCCGCGCTCGCGCAATTTTTCCACGGTCAATTCTACGGCGCTGACCGATATCCCCGGTAACGATCGCAGCCAGGGTGCTGGAAGGTGGAGCGAAAAAAGCGACGGCACCGGCGATTCGATCGTGTGACCGAGCGAACGGGCGAGCTCGGCGCCGCCGATGCTTCGGCAGCCACCCGTCGCAAGGAGCAACCGGTCGCACGCTATCGATTCGTCATCATTCAATTTTAAAACAAACCCGCCTTGGGTTCGAATACGCGCGCTTTCGATGCCTTGACGGGTAAATAATCGCACCCCTGCGGCCTTCGCTTCCTTAATCAAACAATCGATGACGGTCTCCGATGAATCTGTCACCGGAAAGATTCGCCCGTCTTCTTCGCGTTTGAGGTGTACGCCACGCGCTTCAAACCAGGCGACTGTGTCCTCCGCTGAAAATCGGTGGAACGGTGAAATCAGCTCCCGCTCGCCGCGCGGATAGCGTGTCGTGAACGTCCGCGGATCGAACGAAGCGTGCGTTACATTGCAACGCCCGCCACCCGAAATGCGCACCTTGGAAAGAAACTGCGAGCCGCGCTCGAAAAGCGAGACCTTGCAATCTTCATTGGCGCGCGCCGCAGCGATCGCAGCAAAAAAACCAGCGGCACCGCCACCGACGATCACGATTTCAGTCACTCGCTAACTTATAGATAAAATGCAGACCGCATTCGAAAATCACGTCTTTTTCCGCGCGAAGAAATGGGGAGAAAACTCCTCTTTTCGCTGATGATTGAGAAAGAAGCCGCGACGATCTCAAGCGGCTGGATTACTGTGTAGCTGTGACGAACGCCTGCGTGATGCTGCCGCTGAGCAGCAATCAATTGATGGTTTTGCGCGAGCAACCTGAGGCAATGTTGGCGTGAAGGGCGCGGCCGGTACGGTTTTGAAAGGCGTAAGGAGCAAACGAAGCGCATCCCGATCCTCAGATCAGGAAGTGATGCAACATCTTTCGCGCTCGCAGATTTTCAAAGATTACGAACGGGCTTTCAGCGAAGCGATGGGTTTGCCGCTCAACATCCGAGGGCACGATTCATGGTCGCCGGCGCATCATGGAAAAGAGGATCGCGATTCACTCGCGTCGATTCTGGCTCGTTTCAACAAGGCTCGCGCCGCGTGCTTAAGGGCCCAAACGGACGCATCTCGAGAACCGAAGTCGACAACGCGCACCGTTACCTGGTTTGCGGGACTCTCCGAAAGTGCAGTGCCGGTGTATGTAGGCGACCACATTCTTGGTTTTCTCGAGACCGGCGAAGTGATGCTTAAGAACCCGACTAAGAAACACTTCGCGACCATTACCCGGCAGCTCCGCGCGTGGGGCTACAAGACGGATTGGAAGCAACTTGAGCGGGCTTATTTTCGGACGTGCGTTTTATCGCCGGACCGGTATCGCGCGATGTTGCGGCTCCTGAGTATTTTTGCGCAACATCTTTCGATCTTGTCGAATCAGCTGGTAGTAGGCCGGGAGAAGGAAGAGTCCGCGAACATGGCGCGAACGCGGCAATTCATCGAAAAGCATCAGGCGGAACCGTTGTCGCTCGGGCGAGTAGCCCACGCCGCTAACATCAGCAGGCATTACTTTTGCAAGATGTTCAAGAAAGCGACCGGAATGAATTTCATCGATTACCTCTCGAGAGTCCGAGTGGAGAAATCGAAGACGCTTTTGCTCAATCCCAACTCGCGGATCAGCGAAGCTGCCTTCGCCTGCGGATTTCAATCCATGACCAACTTCAATCGCGCGTTTAAGCGAATCGTCGGTCGCTCTCCCACGCAATTTCGCGAATCGCTTCCGAAGCTGCGGCGATCGGTAAAAGGGACCAATTGGCACAGGTTAAACTCTCAGTGACGCTCTTAGGGTTGAGAGATCTGTTGGTGGAGAAGCGGTATTGAACACCCGATTGTGGTGCCCTCAGGCGCGGGATTTCTTAGGGTCCCTGACGTTTTATTCCGCCATCCTTCTCCCGTGCAATCGCTTCAATATTTACCGCTCCTATCAACAGTTTTTCGCCAGTTACTACAGGAACTTCGCCGACCTTTGCGTTGAGCATAATTCGCTCCGCCTCCGCAATTGTCTGGTCTTCGAAGCAATAGGTGCTGCTTTTTTCGATGTGCGCTTCCACTGGCTCCGTCCTGGGATCGTGTCCTAAACCGCCCACGTTCCGGTTCATTTTGTTCTTCGACAGTGTACCCAATAATTCGCCGCGTTCATCGGTCACAGGTGACGAATCGATTTCCCGCGCCTGCATTTCGTCTAAAGCCGCCTTTACAGAAACCTTATCGGAAATGCTCTTCGCAGGCTTGATGATGTCCTTGACTGTGCGGGCTTTGAAATTCGCTTTCTCGGAATCGTTAGGTTTTATCTGTTCCATGGACTTAGTGGCCGATGCCGGTTTAAACGAGAGACGACTAAGTTAGCCGCCCTTACACTGATGGGGCGAACGCACGGAATCTTCCGCACGCTCGCCGTCAGTGTTACGCCACTTTAACTTCGATGGCTTTTGATTTTGGTCTTGCCGTCGTCGGGAGGTGCACTTTCAGCACTCCGTCGCGGAAGTCCGCCGTCACTTTGGTGCTATCGGCATCTTCAGGCAGCGTGAAGCTGCGTCGGAAGTTACCAAAGGACCGCTCAATGCGATGGAATTTTCGTTTGTGATCTTCCTTCTCGTTTTTGCGCTCTCCGGAAACGCAGAGAACACCGTCTTCAACTGTTACTCTCACGTCATCCTTCTTCATTTCAGGCAGGTCAGCTTTGAGAAGATACCCGCGATCATCTTCACTGATATCAACCTCCGGCGACCAATCTGCGACTGTCAGGCTGTGGGTCTCGCCACTGCCTATTCTGTTTGGAAATCCGCCCAGGAAACGGTTGAAGCGATTTTGCGATTCTTCCATATCTCTAAGCTGATTCCATGTGATTAATGTATTCATTTTTTTGCCTTTCTGGATTGAGTTAAAGCCATCTCGGGGCATCGCACTCACCGCTTATTGTCAGAGTCGACCCTAATCTTGCGTACGTTAAGGAAACGCGGATCCGCGGCTGAATGACAGAGGTCGGAATTCAGAAATCAGACGTCAGAGATGAAACAGCAGAGAAAATAAAACGCCTGGCGGCGAGTATTATCTCGATCCGCCAGGCGCTGAATTCTTAGCTTGGTCCAAAATTAGCCAAGCAACTCGTGCCGGGACTTAGTGCCGGTCCGGCGTGAGGGTAACTTTATCAACTACCATGTCGTCGCCATGTCGCACGTAGTGAACGTGAACCTTCGAATCTTTTCTAATTTTTGAGGCTTCGATTACTTTTCCGTGTGCATTCACGTAGGTGACGGTCTTGCCGAATTTGTAGTGCACGGGTTCGGACGCTTCGGTTTTCAGGATCAGGGAGTCGCCCGGAGTAAACTCCGTGACGGTGCCAAAACTTTCGGTTTTCGTGGTGGTGGTTTCAGTCATTCCATTGGGCTGCGTAGCAACCTTGGTGGAAGACGTTTGTGTTTGCGCGAAAGCCACCGAACCCATCAGGACTGTGGCAAAGGCGACACCAACGATTGATTTAATCATAGAAACTAACTTTCTAGTTTACTGAATTGCTGCAGAGATCGCAGCGAAAGGCCATCCGGTTCGCGCTTCCGAAGGAATTCGGCGAACCAGGGAGGTAAATAGATGCGGCAGTCGTGTAGTATAGCCCAATAAAGGCTTTGGCACCTTAACAATCTCCACCGGCGAATCGGATCCAATCACCATGCGCAAAACGCGCCCTTCCGCTCCGCGCGAAACAAATTCGGCGAAGCAGAAAAGGACGCGAATGTTAGTTGTCGAATTTAGCTCTTAATCCTCGTCGAGGATTACGCGATCGACGAGCATGTTGTCGCCTTCACCCACATAGTGAACGCGCACCGGCACGCCCACTCTGATTTTGGTGCGCACGGTCGTCTCATCGAGTTCCTTTCCGCTTCTGGTCACATAAACGACCTTTTTCCCGAAGCGATAATGTCTCGGGCCGGCACTTTCCTTCAGCACAATCGTGCTACCCGGAGAAAACTCCGTGATCGTGCCGCTCCCCTCAGTCGTAGTCGTTGTGGTGGTGGTTTCAGAAACCTGTGCCCACGCGAACGGAGCCGCGACTGCCAATGCCATACTGAGTATTAACTTCTTCATTTATACTTAGACGCGACAGAAAGCGCGCATATTCGGATTTCGTTAATCGTTTCTCGGCGAATTGCCGAGAAAGTCGAAACGGTAACGATTGTCAGACCCTTTGCTTTAGACTTGTCTTCAAATCTGTCGGCTGTCACCCTACCCGGCGCAGGCCTGCTCGGAAAACCGAAAGGAGACTGAATTATGTTTGGTCGATTCATCGCGTTTCTTTATGGATTGGTTTGTTACCTGACCTTCCTGGTCGCATTTCTGTATGCGATCGCTTTCGTCGGCAACATCGCTCTCGTTCCGAAGACAATTGATTCGGGAACGGCGGCGCCGCTGACAAGAGCGCTCATTATCAATGCAGTTTTGCTGAGTTTGTTCGCTGTGCAGCATAGCGTGATGGCGCGGCAATGGTTCAAACGCGCCTGGAAAAAAATTGTTCCCGAACCGGTTGAACGCAGCACTTACGTTTTGCTCGCGAGCTTGATCTTGTTGCTGCTGTTCTGGAAGTGGCACCCGATGAAAGGGATCGTTTGGGACGTGCGCAATCCAAATGGACGCACGATCCTAATGGGTCTGTTTTGGATCGGCTGGGGCCTCGTTCTGGTTTCAACTTATCTCATCGATCACTTCGGCCTCTTCGGCATGAAGCAGGTCTACAACTATTTGGTCGGCAAACGCGATGAACCACCGCCTTTCAAGACACCAACTTTATACAAGATGGTGCGTCACCCGCTTTATCTCGGATTCATCATCGCGTTCTGGGCCACGCCACGAATGACGGCCGGCCATCTCTTCTTCGCCATCATGACGACAGCTTACATTCTCGTCGCCATCCAATTCGAAGAACGCGATCTAATTCGTTTCTACGGCGACAATTACCGAAAATATCGCGAGCAAGTCTCGATGTTGTTCCCGCTCCGCTTGCGAAGACGGTAGCAACATAATTACGTCGGCGAATTTCTCGATCCCTACAAATCGCGGTAGCTCAACTTTGCGCAGCATGAATATGCTTTCGCGCTTGTCAGCGACAAAATGGCAAGTGGAAATGGTGGGTGGCCGATTTCGCCAGCGGCGAGTAGCGACCGCGATCATAAACACGCGTGCGAACGCCGCGCTGAACTGATTCGACCACTTCCTGGTCCTCCATCTCGACGCGATGCAAAGCGCCGCCAACAAAAAAAATCGGCAGGCTAATTGGCCTGCCGATTTTCACACAGCCTCTTAAACTGAGAAGTGTTTCCGGCTTATGGACCGGTAGTCTGGATCTGGCTGTCGTGCTGGAAGTTCTGGACCTGCTCTACAGTAAGAGTGCCAGGGCCCGCGCAGGCAGCGGCAGTGTCGGGCGCAAATGTGGTCATGCAAGCGCCGGTGCTAAGCTGGCCCGTGCCATTGTCGCACCCGAAATACCAATTCATCTTGACCGTGTGAATGCCGCCAGGGACATTTCCCTCGGTGAAGTTGAAGCTGTGAGCGGACAGCGTGCTCAGGATTAATTCATTGCTAAAGAAGCTGCTGAAGAAGCCACCGATCTGCTGGAATCGCTCGTCGTATACGACGCCGCACTGGCAGGTCGCGCTAGGGCTCGTGCAGCCTGTGCCCACAGTGTCGACGCAGGTCTGGTTCGGCGTAAGGGTCACCGTGTTGCTGCCAACCATGTCGGTCACCACGACCACGATGGCAGCGGTCTGATTCAGCGAATTGATTGCGGTGTTAGTATACATGCCGGTTACCAGTGACGGCGTCACAAGCAGCCCAGGGCTTGAGTTGGGAAGCTTGATTACCGCCTTCATCGAGCCGCCGCCGGGGCCGGTGAAGAGGAATGGGTTGCCCGTCGTGGAAGGCGGAGGGATGAGGGCCCCGTTGGTCGTATTGATCGAGCACACGGTGTTGTCTACCGTGGCCACGAAGTTGCCGCTACTCTGCGCCCAAGCCATCGACGATCCGAACAAGACCAAGGCAACAATGGCGAGGCTCGTGATAATTGAACAATTTTTCATGATTCTTTTATTCTCCTGTTGTTTCCGCCCCGCCCTGGTAAGAACGGTTAGTTAATAATGGGTCCCCGGGAACGAGCACCGCCCCCTACCCTATTAAAGGATCCGCCCTGTCTGCTATTCGGCCCGATGCACCAGCGCGGATGCCTCTAAACAGAAATTATAGCAATTCATTTCATTGCGTGAAAAGTAAAGCTGACCTCGGGTTATTGCTTATTGCGACACGCCGACCGCACACCGCAGCGTCGTGCCGATGGGTTCGTCTGCGCCTGCATAGTGCCGAGCGCGGTCATTGCGACGAGTGCGAGGAAAAGTCGCCATCGTTCCGTTTCCATACCGCTATTTAACACCTTTCCCCGATTTCGTAACGCGATAAGTGCGGACACTATGTGTATTCAAAAAATCATCGGTCGGCTCGGATTTGTGTTATTGGCCGGACGGGTCACGGATGAAATTTTTTTCTCCGCTGGCCGATCGGACTTTCTCGCAATTTCGCGGAGAATAGCAAGGTGGATCGACCGCTCCGCGAGCGATGCTAAAAATGATGGGGCTTCACCGCCTGATTAACATCGAGGTTCGAGCCGGACTCGCATTGGGGAGAGCTCGATCCACCTCATTCAAAGCAGTCGAGATATTTGATGCCGGAGCCGGTGTTGAAAATGACGACCCGCTCGCCGATGTCGATCTTACCGGAAGCGCGAAGTTTCTTGAGCGCGACAAAACAAGCCGCGCTTTCGGGAGCGACGAAGAGGCCTTCTTTCGACCCAACTTCGCGCACCGCCCGGATCATTTCATCGTCATCAATCGCGATCGCCCCGCCATTTGAGTCGCGGAGAATTTGCAGCATTAAAAAATCGCCGATCGCTTTCGGGACGCGCAAGCCCGACGCGACTGTGTGTGCGTATGGAAATTCGGTTGCAAATTTCTCGCCCGCTTCAAATGCGCGCACGATCGGAGCGCAGCCGCTTGCTTGCACCGAAAACATCCGCGGCCGTTTATTGTTCGCCACGGCGAATCCGTCCTTTGGCGGATCGATCCAACCGAGCCTTTCCATTTCGTCGAACGCTTTCCACATCCCGATCAATCCCGTCCCGCCGCCGGTCGGGTACAAAATTACGTCCGGCAATTTCCAATTCAGTTGCTCGGCAATCTCGTAACCGAGCGTTTTCTTGCCTTCGATCCGATACGGCTCTTTCAATGTCGAAAGATCGAACCAGCCTTCCTTGTCTTTGCGCCGCGCGATTTCCGCGCCGCAGTCGGTAATTAGTCCGTCGACCAAATTCACGCGCGCACCGAGCTCCCGGCACTCGATGATGTTGGCGCGCGGCGTATCGCGCGGCATGAAGATGTGCGCCTCAATTCTGGCGCGCGCGGCGTAAGCGGCGAGCGCGCCACCAGCGTTTCCAGCGCTCGGGACCGCGAGCTTCTTCGCGCCAAGGTATTTCGCCATCGAAACGGCGACGCTCATTCCGCGCGCTTTGAAGCTTTGGGTCGGATTGAGCGATTCGTCTTTGATCCAAAGGTCGACATCTAATTCGGCGGCAAATTTGTTTGCGCGCAACAACGGTGTTCCGCCTTCGCCCAACGACACGGGTTCAAGGTCTTTCGGCACCGGCAACAACTCACGATAACGCCAAAGCGATTTCTCACGGGTCGCCAACTTCTCAGGCGTGATCGCTCGATCTGCTGCCTTGAGATCGACAATGGCAAAGAGCGGTTTGCCGCACTTGGTGCAAAGATTTTGCAACCGCGTCCGGTCGTGGCGCAGTCCACACGATGTGCACTCGAGGTGACTTAGGAACACGCACCAATTGAGCGCATGCGCGTGAAATTGAAAAGGTGGATCGGCCGCTCCGTCGGGCGATGCTGATAAAGTGCGCCTTCGGCGCGGGAATAAGATCGAGCAAGGGACTGCTCGATCCACCTTACGCTTTATGCTAATCACGACGCGATGAGTTCGCGCCCGTGGTATCGCCCATCGTTGACAACGCAGATCATGATTGGGCTTGTCGGCGGCGCGTTGGTCGGATGGCTGCGGCCCGACTGGGGAAATAAAATTTATTTTCTCCGCGATATTTTCATCAATCTGATCAAGTCCATCATCGCGCCGCTTGTTTTCTCGACAATTGTCGTCGGTATCGCGGGTGCGGGCGCGTTGAAAAAAGTCGGCCGGATTGGAATCAAAGCGCTCATTTTCTTTGAGATCGTCACGACCGCTGCCCTGTTCATCGGTCTGGCAGTTGTGAATCTGACCAAACCAGGAGTCGGCGTTACCCTGGCGTCCGGTAACATCGACATCGCCAAAACGATCGGGCAAACCCACCCCC
>Ga0070698_100003708_pt1 | contig 16768 bp, 11 predicted proteins | sample KBSK1502metaG_FD_65477 | JGI IMG/M metagenome (GOLD analysis project Ga0070698, IMG submission 65477) | Corn, switchgrass and miscanthus rhizosphere microbial communities from Kellogg Biological Station, Michigan, USA - KBS K1-50-2 metaG | ecosystem: Host-associated > Plants > Roots >...
ATCACAGCGAACAAGCGATCGGTGGCGCCGGCCGCGCGCTGCAGCCCTTCCCAGACGCCCGCGAGATCGGCAAGTGCGCCGACGACGATGAACGTATAAAGGAAGAACGACAGGAACGTGCCCGGCGTGAGCTCGCCGTGAATCAGTGCGCGACCTCCGAGCCACACGACCGCGGCGACGCCGATGTAACCGGCGGCCATCGCCGTCGAGAAGAACGACGAGCGCCAGCGCACCATGTGCAGCGTCTTGCGAAACGCGCCCTCGACGCCGATGCGATAGCGGCGCGCTTCATACGGCTCGCGCACGAAGCCTTGCACGGTGCCGATCGCACCGATCGCTTCCTGCACTTGCCCCGACACGGCGGCGAGCTCGTCGCGCACCGCGCGCTGCATGCGCCGGATGCGTCGGCCAAACCAGATCGTGGTCAGGACGATCGGCGGCACGATCGCGAGCATCGCGAGCGTGAGCCACGCGTTGATCACGAACAGCATGATGAGCGCGCCTACGATCTGGATGCCGTTGCGCATCGCCATCGATAGCTCGGTGCCGACGACGCCTTCGATCACCGTCACATCCGACGCGAGCCGCCCGACGAGCTCGCCGGTGCGCCGCTCGTGAAACCACGAGATCGGTAGCATCAGCAGGCGATCGAACACGAGCGTGCGCAGATCGGTGACGACGCGCTCGCCGAGCCACGACAAGCTGTAGTGGCGAAGCCAGATGAAGCCGGCGTTGAGCACGGCGAGGACGACGACACCGAGCGCGAACATGTCGAGCTTGCTCGTGCCGCCGTCGCGCATCGCTTCATCGACCGCGTAGCGCCCGACTTGCGGATACACGAGCGTGATCGCGGACGCCGCGAGCAACATGATGACGGCAAACGCGAACCGCGCGCGGTACGGCCTCATTAGTGCCGTCAGCCGCCACAGCACCGCCAGGCGCCGGCGTTCGCGCGGTTTGTCTCCATCGCGCTCCGCAGGGTCCACGTACGGGCCGGGCCCCGCGGTCGGAACCGCGCGGTCCGGCTCATCGGTTCCGACCTCGGGCACTGAACCTGCATAGCGCGCGGGCGGCGGGCTGTCACTTGGGCTAAAAGGCCAGGGATGCGATTTGTCTTTCTTATCGCCCTCGCAAGCTGCCAGAACAAGTCGAAGCTCGACGATAACCGCAGTGCGCAAGCGGATGCGCTGTGGGCACTCGGCCCCGACGCCACCGAGCTCGGGCTCGTCGCCACGCCTCGCGGCGTCGATTTCGCGGCGCGCGCGTTCGCGGCGGTTCGCGAGCTCGCCGAGCAGCCAGACATGGCGCCGCTGAAGCCACAGATCCAGTCGCTGTCGAGCAAGATCTTCGGCAGCGAGACGGCGACGCCAGCCGATGCGGGCTTCGATACAAAGCGCGGCTTCGCCGTGTTCGCGACCGCCGATGGCCTGCTCGCGATCATGCCCGTCGGCGATCGCGACAAGTTCATCGCGTTCAAGAAAGGCAAGCGCGGCAGCGGCGAAGACACGCTCGCCGGTATCACGTGTCGCGAGCTGCGCGGCCACTACGTGTGCGCGACCGACGTGAAGATGTTCGACCGGCTCGGCAAAGGCAACCTTCGCGGCAAGGCCGCGCTCTCCGGTGCGCGCGGCGACATCGAGCTCTACATGACGAAGTCGACGCTGTTTAGCACCGAGCCGGGCGATCTCGCGCTCGTCGCTCAGCTCGAGCCCGGCGAGGTCTCGGTGTTCGCGCGCTGGATCGGCGCGCCGGGCGGCCTGCTCGCGCGGCTCGCCGGCAGCACGGCGCCACATCCCGACACGAAGGGCGTCTCGGGCTTCGTATCGATCAATGTCGCGCCGCTGCTCGTCGATGTGCCGCCCGTGCCGCTCGCCGGCGACATCATGTTCGATCAGCTCGTCAAATCATTCACCGGCCCGATCAGCGCGCTGATTCCGGCGGGCTCCGTCGATATCCAGCTGTTCGCGCCGCTGTCGGATCCGAAGCCGGCGACGACAATCATCGAGCACTGTGAGGATCTCGGCAAGCTGTTGCCGATTGCCGACAAGCAAGTGCCCGGTGCGTGCCGCATCCGTTTGCAGGGCACGAACGCGCTCGAGCTCGATGCGTGGGTCGAAAACGCGACGCTGCGCCTTGGTGCGAAGAAAGGTCCGCAGCCCGCGGGCAAGCCCGGCGCGCTCACAAAGGTCGGCCGCGAGCTCGCGACTGCAACGTGGTCCGCCGTGCTGTGGGGCCGCGGCACGATGCTCAACCTCACGGGTGTCACGCCCGCGGGTGGCGAGGTCGATCCGCAGATCGCGGTCGGCATCCACATGCTCTCGCTGCTCAACGAGCTCGGTGCCGCGGTCAAAGTCGATAACGATGGCATGCGGTTTCGCGGCTACGCGCGCACCGCGTGGAGCAATCCGCCCGAGCTCGCGAAGAAGCTCATCGCGATCAGCGGTCAAGACATCGTCACGGGCAAGGCGACGGAGCCGGCGAAAGCACTCGTCGCATCGTCGGCGGGCACGCCATTCGCCGATGACTTCGCAGCCGGGCAGGGCGGCCTGATGGTCCCCGCCGCAACGATCGGCCTCGCATCCTCGATCGTGCTGCCGATCGTGATGCGCGCGATGGGAATGCAGGAAGAGCAGCAGCCGCAGCAGCAGCAGATGGATAACCCGGCGCTCACGTCGCTGCTCGTTCATGCCTACGTCGAAGAGGCATTTCCGAAGTGGCAAGCCGAGCACCCGAAGCAAAAATGCCCCGCGACGCTCGTCGAAGTGGCGAAGTATTTCGCGAGCGATATCGATGTGCCGGTGCTCGCCGATCCGTGGGGTCAGCCGCTCGAGATGAAGTGCGACGACTCCGGTCTCAAGGTGTTCTCCGTCGGACCGGACGGCAAAGCGGATACCGAAGACGACGTGCGGTCGTGGTGAGCTACTTCGTCTGGCAGACGTCGAACACCCAGCTCTGACACGTGCAGCCCGTGCTCGTGCACGTGCAGTTCACACCCTCGTAAGTCGGCACGCAGTCGGTGCGCGCGATGCAATCCTTCTCGGTGAGATCGCCGCACGCGGGCAGCTGGTCGCAATCGGCGAGGGGGATGCAGTAACCGGTCCAGCAGCCGTTGGCGCGACCGGGCAGCGTGTTCGCGGGGCACGCCGGCGCAGGCGTCGTGCACGTGACCGCACCGACGCACGAGCCGGGATCCTGGATCGAAGACTCGGCGTCACACGATTGGAACGAGCCGATCGGCGTGCCCGCCGCGTGGATGGCGACGCAGTCATCGTGGCGCGAGCACGCGTACGCGTCCAGGCCGGTGCAGCCGCCGCCTTGGATCGGGCCCGACGGCGCCGTCGCCCAGCACTGATAGAACGAGCTGCTTGCGTAGACGGCGCGGCAGCCGCTCGTCGATTTACACGTCGTCTCGTTGAGGCCCTCGCAGCTCGAATAGCACTGCGCCCAATCGGGGTACGGCTCGGTGCTGTTGTCTGTCAGCGGGCATGGCCCGCAGGAATCGTCGCAACCGCCACCACCGAACGGCTGACACGTGCCCGTCAGTGGGTCGCGAAGCTGATTGGCGGGAATGTCCTTGGCCGGCGCGTAGAGGCACGGGTCTCCATCGTCACAGGCGGTCACGGCGACGCAGAGCAGTGCGAGGACGAGGCGGTTCATGCCATGTAGGCCCGAGCAAGCGTCGCGCCACCGCCAAGTGCGCGACTCGCCATGCGCCGACCTCAGATTTCCGTGGCGGTTGCAATAGAATCGCTTCGCATGGCTCGGCGAGTAGAAGGCGCAGCGCTACTCGTTGCCGGGCACGGCACGATGGGTGACGTCGATCGCTCGGCGATCCATACGCTGAATCAGATCGGCGAGGCATTGCTCGCGACAGGCACGAGCTGGCACGTGCGGCGCCTCAGCGCCGCGGCGGGAGAGCGGTTCGGCGCCGATCGCGGCACGCTGAAGTTACATATCGATGATCTCGTCGGCGAAGCGGTGCGGGTCGCGGTGCTGGTTGTCGTTGGAACGATCGGTGACGGTCCCGCGCTCGTGACGAGCGCGCAGCTGCGCGCGTATCCCGAAGATGCCACGCTGCCACTCGCGTGGATCGGCGAGCGGCTGCGCAAAGTGAACGCCGAGCAATTGCTCGTCGTGGTTTCGGGGCGCGCCGAGAACGGTGGTGGCGCGGCGCGCGCGTGGCTCGACGCACTCGCGACGAACCGCCGCGATCATGTGATCGCCGTCGACGCGAGCGATTCGGGCGCGCCACTCGTCGATGCCGTGCTCACCGGCATGTGCGGCGATGCACTCGACCCGAGCACCGGCACGGTGACGATGAAGAGCATCGGCGAGTACCTCGGCAAGCGTGTGCCGAGCGCGGTGCTGCAGGCGTCGCTTGAATCGCACACGTTCGTCACGCCGCCTCCGCTAGGCGGGTTGTGGGACGTGCGGCGTTCGCAGCTCTCGATGCTCGGCACGGTGCGGTCGCGCGCGAGCGGCGAGCACGACGATCTTACGGGCACCGTGCTACCGGGCCGCTTTCGTCTCGACGCGATCGTGGCGCGCGGCACGTTCGGCACCGTGTATCGCGCGCATCAGCTCGCGGTCGAGCGCGACGTCGCGATCAAGGTGCTGCACGCCGACATCGATCCGGCATCCGACGACGGCAGGTTGTTCGTGCACGAGGTGCGCGCCGTCGGCCGCATCGATCACGCGAACGTCGTGCGCATCCACCAGGCCGACATCACGCACGACGGGCGGCTGTTCTACGCGATGGAGCTGCTCGAGGGTCGCGATCTGCAGCAACTTGTCGCCGGTGGTCCGATCGCGAAGGAGCGCGCGCTCGAGCTCGCGGCGCAGCTGCTCGCCGCACTCGGGGCCGCGCATGATGCAGGGCTGATCCATGCGGATATCAAGCCGGCGAATGCCATCGTCGTCGAGCGCGATGGCAAGGAGCGCGTCGTGCTCGTCGATTTCGGTCTCGCACGCCTGCGCGCGGCGGATCGCGCCGCGGAGTCCGCCGGCGGCACGCCCGCGTATATGGCGCCCGAGCAGATGCACGAGGGTCGCGTCGATGCGCGCAGCGACCTGTTTTCGGCGGCACTCGTGATCGTCGCGCTCATCACGGGCTGGCGCCGGCCGAACGCGCAGACGATGTTGCCGCCGTTCGAGCAGATCGACGATGCCGAGCTGCGCGAGGTGCTGCGCCGCGCGCTCGCGATCGATCCGGGTGATCGCTATCAAGCGGCGCGCGAGCTCGCCGCAGCATTGACGGGTACGGCGGTAACGCCAGCACCGCACGTCGAGCCAACGTTGCCGTTTCGCCAGTTCGCGCCGCTGACCGACGCCGATCGCGGGCGATTGCACGGCCGCGATGCCGACGTCGCCATGCTGATCGAGCACGTGCTGTATCGGCGCAGCTTGATCTACACGGCGCCGTCGGGCACCGGCAAGACATCGTTGTTATGCGCGGGGCTCGTGCCTCGTCTCGAGGCACTCGGGATCGCCGTCGCGTACGTGCGCTGTCGCAACGCACAGGCGAGCGCTGTCGCGACATCGATCGTCGCCGATGCGACGACGATCGGCGACGCCGTCACCCGTCATCACGAGCAGCACGGCGGCAAGCTCGTCATCATCCTCGATCAGCTCGAGACCGCGCTCGGCGAAGGCGACCTCGTCGCGGAGGCGCTCGGATTCGCAGCGTGGCCGAGCGATGCGGACGTCTCCATCGTGCTTTCGGTGCGCGAAGATCACCTCGCGCGGCTCGTTGCTCGCGCGCAGCTCGTCGAGCCCACGATTTCGATCGTGCGTCTGCCGCCGCTCGCACTCGCCGGTGCGCGAGCCGCAATCATCGCGCCGCTCACGGAAGCGCGTCTCGCGATCGAGCCCGAGCTCCTCGACGTGCTGCTCGTAGATCTCGAGGACGCCGCCGCCGCGATCGCGCTCGACATGGGCTGGGGCGACACGCCGGCCGTTTATCCGCCGCACCTCCAGCTCGCATGCTCGGTGCTGTACGAGGCGCTCGGCTCGGGCGAAGCAACGCTCACGCTCGAGCACTACCGGCGACTCGGCGGCTTCGATGCGATCGTCGGCGAGCACCTCGAGCGCGTGCTCGATGTCGAGCTCGCCGGCGGGAGCGACGTCGTCGCGCGCGATTTGCTCGTCGCGCTCGTCGTGTCGGGCGAGCGCGCGATGCGCACCGAAGCGGAGCTCGTCGCGATCGTCGGCACGCGCCATGGCCCCGAGCGCGTCTACGATGTGCTCGAGCTGCTGCGCCAGCGCGGCTTGCTCGTGCGCGTGCTCGTCGATGCCGAAGCGAGCTGGGAGCTCGTCCACGACAGCCTCGTGCCGCGCGTGCTCGCATGGCTCGATCGTCGCGATCTCGCGCGCCGTCGCGCGATCGAGCTCGTGCGGTATCACCTGCGCCGCTCGCGTCCCGATGCGCCGAGCCTGCTCGATCGCGCCGAGCTGCGCGAGCTGCGCCCATACGACAATGCGATCGCCGAGCTCGATGCGGAGTGGCGGCAATCGCGCAAGGACGACGCGTGGACGCCGACGCGCCTCGTCTCGCGTTCGCGCAACGTGCTGCGGCGTCGGACGCTGACGTACGCGAGCATCATCGGCGCGGCGCTCGCGATCTCCGGCGGTGCGGTCGCACGCGATCGCGTCGAGGAAGCGCGCCGCCGCCGCGAACAGTCGCTGCTCGATCGTGACATCGGTCGCTTCTCGATCGACCTTCAGCCGATCGATTGGGATCCCGACAAGCTTGTCGCAATGCCGGTGCCTCGTCGCGAGCTGCCTGACCTGCGCTGGACGCTTCATTATCCGGCACAAGACGATCCGGACTCGCCGGGCACGCCGTACGAGGCGCGTCACCTCGTGCACCGCGATGGCGATCACGTCGAAGCGCACGGCGGTCGCGCGTTCCTCGTCGTCGAAGGACGCGGGCGCGTCGGCGAGCGCTGCACGCCTTCGATCATTCCGATCACCGTGCCTGGGTATGCGCGTCGCGTTCGTGAGGAGACCGTGCGCATCGCGGTGCCGAGCTGTCGAGCGACGCGCGCGGGCATGATCGACCTCGCCGCAGGGCCCTTTATCTTCGGCGGCGTTGGCGAGCCGCCGTCGAAGATCGCGACGCAGTATGCAGATGTCGTGCGCGAACGGCGCGTCGCGTTGCCCGCATTCGCGATCGATCGCACCGAAGTGACGAATGCTGCGTTCGCGCAGTTCGCGACGATGGCGACACTCACCGGCATCCAGCTGCCGCGCTATCCGACGGCCGACGAGCTCGGCTCGCCGGATGCCGCGAATCATCCGGTCGCCGGGATCACGTGGACCGAGGCGCGCGCGTTCTGTCGCTGGCTTGGCAAACGATTGCCGACGTCACAGGAGTGGACGCGCGCGTTGCGCGGCGGCGAACGCCTCGCCGATGGCTCGCCGAATCCTCACCCGCGTCGAAATTTGCCGTGGGGCGAACCGCAGGCGACGATGCCGGCGAAGCTGATCGATGCGCATGATCCGGGCACCGCGCCTGTCGGTTCGCATCCAGGCGATCGCAGCCCCGACGGCATCTTCGATCTCGCGGGTAACGCGATCGAGTGGACCGATTCGCTCTCTGCAGATGTCACCGGCATGCACGTCGTGCGCGGCGGTGGCGCGCATGAAGTCGCGAACGAGGAGTCGCTCCTCGACTTCACAGCGATCGATAACCCGCGCCCTCCCACAACTCGCAACTTCGATCTCGGCGTGCGCTGCGTCTACGACGTCACATCGCCGCCGCGCCCGTGAACATTCGCACGACGGCGACCGGCATGTTGTCGACGAGGCACTTGAGCGCGTACGGATCGTCGACCGGATAGACGATGCCCGGCGCATCGGCGCCATCGGGATAGACGCGAACGAATTCTCCGTCGAGCAGCACCTGCACGCGGTGGTAGTTGTCGGGTTGGCCGCTCGGTAGCGCGATCTCGCAACGCGGTGATGTGAGCAATCCGGGCATCGTCGCGCCGTCGCGTCGGCGCACGAGCCGCAGGAACGCGCGAGCATGCTCCTGCGATGCGACGCGCAACGGCCACGGGACATCCTCGATGACGAGCGGCGATGTCGGCAGCGCATCGAGATCGAGCACGCGCTCGTACGGCGTGCCGCGCGATAATGGTGTGGGCTCGACGCCATCGCTCTTGAGCTCGGTCGCCGACACGAGCAGGTACCGCCGCTCCGGTAAAAAGCCATTCGCATCGTAGTGCGCCGCGAAGATGAGATCGCGCGTGCCGTAGACTTCGATGCCGAGGATGTCGGCGAGCGTGCAGATCGTCCATCGCGCGTGCCCGGTGTCTGCGGTCAAACAGCCGAGCAGTCGCAAGGCGTTGATGCCGAGCCGCGACAGCACGTTCTGCTCGGCGAGCTCGCGAAAGAACGCCGTGACGGTCGGCTTCGCCGCATCGATGATGAAGTCACCGATCATCAGCAGCGATTTGCCGGCGGTGGAGTGACCGATGAGATCGAGCGTCTTCGGCGTCGGCGGTACATCGAGCGCGAGCAGCTCACCGAACATTCTCTCGATATCGCTGCGCCCGTCGACGAGAACCTTGTGCTCGAGCTGGGTCACGATGCGGGCGAGCTCGCTGTCGGCCGCGCGCGTGACGACCGCGAGGTGCGGTTGCGCGAGTAGGTCTAGGTTCATGAGCGCCTCGCTGTCTTGAGAAGAAACGCGCCGAGGTACGGCGGCACTTTCGGCACGCGCAGCGAGACTGCTCTGAGCACCGTGGCGTCGACGAACGCGGCGCCGATCTGCGGGTCTGTCGGCCCGACTCCGATCTCGGTGAAGTCCGGCTCGATCGGATGGACGTGCGCGCCGAAGTCGATCCAATACGTGCCGAACGCCGGCTTGTTCGCGATTTGTGACGTACCCGGCTCCCAGATATCGACGAGCGCACGCGCGCCTTGCTTGTTCTTGATCGCGGCGTGAACGCCGATGAAACGACGCCCGGCGAGGCCGCCCGCCCAATAGAGCACCGTCGTCAGCTCGTACGCGCGCCCCTGAAACCCTGGCGGTATGCGATTCGGTTTGTTCGCGAGCCCGTTGTAATACGCGGACTCGAGGTAGCACGCGCCCGTCATGCGCCCGCCGGGCCACATCGGGCCGATCTGCGTCAAGCCGCCGTGCGCGTAGCCGGAGTAGTCGTCTGCTTGGATCTCGTTCGTCGCGATGATGCCGCGGCGTGCGGCTTCGGGATTCTTGCCGAGGTCAACCGCGATCTGCCGCGTCGGATCCCACGCCAGCACCGCCGGATCGTCGGGCCACCAACCGCACTGCGTGGGCCCGGTGATCGAGCCGACGAACGCGCCGAAGCCGTAGAACACCGAACGGGTCATGGCTGCTCCTTCATGTCTTCGGGCTGTCTGCGCGTTTGAGATCGAGCTCGCGGATCAGGTTGTAGAGATGCGAGCGCGCGAGATCGAGCTGGCGCGCGGTCTCGCTGACGTTCCAGTTGTTGCGCTCGAGCGTCTCGAGCACGAATCGACGCTGGAACTGGCGCGTCGCCTCTTGCAGCGTCGGTGCGGCCGGCTCGCGCGACGCTTTCGGAAACACATGATGCTCGAGCAGCGTTGTCGCGCGTTCGCCATGCGCGCGGATCACCGCGGCCTCGATCGCATGTGCGAGCTGCCGCGTATGCCCGGGCCACGCCGCTTCGCGACACGCGACGAGCGCGCGGCGGCTGACCGGCAAGATCGGCATGCGATGGCGCTTGCACGCCTCGGAACAGAAGTGCTCGACAAGCTCGGGAATGTCATCGCGCCGCTGCTCGAGGCCAGGCACCTCGAGTGGCACGACGTGAAGGCGATAGTAGAGGTCGTCGCGAAATTGCTTCTGCGCGACGCGCTCGGCGAGGTTCGCGTTCGTCGCCGATAAGATGCGCACGTTCGCCCTGATCGCCGACGACGAACCGAGCGGGTGGTACTCGCGCGCATCGATCAGACGCAACAACTTCGCTTGCGCGGGCGCCGACAGCTCGCCGATCTCGTCGAGAAACAGCGTGCCGCCTTCGGCCGCCGCGACTTTGCCTGTCAGCCGCCGCGTCGCCGTCGAGTGCGCGCCGCGTTCGGCGCCAAACATCTCGCTCTCGATCAACGTCTCCGGGATCGCAGCGCAGTTGACCTCGACGAACGGACCGTTCGCGCGTGGACTACTGCTTGCGATCGCTCGAGCCAACATGGATTTGCCGCTACCGGATGGACCCGTGATCAGGACGTCGACGTCCAGCGGAGCCACCGTGGCGGACGATTGCAGGAGCTGAGCCAACGCGAACGAGCGGCCGATGATCTCGTTACACCGCATGCGCTGACGCACCTCGCGCGTGTAGTCGATGCGATCCGGATCGTCGCGCCGCACGAGTCGATCGGCCAGCGGCGCGAGTTGTCGCGCGAAGAGCTCGGCGCGCTCGCGGTCGGTCTGATTGAAGCCGCCGGGCTTCGTCCTTCCTTGCAGGTAGATCACGCCGATCGGCGGCTCGATGCCCACCGGCGCGCACAACACGGCCTGGATCTCGTGCTGGCGCACACTGCCGAGCTCCGAGAACCGTTCATCGGCCTGCGCCGACGGTGTTTCGATCGTCACGCCCTCGCTGATCGCGCGCCCGATGATGCCGCGCGAGATCGACGTCCGGATCGCTTCGACGTCGGTGTCGGTGCAGTGATAACCCTTCCAGAACCGCGGCTTGGTCGCATCCTCGGTGTACAGCTCCAAGTAGCCCATCCGCGCACCGGTGACCTCCACGATGAGTGCGAGTGCTTGCTCGAGCAGGGGCTCGATCTCGAGCTGGCCACCGAGGTCTAACAGGCGTCGATAAAAGTCGCGTTCGCTCGTGTTGTCTTCACGAGCCGGTCCACCACCAGCCATGAAGGCCACAGTAAAAACATTCCACTGTCCAATCTAGTGGACACTCCCGAAACGCAGTGTCCTCTAGCCAGGACAGGTGCAACAAAATGCTGCACCAACCTCGATCAACTCGCGCTCGGTTTCGGAGCGTCGTCGCCGCATACCTCGCATTGATCGAACAGTGCGTAGCGTTGTTCGTCGTCGGCAACGCGATGTAACGCGCGATCGATCATCTCGCTCGCGATCTCGCGCGATCGCTCTTCATCGCCGAGTCCGGCCTCGTGCACGGCGACCCACAGATCGAGCTCGAAGCGAAACAGCGACATCAGCTGCACGCATGCGAGCACGCGTTCGTACACGACTTCTTCGAGCAGCTTCGTCGCTTGCTCCTTGCTCATGAGCGGCGCTCTCATGACGCGACTCCATTATTCGTGTGTGGCGTCGTCGACACGCGCCGCGCTTGCGCGACGAGTGCCGCGCGCAACTGTTGCTGCAGCGCTGGATGCTCATCGAAGTGCGCGAGCGCTTTCTCGCGACCCTGGCCGATCTTCTCGCCTCCGTACGAGTACCAGGCGCCCGATTTCTCGACGAGGCCGAGCTTCTCCGCCGTATCGACAAGCTCGCCGAGCTTGTTGACGCCACTGCCGTACAAGATCTCGAACTCCGCTTCGCGGAACGGCGGCGCGAGCTTGTTCTTGACGACTTTCACTTTCACTTCGCTGCCGATCGTCTCCTCGCCGCGCTTGATCGCCTTCTTGCGCCGGATGTCGAGTCGCACCGAGCAATAGAACTTCAGCGCGTTGCCGCCGGTTGTCGTTTCGGGGTTGCCGTACACGACGCCGATCTTTTGCCGAAGCTGATTAATGAAGATAACGACCGTGCGTGTGCGCGAGATGATCGCGGTCAGCTTGCGCAGCGCCTGACTCATGAGCCGCGCCTGCAAGCCCATGTGCGACTCGCCCATGTCGCCTTCGATCTCCGCGCGCGGCGTGAGCGCGGCGACCGAGTCGACGACGATCAGATCGATCGCGCCCGTGCGCACGAGTGTATCGCAGATCTCGAGCGCTTGTTCGCCGCAGTCGGGCTGTGAGACGAGTAAGTCCTCGAGCTCGACGCCGAGTCGGCGCGCGTAATCGGTATCGAGCGCGTGCTCTGCGTCGATGAACGCGCACACGCCACCGGCGCGCTGCGCCTCGGCGATCGCGTGCAGCGTCAACGTCGTCTTGCCGGATGATTCCGGCCCGTAGATCTCGACGATGCGACCGCGCGGCAGCCCACCGCAGCCGAGCGCGACATCGAGCGCGACAGAGCCTGTCGGGATGACATCGACCGCCTGCACGAGGCTGCCGTCGAGCCGCATGATCGAGCCCGAGCCGAATTGTTTGTGGATCGCGCGAATCGCCTCCGCGATCGATCGGTCTTTCTTCTCTTCAGACATTGTGACCTCCGCGCGCGCGGTCTTCCACGCCGCATGCCGCGCCAACCGCGCGATTCTCCAACGCGCGTTGTCCGGAGCGTCCGGAGATCGGACCAACGTGTCCGCTATTGGATCACGAACGTGCGCGGGAACGTCGTCGCGATGCCGAACGGGTACATCGCCTTTTTATAATCGCCGCGGTCAGCGCCGGGCAGTCCGTGGCGCGACGTGATGCCAAACACGTAGGTGTTGCCGCTCGCGAGCAGCGTGCCGTCGATCGAGACCTTGCCTTCGAGCACGTGATAGATGCGAATCGGCGCGATCTGTCCGCTCGTGATTTGATAGAGCGTGACGACGTAGTCATCGGCTTCGACGCCGGGCTCGGGGTTGAACACGAGCTCGCGCAGCGACGACGACACCGGCACCGGCACGCCATCGCTCGCGCCCGAGAGATCGATGCCGCCGAACGTGATCGCTTTGACGAGTGGTGCCGGGTACGGCATCGAGCCGGCGAACACATCGCTCACGCTTTGCAGTGCCGACGTGAGTGCGGCGCCGCTTGCCGTGCGCGTCGTGAATATGCCCGAGTAAACGACGCGCGCGTACGTCGTCAGCATCTCGCTCGGGTCCGCGAGCGTGACTGCCGGCTCCTGCGCACTCGAATCGACGAATGGAATGATCAGCGGGCGCTCGATGAAATCGGGCGCGGTACCGGGAAGGAATCCGGGCAGCTCGAGGCTCGGCGAGACGCCGTACATCATGCGATCGCGATACGTGCCGGCGAGCGCGCCGAGCGCGCTATCCATGCGCGCCTTCGTGCCGGTCGCGCTGAACGAGGGAAAGCTGTTCGGCGGTGGCATCAGCGTCGACAGCGTGCGCTCCGTTGCCTCCCACGTCGGCTGCGTCGACGGTGTCGACAGCGTCCCCGGCGCGAGATCGAGCTTCGCGATCGCATAGCCATCGACCGACGATTGCGAGCCCGACCGCGCGACCCAATTCATCACGAGCACCCAATCGCCGAGCCCGCTTTGCGGTGCGCCGAGCGGGCCCGCGAGCGGCTTCGCTTTGCTTGCAAAGCGATACGTGAACGTGCCCGGCGCGGTCTCGAACTCCCCCGCCTGCATCGTGAACGTGACAACGCCGGATGTCGCGATCCCCGGAAACTGCGGCGTCGTCGTGCCGAGGCCAACCGGCATGATCGTGTAACCGCTATCGGCGGGCACCGCGACTGCATCCTTGCGCGTCGTGCGCGGCACCGTCAGATACGCGCCCGCGACCGACCACTGGATCTCGTGCGGCACCGACTCGCCGGGCAACGTATAGACGATGCGATGCGGTGCCGTGCGCAGCGCGAATGGAATGTCGAACGCGCCTTCGTTCGGCTCGTACGCGGTCTCGGCGAGACCACTCATGTCGCCGACCTGGATCGTCGGCAGCATGGGGCGCGCCGCTTCGCTGCCGATGCCGGCATACACGAGCATCGAATCGACACCCGTCGTGGGCATGCCATCCGTCGTCGCGATCGCCCACACGAGGTTCGTGCGAATCGCCTGCGCATCCGCCGGCGCATCGAGCTTCGCCGTCTGGTTGATGCCCAAGATCTGGTTGCAACCCGCGCTGGCGAATAGCCCGTATAAGGCGAGGCGCCTCATCCGCGCGAATCCTTGCACGCCGGGCGTGCGGCAGACAACATCTCGGCGCCGTGCCACAGTCCGGCCGTGAAGCTCGACGCACGCCTCGGCCTGTTCGTCACGCTCGTCGCCGTCTTCATGACGTGCCTGGTCGTCGGCGACATCATCGGCGGCAAGCTGACCTCGTTCCACGTGTTCGGTCGCGAGTGGATCTTCTCCGTCGGTCAGCTCGCATTCCCCGTTACGTTTATCCTCACCGATATTCTCAACGAGTTCTACGGCCGCAAGGTCGTGCGCCGCGTCACCTTCCTCGCGTTCTTCATGGTGGGTCTGACGTTCGCGATCATCTATGCAGCCGCGGCAATGCCGTGGGCGTCGCTCACGCACGATGCGAGCTGGACCGGCGTGACGCCGACGCAGTTCCAGGTCGTGTTCACGCAGGCGACGAACATCCAGATCGCGTCGATGATCGCGTTTCTGATCGGCAACCTCACCGACATCTCCGTCTTCTTTTTGCTCAAGCGCGCGACGGGCAATCGCATGCTGTGGCTGCGCGCGACTGGTTCGACCGCGGTCTCGCAGCTGATCGATACCGTCGTCATCTCGGGAATCGTGTGGCTGCGCAAGGTGTCGTTCGAGGACTTCGTGACGATCGTGCTGACCTCGTACGTGATCAAGCTCGCGGCGGCAATCCTCGTCACGCCGGTGATCTATTGGTTGCACGAGCTCATTGAGAAGCGCTTCGGGATTCCGCCCGCGGAGGCGGAGGTCGCGAGTGCTGATATCGTGCCCGACCGTAAGCTGTGACGTTGTCTGGCCGCGTTTCCGAACGTGCTCCGCGTACCGTTGCTTGGTTTCTCCGCCACCGCTCTGCAGAGCGCGTGCACGCGCGGCCTCGCGTATCGTTGATCGCTTGTTGCCCGACCGCTCTGCAGAGCGCGTGCACGCGCGGCTGGCTCCCGCTCGCGAGGGCCGTCGGCGCTCGTAAGATGACTCGCGCGGTCTGCTCGCGCGTGCGCTCTGCTCATTTCATCTCGCGCCGCCGGCCCTCGCCTCGCGGGGCCGCGCCGCGCGTTGGCGATGCACCCCTCAGGCGCCGCTGATCGGTTGCTAGGCCGCCGCGTTGCCGATCACGCGCACCGCGCGGGTTGTCGACATCGTTGCCCGGTTGCTACGCCGCCGCGTTGCCGATCGTTGCGCACGCGCGGCCCTCGACATGGTGCCCGGTTGATGTGTGTTAGCCGGCGCGGTCGACGATCGTTGCTAACGGTGGGCCGGCGTCGCTGGATCCTAGAGCATCGATGGCGTCAGCGTTTGCACGACGAGACGACCACCACTGCCCATGATGATGTTTGTGAAGTCGTCGAAGCCGTGGGCGCGGATAGCGTTGTAGCCGCCCGGGATGCTTGCGGTGGTGAGATCGTCGATGCCGGAGATGTCGGTGGTGGTTGGGTTGAAGTCGAAGCCGAAGATCGGGAGCTGTGGATAGGTGATCGTGGTGCCGGTGCGCGGTGCGATCATGCGCCAGCCCCACGCGTGACCACTCGGGATGTCATCGCGGTAGATGTGGAGGCGCGCGCGCACGACATCGACGCTGACACCGGAGACGCGCTCGGTCCACGTCACGGTGCGGGTGGCGACATCGAAGGTCGGCGTGGCGGTGTAGGCGGGGAGCAATGCACTCGCGACATCGAGCGCGTAGGGTGCTGTGGTCGCGCTGCGCTCGTCGTAGACGAGCTGTTGGCCGGGCTCGCTCGGCGCGAACGTGGTGGTGACGGTGAGGGTTGGCGTCGCGATGTCGGGCATCTGCACGCTGAGGTTCGCGGCGTTCGCGACCGGCGCACCGCCCGCGGTTTGGTCGTATGTGCGGCCGCGCGCGTTTGCGAGCGCGTGATACGTGCTGATGTATTCGATCGTGGCGGGCACGTTGGTATACGAGAAGGTTCGCGTCGTGAGCGATGCGTATTGGCCGTTGAGCGCCAGGATGGGGTAGGTGGTCGCGTCGGTCGGTGCGGGGCCCGTCGGCAGCGTGACGGCGGGGAAGTAGCTGCCGCGCAGGGGTTGGCCATCGCTGTCGAGCGAGAGCAGGAGCATGTCGGCCGTGCCATCGCAGCCGGCGAGCTGGATGTCGTTGGGGACGAGCGGATCGATTCCGAATGGCCCGCCGCACGAGGTGTAGAGTTGGTGGGCACTCGCGCCACCATCGGCATTCGCGGTTAGCGACATGTAGAACTCGCTGATCGTGCCCGTCGGTTCGAGCTCGAGCGAGAGCGAGTCGCCCTGCGCGACTTGCGAGAACGTCGTTAGCTCGTCGAGGTCAGCGCCGAGATTTTCGATCGCGGTGACGTAGCCACCTGCGGGCGGCATCTCCGCCCACGCGAGGCCGAGCTCGTTTGTCAGCACTGCTGTGACGAGCGACGAGTCGGCGGCTTGAAAGATCACCGCGACACCGGTGATCGGCATTCCGTGGCGCGTGATGGTGAGCTTCGTCGCGGTCGGCGACGGTTCGCCGCCGGGCGCGGTGAGCGTATCGCCCGATGCATCGATCGGCCCTGCATCCACGCCGTGATGTACACGACCGCTGCACGCGGCGACGACGACGACGAGGCAGAGCGCGCCCTTCATCGATCGAACCGTTGCAGCGTGGTGTTGTCGGTGACGTAGAGGTGTTGGCATTTGCCGAGCAGCTGCGGCTGAACGTAAGGCCCGGGCAGGATCAGCGTCGGTTCGCCAAACCACTCGGCGCGCGAAGCGCGCGTCGCGGCGAACACGCCCGCGCCATCGGCGTAGACCATGACGAGCCCGTTCGGCGTGAGATTCGGCGCGAGCGCGCCGGGCATGGGATGCGTGCCGCGCTCG
>Ga0070698_100003709_pt1 | contig 16768 bp, 26 predicted proteins | sample KBSK1502metaG_FD_65477 | JGI IMG/M metagenome (GOLD analysis project Ga0070698, IMG submission 65477) | Corn, switchgrass and miscanthus rhizosphere microbial communities from Kellogg Biological Station, Michigan, USA - KBS K1-50-2 metaG | ecosystem: Host-associated > Plants > Roots >...
CAAGCGCAACCCTCCGTTGCGGCCACGAACGGTTTCAAGGTACCCTGCGTGCCCGAGCTGATACGCTACTTTCATCAGATGGTTTTTTGAAATTCCGAAGCGATCCGCGACCTCTTCGATAGTCACAAGGCGGTCGCTTTCGAGTCCCACCAGCATCAATAGACGCAAGGCGTAATCGGTAGAGAACGTGAGGCGCATAGAAAATCTACAAAAACATGTATATTATATATTGCTTTCATGCAAGTTAAGAATATATCTATCTTATATGAATGTTTCACTTGATCTAGATTCCGCTAACCGCGGAAGTCTGAAACCAAGAAGCCGGTCGGCGAGCGGATGTGATTTGGATTGTCAGGAAGAACTGTTCGGCCACTTGGCTAATCGCTCGCAACTCTGTATCATGCAGACTCTCTGCGAGGGAGCCAAAACGGATGTGCAGATCGCCAGCGCGACGGGTCTATCCCAACGCGAAATTTCGTTCAATCTCGAACGCTTATTGGGCTGCGGCTGTGTCAAGGCGGAGGATACGGGACATTTGGTTCTCTACGGATTAAGCGCTCCCCGGTTGTTGCAGCTCGAAGGGATCGTAGATGAAATGCTAATAGCCGCACTGAAAGGGCGCAGCGCGCCCTAAATTACGATTGAAAACGCACCCAAAGTGTTTGAGGCGTTGATGACTGGTTTGTTTGCCGGGAACGGGATGGCTGATTCTCCCCTAAGCAATTGTGTCCAGGCGCTCTAGGTTGATGAGGGCCGTCGAAGAATTTGGAACCAGCGTAAGCGAGTTTCTGCCGAGAGGCGACTATCAACCGGCGAGGCTGCGATATCGTCGTACAATCGGCTGTGCTCATTAGGCGTAAGCGTCTTATTAACCCCATCTGGCGGATGGGGCAGTTGATGAACTATTGCTCGTGCTCGATTCCGGGCAACTGGGGCGTTGGAGTATCGGAGTGTTGGAGTGTTCCAGTGTTGCAGTAATGCGCCTTGTCTGAATTGCACCCCGCGACTGCGGAGTTGAAGGAATTCACTAGTCTCGAACCCCCAGCACGCTGTATTGCTCTTGGTCGATAAGCGCGCCGGTCATCGGAATCGAAGCATCGCTGAGTAGGAACAGCGTTAGGCGGGCGACGTCTTCCGGCTGGATGAGGCGACCCCATGGCATCCGCGACTCGGCTTCCGCCAGCCATGACTCGCCTTTCCCCAGCTTGACGGCCTGCATCTCCCGCTCTCCAGGGGTATCCGCCCAGCCGAGGTTGATGCCGCAAATGCGAATTCGGTCCTTTCTGTGCGCGAAAGCAGCGTTCTTTGTGAGAAGGGACATCGCAGCCTTAGTAGCACCGTAAACCGCCAGATTAACCGCGGCTCCATGGGCCTGGAACGACAAGATATTGACGATCGAACCGGGTGCCTTGCGTTCCTTGAGATGGCGTATCAAACCTTGCATCAGAAACATCGGCGCGCGCGTGTTCACGGCGAATAGATGGTCAAACAGAGCAGTATCAGCCTCAGCAACAGAGCCACGGTCGCTGAGCCCTGCCGTATTAACCAGCCCGTCCAGCCTGCCAAACTGATCGATTGCTGCGGATATAATTCTGGCGGGCGCGTCCTGCTCCTCGAGATCAGCGGCTACGAGGGCCGCCTTCGCTCCCAGTTTCAATATTTCGGAGACGACTTCGTCGCCGCGCTGTGTGTTACGATCAGTGAGAATGATTGCTGCCGCGCCCGAACGTGCGGCTTCAAGTGCAACTGCTCGCCCCAAACCCTGCACCGCCCCCGTGACGAGTAGGACTTTGTCATCGACACGAACTTCCATTTAGTCTCCTTGATTAAACCGACGCTTCAGTGATGAATACCTGAAAAGCTGCGCTTGTTGGTTGGTTTAAGAATCGCTGCACGTGCGGTGTTGGCGTCCGGCGTTCGACCTCTCGGCGTTCACGGCGTTGACGAGCGTTTCCCGGAGAGTCGCCTAGATCCGTCGGGCCAGTGACTCTCGGTTCGAGAATCATTGATTTGGAAGCAATACTGCTTTCACGATTTCGCCGGAATGCATGGCCTCAAATGCGTCGTGCCACTCAGCCAACGGCGAAATGCGACTGAACTCCGGACCGAAATCTAATTGGCCAGAGGCCAGCAAACGGATGACTCGCTCCCAGATAGGCCAGTTATGCGAAAAGCTGCCCTGCAAAGTCACAGCTTTCAGAACTAACGGATCCAGGGAAAAATTGAACGGTTGCGGTCCCCAACCGACTTTGCTGATCTGGCCGGCAGGGCGGACAATATCCATCGCGAGCTTCAGCGTGGCGGAAACCCCAGCGGCATCGATCACTACGTCAAAACCGTATCCATCGCGCAGCGATCGAGTCCACGCGACAATGTCTTCACCTTTAGTGCCGAGGGTCGCAGACGCGCCAATCTGTTCGGCCACCTGCAATCGACGCGTATCCACGGGAGTGCCGATGACAACGATCTCGCCGGCGCCGGCCAGCTTTGCCATCGCGGCACAGAGTAGACCGATCGGCCCAGGGCCGATGACCGCTACTGCGTCGCCAGGGAGAATACGGGCATTGCCGCACGTGGCGTTGTAAGCAACACAACAGGGCTCGGTCAGGGCTGCGACTTCAAAGGGCAGCGTGGCGGGAATTTGGTGCAGGATGCGTTCGGGCACTTTTGTGTAGTGAGTCATTGCTCCGTCAATTCCAAACCCAAACCCGCGCCGGCCAGGATCCAGGTTATACAGGCCGCGGTGAACAAAAGGGGAGTTTTCATCGATGACGGCCGCAGTTTCACTGACAACTCGATCGCCTTCCTTAAAACCGCGAACGTTCTTGCCAGCTTCAACGATTACCCCGGCGAACTCGTGACCTAATATAACCGGATATTTTATTTTCCCGCTGTTCTGCCCGTAAGCCAGGTGAATATCCGTGCCGCAGACGCCGACCGCTTGAACGGCTAACAACACATCGTTATCACCGATTTCCGGGACAGAGACTTCGCGGATCTCCACACTGTTAGGTTCCGGCGCATAGTTAACAACCGCGGGCATCGTCCTATTCATGAATATCGAAAAAATCTAAAGTTAAGATTCGTAGGGAAGTCGTTCGTTGGGTGCGGTCATTATCGCCATGAGCCGGAGCCAAAAAACGCGGGGGGTCCGCACCACATCTTGATCGCTTCTGATCATCCTGCAAGTCGGACTCTTCCGAGGAACTCGAAAACGTGCTCGTGCTTCTGCTCGTCCTCGTGCTCGAAACCGGGGTGATGGAGTGTTGGAGTGATGAAGTTTCTTTTCCCCCAAACAGATGGCGCTTGCGCTAAGCGAGCAGCTTCTTCCATGGCCGGAATATCGCTGTCTATCGAAAACACCTGACTCCAATCATCAGATCAACTGCAAAATTCGTGACTGCAAATGGCATCAATGCGAGTAAGGTCGCGCGAAGCATATGAACCCATCGCGCATTGCCTACAGCACTTTGGCGTTCCCGGACGCAACCCTTGCGGAGGCTACTACGCTTGGTCGCTCCTGGGGCTATGCTGGTGTCGAGCTGCGGCTCATCGACGGGCAACTGATTGACTCCTCCGTGTCCGCTGCGGAACGCGTACGAGTGAAGCAGACGATTGCGGCTGCTCGCTTGCCGATTGTGTCGGTAGACAGCTCGATCATTCTCAGCGCCGAGGGAGCTGGCTCCGAAGTCCGTCGGTTCCTTGAGCTCGCCAACGACTGGGAATCGCCGCTCATTCGCGTCTACGGCGGTCCGTTAGCCGAAGAACCTGGGACTCGCCGTACACAGATGGAGGCGGCGGCTGTGGTGCTCCAGGAAGCGATCCCGCACGCCGAACGGCTCGGTGTAGCCATCGCCATCGAGACCCACGACTCCTTCTCGGCCTCTTCGGTGGTTGCGGAACTGCTGGCAATGCTACAATCCAAATGGGTCGGCGCCCTGTGGGATACCCATCACCCTCACCGGATGGGAGAACGTCCGGCCGAGGTCTATGAGCACATCGGTCCTCGGGTCTTGCACGTGCAAGTTAAGGATGCCCGCCGTTCAGTAGCGCACAAAGGTGGTTGGCAATTCGTGCCGCTGGGCGAGGGAGAGGTACCAGTTCGGGAGATAATCAGATTGCTGGCTGCCGGTGGTTACGGAGGGTATCTTTCGGTCGAGTGGGAAAAGTACTGGCACCCCGATATCGAAGAGCCTGAGATCGCGCTGCCTCAGCATCTGAAGGTGCTGCAGGAATGGGTAAAGGACCTTGCTCTCGAGAAAGGCGGGCCGCCAAACTGAATTTAGACGCTCCGCAAGGGGCGAATCTTAATCGTGTGACCCATCATTTCATCGGGAGAAAAGACTTTCTCCCCGTCGAGCCCCAAAGCGGTCTCTCCTTCCTTTTTCGCCTAGGCGCACCCAGGTTCGCCTAATAGGGGTCACTCCTCCGTTTGTAAAAAATTGTACGCTTAGGCCAGAAATTACGAGGGGAATTAGTGCCTTAAACTTCCCCCTCAAATCCTGATACGTATTATCCCTAAAGGAGAGCGAGATTCTTAAATCCCTTCAAGTATGTGATCGGTGGTCTAGATCTTAGTGCGATTCAGGAAGAGAAGAATTAGGGACCTATCCTGCGCACCGCCATTCGAATCAGCATTTCTAGCGGGTTGCGTGAGGGGCAGAGTCTTTCCTCGCCCAACCAGACCTTCCGCGCGTTCCAGTTCTCGATACAGATTTTGCAGGGCGTTGCCGAAGTCATCTTTTTTTCGACATTTGGCGTAGCATCGCGGAATCGGTAAACGGCCCGCACAAGACTGCGCACTACCATATCTCTGGCTTCAATCGTTCGCCGAATTCCCGACTCGATTACTTCACCCTCGGCTTCAAAGGGTAAGCGTCTGACTGAGAAAAAATTCGACATAGATCGCCGTCTCAAAACCACTGCAACCCGAGTTATCGGAATCACATTTGTGACTGTGACGGGGGTCCCTTCAGCGTTTCGCGATTTCAAAACGCCGTTGCAACGAGTGACAAATAATTTGTCGCTTCGAGCACTTGCTATTTACTGAAGGAGAGACCATGCCACAGATCTCGGAGAGAGAGTTCGAACGGTTGCCGCTGCGCGCGCACCAGTTCCTCGCCGGCGTCCCGCTGCACGACGTGTGGGCCGTCGACCTGCCAAGCCCGCGCGCCGGGATCACGCTCGACGAGTTTTTACGCGTCGCGAACGAGCGAGGGCTGCTGGACCTACGTCTTCTTACCGGACGCCTCTTCGGGTGGGACCGCCCACGAGCGTCGACCCAGGCCGCGCCGACGTTCGCCGACCGGCTCACCGATGCCGATCGAGCGCGATCGCTCGCGCCAGCGGGCGTTCGCGAGGGGCCGGATGGGCTGTTGCGCGTCGTCTATCGGTTCGAGAACGAAAAACTCGTCGAACTGATCAACCGGACGGTCCACGCGGCGGCGTTGAGCGCGTTGGTTGAAACCGCGAATAGCTACCGCTTTTACTTCGCGGTCTATGTCCGCAGCGTCGGCCGGTTGACGCCCTTCTACATGGCGGCAATCGACCCGCTCCGAAAACTGATCGTGTACCCGTCGCTGCTGCGCAGCGTGCGCGCGAACTGGGACCGAACGATGGTAGCCCTGGGAACCTGAGTTCGAGAGCCTTGTGGCGAAAGGGGCTCACGTGACGCCGCTGCTCATCCGCGGCGGTGCCTCGTCGTCGACCCCTCGTCGGGTCCTTGTGGCCCAGTCGAGAATGAACTCAAAGGTTTGCTCTTCGCTCTTCAGGAATGCTGATTCTACTTCCGTTGGCTTCCAAGAATTTCCGAAGTCCTCCGCACTCAAGGAGTCTGATCGGCTCCAGGCGCCGGACTCCGCTACAAGAGTTCGGCGCTTCCTTGTCACCGGCGCGCGAAATATAGTCGGGCAGCGCTATGACCACCGCCAAACACTTTCCGGAACACGGCCGAGCGTGTCATCTTCTAATTGAAACATGACGAAAAAGCCGTGAAGAGTTTAACCTGGGGGTGGGCAACAAAGCGGTCGCTGCTCACAAGGCCCGGGAAATTTATGAGCATCTGAAAGTCAACGGCTGGGAAGCGACATTGGCCGCCTACAAAACGGTCCAAACCCGAGACGAACCGACTGGGGTTCGTACCGTTGGCGAATTTATCCGGGCGATCGAGGAGACCACTCCGGCGCGCAATCGCACCACGACAGAATATATCCGCCGGTTCAGGCAAATAGTTGGGGAGATCTTCGGGATCGAGGCGGACGAGTCCAAGTATGATTATCGCGGCGGCGGCCGAGCGGATCGGATCAAGCAGATCGACTCGATTCCGCTGGAAAAGCTGACCCCGGCGAGCGTCCAGGCCTGGCGGGTAGCGTATCTTAACCGGGCAGCTAAAAATCCCGCTTCGCTGCGAGCTGCCCGAATCAGTTTTAACTCGACCCTGCGCCAGGCCCGCAGTCTTTTTTCCTCCAAGCGTCTTGGATTTATCCAATTGCCTGAAGGCTACCACTCGCCTTTTAGCGGCGTTCGGCTTGAGCCCAGGCAGTCGATGCGTTACCGAAGCGCATTCGATTGCAGGAAGCTGATTACGGCTGCGCAAAGGGATTTGGCGCCAAGCGATCCAGAAGCATACAAAGTTTTCTTGCTAGCTCTGTTTGCAGGCCTGCGGCGGGGCGAGATCGATCGACTGGAGTGGAGTGCCTTCGATTGGGTGAATGAAAAATTGCACGTCGAGATCACCGAACATCTCGGGCTTAAAAGCAGCGATTCGGTTGGTACGGTCGACCTTGAGCCGCAACTGATCGAAATCTTTCGCGACTTTCACTCCCGGCGTACCGGTTCATTCGTTATCGAGTCGCATCGGTCGGCCCGAGTCGGCACGACGTATCTGGCGTACCGGTGCGGACACATCTTCAAACGACTGTCCGGCTGGCTAAGGCAACACGGCATTCGGGCCGCAAAACCGCTGCACACCTTGCGCAAGGAATTCGGAAGCCAAGTCTGCGACCGGCACGGCCTTTATATGGCCTCTCTAGCACTGCGGCATTCCGATATCGGCGTCGCCTCACAGCACTACGTCGACAAACGTTCCAGGGCGACTCCCGGACTTGGCGCTTTGCTCGGAGCGCGAGAAAAGGACACACCGGATAAATGAACAACCTCGATCCGGGCAAGCGTAGAATCGCGATCGGGTTCTTTCAGAGCCTCGGGGCACAACTGATTACCCAGCTTAAGTTGGAGACGTTTTTCGCTTGCACTCGAAGAATGCCTCATTTTGCCGAGGTTCAAGAGATTTGCGAGTCAGCCTTTGTCCGCCACATGGCCGGCCAGGCTGGCAAACGCCGACACCAGGGGTTCTGCGACCGGCTCGACGAAACAGGCGCTAGCGACGATCCGCTCCTCAAAGAGTTGATCAAGCGCGTGCGCAGTCGCTACCGTAAAGTTGATCCTTCGTTGGATAACTGGATAACTGTCTGTTGGGTTCATGGGGGTTTGTGGCTCTTTAGCAACGAAGATCGCCGGCGCCTCTTGAGTGTCTGGTTACAACCGGAAGCCGAGTGCGTCGCCTTGAGTTCTACGGAGGCGTTTCGCAAACGCTGTGGACGGCTCGGGGTAATCGGCTGGAACGGGTTTCCGTCTACTTACCGGGTTGCTCCGCTGCATTACAATCCCAGTGAGAACATCAGCACACAAGTTTGGGTCGAAGAGGCCTGGAAAGACATCTTCTTGCCCGGCGAAGAGCAAGCACCCTAATGTCCAGGGGAGCTTTTTGGCAAGGCAACTCCCTCGAGACTCTTCCTTAGCGCAGTGGACAATAGCAATCACCCTATTGTCCAGTTGAAACTTTTCGACCCAGTGATGCATAAGTGAGCGCATGACCAAGGACAGGCTTTTACAAGCTAATGATGCGGATGAGGATCTCATCACTCGATCGGAATTATCTTTCCGTTGGCGCTGTCACATCGAAACGATCAAACGGAAAGAAAAAGGTGGCCAGCTTCATCCTATCCGATTTTCGGAACGCATGGTGCGTTACCGCTTGAGCGAAGTGCGAGCCATTGAGCGCGAAGCTGGCGTCATCGATACTCAAATGATTGCTGCGCACTCGCGCAGTCGGTCGCCTAAGGATCGGCCACTGAAACATAAGGAAAGGCGAATCTCACAACCAAGCCCGGAGACGGAGCGCAAAGGGGTAATTGTAAAGCTGGAGCCTTAAGGTTGACGAACGCCTGCCTACGAAACCTATCTCCTATTTCCTCTCCCCTATGTTAACAAGGTCCCAAACCGATGAAACTCTACTACTCCCCGAAAACGACCGAAGAAACACACACCATTCTGCGTGACGGATTCATCAACGATCTCAAATACAACGGTATTAGCTGCATCTACCTCGCCGACACTCTGGCAGCAAAGCAAGGTGAGCAGCTATTGGAAATCAGCTGGCGTGCAGAGATCGACATTTCTCCATTTGAAATATTCGCTGCAGGGGCCCGTTGGCGGGAATGGTGCGTTCCTGCCGACATCATTAATCAATATGGAAAACCTCGGCAGCTGCCAGAGAGCGCGCTTGAGCAAGCCCGGCATGGAAGCATTATAGAAACGCGAAAAGAACTGGTGGCCGAGGGTCTGCTGGAGCAGGCCAAAGACTCGCACGGACAACTTCTATACCGTGATGGAAAACCGGTCTGCCGGCTAACCAAAAAAGGCCGCGCCATAGCACAGCAAATCCAGGAATAAGATCACCGGACATGTTAACCGCAGCCGAACAAGAACAAATAATCAAAGCCAACAACGAAGCCTTTGAGGAACTGGCGCTCAAATGCCGAAACCCCCAAACTGGGGAACGCGAACCCGATCTGAAAGTAGCTGTTAGGCAGATGGTATGTAACTATTTTAGCGTCCGAGGCTGGACCGACCCTCTCTATAGCCTCCTTTCTCGCCTGCAGAACGCGGCATTAGGGCAAGACGATCCGCTCGAGCTAACCGAAAAAACCATTTCAACCGAGACCAGAACCGAACTTAAAAATTTGTATGCCGATCCTGACCCAGGTCGCTGGGATTGGGACCCAGGGCAGTGGGATTGGGAGCTCTCGCTGCGCGACGCGCAGGAGGATGTCGATGCCGGATACGTTGCCATTATTCCAGTAAAGAATGGATGCCGGTTCAAACACAAAATTGAGCCGCCCTTCAGTCACGACGAATGGGCTATAAAATTTGACGGCGCTGGCTTCGGCTGTCCGACGATTCTTCTGAAAGGCTCGCTGCAAGAAGCCAAGCGTGAGCTAGACCTGCTATTGGGAGCCGATACTCCTGAAATTCTATATCGACATCCTCCCCGGCCCTGAAAACGGCCACATGAACTTGGGGATCGGTACCTCATCACCAAAGAACACATCGCTCACAGGTATTCCGTTACTCCAAGAACAATCGAATTTTGGGTTAGGAAAAAAGCTTCCTACCATTAAAGTCGGACGTGAACTTCGCTTCCGAGTCGCGGAGTGCGATCGGGCTGTGGAACGCTTCAAGCGAACTGCGGCAGCGACTTGATCGCAATCGAACCGCTCCAATTAGATTCTGCCGCCGCCCTGCGACAGATCAAGCTGGGTCTACAGCTCCTACTAAACCTGCTCGCAATGCTCTTATTGAGCGGGCCGCCCTAGTTTCCGGGGCCAAGGGATTAGTCTGGCAACGGGAGACTGGCGCATGCTCGGACGATGCCGGCTGGTGTCTCATCTCGCAATCGATTCGCCCGGTGAACATATCGCGTTCACCGCTTCCCAAGCGCCAGTAAAAGTCGCCTGGAGCTAAGTCTTACGTCACGCTTACAAAACATGAGTATTTCTTGTTGTAAGCGATTGCACCCACCTGTATATAAATGCTTATGAAAGTTAAAGATCTAAGCGCCCCAATTAGGTATAGCCCCAAAAAGAAGACGGCAAAAATGATCACGCTTTCTCCGTATGCAAGGATTTTGATGACGCGTGCTGCAGAGGCAACTGCGATGTCCCATTCGGGCCTAATCGAGCATCTGATCCGGACTCACTGCCAGCAAATGATAGCTGCCCCATACTCGGCGAGACGCTTGGCGATCGCGGCGCCAATCCCGCGCGATGCACCGGTGACGAGGGCAAGTTTCTTCTCAAGTGATTGGTTCATAATCCTAATTTAGTTAGCAAGTGTGTTGCGTCGTGTAATGGATCCGTAGTTTACGAGTGCCCGACTGTCTACGCCGAGGTCATGCTGAATAGTTTCTGATTCTTGCGGCGACGACGACCTTCGCACCGATTCAAAGGGAGAGAGGGCTATCCGGTTAATGCCGATCGGGCTGTGGGAGGAAGACTCGGCGCAGCATTCGAAATTTCACCGAAGCCGCACCACCTCCTGCGATCAACGCCCAGCTAACTAACTTGCGGTAAGCGTCCGGACCACATCCCGAAATCGCGCGAAAACGGGCGCTGAAGTGGCTCGGCTTTTGGTAACCGACGCGGTGGGCTACCTCGAAGATCGGTAGTCTAGTTTTGCGGAGAAGCTGCCTTGCTCGTTCCATCCGCGTACGAGTCACGAATTGGAAAGGGCTGACCCCTGTTGCCGCCTTGAACAAACGCGCGAAATGAAATTCGCTTAAGCCGGCAGCTCGAGAAATCGAACGCAGCTCGAGAGATTCTCGGATATGGTCATTTATGTAATCGATCGCCACACGCAGTTGATCGTCGGTAAGTCGTGGTGGACCGGAAAGTACGTATCTGACTCCCGCGTAGTTGCGCAGAATTCGCGCACACGCCGCATTGAGTAATGTCTCGGTAAAGAGGTTTCCTGCTGGGTCTTTAATTCGCGGCGCAGACGTAAGAGCGGCAGTGACTTCGTGCAGGAAAGGGTCTGGTGTTGCGAAGGTGGGTATAAAGTCGAGCGGACGACCGATCCCATTCGATAAGGCGAGTTCCGCCAAATAGCTGGGCTCGAAAAGAAGTAAACTGTACGATAAGGCCCGGTCTGGATCGTCCATCGCGGGACGAAGCATGGTCGACACATCGGCCGGTAGGAAAGCAATGTCGCCTTTGGCCGTGGTCTCTCGTCTGGTCCGCCCGTCCAAATTTCGATCGAATTTCATCGCTCGGCCGAAATGATGGAGACAAACAACATGCTGCACTGGGTGGTGCTGCGCGATTGCGTACGCGTGTTGCCGTACGTCGACGAGTTTCGTTCGGAGATTGAAGAGTTTCACCTGGTCGCCGCGGAGCCGGACGCAGCTCTGGGGGCATTCAGAACCGTAGTCGAGGGTCATCTTTGAATCGAGTATCTCAAAACTGGAATGCTAACGCAGCTCATAAAGAGTGTTATTACGCAATTGGTGGGTACTAGAACTCAAAAAATTGAACGCCCGCTGTTTTTTGTTCCGGTAGCCGGAATGTTTGTCTGAATGGCGACGCCCATTGTCCTAAAATCGGCGTCAACTGGCTAAAACATATCGGGCGAATTAATATCGAACATTCGATTGACTCCTCACGCTCTTGGTTTTTGCGGCGAACGAGAAACATCTTTCATGGCCTCTTCCAGAAATGCAGAAAGCATCTCCTCCTGGTCTAAGACTATACGGAGCCGCGTTGAGAATCCTGAGTCGTGTTGGAGAAAAATGGCGCGAGAGAGTTGGCGCGCGCTGGATGATTTTGAGAAGAGAGTCTTTATCGCGTCGTGAGCAAAAACTGAGAAATAGCAGCTACGGTCTAAGCCGCTTAAAACATCGTCAGATACTTTAGTTTCTTCTGAATTTATTACATTGTAGCGGGGGTGTGGGGGCGCGTGCCACCACCAAGAGGCAAAACGTCTCGGCAATGTTCCCGCCGGGATCGTAAGGTCCCCGACGGAGCGGGCGCTCGAATCATCTTTGATCCTATTGCTGGGTCGTTGCTCGACAAACTGGCCGACGTGGCCGCGCCCGGTGCGACGATCTTTCAGTATGGCTGGCTTTCCGGCGAGCCGACTCCGTTCCCTCTGATACCCGCCCTCCAAAAGGCGCTGACCATTCGCGGGTATTGGCTCTGGGAGATCGTCAAAAACCCCGAAAGATTCGCAAGAGCGAAGAGCTATGTGTATGAGCGCGTGAAACACAGAGATTTCTACCCGAAGATCGCGAAGACGTTCCGATGCGAAGATGTCGTCGAAGCTTACCGATACATGGAGTTGAACGAACACACCGGCAAGATCGTACTGACTGTAGGTTGAGATGCCTAATCCACGGTCGGCCACCAGGCACATTCAGCAGATCACGTGGATCGTGAATGAGGCCGAGGATTGGAGGAGCCCCTTCTGTACCTCATTCAGAATCTCATCAGAGAATTTAGTTAGCTGTGCGTGATGAGAACGTCGGGCGGGAAAAACGCGTCTAAAAATCCAAATTACAGAGCATTAGAACATGGTGTTACTTGATTCTTTAGATGCGAAGCCGTTGCGTTTCCATTAGCGGCAGATATATGCCTTGACATCTATTGTCTGAGCATATAATTTGAGCTGAAATGAAATCCACTCCAAGCGATCTTCCGGATTATCTGGGATACTGGCTCCGGAAGCTCTCCAATCACGTCAGCGGTTCGTTCGCTGAGCGCCTGGGAAAGTTTGGCGTATCCAGGCCGCAGTGGATCGTTCTGCGCGTGCTCTTCGATCACGGCTCTCTTCCGCTCAAGGACATTGTTTCCCAAGTGGGAGTGGATCAGGGGTCGTTGTCGCGCATGGTGGACCGCCTGCGGGTGCGAGGCCTAGTTCTTCGAGATGAAAATCCAAATGATCGCCGCGAAGTAGCCATCTCTCTCACGAAGGAGGGAAGGCAACTCGTGCCCAAATTGGCCCACGAAGCCGATGAAAATGAACGCGCTTTCTTCGGTCAGCTACCAAAACAGCAACGCGAGCAGTTCTTAGCCACAATCAAGACGCTCCTCGCTCTGAACCGCAGCGATTCGATGCGCATCCCGATGGAATAAGGAATCAAACTAAAAAACATGAATCTTGAACTATTAGACAATGTGTAGCCGGTGCCTTCACGAGGCACGATGCCCTTCGAAGGAATCGTCGAAAACTTGACCTCCGACGGCGTCGAGTGGTATTCGGCCAATCTCCTAATTGGGGTTACCACCGACTACGTGATCGAAGGCTACGGCGAGAATTTGGATCTGCAGACGAGCAGCCGCAGCAATTTCCGTTCTTTATGAGCGATCCCAGGCTTCGGCCAATGGATATTATTTTCAATAAAGTTTGCGTACTAGTAACCGCAGCATTCGCGCTCACGCTGGTGTTAGGCTTCAGGCGATCAGAGCGTTCTCTGCTATCGGTGCGCGACCGAGGAACTGCGCTATTGGTTTTCATAGTTCTCGGACTTGTCGAAGAAGCCGCCGTTGGGCAAACCGGCTGGTTCAATCCCCGCATCGCTGCAAGGATTGTTCGGGCGCTCGTTTCAGCTGGAGGCGGGGCGAGATTGGAGAGGGCACCACAGTGACTATGCGCATTCCCTTGCGAAAGCGGTCCGGAGTTAACCTGGAATCGCCGAGAGCTATCACCTCGGAGCTCCGCGAACTGGCGCCAAACTAAGATCTGTTCTCATGTGGATCCGAATCCGAGCTGTCATTATCGAAGACGAGCCCTTGGCGGCTCAGTACCTGGCGGCAATGCTGGACGATACCTGCCAGGTAGAGGTCGTCGGTTCGGCCACCGAGAGCGAAGCGAGCCTGCGTCTTTGCGCCGAGTTGCGGCCGGACGCGGTCTTTGTCGACATCAATCTGCCGGGCAAAGACGGTGTTTCGCTGGCGACCCAACTGGCCATGCTGCCACAGCCGCCACGGCTGGTCTTTACGACGGGAAACGCGAACCGCGCCACCGACGCCTTCCGGTTGAATGCGGTGGATTATCTTTTGAAGCCGTTGGATCCGGAGCAAGTCACGGAGGCGGTCAATCGCCTGCTGGCCTATCTGCAGCCCTTTAAGGCTGGCTCTTCCTGGAATTCCGGCGATCACGCCAACAACGGAGTCCCAACAGCGGACAAAATGCGTTCTGTTGGCATGGCCAACGGGCTGCTTCCGGTCAAGGATGTGGACCGCGACCAGATCCGGCTGCTCGCCCGGCGGGAAGTCGCAGCAGTGCTGCGACGCGAACGACGTACTTGGGTCCATACTGTGCGGCAGGAGTTTGCGACTTATTATCCGTTGGCTGACCTCATGGGGTGGCTAGGCGGTGATCCTTTTATCCAGATCGGAAGGCACGCCGTTGTGAACCTGCAAGCAATCGAGCACGTTACCCATTACGGTGACCGTCTTTACCGCGTACGGCTGCGTGACCGAGCAAGCACTGAAATCACCGCTTCGCGGACCGGTGCTGCCCGGCTCGCCGCGGTGCTGAAGACGCAACCCTGAAAAGAGCGGCGACCAATCACCGGCTCACGGCGGCCGAACACGGCGTAGCAGATCTTATTTCGGTTTACGGGAGTATAGCCACTCCGATCGGCATTGGGCAGTACCAGCGTCGGCGACAGGGGCATCCGTTGAGGCTCTGCATTTACTTCGGTCGCGACGATAAGAAATTGTGAGGATAGGGAAAAGAAAAGCGGAGCGGTACGTGATCATACTTCTGAGCGAAGCTAAGTCCATGGTCACCATCGTGATTTAGTAGGACGAGGAGCAATAACATTACAAAAAAGTCAAAAAAAGGGGCTTCCTAGGCCATTCAAGAAGAGGATTGTTTGAATAGAATTCCTGCTGGGTCCGGAAAAGATCCGCGAGGGTGAAGACGAGCTTAGAGCTTACCCCGATCGCTCCTCTTTAGGCCAGTTATTTTGCACCTGTCTCTGATTGTCGGCGAGTCTTATGGCGTTTGGCGGCACTCTTTTTGCCCATCTCGCTGGCCGCTTCCGGGGTAAGTTGACGCTTACGTCTGTCACGCATAGCGCGAGCAAGATCGGAAGAACTCAACGCGTTTAAGACCGAATCGACTTCGATCGGTTTACCACAATGGGGACACGCAAAGCTGCGCGGTTGGAGAGTCACGGTCGTTGCCATGCTCTCGAGGTTATCAATGATAAGCACCGGTTCAACATTCATAGCCATTATAATTTGGCTAGAGTCTGTACGTAGGTTAGACTTGCAACGTACGTACGTGTACATAAATTAGTCGAGGAAAGATCGGTTCACCGAAATGAATCAAAATGACGTACTTCGACCCAGTCTCCTCGCACATTAAGCGCAATGGCGGCGATAGCGCACTCATTGCTGCAGTAGCCGATTACCTGGAAAACACACATCCCCAGGATGAGCCGCCATGGAGCCAGGAGTTCGATGACATCTGCGAAACCGCAGTGGCATATGCCAATTCCAAACAAGAGCGCCTGCGCAAGCACGAGCGTGTCGGCAAAGCCACGTCGCTAGCCCCCAACGGCCGCCATCGGCAATCATTAGCCCAGGAGCGCCACGCCATTCGTCAGGCGCTGCGCCAGCCCAACAGCGTTTCTGTACACCGCTCGATGCTCGCCCGGCTCGAAGAGCTGGAGAAGTTGATTACTGACTCCAACAAACGGAGGACCAAATGAAGTTCGTTGTGCGTCCAACCCAAGAAGGCGATCGCCGAGTCAAACACGCGCGCGTGGTCCTTCTCACCCTGCTGGGTTAATGCCGAGACCGCAGAGCTCGCTCGTGAGCAGTGGTGCATCCGTAACCACATTCCAATCAATTTGATTATTGCTCAAAACCGAGTACTACCTATGTCAGCATCAGGAGCTGTCCCGCAACGTTGCGGGGCGCGGCAACCGGGCGATGGAGACGCCACGGTGCCTTCTCCGAGCGAGAGCTTGGAGGATGTGATCTCTGCGAGTGCAGGGATAAACAAAGAAATCTCTACGGTGAACAATTGACCGCCGCCTGATGCAGGTTGGCGGTTGTTTTGTTTTCGGGCTCCCGGTGTCGAAAAGAAGTAACTAACTAAGACACTACCATCAATGATGATCAACTAAGCTGTACGCCGGAATCAACTACGATTTTCGGCCGGAATCTTACTGGACGGCTGCCCGCAACCCCCTTGAGGCCGCGCTCCGCAGCGTCAAGGGTCGGAATCGGCGGGAGATGATCAGAGATTATCACGAAGCTGGAAGACTGGAACAGCTGCACGAGAACCTGCTCGCGGATACGCTGACCGATCAGAAACGTCAGAGCCTCGGGCTGATTCACCCCAGTTTTATGGGCGGCAATACCTTCCGAACTGCGGCCGCAGCGAGGTCGAGATCGCGCGGATCGAACTCGAATCCACAACCTGCGACGTCATCAGCTTGCGCGTCCGCTCGGTCGGGTCACGCATCAGGTATCGGCTGGTTGACGAATATGAAACGGAATTCCGTCTCCCGCAGCAGACGTCGCGCCGCCCCTTACCGCTCGGTGAACTTGTCCGGTTCCTGGACTCGGTGGAGCAGGCCGACAGTAGGGAGCGGAGCTGTGCCCGATTCGGATTCGTTCTCCTTTATAACCAGTCCAATCTGGAGTGCGGCACCGACGTAGAGACTCTCCGCCATTTTACCCGGGTTGAGTCCGACTACTATCCAGATCTAACTGCGCATTACGCCGAGGCGATCGAGGAGTGGTACGCAGCGCGCCTGGCAGAACTCTCGGCCGAGTGATCTCCTTCTTTTGCGAATCCCCCTAGGACATTTCCTATTCCGTTGGTCCGACACCTGCTCGGCCCCGTATTGGCTATTGGCTATTTCATGAGGTGCATCTCCAGAAGCAAGCCGATCGCATGATGAAGGTGA
>Ga0070698_100003710_pt1 | contig 16767 bp, 19 predicted proteins | sample KBSK1502metaG_FD_65477 | JGI IMG/M metagenome (GOLD analysis project Ga0070698, IMG submission 65477) | Corn, switchgrass and miscanthus rhizosphere microbial communities from Kellogg Biological Station, Michigan, USA - KBS K1-50-2 metaG | ecosystem: Host-associated > Plants > Roots >...
TCACTCCCGCGCACGATCTCGACTTCATATTCCTGTCCGGCTTTCATTTCGCCCAGCGCGTAGGTGTAGTCATAAACGTTCTTCACTTCGTGCCCGGCCATCTTCACGATCTTGTCGCCGGCCTTTAGACCGGCCTTTGACGCGGGCGAATCGTCGCGCACGCCGTCAAGCCTCAACCCATCATTCGATTCCGCGTAATTCGGAATCGTTCCGAGATAGATACGAAAACCGCCGGAGCGTCCCTGCGATTCGCTCTTCGCCACCGCGTACGTTGGCCGCTTGTCGCTCTTATCAAGGTCACGGATGATCCGCTCAACGAACGAAACGATCCGCGCTTCGCCCTCATAGTTGATCTTATCGGCCGTGTCGGAAGGCTTGTGATAGTCATTGTGTGTGCCGGTCCAGAAGAAAAGAACCGGCACCTGCCTGGCGTAAAACGAAGAGTGATCGCTGGGACCGTAACCGTCTTCATTGAGAGTAAGATTAAAGTGTTTTGCCGGATCCATGGTCACGATCGGCCGGCCGTTTGCCCCGACGACGATGGGAAAAGTGTTTGGCAGCGGGGCCTGAACCCCAGTAGCGTTAACCGTAACCGTCATGCCTTGAAGCGAGTTGTCCGCTTCGACCATCGAGCGCCATTCCTGAGCCGTGCCCACGCCGCCAACAATCAGGTTCTTATCCTTCAGGCGCCCGATCATGTCCATATTGATCATGGCGACCGTGTTCGCAAGCTGCACGACAGGATGGTTGACGTAGAAGCTCGAACCGATCAGGCCTTCTTCTTCCCCACTGAAGGCGATGAACACAATTGTGCGTCGAAGCTTATGTGAAGAAAACATGCGCGCGAGTTCGATCAAGCCGGCAACACCCGAAGCGTTGTCGTCCGCGCCATGATGAATATCGCCTTCGCGCGCAGCGAGACTGCCTTCGCCGCCGCGACCCAGATGATCATAGTGCGCGCCGATCACGATCGCTTCTCCTTTCAGTTTTGGATCGCTGCCCGGCAGGATGCCGATGACGTTGAAGGAAGAGGACTCGCGACGGAGAACATCGACGATCAGGTTCAAGCTGAGTCCGGTGCCTGCCCGGCGATTCGGGTTGTTGCTCGAAGCTGTCGGAGTGCGAGCATCTGCAATCTTTTCAAGCGCGGCGAGATCTCCAAGAAAGCTTGAGGCCATATTCCTTGAAATCACCGCGATCGGGATGCCTGCTTCGCCAGCGTTGTCATATGTCAGATGCGAAAGCCGGTCATCGCTGAACTTGTCTTCATTAGCAATTATCAACAGGGCCCGCGCGCCGGCCGCGCGCGCGGCGGCGGCCTTGAAGCGAATTTCGCCCGCCCGGGCAAACTGGCCATGGGGATTGTCACCGTCTGGGGTTCCAGCGAAAACGACCGCTATTCGATCCTTCACATTTGAAACCGCGTAGTCATCGTACTTTAATTCCGCTGAAGATATTCCGTAACCTGCGAAAACGATTTCGGCGCCTTGAAATCCGCCGTTCGAAGAAAAGCCGAGCGGCATCCAGTCCTTACCAACCATGAACGAAGGGCTATCAGCCCTGCGACGGTCAATCACGATTAGGTTGTTCTTACCCAACTCGACGCTGGCCACGTAAGGAAACGGTTGCAAGTAATGCGCGCGGATTTCGCCACGCGTGCGTCCTGCCCCGGCCATCTGCATTCCTGGCCGCAGACTGAGCAGGCTAAATTCACCAGCGATGTAATGCGCCGCGTCATTTGCTCCCGGAGTGCCGGTGCGTCTGCCCTCGAGTGCATCCGAAGCCAGGTAAGTGATGATCTGTTGCAGCCGATTGACGCTTGGTGTTGTGGAACTCGGTTGCTGCGCGACAACCGCTGTCAACGAAAGGGCGATGACAAGTGCTAAACCGAGAAACTTCCGAATCATAATTACCTCTGTACTCAACCACGATGCGGCTCTGCCGCCCGATGTGCGGAAAGGCTCTGCCTTTCCGGTCCGAATCCCCAGGCTTTTCGGCGAGGCTACGCCTCGCCTCAGTGCGGACAGGATGTCCGCGCTCCATTACTCGACCTACTCAACCCAATCCGCTATGAAAATATTCGTATCGCCGCGCGTCTTCGCATTGCGGTTCGAAGCAAACACCAATTTCTTTCCGTCGGGCGAAAACATCGGGAACCCGTCGAACGTGTCGTTGTAAGTGATCCGTTCCATTCCCGTTCCGTCGGTTTTGATCGTGTAGAGATCGAAATCGCGCCCTTTTGGATCGGCCAGATTCGATGAAAAGATTATGCGCTTGCCGTCAGGAAAGAAGTAAGGCGCAAAGCTGGCTTTGTTGAGATGTGTGACTTGCCGCTTGCTCGATCCATCCGCATTCATCAACATGATTTCCAGAGTAGTTGGCCGGATTAGATTTTGTTTGAGCAGCTCGACGTAGTCCGACTTTTCTTTTTCAGTCTGCGGATGATAAGCGCGATAGACGATCTGCTTACCGTCATAAGACCAGAACGGCCCGCCGTCGTAACCGAGTTCGCTGGTCAGGCGTTTCACGTTCCCGCCATTGGCGTCCATCGTATAGATATCGAGATCGCCGTCGCGCTTTGAAGTAAACGCCAGCTTCTTCCCGTCGCGCGTAATCGTGGTCTCGGCGTCGTAACCCGGCGCGTTCGTTAATTGCTTGAGATTGGAACCATCGGGATTCGCGGTGAAAATATCGAACGTGTCATAAACAGCCCAGACATAACCCTTCGAAAAATCCGGTTTCGGCGGACATTGCTTCGCGCCCAAATGCGTCGATGAATAAAGAATGCGTTTGCCGTTCGGAAAAAAGTACGAACAGGTCGTGCGGCCATCACCCGTCGAGACCATCCGTATGTCCGAGCCGTCAATATTCATCGTGTAAATTTGATCGCACTCATGACCGGCGCGCGTCGATTGAAAGATCAGCTTCCTGCCGTCAGCGGAAAAATAGGCTTCCGCGTTTTCACCACCAAAGGTTAGTTGGCGAATGTTGCGCAGGTGTTTTTCCTGAGGAAGTGCCAGATCGTTGGTTTGGAGCGAGGCCCTTTCGGAGTTGAAGGCCGCTAGTGGAAGCAAAAGGAGAATGATCGAGAATAGACGTTTCACCGGGGTTGTAATCCTGTTTGTATTAGATATATGAACTATATGAACTTAGTTCGAGCGCCATTTAACCACATGACCGTTTCAACCGCGAGCACGATGCCTGGTTCTGGCAACTGATTCTTATGACGTGCCAAGCTTTTCGATTTCCTGAATCAGCGCTGGGAGATTGGGACGCTCAAAGCTCATGTTCGGCGCGGGGATGCGATTGTGCTTGATGTCAGGCGGCACGTGTTTGTGATGGGGCATGGTTGAAGCCAGCTTTGGGTCGTTTGGATGAGGGAAGTCATCGTACCAATACAATCGCTCTTCTCCCCGATAGACTTCATATCCGTACGACATGATCAGACCCGCGTCCAAATCGACTTCCTCCCGCATGCGTAAACGCAAGCCATTCGTAAAAAACACTTCGCCCTCCGCCACGCTGGTGTAAGGGCTATCCGACCAAACAGCGACCGTCGAACTCTGGACGTTTGGCTGGCCCAGCAACTCCGCCACAAAGCGGCTGTAGTCGCTCAGTGACTGCAACGGATTGTCGCTCATCAGTAGGCGGGTTGAACGCGCAGGACTTCGGCCAGTTCACGGCCCTCAAGTTGTTTCCGGTAAGTATCCATCCGCCGGCGCAGAGTCTCGTAGATACCCTTCCACCGGCTGAAATCTGCCCGCGACTCGTCGAATGCGTCATAGGCAGACAACCCACCGGACATGAGCGCGGCGTAGAAGTCTTCACTCAGAACGCCATACTTCTCTTCGTAGAGCGTGAGACGGCGCTCCAGTAGTTTCATCTCGATGACTAATTCGTGGACTTCCATAGCTGTTGCTCCTTGAGTGTGTCGATTCTACTACTGACTGCTCCGGTGTGCACTTTTATCTAACTCGAACCTAGTCTGGGACAGAAGTGTCCTGAGTGGTAGGATCGTCAGGAAACAAACTATTGATAATCACGATATATCGGTCGACTAGCGCTGAGACTTCGGCATGCGCGAGGTCAAGAATCATCCTCACCTGCTCATTGTTTCCTAAAGGAACGTAGTTCTTGCTATCCATGTACGACTCTATCCTGTGCCTCTTCTCGTCATCACCGTTCAAATATTCGTTGTAGTCTCTATTACCTTTCCTGTCATTGCAGCCTTTGCAACTTGGCACCAAATTACCGATCCGGTGTTCGCCCAGCTTGGCTTTGTTTATTGGGATGGCATGATCGATGACTAGATCAGTTTCAGCGCCACAGTAGGCACATTTGTTCATGAAGTAAGCTTTTGTCTCTTGCCAATCGTTCTCATTGAATGACTCTTGACCAATATTACTCAGAATATTTCGCACAAAGAGATTTTGAGCATTGCCAATGGCACTATTACGATAACGACCTCTTGGCGCTCGCTTACGAGGTCCTGCTGTTGATGTACGGTGAGGTTGTGGCAGGCTATCTATCGCAGACAGTTCTTCGTCGTCTGCTAATTTCCTGGATAAGAGGTATCGACAAAACAACTCTCTGCTCTTGCTTCTAGGAAGGTCAACCCATTGACTACATACCCTGACCGTCCTGCCCCTAACAACATGAATATCCCTCCAGTACCTTTTTGAAAGTTCAGGTGAGATGGTTTCTACTTCGGCGCAGAACGGAAAATTGATGCCAAGGATATCTTTCGAATACTTTGCATCCATGAGGCGCATCAACTCGTCATGATCGCCTTCATCGCAATAACGGAATACCTTTTTGGTATAGGCCTTTACGAGTTGACCAATCTTCATACAGCAGTCACCACGGTAATCTACTTACGCCGGGCGTCCCTCTTAGGGCTCTCGGGCATAGCCGTGATCAATGCACGAAGCATAGTATTCACTAATTCCGGGGTAATAAAGACTTCGACACCTCGGGATCCAGCACCACCACCACGCGTTCCTTGCTTATCCGACCGGCAAAACGATTCGGTTTAGCCTTGCCGTAGTCGAAGTCGTACTCGGGCAGCATGTCTGGCGATTTCCGGGTAGCAGATCTAACTTTCGATTTTTTTCTTCATACCCTTTCAATCCCGCAAGCGACCTATCACCCATTCTTCTTCTCAAACTCCCTCATAAACTCAACCAGCGCTTCACACCCTGCGCGCGGAAAGGCGTTATAGATCGAAGCGCGAATACCGCCAACTGACCGATGGCCTTTTAAGCCGTCCATGCCGGCAGCCGTCGCTTCATTCGCGAATTTCTTTTCCAGGTCTTCGGAAGGCAAACGAAACGTGACGTTCATCATTGAGCGCGAATCCGGATCGGCATGGCCGCGATAAAAACTGCTCGCGTCGATGGCGTCGTAAATGAGCTTTGCTTTCTCTTCATTCTCAAGCCGCATGGCCGCCAGACCGCCTTTTTCTTTCAGCCACTTGCAGACCAGGTTGATGATGTAAATGCCCCAGGTGTTCGGCGTGTTGTGCAGCGATTTGTCTTTGGCGTGCGTGCGATAGTCGAGCATCGTGGCCAGGCCTTCGCGCACGCGAGGCAAAAGATCTTCACGCATGATGACCAGGGTCACGCCGCTCGGGCCCATGTTCTTCTGCGCGCCCGCATAGATCAGGCCGTACTTCTCAACCGGAATCGGCCGCGAAAGAATGTCGGATGAAGCGTCACAGACGAGCGGCACGTCGCCCGTTTCAGGTTCGCTCTTGAACTCGACGCCTTCGATCGTTTCATTCGAAGTCATGTGCACGTAAGCAGCGCTCGGGTCGAGTTGCAGTTCGTCCTGCGCGGGCACGCGCGTGAAACCGCCGTCGGCGGTGTTGGCTGCAAAGTTAACATGGCCGAATTTTTGAGCTTCCTTAACCGCCTTCTTGCCCCAACTGCCCGTGACGATATAGTCGGCGCTCTCGTCGAGCGACAGAAAATTCATCGGCACCATAGCGAATTGCAAACTGGCGCCGCCCTGGAGGAAGAGCACGATGTAGTCTTTCGGAATGTTGAGCAGTTCGCGCAGCCCAGCTTCGGCTCCCTGGATTATTTCGTCGAAAGTTTTCGAGCGATGGCTGATTTCCATCACCGACATGCCGACTCCTGAAAGCGCCATCAGATCTCTCTGCGCTTCCGCCAAAACCGGTTCAGGAATCACCGCCGGGCCCGCGCTAAAGTTGAAGATGCGTTCCGTCATGATCGATTTCCTTTGGAGTGCGCCGGCCGAGCGAAGCGGCGACGGCGCTTTAATTGAGTTTTCTAAGCAAGATCCAAAGCGGCGTCGTGCTCCGCTCTGCCGGCGCACTCCAAATATTCACTTACCTCCGAGTGTCTTTCGCAGCATCGTGCCAGCGATCCGGGCGACCACCGACCGCGGCACCAGGCGCTCGCTCTCAGTCACAAAAAAGTTTGTCCAACCTGAGATGACATGACTCTTGCCTCGGGCCAGTCCGCGCAACGCCACCTCGACCACCGCTTCCGGCGTTTGGGCGATGCGCGCCGGTGGTCTCTGCATTTTTGCGGCATCGAAAAAATTTGTTTCAGTCACACCGGGACAGAGCGCCATCACTTTCACGCCGTGGGACCGATTCTCTTCCCACAACGCCTCGGAAAACGAGAGCACGAAGGCTTTGGTTGCCGCATAAGTGGCCATGAAAGGCACCGGTTGAAAAGCCGCGGTCGAGGCCACGTTGATGATCGAGCCGCTCTTTCTCTCTCGCATCGGCGCCAGAAAGCGATGCGTCAACTCTACCAGCGAGCGCACGTTCAAGTCGATCATCTTCAGCTCGCTCTCTGGATCAAGCTTCGTAAAGTCACCCATCGAACCAAAGCCGGCGTTGTTGATTAAGAAATCGATTTCCAATTCGCGCTTTTGCGTTTCTTCAAACAGGCGCGCCGGTGCATCCCGCTCAGACAAATCCATCGCCACGTATTGCGCGTGCGTGCTCTTGATGCGTCCCAACTCATTGCACAGGTTGATCAGCTTGTCTTCAGAGCGAGCAACGAGCAGGAGATTGTGCCCCTGCGCGGCCAGCTTGCGCGCGAACACTTCGCCAATGCCTGAAGATGCGCCGGTGATGAGTGTGGTGTTCATTTTCAGTCAGTCATGAAGAGCGCATTGGAGTCCCGTCAGGGACGAATCGAAAATAGCCCAGCGATTCATCGCTGGGAAAGCTTCATCAAAAGACCGCAAGTCCCGCAGGGACGAAAGAAATCAATCAAGCATCCATTTTTCATAGGGAATTCCGTGTTTATCAAGAAAAGTGATCAATTCATCTGTGAAGGAATGAGCCTGATGATGCTCTTTCTGAGACTGAACATACCTTATTGTATCTTCGACGCCCGAGACAGCAATGCTAAAAGCGCCGTAACCTTCCTGCCATTCAAACAGACGCTGATTGGAAAAGGTTTCATGAATCCACTTCGATGAATTTCCCTTGAGCAGTTGCATTGCCTTCGCAATCGAAAGCGTTGAGGGAATTGATAGCAACGCATGCACGTGATCTTCGACTCCTCCGATAGACAATGCCTTCATCTTGTTTTCTCGCGCGATGCCGCCGAGATATGGGTAAAGGCGCTCTTGCAGTTCGGGCGTTATTAGATTGCGTCGCTCCTTCGTGCTAAACACGCAATGCATTAGGCAACTAACAAAAGAGTGCATGGAAGTTCTCCTCTTCCGTCCCTGACGGGACTCACTGTTCGTTTGCGCCGCTACCCAGCGATAAATCGCTGGGCTATTTTCGTTCGTCCCTGACGGGACTGAAACCAGAATCTCTCGTCCTCGGTGCTAACGTATCTCCAAAACATTCAGCTCAATGACGTCTTCATTCCCCGCGCGCAATCGATCCAATATCGCACTTGAAGGCGCCTTGTCCAGATTGATGCGCGCGACCGCAGCCTCGGCTCCCTCGAACACGATGTTCTCCATTTCCTGTACGTTGATCTGTTCGGCTTTGATCGCGTCGAGTACCTGCGCCAAAACGCCGGGACGGTCGCGATGACGAACTACCAGGCGATGCGTCGCCGGCGTTCGTTGCGCGAGGTTGACGACGTTCGGCACCTGGCCGGTTTCTTTGAACGATTGGATGATACGCACAGTTTCGGCCGCAATGGCTTCCTGCGCCTGATCGGTCGAAGCTCCGATGTGATGCGTGCCGTAAACGCTCGGCTCACCGGCGATCGGATCTGTGAATTCCGCGACGGCCGACGTGGGCTCAATCGCGAAGACGTCGAGGCCGGCGCGAATGCCTTTCGCGTGAATCGCTTCCACCAACGCGGCCTGATCGACAGTCTCACCGCGCGAGGTGTTGATGAAGTAAGCGCCATCCCGCATCGCTTTGAAGAAGTCCGATCCAATCATCATTCGCGTATCAGGTTTGAGGGCGACGTGCACACTGACGATGTCTGCGGCCCGAGCGACATCGAGCGGCGTTTCCAATTTTTCGACGCCTAACTCCGCGGCTTTTTCATTAGTCAGACTGCGACTCCACGCGACGACGGGCATGCCGAAAGCACGCGCGCGCGGAATCATCTCCTGACCGATCTTCCCCAAGCCGACTAACCCAAGTGTGCGCCCAAACAATCCGCGAGCTTTGGAAAATTCTTTCTTGTTCCACTGTCCCGCGCGCAAGGCGATGACCGCATCTGCTATGCGTCGATCGAGGGCGAGGATCAAAGCGAACGCCAACTCAGCGACGGCGATCGAATTTTTTCCCGGGCAGTTGGAAACATAGATTCCGCGGCGCGACGCGGCCGGCACGTCGATCGTGTTATAGCCGGCGCCCGCGCGCACGATCAGCTTCAAAGGCCCGGCCGCCAACATCGGTTCGGTGACTTTCGTGCCGCGCACGACCAAAACGTCGGGCTGCTGTTCTGTTATCGCCGCGACCAGGGCGTCGTCTTTCAAATCGGGTTGGAAGGAGATTTCGCAGCCGATCGCCTGTAAGCCTTCGCGGCCGGATTGTTCGAATTTGTCTGCGATTAGAACGTGCATTTGTAAATCTCAAATTTCAAATCTCAAATCTCAAATCTCAAATTTTCAGGATCCGATCTAAGATTGTGCGCGAATTGAATCTCGGATCCACCAGCTTACGCCGGTTGTATTGACCTCATCATGCTGGGATCGCGGACGGCTCGTCCGCACCCGGGCGGGCAGTAGCCCGCCTCTAAACCCCGCATCATCAATCCTGATCGAACACACCAAGAAGATCATCGGGTTGTGCCCCAGGAATGCCAACCAACTGCAAATTCTCTTCGACGTGCGCGGGTTGGCTCATGCCCACCAGCGCGGTCGTAATTCCCGGCGCCGAGCGCACGAATTGAATACCGGTTTGCGCGTCCGTGGCAAGCGAGCCCAGCGGGTCGCGTATGGCTTCCGGCAAACCGCGCGCGACCTGGCCCTGCAAGAGCGAGCCGCTGGCGATAGCCGTGATGCCGAGTTTGGCTGCGGCTTCCAGCGTACTCACGTACTCATCACCCAGCTTCTGGTTTTGAAAGAACAAAGCCTCAGGCATCGCCAGATTGAACGGCAACTGAATAAAACGAAAGTGATGCTTGTCGCCGCCTGCTGCTTTAGCGATGCTGGCCATGCGCTCCAGCGAATGATATCCGACGTCGTCCGGCTCGGCGCGAAAACCGTTCCAGGTCGCCACGCCGTAGTTTCTGATCTTTCCTTCCGCGACGCTTTGTTCGAGAAAGTCGAACGCCGCCTTCAGACGTTTCCAAAACTCCGCGGGCGGAACTGACGGTAGTTGTGCTTCAGGATTGTGCACATAGTAAACGTCGACGCACGACAAGCTCATATTGGCCAGCGACTGATTAAGCTGACTTTCCAAATACCGCGGCGTCATGCAGTGCGAGCCGCCGGCGATATCCGCGAAGCTCGCGATCCCGGGCCTGACGAAAGCCTCTTCGAAGTATTGCCGCACATCGCGCGGCGGCGCGCCGTCAAACGGCAGGTAACCACCCTTGGTGCAAATCACGAGTTCGTCGCGCGCAAATCCCCGCTCGTCTAGTTGTCGCAATGCCGCGCCGATCGCTCGTTCGCTTCTTTGAAAACGATAATTGGCGGCCGTGTCGATGACGTTCGCGCCCAGTTCAATCGCGCGCGTCACACTTTCAGCATAACGCGCGTCGGTGGCATCGTCGGCGTCACCCAGGTAGGTGCCCACCCCGATCGACGAGAGCCAAAGATCCTGCTGTTTACGAAAGTGATCCACGGCCGCGACTTCGCGGAAACGTTCGCGATACCGCGCAGTTCCATCAGGCGTGGCCCAGCCGTCAATTGGCATTACTCGAGTTTCTCCGAATTGGTTCGTGATTAGTGTAAGCGCGAACGACTATACGCGGCGCGCCGTGCGGCCTGCAAGCAGTCTTCAATAGTCGGTACTGATGCAATTTGAGTTCAGAGTTCAGCCTTTAGGCTGCGGATTCGGAAGCAAACTAAAGTTTGAACTCTAAACTGCATCACTACTTCAATAGTCGGATCGACAAGTTTGCTTTCGCTCAACTTCCAACTACCTAACGTGATAGAATCCGATTCGAAGCGAGCAATAGCAATGGCAACTCGAGAAGAATTGTTGGCACGGATTTCCATTGATCCAAACATCTGCTTTGGCAAGCCCTGCGTTCGTGGACATCGAATCTGGGTTTCCCTCATCCTGGATCTGCTCGCCTCGGGAATGAAGCCGGAAGAAATACTCGAAGAGTATCCCGGCCTATCGCACGATGACATTCAGGCGTGTATTGCTTATGGCGCAGAGATGACTCGTGAACGTTACGTAGATATTCCGTTGACACTACCTGCATGAGGTTCAAGCTCGACGAGAACCTCGGCCGTCGAGGACAGGACCTTTTGACTGAGGCCGGCCACGATGTCGCCACAGTCTTCGATCAAAATCTCAATCAAGCACCCGATTCCGAAATCATTGAGGCTTGCCGCCGGGAGCGCCGTTGTCTGGTAACCCTTGACCTTGATTTCGGTAATCCTCTTCGTTTCAATCAGAATGACGATCTCTGACAGACTTCAGGAAGCTCTGAAGAAGTACTGTCGACGCGTAGCGTCGATCTGAATTTAGCCCGGCCTTTCAAGGCCGGGAAAAAGCAAACGAAGTCTTCGCGTCGCGTAGCGACGCCTGAAACTAACGTGAATTCAATCGTCGCTACGCGACGAGAACCTGTGATCCGCGATCCCGGCGTTGAAACGCCGGGCTAAATTCATACCGACGCTACGCGTCGAAGACACTTGATCAGAGGTTCCTTCAGCGTCGGACACTACTCCACTAAGAAGCTCTGGATTGTCGAACGCGCGCGAATTCGAATTTATAGACCCGAAAGTGAAGACATCTGATTTGATCGGCGATATGTCAACTTATTATCAACGCGAAATCGAAGTGGCCACGGAACTCGCGCGCCAGGCGGGAGCTGTCTTACTTGAACACTATTACAGTCCCTTTTTAGTCGAGCAGAAGGTAAACGCGCTGGATGAACTCGAAGAGGTCACCGCAGCGGATCGCGAGGCGAATGAGCTAATCGTCAGCAGGCTTGAGAAGGAATTTCCTGATGATGGGATTCTTGCCGAAGAGTCGGTAGACAACGATCAGCGGCTGGAAAAAAATCGTGTGTGGTTGATCGATCCGATGGACGGAACGAAAAACTTCATCAATCGTGACGGCGATTTCGCCGTGCAAATCGGGCTGGCGGTCGGAGGCGAGGCCGTCCTCGGAGTAGTCTATCAACCGGTCCGCGCTGTTCTTTATCGTGCGGAGCGCAACGGCGGCGCGTGGATTGAAGATGGAGTAAATGCGGCCAGGCGACTGTCGGTATCAAACCTGGCCCGGCCAGCCGAAATGGTTTTGGCTTCCAGTCGTTCGCATCGCAGCCCGCGCATGGAGCGTGTCGTCAGTGCGTTTGGTTTCAAAGACGAAACACGACGCGGTTCAGTGGGCGTAAAGATTGGTTTGATCGCCGAACAGCAAGCGGACCTTTACCTGCATCTTTCGCCCAGCACAAAGCAATGGGACACCTGCGGGCCCGAAGCAATTCTGGCAGAGGCCGGCGGACGCCTGACCGATCTGTTCGGCCAGCCGCTGCGTTACAACGGAGTGCGCATAGACAATCGCAACGGAATCGTGGCCACCAACGGCGCCGCGCACGAGATGGTGATTGAGAACCTCAAACCGCTGCTCAGAGAGTTTGGAAGAGAACCGGTGTAGGAGCGCACGCATCCTGCGTGCGGTTCACCGGCATCTTTGCCGGAATTGAAATGCGGGCAAGATGCCCGGGAACCGCCGACAAGGATGTCGGCGCTCCGAAATCGGTCTTCCCTATAACGCCTTCTTCAACATCGCTATCTGCCCCGCATGATAGAGATCGTGTTGAATCGCTCCGTGCACCGTCACATAAACTGTTGACAGCCCCTCGAGAATCGGTTCATCCAGACGGGCTTCATCTGTCCGCGCAATCGCTTGACGCAAAGCTTCGTGGCCGCGATCGAGTGCCGCCTTCGCCTGCTCCCACGCGGCTTCGCTCATATCATCCGCGGGTGGCCAGTCTTCAGGTGAAGAGATATCAATTGCGGCGCGATCGCCTTCCAGCCGCCGGCGAGCTGCGCCTTCCCAGACTGCTATGTGATGCACGAGTTCCCAGATGCTGTGCGCGTTCGCCAAAGGTCGCGCGTGCGCCTGCGCCGCGGTCACACCCGCGAGGGCTTCGCGCACCGACGGCCCATGCCAGGCATTGCCTTCATAAGCACGTTTGAGTTGATCCAGAATCCTCTCGATCTCAGTCATTGGTTTTCCCTCTCGGTCAGTTCTTCCAGCTCCGCTTTGATCCGTTCGCGTTCGCCGTAAAGCGCGGCCAGGTGAGAAGGCAACGCTACATTCTCTGCCTGGACGGGATCAAATCCACGAGAGCGCATCTCGCGATCAAATTCGGCGTCGAGAGTGCGTAGTTGCTCACGCATCGTATTGATATCTTGTGGCTCAGAATTCATCGCGAAGATTTTACAACATGGAAGTAATGAGCGTCTTGCGGCTTCGCCGACGCTCGGGCGAAACGGAGCGCGTCAGACATCCTGTCCGCCTAAGCGCGCAGCGCGAACAATCCTGAGCAACACTTAGCGTGCTAGTAGAGCGTGCTGCGCACACTGGCAGACAGGATGTCCGCGCTCCATACTTGGCAAATCATCTCGCCCACGGCTACTCTTATCTGCTCTTAATCAATCAATTATTTCAGGAGAACGCGTGGCTATCATTCGTCCTTTCAATGCGCTCCGTCCGCAGGCTGAGCGCGCGCCGCAGGTCGCGGCCGTGCCTTACGACGTCGTCAATGCGGAAGAAGCCCGCGCGCTTGTCTCGGGTAATCCGTGGAATTTTCTGCACGTGTCGCGCGCCGAAGTCGATCTGCCCGCGGGCACGCCGATTTATAGTGACGAAGTTTACGCGAAAGCCGGCGACAACTTTGCCAGGCTGATCAGAGACTGTCCGATGATCGTGGAAGAGACGCCCAGCCTCTACCTTTATCGCCTGATGATGGGCGGCCACGAACAGATCGGCGTCGTCGGCTGCTGTTCGGTGGACGAATACGATCGCGACATCATTCGCAAACACGAACGGACGCGGCGGGACAAGGAAGACGATCGCACTCGCCACATCATGGTGCTGCGGGCGCAGACCGGCCCGGTCTTTTTAACCTATCGGGCCACGCCGCAAATCGATGCGCTGGTTGCGGACGCGTTAAGAGGCAATCCGCCTCTCTATGACTTTGTAGCCAACGACGACATTTGCCACACAATCTGGCGTGTACCGAATTACGATCCTCTGGTCGAGGCTTTCAAGGACGTTCCTTATCTCTATATCGCCGATGGTCATCATCGCGCAGCCAGTGCCAGTCGCGCGCGCGCCGAATTGAGGGAACAGGGTTTTGCCTACATTGGTAATGAAGAATACAACTTCTTTCAGTGCGTCCTGTTTCCCGATACGCAGTTGCGGATCCTTCCTTACAACCGCGTGGTGCGCGATTTGAACGGTCTGTCGACGGAAGTGTTTCTGAGTCGTGTGCGCGAGAAGTTTTCGCTTACCGAAGACCCTTCGCCGTCACCGAAAGGTCGTGGGCAGTGGAGCATGTATCTGGATGGCCGCTGGTACGGACTGGCTCTGAAGGACGATGCCACGGAAGACGCTGGCGTCGTTGAATCACTTGATGTCAGCATTTTGCAGGACCGTTTGCTCGATTCGATCCTGGGCGTCAAGGACGTGCGGACAGACAAGCGAATTGATTTCGTGGGCGGAATCCGTGGAACCGAAGAGCTGGAAAAACTTGTGAACGAAAGAAAAGCCGCGGTGGCGTTTTCGCTTTATCCGGTCACGATTGATGATCTCTTGCAGGTGTCTGATGCCGGCGAGATCATGCCGCCCAAATCAACCTGGTTCGAGCCCAAGCTGCGCGACGGATTGTTGAGCCACCAGATTTAGAAGAGAGCCAAATTCTCGAATCGCCAACACGTCCAGATGCCCACCACTACAGATGTTCCGCGTGGGTGACGTACGGTCCTGCCGCGCCACTTCCGAAATTCAGGCATGCCACTGGCCGAATTCAACACCTGTCAGATCTGTAGAACCCGGACCGCTCCGGAATAGAAGTTCAGTATGGATCCCGATTGCCAAAGTGGAACGTAATAAAGTTCGGGTTTGTTACGTTGAGTCGACGGAGTCCAACTGGTTTTCTTAAGTAAGACGCGCCATGATCGACGAGCGTTATAGTGTATTGAGCTGTCGGCTGGGCGTGAGTTTGAGCGATTCGTAATCCTGCTAGGCACGCGTGCCCATCTTCCTTTTCTCTTCCCGAAAGATCGCGCGCATCAACCAAACTGGCATTGAAAAGGGGTCGCCGGTTCGCCGTCTGACCAGGACGCGGCCCTCATTGTTTTGGCAAATGCCTATGACGGTTACCGTTACGTAATCGTCCTCAGCATACGAACGGCCAATCAGATCAAGACCGACCTGTGATCGCTTTTGGCTTTTTCTGCGGAAAGGAAACGAGAGTTGCACTCCTCTCATTGCGAACTCCTTTGGCTAATTCTAGTCTTACCGTAAGAGCCCATGCTCAGCGGAACCTCCGAACAGACTGCTAGAGTCTGTTCGGAGATTTTGGGTCGATGAGCGGGAAAGCTGCATTTCAATCTGGCTCGTCGCCTCGGGGCGAGATAACCCCGAGGCTTCTCTATCTGAACTGGTTGAGACTATTTGTTTCGGCGGGATCGAGCAGGTTGGCGCGGGCGGAGTTTTCGAAGTTAGGGCGGTTCAGGCGATGGGCATCGGTTAGATTGTAGTCGTCAACCCGGTGGTTCAGGTTTGCGTGGCTGGTCTCGTTCAAATTGTTGAGGTCGATGTTACATGCGACGTTGAGGTCGATATGGTGTGCGACGTTGAGGTCGATATGGTGCGCGACGCTGCGGTCGATATGCTGCGTGAGACTGCGGTCGATGTGCTGCGCGACGCTGCGGTCGATATGCTGCGTGAGACTGCGGTCAATGTGCTGCGCGACGCTGCGGTCAACGTGCTGCGCGACGCTGCGGTCGATATAGTCGACTTGAGAGGCTTTGGCTGTTTTAGTCAGATGCGCCTGATTATGGGTTAGGCCGTAACTTACTACGGTTAATATTACCACAGTCGAAATAAGCGCCAGTCGAAGTTTCATTATCTCTAATCTCCTTTGATCAAAATGTCCATTGTATTGAACACTGTGAACGCTGTTACGTCGGTTGGGCCTCATCGCTTCTAATCTCCGCACGACTCAAACGATCCAAGCTTGTAAGCCACCGAAGTTGGGCCGGCTCTCAGGCAACCGGGTTACGCTACTAATTTCAGCGTTAGATTCTGCTTCGAGGGAGCTTGCGCCGTGGCGTGTGGAACACACGATGGGAGCTCTTCCGGGGGTAGCAAATAATTCTTCGCGCCGAACAGGGTTCCCAGGGTTGCGACGGTTCCTAAGGAGATGCCTGCGAGCTTGCCAAAGTAAGCGCAAAAAGTAACGTGAGGTAACAGGACCGTCAGAGCTATAACAAGAACAAAAGGCCAGTCGAAGTTCCAACGGGTAGTCCACGGGTAGAAATACAGCTCAAACGGCTTTCGGCTCTGCAGCGAGATGACATTCTTCATTTTGCCTCGCCTCCTACCATGTAAGACCAACTTGAAGGCACAGAATCGCGAATTTTGATCAAAAAGAAATGACTGGCGGGAGGTTTGCCGGCGGAAACCACAAATCATACAAGAAAGATCTGTCCTACGGTGAATCGTCTTATTATTAATTGAATCCAAATTAAGATGAACAAATTTTCGGAATTTTCCGACAAAATGGATCGAATGCAGGTCTTTACTTGTGAGGAGGTGAGAGCGCCGCAACTACAAAGAGGCGAAAAACAATACGCGCTCGCACCATGCGTCCCGCAGTTTTTGGTCTCCCTGATGAATAAGGAGTAGAACAAATGTTAAGTCGAACTGATACGATTTCCGGAAACATAACTTTCTGGGAGAAAGCCTACACGGAAAACTTCGCCACGTTGTGCGCTCGGGCGTGCAGAAATCTCACCAACGGAAATTCATTCGAAGCGGAAGACATGGTTAGTGAAGCATTTCTTCGAGTCATACGCTATGCGCCCGACCCAGCACCAATACGGAACGTAGTATCGTACCTGTGGACGGTGGTGCGGCGTGTGTGGACCGCGGAGCAGATC